>Ga0209039_10000174_pt1 | contig 58549 bp, 40 predicted proteins | sample BogFormECP12_OM1_FD_188238 | JGI IMG/M metagenome (GOLD analysis project Ga0209039, IMG submission 188238) | Bog forest soil microbial communities from Calvert Island, British Columbia, Canada - ECP12_OM1 (SPAdes) (version 2) | ecosystem: Environmental > Aquatic > Freshwater > Wetlands > Bog ...
GGCGCAGCGCGCGGGCATGCGGGGAATTCAGGAGTGGCTCAGCTTCTATTTCAAGTCGCCGATGACCGCGCCGGAATTGTATCCGGAGCACGACCTCTTTATTCAGCTTATGAAATTGAAGAACACCTTGCGCTGGATGATGGGAGAGGATCTGATCACCCACCTTGGCCAGGAGTATTACGATTAGACCCGCGGTGATCCCCTTGTGAAGGGATGCGCTGTTGATGGAAGAGAGTTGCGAAAGAGGGCGCCTGAAGGAAATGCGGGCGCCCTTCTTATTTTTAGCTGACGGAACCCTGAGGAAGGCACTAAATACCTATGATCTTGCCGAGATGAGGTGCAGCGCAATGCTGAGCCCCTACGAGGGATGCACTGCGTAACGAAGGGCGACAAGAGCTTATAAGTATTCGGGGACTTCCCAGCGACCGGAATCGGCGGAGCGGAAAAGCGCGTCGATTACCGCCATATTGCAGATGGAATCTTCCAGGGGATTGGGGACTTCCTTGTTCTCGCGAATGGCCTGCGAGAACAGATCGCCCTGGATGGTGAATTGGTTGCAGATGGGGAAGGATTCGGTGATCGAGCTGCCGCCGGCGTAGAGTTCCTTGCCGTTATCAATAAAAATGCGTGCCGGTTTGTCCGTGGGAGGGTTAAACGGAACCTCGACGTCGATACGGCCTTCGGTGCCGAAAAACTGCATCTTTTGGTAGTACACGAGCTGCGTGCTGCAGGTAAAGATGCTCTGGCCAATGGGAAATTCTAGAATTGCCGAAGTGAGCCGGTCGGTCTTAAAGCTGGGGTCGCGCTCGATGCACGCAAAAACACGCACGGGTTCCTCGCTGAAAACGAACCGCGAAGTTTTCACCGGGTAGCAGCCGATGTCCAGCAGCGCGCCGCCGCCATAGTCGGCAATATTGCAAACTTCCGCGGGGTCCGTATTGAGATAGCCGAAAAAACCGGAAGCCGAGCGGAACTTGCCGATGCGGCCGGAGCGGATAAGCTCGCGCGTGCGCAACCACTGGGGATGCGTGCGCACCATAAACGCTTCGCCAATCTTAACGCCGTATTCATCGCGGGCCCGAAGCAGGCGGCGGGCCTCCCCGACATTTAAGCCGATGGGCTTTTCGCAAAGGACATGCTTGTTCTGACTGGCGGCCCGGATGGACCATTCGACGTGAAGGTGATTCGGGAGCGGATTGTAGATGGCCTCGACCTCACGGTCGGCGAGGAGTTCCTCGTAGGAGCCGTAAGCTTTCGGAACGGAAAACTGCACGGCGACGCTTTTTGCTTTTTCGAGGGAGCGGGAAGCGATGGCGGTGATTTCGGCCCATTCGCACCGTTGCATCGCAGGGATTACTTTGCGCGTGGCGATGGATGCGGCGCCGAGGACTCCCCATTTGACTTTGGAAGGCATGACCTGTTCCTTTCTGATTATCACAAAACGAGCGGAAGGCCAAATGACGCGGGTCGCATTGTAACGTCGTCATTAACCTTGGAATTCAGTCGAGCCAGCCAAAGGAGCGCGTGACAGCCTTTATCCACTGGCGGAAAAGGCTTTCACGCTCGACGCCATCCATGCGCGGCTCCCATGTTTGGTCAACGGCCCAATTTTGGCGCAGATCGTCGAGACTGGCGTAGAAGCCCACAGCGAGACCGGCAGCATAGGCGGCGCCGAGAGCCGTGGTTTCGCGGATAACGGGGCGCAGGACCGGGATGTTGAGGATATCAGCCTGAAACTGCATGAGCAGTTCGTTCCCGACCATCCCGCCGTCGGTGCGCAGCGAAAAAAGATGAATGGCGGAGTCCTTCTCCATGGCGTCGAGAACTTCGCGAGTCTGGTAGGCGGTGGCTTCGAGGGCGGCGCGGGCAATGTGGCCTTTATTGGCGAATCGCGTGAGCCCGGCAATGACGCCGCGCGCATCACTGCGCCAGTAGGGTGCGTACAGTCCAGAGAAGGCGGGAACGAAATAGACGCCGCCATTGTCGCGAACGGAGCGGGCAAGCGTTTCGATGTCGGCGCTCTTTTCGATGAGGCCGAGGTTGTCGCGCATCCACTGAACCAGCGCGCCGGTGATGGCGACGCTGCCTTCCATGGCGTAGACGGCGGGCTGCTTCCCGAGTTTGTAGGCCAGCGTGGTGAGCAGGCCGCAGGTGGAGGGCACGGCGCGTTCACCGGTGTTCATCAATAGAAAGCAACCGGTACCGTAAGTGTTCTTCGCTTCGCCTGGCTGGAAGCAGGTCTGGCCGAAGAGCGCCGCCTGCTGATCGCCAAGGACACCGGCAATTTTCACGCCCGCGATGGAGTCGAGCGTTGCTTCGCCGTAAATCTCGCTGCTGGAAACGATGCGCGGTAAAAGGGCGAGGGGAATGCCGAACACGGCGAGGATTTCAGGATCCCAATCGAGCGTGGCAAGATTCATGAGCTGCGTGCGGCTGGCGTTGGTGACGTCGGTAAGATGAACTCCGCCGTCGACGCCGCCCGTCAAGCGCCACAGGAGATAGGTGTCAACCGTGCCGCAAAGGAGTTCGCCGGCTTCGGCTTGCGCGCGGGCGTCGCGAACATTTTCCAGAATCCAGCGAATTTTCAGGGCGCTGAAGTAGGTGGAAAGCGGCAGGCCGGTTTGCGCGCGAAATCGGTCGCTGCCGCCGGACTTGGCGAACTCGGCGACCATGCCGTCCACGCGCGTGTCCTGCCAAACAATCGCGTTGTACACGGGCCGCCCTGTTTTTCTTTGCCAGACGATGGTGGTCTCGCGCTGGTTGGTGATGCCGATGGCGGCCAGGTCGCTCGGTGCCAGGAGTTTCTGCTCCATGGCCAGGCGAATCACAGTTTGCGTGCGGCGCCAGATTTCTTCGGGATCGTGTTCGACCCAGCCCGCGGTGGGATAGATTTGCTCGTGTTCTTCCTGAGCTTGCGCGACGATGCGCCCGCCATGGTCAAACACAATGAAGCGTGTGCTGGTGGTCCCCTGATCGAGGGCGCCTAGATAAGACGGCATGGATACTCCTTAAATCCCTGACAGAATCGAGCAAGCATGTTTCGCTGCAGTAGGGCGCAAGTCCGCATTTTCCTATAGAGCCAGAAATCGTACCAGCAGGCCTGCCAATGCGCCGCCGACGAGTGGACCGAAAATCGGGATCGGGGCATAACCCCAGTCGGACGCGCCCTTCCCCGCGATCGGCAGCAGTGCGTGCGCGATGCGCGGGCCGAGGTCGCGCGCGGGATTGATGGCGTAACCCGTGGTAGCGCCGAGAGAGAGGCCGATGCCCCATACGAGGCTCCCGACAAGATATGGGCCGAGCCCCGCGGCGGGTCCAGCGGCGGCGACATTTTTCGAGAAGATGGCGCTGACAATAAACACGAGCACGAATGTGGCGATGGCCTCACTCAGGAAATTCGCGGGTGAATTGCGAATGGCAGGAGCCGTGGAAAAAACGGCAAGCTTTGCCGGAGCGTCGGGCGTTTCCCGCCAGTGCGGGTAAAAGTGCAGCCAGACAATCGCTGCGCCAAGGAAAGCGCCGCAAAGTTGCGCGGCGAAAAAGGGCAGGACTTGAGAAAAATCATGAGTTCTGATGGCGAAGCCGAGAGTTACCGCCGGATTGATATGTGCGCCGGGGCTGCCGCAAGCGATGGCGGTGAAAACGCCGCACATGACCGCCAAAGCCCAACCGGTAGTGATGACGAGCCAGCCGGCATTCTCAGATTTGGTTTTGCGAAGGAGCACGCCGGCAACGACGCTGTCGCCAAGCAGGACCAGGACAAGTGTGCCCATGAATTCTCCGAAGCAGGGTGTGAGCATTTACAACTCCTCTTGATAAGGTGCAAGGATTAAGCCGCAGTGAAGAACCTACGAATATACAACGGTTGCTGCTTGAGGCCTCCTGATTCGCGTGATTGCTGCTCTGGCCGGGAAGGCGAGACGTGAAGTAGAATCGCTATGAGAATCACGCTCGAAAGAGTTTTAGCGAATCGCAAGAGCACAGAAAGGGTTCGTCCACCGCCACTATGAAAGCACTCGTATATACGGAGCCGGGCCGCGTCGCTCTGGAAGAAAGGCCGCGGATAAAACCGGAACAGGGGGAAGTGGAAGTCACCATCGAACTGGCGGGAGTCTGTGGCTCCGACATTTCGGGATTTCTGGGGCACAGTGCGAGAAGAAAACCGCCACTGGTGCTGGGCCACGAATTGATCGGGCGATTGAGCGACGGGCGGAGAGTGGTGGCAAATCCACTGCTCAGTTGCGGGCGATGCACTTCTTGCCTGGCGGGAGCGCAGAATCTGTGCGAAAGCTGGCGGCTGCTGGGGATGGATCAGACGCCGGGAGCTTTCGCGGAATACGTGAGCGTGCCCGCCGGACAAATTTACGAAATTCCGGATGAACTGCCATCCGCACGCGCGGTGCTGAGCGAGCCGCTGGCGAACATCGTGCATTTTTTCCGCACTTCGGCGCCGACGCCATTCTTTCGGCTGGCTATCGTGGGCGCAGGAACGATGGGAGCGTTGACGCTGGCGGCGAGCCAGCGGATCGGCGCGCGGGATGTTTTGGTCGTGGATGTGAGCGATCAGCGGCTGGAGACGGCAATGAAGCTGGGCGCCGCGGCGGCGGTGAATACGGGTTCGCCGGAAGGTCTCGCGGAAGCTCGTCGCGTGGCGGGCCGCGGCTACGATCTGGTGGTGGATGCCAGCGGAATTGGACCAGCGCGGCAATCGGCATTTGATTTGTGCCGGCCTGGGGGAACCGTGGTCCTGCTGGGCATGGGTGCGCAGCGCAGCGAACTGGATTTCGTCACCAGCATCCGAAAAGAGCATCGCGTGGTGATGTCGTTCGCCTACACGCCGGCGGATTTCCGCCGCGCGCTCGATTTACTGATATCCGGCGAAGTGGATCTGACCCGCTGGACGGAGCACATGCCACTGGAGCGCGGCCAGGAAGCGCTGGACCGCATCACGCACAAACCGGGCGCAACGTTGAAGATGCTTCTGGAAGTGGCGCCGAGCCGTTGAGGCCGGCGGAATCCGCTGACACGACGCAACGAGGAGTATCGGCGAGCTCCTCAGTGGCCCTTGGGCGAACCGGAGCCCTTGCGTTCGGCGAAGTGAATTCTAATCGTCTGATGAACCTGCGGCGTTGAATTTTCCGCCGCAAGACGAATCTGCAGGTGGCCGGTGTTTCCTTCGCGGATCAACTCCGCGCCTTCCACGGATGTAATTTGCGCCGGATTCCACAGAGCGAGTTCGTAGGCGCTCCCCGCAATTCCAGAAATATTCAGTGTCAACAGATCATGAGAAGCGGACCACGACTCCGAAAGAATACGGAGCCCCTGGCTTTCGCTGCCCAATGGCGGCAAGTTGGGAGCGTACGTGAAGCCGAAATCATCCTGAAGGCGGATGCGAATCGTGTTCGTTTCCGCGGTCAGCGTCACCTGCGTAATGACGTGTTGATCAGAGGAACTGGCAACCACGTGGAAGGTTACCGGGTGGCCATTGCATTCGACGCCGAGAACTTTGGCGCGGAGACTGACGGCAGGCTCAAAACTGAACGTGGGCGCGCCGCTGCCGGTCTTTTTCACTTGCAATGCGATTTCATTCGCGGTCTTGCTGACGCGCAAATCAAAGCTCGAATTTCCGAGCGGCACACTCTTCACGGCATAGGCCGTCCAATCGGCGGGAGCGTGCGGCGCAAAGGTCAGCGTGTTGCCTGGAACGTCGGCGTCCAGTCCAAACATTCCACGGAGGAAGGGACTCACGATCATGGCCGCGGACCATATCTGATGTGGCGAACTAGTGGAGAGGCCCTGGTGGTAATTGCCAGAGAGAACTTCCGTGACGTGGCCCAGCGAGCCATCGAGCGCGAGAAGAGAGTTGGCACGGAGGTTGGCGTAAGCAGGCTGGGGGCGATGGTAGCGGTATTCGCCGACGGAAGCCCATCCCGTGAAAAGAGGCCAGACCGAGCCGAAGTGGTAGCCTTGCGCGCTGAACAGCGGCGAGCGATTGGAGATGATGCGCATGCCCCAGTCGGTCTGATGATCGAGATCCGCGAGTTGTGTGATGGTGGCGTTGGCGCGCGAATCGTCAACCAAACCGAACCACATAGGGACGGTGGTGAGGACGCTGAGTTCCTCGACGCGACGACTGTCCTTGTCCAGGGCGAAAGCGAAGTAGTTTTTGTCCGCGCTCCAAAACACATCGTTCAGCTTGGTTTGTTGCGCCGTGAAATCCTGCTGCAGTTCGCGCGCAACGTCGGCCTTGCCGAGGAGAGTGGCGAGGTTGGCGAGGCTGCGCAGCGACTCCGCCCCAAGGCCGCTTTGGTAAAACTCCGTCTTGACCGGCAGGAGCGGGCCGCCTTCCACCCAGCCATGGCCATACACATTGTTTTGTGGGAATTTCTGCGCGTCGTAAGTCGAACGCATGTACTCGCACGCCTTCCAGAGGGAATCCCACTTTTCCCTGGCAAAAGCGATGTCACCGCTGCGCTTGACGTAGTCGTTCATCGTGATGAGATAGAGCGGCGTCGCATCGGCGGAAGCGTAGGCATACGGATAATCCTTGAACCAGGCGACGAAGTGGGCGCTCTGCGAAATTTCGTGCGGAATTTTCCCGTCTTCGCGCTGGAAGCGGCTCAGGAAATCCAGCGCCAGCCGCGTGGTGGCGAAATCGCCTTCGGCATCGAGTGCAAGGGAAGTCCACAAGGAATCGCGCCCGAAGAACCACGCGAATCCCGGACGCTGCCCCTCCAGCGAAGTCCGGAATCCCGCGACGAGCCCCGCGCCCAGATCAGGGTTGCGAGAGAGGCCCTGGAGGACGCTGACGCGCGCCCAATCGTAAGCCTGCTGCAGCGTGGCGTCGGGTAGTTCAAGACTGACCGTGCGATTCAGATAGGACTGATAAAAGGATGCAGCATCGCGCAGGAGTTGCGTGTGAGAGGCGACGAGCGTCTGAAAAGTTTTTGCCGCCTCGTTCTCCCCATTGAGCGAACCCGCGAGGACGATGAGTTTGCTGTCCGTGCCCTTCGGCGTGACCCCGAGGCGAATTGAGTTTGCGGTGGAAGAGGAGTAGTTGGTCTCGTACTCGGACTGGCCCTCGATCCCGGTCGGAGAGCCGATGATTCCGGCGAACTTGTTTCGTTCCTCGCCCAGAACGAAACCGTGGAGTTCCGGCGACCACGAAATATAAGTAGCGCCAATGGCTGCGGGCCACTCGAGTTGCAGATCGCTCTGAAAAACTACTTCGATTTCAATCGGCTGTTCGCTTTCCACTTCAAATTGCATGATGGCGCCGGGTTGATCCACGGGAATAAAAAGTGTTTCGCGCACCTGAAAGGTATCGCCGGAATACAAAATCGTGCGGGATTCGGGCCGGACGGTCAACGTGCGCGCGAAATCTTCGGCGGGCACGGCTTGTCCGTTCACATGAAAAACCAGGTGAAAATCGCGCACGAGTTTCAAGGGGAAGGCCCAGGCTTCCATGTGCCCGGCTTCATTGCCGAGAAGGGCGGCGCGCGATCCGATGACGGGCAGAAATTCCCAAGGGCGGATCGGGCGCGAGAGTGTCAGTGAACTTGGATTTTGCGGCGGAGCGGGAAAGGCGCAGGCCACAAGCGGAGAAAGAAAACAAAGCAAGAGAGCTGCGACAAGCCAGTTCAAGTGTGAGTTTCGCATGGTAAGGAGATTGTAGCGGGGATTGCGTGAGCACCGAGGAAGATTTTCAACGGAAAACTGCTCAGATGATTGCTATAAAAGCAGAAATCAGCCGGCCGAATGAGCAAGTTTACTGCCTGGCGACGCCGATCGTCCTGCGCGCCAAGGGATCCACCATGAATACAATGACGGCGTGGATTTCCCGCTTCCAGGCCACAGTCGGCGGGACGCTGGTTTAATTCGAGAACTGCGCAGGGGATTCCCGAGCCTCCCGAACATCAATGAGTATTTTAACCTTGGATAGCTTCCATTTCGAGCTTCAATGAGGTTTCCGTTTGTGATAAGAAAAAGCTGGACCCTCTGCTGGTACTATCAAAGTGGAACTTGTGGCCACGTAACACGGAGCGTGCGATGAGATTGATTCGGTTTGGTGCAAAGGGACAGGAAAAGCCGGGTTTACTCGTAGAAGGAAAGCGGCGCGATGTCTCGGCGTGGTTCCACGATTGGGATGCGACGTTTTTTGCGGCGCAAGGCTTGCAAAAGCTGGCGCACAAACTTACCTCAGCCGGCGTGGCCGGATTGCCGGAAGTGGCGGAGGGAGTGCGTTGGGCTGCCCCAGTTGCGCGGCCCGGGAAAATCGTCTGCGTCGGGCTGAACTATTCCGATCACGCGAAGGAATCCGGGATGGAAGTGCCGAAAGAGCCCGTGCTCTTCATGAAAGCGGCGAACACCATGGTCGGCCCGCATGACGACCTGCTGATTCCGCGGGGCAGCACGAAGACGGATTGGGAAGTCGAACTGGGCTTGGTGATCGGAACGGAGGCGCGCTACCTGGAGTCGCGCGAGCAGGCGGAATCGTGTATTGCGGGGTATTGTCTTTCTCACGATGTATCCGAGCGCGAATTTCAGTTGGAGCGCGGTGGCCAGTGGAGCAAAGGGAAAAGCTGCGACACGTTTAATCCTTTGGGGCCCTGGCTGGCAACACGGGACGAAGTGCCGGATGCGCTTAATTTGAACATGCGGCTCAGCGTGAACGGGCAGGTCCGGCAAAGCGGCAATACAGGCACGATGGTCCATGTGCCGGCGGAGCTTGTGCGCTACATTTCGCAATTCATGACGCTCGAGCCGGGCGATTTGATTTCCACCGGCACGCCTCCGGGCGTGGGACTCGGCATGAAGCCGCCAACATATTTGAAAGCCGGCGACATCGTGGAATTGGAGATAGATGGACTCGGAAAGCAGCGGCAAGTATGCCGCCAGGCATAGCAGAGCATCCGTTGGCCGCAGCGGTCGCGCCGGAACTACAGCACGCCAATGCCTCGCAGCCAGTCCGCGAGGCGCAACGCATAAGAAGATAGAACGGGATCGAGGGGCGCGAGGCCATAGCCGTGGCCTCCATATCGGTAAATGTGCAGCTCCGCGGGAACGCCGGCCTTTTTCAGCGCCAGGTAAAAATTGATGCTGTTCTGCGGCAGCACAACCTCGTCATCGTCAGAGTGCACCAGGAATGCCGGCGGCGTGTTGTGAGTGACGTGCAGCACCGGCGTAACTTCCGCGACGCGCTTGGGATCTGGATTTTTCCCCAATAGATTCTCATAACAATAGTCGGAGGCGCTGCCGAGGCGATCGGTCAGCGCGTAGTCGAGAATCAGGAAGTCCGGCCGGCTGCTGACGCGATCAATGGGATCCTTGGCTCCGGAGTCTCCCGCGTCGAACATCGTGCCGGTCATCGCGGCAAGGTGGCCTCCCGCGGAGAATCCCCAAATTCCGATGCGGTGCGAATCCAGATGATATTCCTCGGCGCGCGAACGCACGTAGCGAAGCGCGCGCTGCGCATCGAGAAGTTGCGACGGGTGATGGTATTTCGGCCCCAGGCGATATTCGAGCACGAATGCGGCGATGCCAAGATTGTTGAGCCACTGCGCAATCTGCTTGCCTTCGTGATCCACGGCCAAAAAGCCGTAACCCCCGCCGGGGCAAACCACCACGGCCGTTTGCGTTTTACGTTCTTTCGGCAGATAGACGGTGATGCGCGGCTGATCTTCCGGCGCCGTGCCTTGCGCCAGCGGCGCGCCCGAAGGCCACAAAAGAATCACAGGTGGCGGAGGCGTCTTGCCTTCCTGAGCCAAAAGGCTGGGCGAGAAGGGAATCAGGGCGGCAAACAGAAGGGAAGCGAGGTGCGAAGAATGAATCATTGGCATGCACGTGCCTTTCTGAAAGGAATTTTCCCGGGGAGCGCCGGATTACCCAAGAGAGTAAACAGTCATGGAGTCCGTGACAATCAGTGAGCTGTAGAACTGGCTGAGGCATCCAGCGCCTTGGCCACGTCCTTCCATCGGATCAGCTTGATTCCATTTTCCCTTAGCAGCGCCTGAAATTCCGGGTTCTTCACCAGGTCGAAGTCCTGTTGCCGCGCAATCGCGCCACCGGCAAGGTCCAGCATGATCGCGCGAAGCTCCACGTCGTCCATGCCAAGATGCACGATGGTGATGTAGACGCCAGGCTTCAGCGTAGCGAACGTTTTGCGGAATCCCTCCAACAGGCTGAGTCCCTCCGCCGGACCGATATACACCGGCACAGGGAGGTTCTCGAAACCCGTGAACGCCTGCGGGTAAGCCTTGATCTCACCGGCACTGATGGATACCGGAACTCCAGCGTTGCGCCCAGTTTGCAAAAACAGTCGGAAGAGATCGGCGTTCTGGGCAAGCGAACCCATGTGATTGTCGAGATGCGAGAAATGGATGCCGGAGGATCGGGCTTTTACCAACTGCGCGGCGAGCTCAGCGCCGGCGTCTTCGATCGTGGCATTCTTCCCGACGGGTCCGCTATCCGCGGGAAAATATCCCGCCGAGTCCAGAAGCGACTTGTAGTGTTCGCGATTCAACGGGCCCCAGCGGTAGTTTTTCCATTCGCTGGTGAGAGTCAAATGCAGTCCGAGGTCCGCGTCGGGGTGCGCTTTGGCAAATTCGGCAACTTCATTGAACCAGGGACAGGGAACCATAATGCTGGCGGAACTCACCCAGCCTTTTTCGAGCGCCTCGAACGAAGCGAGGTTCGCGGAGTGCGACATTGCGAGATCGTCCGCATGTAGGATCAGTAGCTTGCTGCCGGCGGGGTAACCCATCTTTTTCAACAAATCCGCGCCGGTAATCTGGGCGCCGGCGAACGAGGCTGTCGCCAGCAAACCCATACTTATCAATAGACATTTCTTCATGAGTGGGCCACCCCCTGTGCCCTGCCGCCGCATCGCGTTTCAAAAGAACGACGCTTCACTTCAATGCAAATCTCTGTTCCCCGGAATGTAGCGGATATTCCTTGCCCTTCCATACCAACACGCCGGTAAGCTTGCCGGGAAGTTCGATAGTGACGTCAACCTTGTCACCGCTGCGTTTGTAGGAAGTGCGAATCAGGCCGTCGGGATGCGGTGTCGCCGCTTCCACCCACTCCAGTTTGCCGAGCGCCGGCCGAATCCGCACAGTGGCAAAGCCGGGCGCGCCGGGGTGCACTCCGGCAACCATCGTATTGAAATCGTAGGCCGGATGCCCGCTCCAGGCATGCGTATCGGATCGCGTGGGGTCGGGAGTTTCCGGCGTGGTGGTGAAGCCCTTGGCCAGCATCTCTCGCCAAGGCTTCAGCGTGTCCAGGTAGAGATCGCCAAGCCCGGCATGATCCAGTGCGCGCGAAATATAAAACTGAAAATAGTAGGAGGACTGGGTGAGTTGCGGCTTGCTGCCATCGGGCATCGTTTCCAATCCCAGGAGGCGCCGCACAACTCCCGGCTGATCTTTCGCCGGGATCACGTCGAAGACTACCGCGAACGCATTAGCCTGTTGGCTGTAATGATTTTGCTCCATAGTGTCCGCGAGGAGACCCAGCTTGCCATTCCAGCACTCGGGGTACACGCTGTCCGCGGCGAGTTGCGCCTTTTTCCGGTAAGCGGCCGCAAGCGTGGGATCTCCGACGGCATCCTCCAACTCCGCGGCATCCCGCAGCGAGCCGATCAACTGCAAGGTCGCGTTGGCGGAGCGTCCTTCCTTGTCCTTCGGGGGGAATTTATCGCCTTCGCATGTCCAGTCCTCAAAATTCCAGTAGGGAATCGGGCCGAGGAATCCGTCGTCGCGTTGATGGCGCAAGAACCATGCCAGAACGGAACGAGTCCCGGGAAGCAGGCTTTTCACGAACGCCGGGTCAGAGCGGTACAGCCAGAAGTCGTGCAACATGTTGACGTAGATCAGTGAAAACGTTGGAATCAGTTGCAGCAGCGACGATGGATAGCGGCTTTGCGTCAAGCCTTCCGCGATCAGGGAATCATTGGTCGCCTGAAGCGCCTGCCGCGCCAGCCGGTCATCTCCGGCCACGGTATACGAAATCAGCGCCTGGATTCGCGTGTCCCCCGTGTATTGCAATTGCTCCCAGTAGGCTGTGTCCATGTACGTTTCGTGAGCATCCACGCGCGCCGTGCGCCAGGAAATCTCCCGAATGCGCGCAAGCTCCGGATCGCTGGATTGGAATCTGCCGCGTTCGACGAAGGGGAAGCCGGTAAAAAATGTATGCGTGGAATCAAGTTGCAGGGGATCGGCGGCGGTCTGAATTCTCAGGTCAAGGAAGCGCCAGGTACGCCACCACAACGGCATGAAGGATCGCGCGGGCCCGCCATCGGGAAGAACGACGTCCGTGAGCCCCAGGGCAACAAGGTCGCCGACGGCGTCACGCTGGATGCGTTTTTGGTCCTTGTCATAAAGCGCCTCGGTGTACACAAGTTCGATGCGCGCCCCTTTTCCTCCGCTGACGATGAGCTGCGGATAAGCGGAAACGATTTCGCCCTGGTCCAGCAAAACTTCGGCCTGCGTGTTGGCGGGAATCACCACCGGCAATTGCGGGAAACCTTTCGCGGCGGAAAGATTGCTGCGCGCCACGTGCGGTTGCGCAACTTCCTTGTACTCCATTTGCGGCAGCGCATCCGGATAAAGCTCCCAGTTCAAGCCGTCTCCGGTACTCGGAGGCCTCGGAATACTTCCCTGCGGGTAGATGGACTCGCGCATCGCAGGTCCGGCTGCAACCCAGTTCCCCGCGGTTGAGCCGGGAAGATTCCACTCCGTGTTGTAGCCGTTGAAATCGATCTGCTCGCCGGGGCCCGCAATGTAGTACATCCACAGGCCCGGAGGCACGGGCTGGTGAACTGTGTGGCCGTTCACGTCTTCAACCTGCCAGGTGGAGTCGGTGTTTACGATGGATTCCGCCTTCGTGTCGCCTTCCACAAGGAATCCCAATCGCGCGGAAATCTGGGCCAGCGGCGCGCGAAAGCCGAATTGCCAGACGGCCGCAACGATCAGATTGTCTCCGGCGCGCAAGAATGGCCCCAGGTCAAAAGTCTCGTATCGCCAGTGGGCCAGATCGCCGCGAGCAGGGCCTTCGCCAATACGCTGGCTGTTTACATAAAGTTGAAAACGATTGTCGGCGCTGACCAAAACGACAAAATGTTCGGGCTTTGCATCCAGGTGAAAGAGCTTGCGGAAGTGGTACACGCCGGGCTCGCGCAGCGGCGCCGTCGGATGCGCAATCCAGCTTGCGTGCCATTCCTTGCGCTCGTTGGGCACGACTTGTGCCGTGAGAGACGCAACTGCGCCAAGGAGAACAAGCGACAAAATCACGAATCGGAACGCGAGATTTCTTAGTGAGGAAAACATGGATCTAAGCCTCCGGACAAATCTTTCGGCAAGTATAGAGCAGAACAGCGGGGGGCGCCTGAATCCGCGAAACTCATCGCCGCGTCTTCAGGCCTCAAGCGCAGCCAGGCGCCGGCTCCATTCGGCAACGGCCGCGCGCGAAACGCCAAAGTTCGAGTCGCTTCTCCCTTCGAGCACTGCAAGCTGGATCGCGGCATTGCCGATCGTGGAGCATTCGACGGGGCCGCGGATTACCTCCAGCCCCGAGCGTTCCTGCACAAGCTGATTAAGAAATGTATTGCGGTTGCCGCCGCCCACGATATAAACACACCGGAATTTCTTGCCGGTGACTTCGGTCAGCATGCGGAATACTTCGGTATAGCGCGCCGCCAGGCTGTGGAAAATCAAGTTGGCCAATTGCGGGGCGGCCTCGGGGTCTTCGGGCAGCGGTGCCTGACCCGCAAGCTTCAATACCGAATTAATGCGCTGCGGCATGTGCCCGCTGAGAAGCAGATCGGGATGCTCCACATCGAGTAATGCTTTTGGCGCGGGAAGCGAGCGGCAAGCCTCGATAAGTGCAGTGATATTCCAGTCCTTGCCCAGCGAGTGCCAGTGGCGGATGGATTCCTCGATCAGCCACATGCCGTTAACGTTCTTCAGAAAGCGCGAAGTGCCTTCCAGCCCGCCTTCGTTGCTGACATTTTGCCGGAAGGCTGCTTCGCTGAGGCACGGGCGCTCCAGGACCGTGCCCACGAGTGACCAGGTTCCGGAGCTGATGAACGCGGAATCATCACCAGAGTACGGGATGCCTGCCACGGCGGAGCCCGTGTCATGCGTGGCCGGCGCAATCAGTTTGGTGCCTCGAAACTCCTCGAGTTCCGCCAGCTCTCCCTTGAGCACGCCGATTATCGAACCGGGAGGCACAAGCTCTGGCGCCTTGCTTAAATCGAGGCCCGCTGCTTGAAAAATCTCCGGCGCCCATGCGCGGCGCGTGGCACTGAGGAGTTGCGTGTGGGTGGCCAGCGTGAACTCCGAGACGGGGCGAGCACCCAGGCTGCAAAGAATGTATTCGGGCAAATTCAACCAGCAAGCGCCTTCAGGCAAGCCAGCCTGGCGATCGGCAATCAACTGGTACAGCGTGTTGAAACGCAGCATTTGAATGCCGGTGAGGGCGTAGAGCCGTTCAGCGGGGAAAATCTTCCAAAACTCCGCCGGAACTTTTTCCGTGCGCGGATCGCGATAGCAGAAGGGATCGTGGAGGGGCTTCAAGTCTGCATCGAGGCGCACGTAATCGACGCCCCAGCCATCCACGCCGATGGAATCGATCGCACCCGAGGCTTCGCGGGCCGCAAGTCGCAGGCCTTCAACGATGCCTTCGCGCAGGCGGGAGAGATCCCAGTAGAGATGTCCAGCGCGCTCCTGCGGGCCATTGCGGAAGCGGTGCACGGTGCGAAGCGTTGCGCCCTTTGGCTGCCAGTTCAGCAGCGAGACACGGCAACTTTCCGCGCCGAGGTCCACCGCAACCACGCGGCGAGGTTTTGTGCCGGAATCGGAAGAATCGCTCATCGCAGGAAATCCTTGGCCAAGCCGCTTCCTTTCGCGGGCGGGAGTCGGCGTAACTTGGAGCCATAACGACGGAGTTCGGGTTCATCCAAGCCCGCAGCGACGCACAAATCCCACGCGCCTGGCAGATAGCACAGACGTTTCATGCTTCCCCGATGTACGCCGCGGGCACCTCCGAAAGGAAGTGGAGCAGATCAGGCGTAGCTGGAAGCCCCTTTTTTGCGAACACCACGATCGCGGGAAGCGCGCTCCGTGTATCCGCTGGCCCGAAAAGCTTGCAGAGGATCCTCTGCAAGGCCATGGCTCTTGCGCCATTCCCGCAGAACCGGACGGCAATCCGTTTCGTACGCGTCCTTGTAGCAGTTCTCCGCATCAATCAGGCGCTGCTCCGTACGAGCCCTTTGCAAAGCCTCGTGGTCAATCAGGGCGGCCTTGGCAAAAAGCAATTGGGCCGTCATCACCGTCTGGATCATGGCCTCAACTTTGTTCTTCAGATTGTGGCTCTGGTCCACCATGTACGCAATGTCCGCGAGTTGCCGCGATTCCCATTCCCAGTGCCGGATTTCCGCGAACACGCGGAAAATTTGATAGGGGTCAATCGAGCCGAGTGTCAGGTCATCATCCGCGTAGCGGCGGTCATTGAAATGGAATCCGCCAAGCATGTTTTCACTCAATAGCCACGCAACAATCTGCTCGATGTTCTGCGCCTGGTAATGATGGCCCGTATCCACCAGCACAAAAGCCTTGGGGCCCGCGGCGCGCGCCAGCAGCAGCGCCATTCCCCAGTCCCCGATGTCCGAATGATAGAAGGCCGGCTCAAAGGGCTTGTATTCCACAAGGAGGCGCTGCTTCGGGCCGAGCGCTTCGTGCACCTTGCGGAAGGCTTCGGCAATCCACTGTTTGCGGTGACGAATATTGGCCGTGCCGGGATAATTCGATCCGTCGGCCAGCCACGGGGCCAGGTCGCGGCAACCTAACTGTTTGGCATAGGAAACCGACTCCAGAATGTGGTCCAGCGCGCGCTGGCGAACTTCCGGGCGCTCATTGCCAAGCGAGCCGTGCTTGTATTCCTGGTCCTGAAAGACATTGGGATTGATGGAACCGGCGCGAACACCGTACTTGTCGCTGAGTTTGATTACCTCGCGCAGGTCCGTCCCTGCGGGAAGATCCCACAACACATGTAGTGCCACGGTGGGGCACACTCCCGTGAAGTGATGTACCTGACCGGCGTCCGCGAACTTCTCTTCCAACGTGGAGGCGGCGCTGTCCTGCAGGAACTTGCCGAAACGTGTTCCCGTATCGGCAAATCCCCAGGAAGGGACCTCGATGCGAAATGTATCCAACGCTGCCAAAACATGATTTGAGTTATGAGGCATGGCAAATTCTCCTGTCCCGACCCCACCCCACTCTAATCTGAAACAATTTCAATTGCAAAACATTTTGCGACGCTACCGCATCCTTCGCGGCAACCCTGCCCGCCCAGCGCGGGCCTCCGTTCGCGGCCGCTAACCACAATCACCTCTCGCGGTCGGCAACCAACTGGCTAAATCGGCTTACCAGCTTGTGTTCTACATAATTGTAGGGCGGCACGCTCTCTCCCTTCAGCAGAGACAGGCCCAGGTGAATGAGCCGGGGACCATAAGTGGCCACTTCATGCGACACAGAGCCGATCAGCGGCGAATTCTTGCGCTTCATCTCCTCGAGCGCGGCCGGAATGCAGTCATGGCTGAGGATGGCCAGGTGTTGCTCCCTCCGCAAGTCTCTGGCGGCTTGCAAGGCGCCGAGCGCGCTGGTGTCGTTGCTTGGCGCGACCAGGATATGCTTGGCATTGCGGTATTTCATGAGCAGCGCGTGCATGGCTTTGTTGCTTTCCTCTTCGAGTCCGGCGCCGTCAACGCGCACGAGTTGATCGTTCTGAAGAGTGCTGATGCGCGAACGGATGCCTTCAAATGCCCCAGTGATGCGGCTCTGCACCAGCGTGCCGGCTTTCGTCAACTCCAGGCCGACCACAAGATCCACCTCTCCGTCCCAGTACTTCTGAGCATACGCACCCAGGAGGTCGCCGGCTTCCAGTCCTGCGCGGTAGTTGTCCAAGCCAAAGAAAACGGCGCTCGGATGAGGGATATCCACGGCGATCAGGGGAATTCCGCTGGCGGCAAGACGATCCGCGATGATGGGCGCGGCAAGACGATCCGTCTGGAATTCAATCACCAGGTCCACCTGCTGCCTGATGAAATCCTCGATGTTCTGCCGGGCAATTTCTCCGTTGTACTGGTTATCCAGAATGATGAGTTCGATTCCCGTCGCAATGGCGGTGGATCGCAGGCTTTCGGTAACCGCATTGGAGAAAGGAAGCGCGCTCGATTGGCCGCCAAAGCCAAAGCGCATCTTGCGCGGGCGGCTGACCAAGCGATAGCGTCCGTCCTCCGGGCGGGAAACATAGCCCCGGTGAACCAGGGTCCGCAGGATGCGAAAGACGGTGGTCTTGGAGATCCGCGTGCGTTGATGGATCTCCTCGAGCGTCAACGGCGTTTTGTGTTGCTCCAGGAGTTCCAGAACATCCAGGCTCTTGGAAAGAATCGGAATAAGGTAAATTGCTTTAGTTGATCGCGTCACGGGAGTGTCTCGGGGGAGCGCACCTTCAGGAACCAGGGAAAGTGTATCAGTTTCAAAAAGGGAGCCCCAAGTTTAAATTTCGATACAGAAACCTTGCAAAAAAGCGCTCGGTCCCCCGGCAGGCGCGCTGTGCCGCGTTTGCCCGAAGATGGAATTCAATCCGCCGCGATCTGGACGGTCCTGGCCATGTTCCGCCGGATACGCAGCACGCCGCTCTTGGCGTCAAAGGACCAGCCGGGTTCCACCGGGCCGGCGGTCGCTGGGAGCAACTTGCCGTCCGCGCGGACTTGCCGTGGCGCAAACGCCAACCGCAGGACTTCCGTGCCACTCTCATCAAACGTCGTATACGAAATGCTTTTTGAGCCATAGTGAACGTTCTGAATAATCGACGTGGACCGCAAGAGATGTGATTCGTCTGCAGGCGCCCATGCGGGCACTGCGCCCATGCCGGCCAGGAAGTGGCGGATGTAATCGCCATAGCCATCGCTGAACCACAACGATTGATCAACCGGCCCGACCTTCACCAGGCCATTTTCGCCGCACATGTAGCTGGCCCAGTTGAATGAGCGGTAGGCCTTTTCTTTGGCGGTTTCCTCACCCGAAGCCTCGTACCACATGGCGTTCAACGATGCGTAGCGCGAGGTGTGGCTGCCCATTTTGTTCATGTCGGCCACCCTTTGCTCGGAGACGGCGTTGGCGCCCCATTGCACGGCCGGTTCATTTGTGACGTCCACGAAGATGAGCGTCTTTTCCACCCATTCAATCAATCCGGGAACATGCTTTTTCCAATGGGCATCGTATTCGGGATGCTGCAATATGTAGCGGGCCGTTTCGAGCGAACTATACTGATTAAAATTGATCGGTTTCGTGAAGGTGTAGACATCCTCGAAATAGCCGGACCACGAGTTGTTCTCCATCGGATATTTCATCAGCCAGGCCCATGCCGTTTCCCGCGCTTTTCGATAAGCCTCCAGATTGCCTAGTTTCTGCCGCACTAATTCGTCAAACAGCTTGATCGGGCCGATGGCGTTGGAAGAGTACTCTTCCCGGATCGCATTGTTTTCGGCATTGACGCGGAATGGCCAGGGGGAATGTTCGGCATCTCCTTCGCGTACATGGCGGGCCAGCGCATCGGCGCAGGCGAGGGCCGCTTCGCGATAGACCTCATCCCCGGTCATTTCATAGAGCTTCAGATAGCCGAGTCCGAGCTCGCCGACTTTGTCAGGCTCGATATAGCCGTAGCCATCCCCCACGCCTTGTTGATCGGTGTACAGCGTGCTGTCTGCACCTCGGTATTCCAGGGCGCCAAAATTGGAACTGGCGTATGGTACCTGTGGCCAGGCCCAGCCCTTTGGCGTGGTTCCATGGGCAAGCTGATAATCGACCATGGAGCTCACCAGTTCGACGGGAGCCTGATCGCCAGAGAAGGCGTAATACGCAGTTACCGAATCAACGAGCATGGCATTGAGCCCGGCAGGGTTGTGAGGCCAGCCAGTACCGTGCATGGTCTTCGGGTCGATGCAACAGTACGTATAGAAAGTCTTCAGGCCGTTCGGTTCGACTTGCGCTTTGTTCAGCAGGAAATTCCAGGCGAGACGAATGACGCGGCTGTACGCCTGGTCTTGCGGCTGCACCCAGGAGATGAGTTTTCCCTGGGCGTCGAGTTTCACGGGGTGGCCGTTCAGCGTAGCTTGCCCGTGGGCAGCGCCCGCAGCCAGAACCAGGAAAATCAGGGAACACAGAGCTGTCCGCATGTTGGGAATGGAACCAACCCTCCGAAGTGCGATACATTGCGGTCGTCGAAGCGAGTCGCGACTGGCATTAGCGCGGTCAATCGCGTGCGGCCGCGAAAGGTGTGGGGACGCACACCAAGGGAAGAGTACGCCGAAAGGCTTGAGGTTTCAAATGCAAAATCATTCCTTGACTTGCGCGGAAGCCATCGTCATGCTTTTTCCAGAAGCCGATGCCGCATCAGGGGCGTCAACGTTCGGGTCCCCTTCGCGCCTGCTGCATCCGGCTGCGATTGATACATAATACGAATCGGCAGGGTGACACCGTGAATGTCCTTTCTCCATCGCTGCAATCCCACCTCGATCAGTTTCGTGAGCAACTGTCCACGGCAGGAGGCACGATGGAGGTGGTGAGCCGCTCGCCGGAGGCCGTGCGCGATGCAGTGCTGACCAAGGCGGCCGGCAAACGCCCGATCCTTCTTGCCGAGCCGCGTTACATCTCCCTCGACTATTTTCGGCTTTTGCAGTCCGTGGAAGGGGTCCTCTCTCACCCGCGGCCTGACGACTACCGCTCCGCTCCGGTGGGCGTCACCGATGCGTTTGCCGCCGTGGCGCGCACGGGATCGGTATGCGTGGACATTGGCGCAGACATCGCGGGATATGTGAGCCTTTTGCCGCGCCTCCATATCGTCGTGGTTGACATCAAAAAACTTGTTTTTCGCCCTTCGGACCTTTTCAGGCTGGAGCCGTTTGCTCGTCCCACCTTTCAGGAAAATTTCGTTTTCATCAGCGGGCCAAGCGCCACGGCGGATATGGGACCATTGGTCCGCGGGGTCCATGGACCGCATGAGCTTCACATTCTGGTGCTCTGTTAAATCATGCCGAAACGGGTGACATCGCCGAGGGAGATAGCCGCGAAGGAGTCGAAGCAGATCCTGCGCCGCGCCATTCGCTTCGCGCTGGACACGGAATCCGCCGCCGTGCGCCATAACACGCGAAGTTTCAACCGCAGCCGTTATCAGGCCACGGTTGCTCTCCCCGACTACGATGCGTTGAAAGACGAAGCGCGCCGCATCAAGGAAGATTCGCTGGCCAATCGCATTGCGCTCGTCCAACAGCTTTCGGAAAGTGTCACCCGCAATGGCGGGCATTTCCTTTTTGCCCGCGATGCCGGGGAAGCGTGCCGATACATTCAGGAAGTCTGCAAGAGCCATCATGTGCGTTCTCTGGTTAAGGGGAAAAGCATCACCTCCGAGGAGATTCACCTGAATGCCGCGCTGGAGCGCGACGGCATCCGCGTTGTGGAAACGGACTTGGCTGAATTCATTCTGCAGTCCGCGGACGAGCAGCCGTCCCACAACGTCGCCCCCGCCATCCATTATTCGCGCGAGCGCATCACCGCATTATTCCGCAGAAAATTTCAAACGGATTTGCCGCTGGATACGGGCGAGGATCTGACCCGCTTTGCCCGCGAGCGCCTGCGAAAGGATTTTCTCGCGGCAGATGCGGGGATTACGGGAGCCAACCTGGTTTCCGCGGAATGCGGAAGCCTCTTGCTGGTGGAGAGCGAAGCGAATATTCGCATGACGTGCATCGCCCCGCCGCTCCATATCGCCCTGACTGGCCTCGAAAAGATTGTGCCCTCGCGCCATGAGTTTGCGCCGTTCATCGAACTTCTTGCGGTCAGCGGCACCGGACAGCCGCTGACCAGCTACACCTCCGTGTTCCGCCCGCCGCTTTCCGTGCCTGTGGTTGATTTTCGCGGCGCGGGCTCGGCCATCCGCGAGTTTCACATGGTCGTTCTGGATAACGGACGCGAAGCTTTGGCGCAGGACGCTCGCCTGAGCGAAGCGCTCTACTGCATCCGTTGCAGTGCCTGTCTGAATTCTTGCGCGAATTTCCAGGTGCTGGGAGGCCACGCCTTCGGGGGCGTCACTTATTCCGGCGGAATCGGCGCCACGTGGGAAGCAGCGACAACCGGCCAGTTGAAGCTGGCGCACTTCAGCGACCTTTGCACCGGCTGTTCGCGTTGCGCAACGCAATGTCCTGTGCGCATTGATATTCCCGGCTTGAATGTGGAGTTGCGCTCGCGCCTCAATCATTTGGTTCCCCTGTCATGGGCGGCGCGAATGTTGCATTTGTTTCTGGGAGTGCCGCCGGTGGAAGATGCTTCCGCACAGCAGGTGTTCTTTGCGCACTATGACCGCGCGGCCCGTTGGGGAACAATGTTTGCCCCGGTATCCAATTTCGCCATCAAAATTCCCGGGACCCGCTGGTTCCTGGAAAAAATGTTTGGAATTGACCGGCGGCGTCACCTTGCGCCGTTTCCAAAGAAAACGTGGGTGGATGTTGCTGCGAACGAATTGACAGCGAAGACAGAGACGGGCCAGGTTCCCGAAGTATTGCTGCTCGCGGACGTATTCACAAATTATGGCGCGCCGCAACGGGGCCTCGACGCAATCCGGTGCCTGCACGCAGCGGGTGTTCGCGTTCGGTTGACGAAATCCCTGCCCGAGGGACGTGCGGCGCTCTCGCAAGGCATGGTTGAAACTGCCCGAATCCAGGCGCAGGCTCTCTCGGGGTACCTCGCCACCGAAAATGCCGCAGGCCAGCCGCTGCTCGTTGTCGAGCCCAGTGTTCTGGCGATGATTCTGCGCGAATATCGCAAACTTCTTTCCGCGGATTCCTTCGCCAAGCTGCAAAGTTTCACAAGCGATCTGGTGGAGTTCCTTTCGCGGCATCTTGCACAGCACGCGCGCGACCCGCGTGAGATCTTTGACATTCGCAAGTTCGCTCCCGGCCCGAAACTTTTCTACCACCGGCATTGTCAGCACCGTGCTGTGAGCGATCCTTCCATTACCGTTGATTTTCTTCAATCTATCGGTTTTCAGGTCACCTGTTCGCAGGTGGAATGCTGCGGGATGGCCGGAAGCTTCGGCTACAAAAAGGATTTCTACGACGTCAGCCAGGCCGTCTCTGAAGAACTGGTCGAGCAGTGGAAGGCCGCCGAAAGAGCCAATGGTGCGCACACGCTCCTCGCCAGCGGCGTCTCCTGCATCGAACAACTCCAAGGCGCCACGAGGCGCGCCGTGCTCCATCCCGTCGAGCTTCTTGCCCAGATGTTGTGATCTGGTTTTTGGATTAGGTCTGCCCGAAATTGTTCCGCGACATGTCCAATAGAAAAATTGTTTCCACAAGGAACAATCGCGAGTATGCTTGCCATCAAAGCGCGCGGAGAATCTTCCTTTGCGGCTCGCAATCTCGCCGTGGATAGTGCCCGGGGGAATTTCCGCGCCAGATTTTTTCAGGAGAACTCATGTACCAACCCGAAGCGTACGCCGCTGCACTCTTTTTCATGATCGTCAGCATGGTTTGTTGGGGTTCCTGGGCGAACACCATGAAACTCACCCCGGGCTTCGCGTTTCCCCTCTTTTATTGGGACTACCTGATCGGCATCGTTCTTGGCGCCTTGGTATGGGGCTTCACGCTGGGAAGTTTCGGAAGTTCCGGGTTGCCTTTTCTTGCGGACCTCAGGAGCGCTGATTCGGGGCACATCCTCTACGCCCTGCTCGCGGGGATCGTTTTCAACGTTGCGAACCTGCTTCTTGTGGCTGCCATCGAAATTGCGGGACTCGCGGTGGCTTTTCCAATCGGTATTGGCCTGGCTCTGGTCGTGGGCGCGTTGATGAACTATTTGATCTCGCCAAAAGGGAACCCGTTCCTCTTATTCGGTGGCATCGCCCTGGTAGTGCTGGCGATCGTTTTTGACGCCATGGCCTACAAAAAGCGCGAACCGGAAAAGCAAGCTGTCAGCGCGCGAGGCATCAAGATCAGCATCGTCTGCGGCATCCTGATGGGCTCGTTCTATCCGCTGATCGTGAAGGCCACCACGGGTAAGGCGGCGCTTGGGCCCTACGCCGTGGCGCTTTTCTTCTGCATCGGCGCGGTGCTCTGCGCGTTGCCATTGAACTCCTACTTCATGCGCAAGCCGCTGACTGGGGCCGCCTCGGTTACCATGCAGCAGTTCTTCGCAACGAAGCCTGCCTATCATTTGTGGGCTATCGTTGGCGGGCTGATCTGGTGCACCGGGACCACTTTTAACTTCGTCGCTTCCCACGCGCAACTGATCGGACCGGCCATTTCCTACGCGCTTGGGCAGGGAGCCACGATGATTTCCGCGATCTGGGGCGTGTTTATCTGGAAGGAGTTCGCCAAGGCTCCCGCTGAATCACGCCGCTTCATTCCGCTGATGTTTGTTTTCTTCCTGATCGGACTGGCTGCAATCGCCGTCGCACCTCTTTATCATTGAGACGAAGGCGTACGGAGCGAAGAACCCTTTCCCGCTGCATGATCGGCTCAGGAGGCTCGTCTGAGTCTGCTTACGGAGTAACGCTGATCGCCTTGCCCGAATAGGGCACGTTCTTGTCGGCGGTTTCGGTGATCCCTCCGCCCGTGCCGTGATTCTCGCGCACGAAAACGACGCGGAACGTGCGATCTTTCAGCATCCCCGGGAAAGCTCCCTTGCGCTCGCCGATGGTAAGCGTTTGTTTGCCGTCATCCCAATGAAAGCCGATGGTGGCGTAAGCGCCCATCTCGTAGTTATACGTATCGTTCTCATCTTCAAACAGCGTGAAATCGCCATCCGCGCCGCGATAAACGCGAACTTCCAGTGGATCGGCGGCCTTCTCGGCGGCGAATTGCTCTTCCGGGCCAAGCGGCAGAATCGCACCGGCGCGAACGAAAAGCGGCAAACGCTCCAGCGGTGCCGGAGTATCGATGGCTTGTCCGCCCTTGATCAAGGCGCCGTTCCAAAAGTCGTACCAGGTTGCGGCGGGCAGATACAGGTGGCGGGCCGTTGCGCCTGGTTCCGTCACGGGACTCACGAGCAGCGAAGGGCCAAACAAAAACTCGTCGCCAGTATTTTGCGCGCGAACGTCCGTGCGAAAGTCCATCACCAATGGCCGCATGATGGTGGCGCCCTCGCTGGTCACTTTCCAGGCCTGCGAGTAAATGTAAGGCATTAAGCGGTAGCGCAGGCGGTCGTAGTCCGTAAGGATCTTCTGTGCCGCGGGTCCGTAAGACCAGATTTCGTTTTGGTTGGTGATGCGCGTACCGTGCGCGCGGAAAATCGGGCAAAACGCGCCAAACTCGAACCAGCGAACGTACAACTCGCGATAGGCGAGATCATCTGGATTCGCGTCCACAAACCCGCCGATGTCCGTTGTCCAGTATGGAATCCCGGAGAGTGCCAGATTCAATCCGGCGGGAATTTGCCTGCGGAACGTTTCCCAGTTGGGATAGATGTCGCCCGACCACACGGAACCCGCATTGCGCTGGATTCCGGCAAAGCCGGAGCGCGAGAGGATGTACACGCGCTTCTGATTGGATGCGGCGCGCTGGCCCTGGTAAACGGCAGTCGTGGTGAGCAGCGGAAACTCGTTGGCATAGCGCGCGCCATTGCCGATGGCCACCTTGTTCGTCACCAAGATGTTGGCTTCGCGCCCCTCCGTCTCCGGTTCCGTTGTATCCAGCCACCAGGCATCCACGCCAATCTTGAACAGCGGGCCATTCATTAGGTTCCAATAGTACTTGCGCGCCTCCGGGTTGAACGCGTCATAAAGCGCGGAGCCCTTGGGATGAAACCCGCCTGTAATACTCTGGGCGATAAAGTAGCCGCGCTTCTCCATGTCGTCATAAACCGGGGAGCCCGGCCGGAAAAACGGCCAGACCGAAACCATTAAGTGCACATTCTCGTTGTGGAGTTCCTTCACCATGCCAGCGGGGTCGGGGTAATTCTTGTTCCATACCGGCTCGCCCATCACGTTCCACCAGAACCAATCCTGCACGATATTGTCCAGGGGGATTTGCAGGCTGCGGTATTTCCCCGCGATGTCCAGGAGTTCCTGTTGCGAGGCGTAGCGATTCTTGCACTGCCAGTAGCCGTACGCCCACTTGCCGAACATTGGCGCGCGCCCCGTCAATTCGCGATATGCGGCGATGATGCTGTCGAATTCCGGCCCATAGATAAAGTAGTAGTCCATCGCATCCGCGACTTCCGAACTCATATAGAACGCGTGAACGAAACGATTGTTAAAGCGGCTACGTGAACCGTTGTTCCAGAAAAGGCCGTAGCCATTGCTGGACAGCACCATCGGCACCGAAATGTTCGTGTTGTCCTGGGATATATCCACGGATTCGCCGCGATAGTTCCACACTCCACCCTGATGCTGCCCCATGCCATAGAAGGCTTCCTGCGTCCCCCACATGTTCACGAAGCGCTCAGGCCGCAGCGTCTTCTCGCCGTTCACTTCCACCGGCGTAAGCGTGCGCGTGCCTTCCCTGGCGAGCACGGCGCCGCCCGCATCCAGGAATTGCAATGCGCTATCCTCACGCGTAATTGAAATTTTCAGCTTCGCTGTGCTCAACGTCACTGTCTTGGGGTCCGTCGTTTCCAATGTGAACGCCGTGTGCGGCCATTCCGTTTTGACGATGATGAAATCGGTGTGCTCCGGCATAGTAGCTTCCAGGGAATAGATCACGCGCACGATGGAATCCGTGCACACGCGAAATCGCAAGTAGCCCCGCTGCAACTGGAGCAGCGCCCCGTCGGACTGCTGCTGCACATTGACAACAGGATTAATCGGCACCCACTGCCCCCGGGCCACGGCAGGAAAAAGAAAACTCGCCGCTAAACAGAGAAGTCCGATCATCATCGGAAGAGAAGTACGACGTGGCATCACAACACCTCCTCGGAAAATCCGTAAACGCATGCAAATCCGCACAAACTTAGCTGCTGCGCGAATGTGGCACTCGCCAGCAGGGAAGTCAAGTGCGCTCCATACCTGCGTTTGCTCAGTTTGACGCGGGTGGCGCTCCGCTGTTCTGGCCGTCGTCGCATCGCGGCACGGGGAAAATCCGCGAACATTGTGTCTCACAGCCTGTCGAAGAACCGCTAGATGTGATAAAACCCAGAGACAGGAAGCTGCTTGTCCATTCATTAGGATCGAGGGAGATCAATCATGGTTTGCAATAAGTCCCGAGTGCTTGGAATTGCCGTCATCGTTCTGGGTCTTTTCGTTTGCATCTTGCCCTGCGCCCACGTTGGCGTTCTGGGACCCGCCCCGGTTTTCGCTCAAGCCGCCGCGAACGTCGATAGAGTCGTGTTCGGTAAACTGCCCGATGGCACGGTCATCGAAGCCTACACCTTGAAAAATGCCCACGGTTCATGGGCCAAACTCATCACCTATGGCGCCACATTAACCGAACTGTACGTGCCCGACAAAAACGGCAAGCCCGGCGATATCGTGCTGGGATTCAGCGACCTGAACGGATACCTGAGCAACCATCCCTATTTCGGCGCCACCGTTGGACGCTACGCCAACCGCATCGCCAAGGGGCATTTTACGCTGGACGGCAAGGAGTACAGCTTGGCCCTCAACAACGGGCCCAACTCACTGCATGGCGGCAAGATTGGGTTCAGCCGCAAAGTCTGGAAGGCGGAAATCCTTCCTGGCATGACAGCAGCGGCCGTCCGCTTCACCTATCTCAGCAAAGACGGCGACGAGAATTATCCGGGCAACCTGAACGTCTCAGTCACCTACACGCTCACTGATACGAACGAACTCAAGCTCGACTATCGCGCGGAAACCGATCACGACACCCCCGTGAACCTCACCAACCACAGTTACTTTGAACTCGGCGGGCCCGGGAAGAACATCCTCGATGAAACTCTTTTTCTGAACGCCAGCGAATATACGCCCGTGGACTCCACACTAATCCCCACCGGCGAGCTCAAGTCCGTGAAGGGCACGCCGCTGGACTTCACCAAACCCACCCTGATTGGCGCGCGCATCAATGAACTCAAGGAGATCGGCGGATACGACCACAACCTAGTGGTTGATGGCAAACCCGGGAAATTGCGGCTTGCCGCGCGTGCCTCGGACCCCACAACAGGTCGTCAGATGGAAGTCTGGACCACCGAGCCCGGCGTGCAGTTCTATTCCGCCCTGAACCTGGACGGCACCATCGTGGGCAAGAATGGCATCAGCTACCCCAAATTCGGCGCGCTCTGCCTGGAAACACAACATTTCCCGGATTCTCCGAATCAGCCGGCTTTCCCAAGCACCATCGTGCACCCGGGAAAACCCTTCGTCTCGGAGACCATTTACAAGTTTTCTGTTCTTAAATAGCGCGCACTCCCGCAGCCGCGCCTCTTGGAGTGCGGCGGCTTGCCGCCGCTTTTGCGCAATAAGCAACTCCTCGAAACTGACGTAATTCACAGGTTGTAGCGGCCGCTTTCTGAAGCGCGTTGTTTGCGCTCCGGATGGTTTTGCGGGGCGGGCGCATTGTCAGTCGCAATCCCTATCGTATTCAGCCGGCCTTTTTCTCCGTCCGCGCAAGCAAGTACCGGTGCGGAACAGGCTGCGCGTCTTTTCTTTGCCGTTGCACCGCCTGCTGCAATGCGGCCTCCAGCCTCTTTAGTGTGTCGCTTTTCTCCGCGTCTTTGGCATCCGCCAGCAGCGAGAAATGTATGCTCTCGATCTCATTCTTCTGCACTGTGTCCAGGGCCACCAGCCGCGCTTGCGCCAGCATGGGCGTATCGATGCTGGCCAGGTTCACGCCTTTCGCGAGTTCCGCGGAACTCCAGCGCCCGATCGCGCGTTCATCAATCTGCAATTCATAGCTGCCTTCCGCCAGCCCTTGCACCGCCAGCATTTCCTGGTTGAACTGCGCGTTGAACTTCGCGGCTTGCAACGCCAGCGCGGCCATGGGATCTGTCTCCGCCGGCGGCAAGGGAAGCGGCAGAGCGGAGTCAGTTTGCGTCCAGGCAACGTCCGTCTTGGTGCGCCCAAGTTTCGTGATGGTTGTATTCACGGAAGCGGTGGCCTTTCCCGCGGCGGCATCAATGGTTGTGGATGTGACGACGGGGTCGGCTCCCCAGGCTTTCAACACGCCGCCAGCCATCACCCAATGAATCCCGGCGCCCGGATGCACGCGGTCGCGTACCAGAGCGATGGAAAGCGGCGCGTCCGCGGCTTTCGCCCCAGTCAACGCTTCCACAACCGGTTGATTGAGGTCCGCCACCTGCGCATGTTTTTCCTCCGCCAGCTTGGCCAGAAAATCGCCGTAGCGGATCAGCGCTGCGTTGTAACCAGGTGTTGAGTCCGGCGCGCGCGTCACGTCATCGTATGGCGAAGGCCTCAAAAGCGTGATACGAGCTTGGGGAAGCTCCTTCTGAATTTGTTCCACGATGTGCCGGTAGCCATCCGCGTAGGTCGAGAAGATGCCCTCGTCCCACGGGCGATAATAGCCGTCATTCATCCCCAGCATGATCGTAATAACGGTGGGCTTATAGGCGAAGACGTCGCGCGCCAGCCGCATGTCCACCGGGCCGGCCCAGCCGCCGCTCACCTTGTCGCCGCCAACGCCGGAATTGATGAACTCCACTTTCCGGCCGGGGTACCGCGTCAGCAGGAAGTTCTCGATGTCCGCGGTGTACAGCCGCTGCTCCGTGATACTGTCGCCATAGAAGACAACAATGTCGCCGTCACGCACGGCGAACGCATCTTTGTTCTTCGCTGCCTCTTGGGCGGAGAGCGGCCGGCCGCATGCCAGCGTGAAAACGGCAATAGCTAAAATCAGGCGTATTCGATTCATCTTTTCATTGCTCCTTAGTTGTGATGGAATCACCTCAGACCCGCCCGGCTCGCCGATTGTCAACTCGAGCCACGGCAGGTGACGCACGCGACTCGCACCGGCAGGGGCTCCCTTCCTCGGCAGAAGGGGAAGCGGTGGCCCGGCATGACGCAGCCGCACAATCTCACTGTTTCACAAGGTTATAACATGAACAGCTACAAACTTTTTGCGATCGTCGTGATTTTCTTTGGCCTGGCGGCGCCGGATCACGCGCAAGCCCCGGCTAGTTCCTCTTTGTCCGGCCTGTCCCTGCCCCATGATTACGTGCAGAAACGCGTCTCCAGCTACGACCGAACCGGTGGCAACGCGGATAACCGCCAGATTGCGCCGGGCGAAACGCTGACGCTCTTTGATGAAGCGGGCCCCGGCACCATCACGCACGTCTGGGTCACCATCGCTACCGACGAGCAGTTTCATTTGAAGAAGCTGGTCCTGCGAATGTACTGGGATGGCGAAGCCACCCCCAGCGTCGAGGCTCCCATCGGCGATTTCTTTGGTCTCGGTAATGGCGAATACTTCCTCTATCAATCCGCGGTTCTCGCCGTCGCTTCCGATAAAGCGCTCAATTCCTTTTTCCCCATGCCGTTTCAAAAACACGGCAAAATCACCGTAACCAACGAGGGCAAGGAAAAGGTTGACGCCTTTTATTTCAATATCGACTATCAGGCTCAGGCGAAGCCTTTACCCCAAGACACACTCTATTTCCATGCGCAGTACCGCCAAGCCTATCCGGCCGCGGGTTGGACGAACCAATGGCAATCCAATGGCGACCCGCTCGTGGATGGAAAGAAGAATCTCAACGGAGAAGGGAATTACGTCTGGTTGGAAGCCAAGGGCAAGGGCCATTTCGTCGGCGTGACCATGTCCGTCCTGCAAAACCAGGATAGTTGGTGGGGCGAAGGCGATGACATGTTCTTCGTTGACGGCGAAACCCTACCCTCCATCAACGGCACCGGCTCCGAAGACTATTTCCTGGGCGCGTGGGATTTTGGAGGTCACCCATTTTCCTACGCTTCCTTCGGTGCTCCCGTTGTGGGCGCGGAACTCGCCGGAGCGCGCTGGTCCCTTTACCGCTTCCACCTCGATTCGCCGATCCCCTTCACGAAGTCGATCAAGGCCACTATCGAGCATGGCCATGCCAATCACCGTTCCGATAACTATTCATCGGTTGCGTATTGGTATCAAACGGAACCGCACGCTGCGTTTCCCGCGCTGCCGCCAGTGGAGCAAAGATTGCCTCGCATGCATCTCGTCGGCGGGCCAGGCAATCCTTCGAATTGATGCCCGGGGCGAACTACTTTGTCTTCACTTCCAAGGTAACGGTTTCAGTTTTTGCCGAACTCGGCCCGACCATGATGTCGAACAGCCCCGGTTCAACCACGGTATGCATGTCCGCATCGATCAGCGATAGCGCCGCCGGCGTGACCGCAAATTCCACCGTGGTGGTCTCTCCGGGTTTCAGGTGCGCGCGACGGAATCCCGCCAGTTGCTTCACCGGGCGGGTGATGCTGGCCACTTGCTGGTGAATATAGAGCTGGGGAACCTCATCGCCCTCGCGGTCGCCCGTATTCGTCACATCAACGCGCACCATTGCCGTCGCTCCGGGCAGAATCTGTTTTGGCTCGACGCGGAGATTGGCAAACTTGAACGTGGTGTAGCTGAGCCCCTCTCCAAAATGAAAGAGCGGCTCCGTGGTTGAAAATACGTAAGAGCGATTGCGCGACGGTTTATAGTTGTAAAAGTCCGGCAACTGTCCAGCCGAGTGCGGAAACGTGATTGGCAGCTTGCCCCCGGGATTCACGTCTCCGAACAGGACTCGAGCGGCCGCCGTGCCGCCCTCTTGCCCCAGATACCAGCCCTCCAAAATCGCCGGCACATGTTCCGCAACGTAATTGATGGAAAGCGGGCGTCCATTGATCAAGAGAACGACGGTCGGAACGCCGGTCTCCACCACCGCTCTGATGAGTTCGTTCTGCGCGCCAAGGAGATCCAGCGAGTCGCGGTCGCCCAGGTGCTCCTCGGACCACGCCTCGCGATTCGTGCTCTCCGTCTCCCCAACCACCAGTATCGCCACGTCGGCCTTGCGCGCGGTTTCCACTGCCGCGCGGATACTCGCTCCCTGGCTATCGGGTGGTGCCGGTTGCGTGTTGTCCTCGTACCATCCGGGCCAGCCCTGCTTTCCCGTGGTGATCTTGCAGCCCTCCGCATACAGCACCTTGATGTTTTTTCCGGCACGCGCCCGTATCCCATCCAGGATGCTTACGCTGTGCAATGGCTCGCGCGCATAGCCGCCGATGTGCACGTCCGCGGCATTGGGGCCGATCACGGCGAGCGTCTTAATTTTTGTTTCATCAAGCGGAAGCGAGTGATTTTCGTTCTTCAGAAGGACGATGGCTTCCTGCGCGGCCCTCAGCGCCAATTGCTGGTGCTCCCGGCTATTCATGGTTTTTTCTGCCTGGTCGGGATCCACATAAGGATTCTCGAACAGCCCCAGGCGGAATTTCACGCCCAGGATGCGCGCGACGGCGCGATCCACCAGGGAAACGGGAACCACGCCTTCTTTCACCTGTTCCAGCAGCGTGCGGTACACTGAGCCATCCGAGAGGTCATAATCCACTCCCGCCGCTAGCGCTTTGCGTGCCGCGTCCGCTTCATCGGCAGCGACATGATGAACCTTGAATAGCATCTGCAGACCGTCTCCATCGGATGTCACGTACCCGCTGAATCCCCATTCCTGGCGCAGTACGGTGTCCAGCAACCAGGGATTGATGTGCGAGGGGATGCCGTCGATTTCGTTGTAGGAGGCCATCACGCTTCCAACGCGCGCTTCCTGCACGGCTGCTTGAAACGGCACAAAAAAGGTTTCGCGCAGGATTCGATCCGAGTAGTTTGCGGGCGCGGTATTCCTGCCGCCCTCCGGTTGGCCGTGCGCCGCGTAGTGCTTTGCGGTGGCCAGCACGTGATGGCGATCGATGAAAAACGTTGGCCCCTGCAGGCCTTCGATGGCGGCAACACCCATGCGTGAGACAAGGTACGGATCTTCGCCGTAGGTCTCTTCCGTGCGCCCCCAGCGCGGATCACGCGCCAGATCGAGGACCGGCGTGAAGGCTTGATTGTCTCCAGTAGATGCCATTTCATCGGCCGCAGCCGTGAACACCTGGTGAACCAAATCGGGGTCCCACGTGCTTGCCAATCCCAGCACCTGCGGAAAGCTTGTAGCTCCGTTCGACATGAATCCGTGCAGGGCTTCGCCCATGAAGAGCACGGGAATCCCCAGGCGCGTCCGTTCCATTTGGTAGCGCTGAACGGCGTTGCGAAGCACGGCGACATCGTGAGCACTGACGCGCTTTTCGATGTTGTAATCATCGCTTAAGGCCACTGCTGCGCTTTCCGGGGTGAATTGACCGGTCGTATCCAGGAATCCGAGGCTCGCATGTCCCCAGGTAAGCTGATCAATTTTTTCTTCTAGCGTCATGCGCGAAAGCAAATCCGCGACACGATCATCAATGGCAAACTTCGGATTGCGATAAGCCGGCTGCTCCTGAGCCGTAAGGCACACTGCGAAAACAGCGGTAATGCCGATGGCGACTAAATAACGGCGTAAACACATGGGAATGCCTCCGATCTTTGGCCTCTCAAGTCTTGTCGAACGAGGGAACTAACGTTGCAGCAGCACCGCCGCCCGTTCGAAAACTGTCGCAATGCAGAGCCGCGCCTGACGCATCGCTGGTGAATGGAAAGGGGAGAACCATGGCGGCCGATTCACTCGTAAACGATTACGTCTTTGATGTAATGCCATTTGTTTGATGCTGTCAACGATGGCTTTCTACTTTAATCCTCTTCATTGGGAGGATTTTGGGCTCTGGCAAAGTTAGTCAGCGACCTCAGTTGGCCCCGCGAGTCGAGACTTGCAATCCAAGCTTATCTGGCGCTGTTGCCACAATGCCTGGGGTAAGATTCCGACAGAAGGTTCATAATTAGGAACATCAAGCCGGTCCGGACAGCATATTTGGAAAGAGGTATCGATACTTGGAGAAGGCAGACTTCGGGAATATGACGGTCATAGCGGATCAAGAAACCGCCAACCCGCTTGCTGGATGCGCGCTTTCTGTGTCGGAACTTGGCGCGCGTCTCGCTACGATGAAGGCCGTGCACCGCCCGGCACGAAATACGCATTGCCTCGGTCGGCTCGCCCTCTTTACGGCGATTCTTACCCTTCTGATGACGACCGCTCCCGCTGCGGTATTGGCGCAGTCTCTCGAGGAAACCTACCGGGAAGCGTCGTCTGCCTTTGAGCGCGGTGAATTTGAGCAAGCCATTGCTCTATATCAACAGGCATTGAAGCTTGAGCCGGATTCCGTGCCCATCCGCACTGGTCTCGCGGTGGCCCTGGTGCGCCTCGGCCGTTACACTGAAGCCATCGACAATTACGAGCAAGCGCTGAAGCGCGATCCGGAGAATGAAGCCGTGCGTTTGAATCTCGCGCTGGCCTGGTATAAGCAAGAGGATTTCGCCAAAGCCGCCGGAGTCCTGGAAAGTTTGCGCAAGAATCATCCGGAGAATCGCCAGTCGTTGTACCTGCTTGCCGATTGCTACCTCCGGCTCGGCAAAGACGCCAGCGTGGTCGCGCTTTTGCAACCGGAATACGACGCCAATCCAGAGGACCTCGCGGTGGACTATGCCCTCGGCACCGCGCTTCTCCGGCAGGGAAAGACTCGCGAGGGGGGAGTGGTCATTGATCGTATCCTCAAACTCGGGGACACGCCTGAGGCGAACCTGCTACTCGGCCAGGCGCAATTCGCTGCCAATGACTTCAATGCCGCCGTGGCCTCGCTCCGCAAGGCTGTGGATCAGAACCCCAATTTGCCGGAGGTCTGGTCCCTCTATGGCCACGCGCTGCTGAACACCGGCCCGGAAAATCTCCCGGACGCCAAGGCGGCGTTTCAGCACGCGCTCCAGCTTGATCCCAACGATTTCAATGCCAATCTTTATCTGGGCAGTATCTTTCGCCACGACGGCGATTATGCGCAAGCCATGCCGTTCGAGGATCGTGCACTCCTGTTGCGCCCGGCCTCACCGGAGGCGCGCTTCCAGGTCGCTTCTCTCCATGCGGCCCTCGACAAACTCGAGGACGCCCGCAAAGAGTTTGAACAATTGGAGCGCGACTATCCGGACTTTCTCGAGGTTCACATCCAGTTGGCGGCGCTCTACGCCCGCATGAGCCTGCCCAAAGACAGCCTGCGCGAGCGCGAACTCGTACAGAGGCTTAATGATCAGGCGCGGGAAACCGAACTCAAGCCAAAGCCCTGAAAACTATTTTGGCTCCACAACTTTCATGATGCGGTCGGCCTGCACATTCTTCAGCGTCTGCACCGTCCCGGAAGGCCAGCGAATCTCGATTTCGTCCACTACTTTTGCGCTGCCCAAGCCAAAATGCACTGGCCCCGCGCTGCTGGACGCATATCCCGACGCCGTTGTGTAGTGTGTGTACTGCGCCTGCCCGCCGGCCATGAGCCGAATCTTCGCCCCGATGCCGTCGCGGTTGCTCTTTGTGCCTTGCAGCGCAAGCTCCAGCCAGTGATTGTCCCCCGGGCTATCGTTCATCCAGATCTCCGCGGGCGAGCTGAGGGCCGTCACTACCACGTCGAGTTTTCCATCGTGATTGAAGTCGCCGTATGCCGAGCCGCGATGCCGTCGCGGAGGCTGCGCCGTGAATCCGGCCTCCCCCGTCAATGCCACCCATTTTCCCCCCGGCACGTTGCGGAACACCGTGTTGGGCTGTTCAATGTGCGTGCGCGCCGCCATTGCCAGTGATTGCACGTCGCCGCGGCTGACGAAAATGTCTTTCCATCCGTCATTATCGAAATCCGCGATGTTCGGACTGTATCCGGACATCGAATTGCTCTCCAAAGTCATCCCGCTCTTCGCGGTGATTTCCATAAATCCGCCCTTGCCAGTGTTTTGATAGAGGGGAAAAGTCTCGTTCTGCAGGGCAACCACGATGATGTCCGGAAGCCCATCGTTGTTGATGTCCCGAAAATCCACCCCCATGCCGGAAATCAGGCTGCCGTGCTCAGGCAGCGCCACGCCCGCCTCGAACCCTACTTCTTCAAACCGGGCATTGCCCTTGTTGTGAAAAAGGGAATTGAACAGCTTGTCGTTGGACACGAAAATATCCGGCAGGCCGTCGCCGTCATAGTCCGCTATGCCGACTCCCATTCCTTTGCCCGGATGCGCGCGAATCCCGGATTCCGCGGATACATCCACGAATTTCCCGTTGCCCTTGTTCAGGAAGAGCTGATTGGGCAGTTCCTTGTAGAATTTCGGATGGCAATATTCCGGTTTGCCTTCAAAGCTACACGGCGGCTCCTTGTTCACGTTCCAGCTCATGTAATTCACGACGAATAGATCCAGCAGCCCGTCGTTGTTCACGTCCACCCAAGCCGCGCCCACCGACCAGAGCGGCCCGAACTCCTTGTCCGGCTGTGCCAGGCCGGCTTTTTCCGTGACATCGGTGAACGTGCCGTCCCCATTGTTGTGGTACAGCGTGTTGCGGTACACGCCGGCGATAAATATGTCTTCGTAGCCGTCGTTGTCATAATCCCCGATGGCCACGCCCACGTCGTACCCCGTCCCGGTCAAGCCCGCCTTTTCGGTGACGTCCGTAAACGTTCCATCGCCATTGTTGCGAAACAGCTTATTCGAATATTTGGGTGAATCCTTTTTCAGCGTGGTGATGTCCGCCCCGTTGGTGAAGAAAATGTCCAGGTTCCCGTCGTTGTTGTAGTCGAAGACAGCCACTCCACCGGCCATCGTTTCCGGTGCGTGCCGCTGGGGCGTCTCGCAGCTATCCAGTGCAAACGGAATGGGACGAAACGAAAAATGAATCGGGGAAATCGCGGTGTCCGCCGATCCGGCGGACCTCCACGCGAGTCCTGCGCTTGCCATGAAAATGAACGCTACACAAATCAAGTAACGCCCTAGGGATCGCCTGCCGCCAGGACCCTTTGCGCTTTGACTAAGGCCGAACTTCCGGCTGGTGGAGTCTCTCAATCTCCTCCTTCTCCCGCTTGGCGTCCTCGGCTCTTCCGGCCGAGGCGTACGCGCGCAGTAAATCCCAATGGGTCCTGACTGTCTCAGGCCGCAGCTTTCGTGCCGTCTCCAAAGCGCTAATTCCTTTCTCGAGTTCCCCCTTTTCCACAAGGGCTTCCCCTAACACCAGATAAGCTGGCGCGTACTCCGGCTCGAGTTGGACGGCTTCTTTCGCCAGTCCCAAGGCTTGGTCGAGTTGCTCGTCCTTGACGTAATGCTCGGCCAAACGGAGCTTCGCGGTCAAGTTCGATGGGGAGATTTCCAGTTCGCGTTTCAACTCACGAATTCCGTCCGCAGGGCGTGTGTCGAGAAGGAACACGCCGTAAAGAAAATGAACCCCGGGCTCGTTGGGATAATTCGCAAGCATGGTGGTGAAGAGTCTCTCCGCTTCCTCTGGCTGCTTGGCATCTTCCGCCAACGCAGCCTGGCCGGCCAGCCGCACCAGGTCATGGCGGTACGAAGGGATCTCCGAGGGCAGAAGCGGTTCGCGCAGAACCGCCAGCCCGATGGGTTCAGTAAGAAAATCGGTGTGCGAGCCTGACTTCACCATCGCGAAGAGCAAGGCGATGGCGTCATCGTATTTTTCGGAACGGGTGAGCAGGACTGCGGAATAATAGAAAACGGATTCGGCCATTTTATTTTGATCACCCAGCCCGAGCGCCCGGGTGCGCTGCAGGTGGTCCAACGCGCGAGCGTACTCCCGGGTCTGGTATTCGCACATGCCAAGCAGCGCCCATCCCGGGCCAGCTTCTGCTTCTTCAGCCACGAATCGCCGCATCAGGTCACGAACCGCTGGATATTGGTCTTTCCTGTAGAGGAGTATGCCCGAGTACCACAGACCTTGCTTCCAATTCGGGCGTAAACGTAACGCCTGCCCATACAGTCGAACGGCGTCCTCATCGCGGTTCTCCTCCCGCGCTTGGTCCGCGGCTTGCGACAACTGCTCAAAACTGGAGTTCTTATTGAAGGCCGCTCCACGGTTGCTCTGGGAAGAGGGTGACTTGGGAGGGGCAGTTTGCGCTTGAGCCGTTGCCACAGAGAGCGCCGACGCCAGACTCAGAAGCAGGCAAACTCTGGTCATGGGTGCTCCATTTGTTGCGGGCTTGCGGTCTCTTCGTGGGGATGGGCCGCAGCCGCGTCTTCCTTCTTTTTGAGCGTCTGAAAAACGACCCTCTCACGCCTGGCGTCCGCAATGCGGCCCGATCGTTCATAGGCAGTCGCCAGGGAAAAGCGAATGCGGGCGCTATTGGGAGCAAGGCGCTTGGCAGCTTCAAGCTGTTCGACACTCTCTCTAAATCGTTCCAGGTCAAGCAACGCCCTCCCCAGCACATAGCGCGCCCTGGCATCCTCAGGCAGCAGCACAACCGCACGTTCCGCAGGGGACAATGCTTCCGCGGGCTGAAAGGTCTCGATTCGCGCGAAGGCCAGCTCGACCAGCGCCGGACCACACTTAGGCCACAATTGAAGTTCCCGTTGATACTCATCCGCAGCAGAAGCCCAATCCTTCTGGAAACTGAACAATGTTCCACGGAAAAAGTGGACATAGGGCTCTTTGTCATAATGGAGCTGCATCGCGCGGGCGTATTCGTCGGCTTGAGACACGGAATTCGTGGACAAAAAACCGGCAGCTTTGCCGGCCAACCAGACAAGTTCGCGGCGCTCCGGAGGATAATCTTCGGGGAGATAAGGCATCCTCAGAGACGCTAGGCCCAACGCCTCGATCAATTCTGGAGAAGGGCCAAGTTTGTGGGCTTTGGCCGCGAGCAAATAGAGTGCCTGGACAAAGCGTCCGTTCCGCGTCAGCAACAACGCCCAGTGAAAACCCGCAACGTCAATGAGCGCATCGTTGCCCGGCGAGCCCCTGCGGCCCCACTCCTGAAAGTGTCGAAGAGCCGCGTCATAATCATGTGTTTCGTACTCACAGAGCGCCAGGAAGGCGTAAGCGGGAGCCGGCTTGGGAGCGATAGCGATGAAGCGCTTCAGCGGCGCTTGCGCCTCTGAAAAGCGATCCTGTTCGTAGAGCAGGCTGCTCAGCCACCACCAACCGTCCACCCACGAAGGATGCAGCCGCACACCCTCAGAGTAGAGTGCGATCGCGTCTGTCAACCGATCTCCCTCCCGGGCCTTGTCGGCCTGCGAGGCAATCTCCTCAAAGGTTTCTTGAGAGGGGCTAGCAACAGGGGAATGCGTGAGAGAGAGAAGTGCTAACAGGGGAATGACCGCAAGCATACTCAGAAATATACATGGGGTGGCCCTAAAAGAGCCACCCCATAGTAGTTGTCCTTATAGCGCAGTTCGCCTTAGAACGTGAACTTCAGACCCAACTCCAACTTGCGCTGCCCAAAGATGGCAGTGGCTCGTCCGAAGGTCGATTGCTGAGTGCAGGGTACTCCGTTCGGAGCAGTCTTAGGGTCAATGGTCGTCGCCGGACAACTGGTACCAGTGATGAGTTGGTTGAGGTCGTTATACTGGAGTTTGAGGTTGTTGTCGCCGCTGGAGAATGACTTCAGCGCCGTGTTGAACGGATTGAACGCCGCGAACCGGAACTGCAAGTTCTTCCGCTCGGTGAGCTTGAACGTCTTCAACAAAGTCAGGTCGGTATTCCAGTACATTGGACCCGGGATGTAAGGCATGCCAGCAGTGCCAAGGTGGTTTGCACCCGGAACATTGAAGCAACTTGGGTTCAAGTACTGCCCCTTTGCCAAGCCAGACTTCGGATTGCAGGTGATCAGGGGGTACAAACTGATGTCAGGTGTACCTATCATGCCGACGTTATTGTAGGTGGCTGACATGTTGAAATTGGAGGATTGAACGTTAAGTTGGGGACCGCTGGCAACTTGCGTGATGCCGGAGATTTGCCAGTCGTCTAACGCCTCCCTGACAAAGGCACTGCTGCTCTTCGTCTTGGGGAGGCTGAACACGTAGGCCGCGCTCAGCATGTGCGCCCTGTTCAGGTTGTCTATGCCATAGAGCCATTTGGCGCCGTAATCGGGCAGAGCGCCCGTAAATGGCCCATTGCTGCCGTCAAGACCTCCGGGGCCTTCTCCCATGTTTTTGGAGAATGTATAGTTGGCCTGCAATGTCAGCCAGCCGTAATAGCGGATCAGGCTGCCTTGGAAAGAGTCAAAGCGCGACTTGCCGACCACCAGGACTTCCGTGAGTCCTTGATAAAGAGAGAAGGGGCGAACCGCCTGCTGGCACGAGCTGTCACTAGGATTGCCTGTCCCTGGAGGGCAAGTGAAACCGGCAGCGTTCAAGGTCCCCACCGGCACGGAATTGATGTTCACCGCGCCCAGCTGGATAGGACTGTGGTTGCCAACGTAGGACAACTCGGCCTTGAACTTCCCGGGAAGTTCCTGGTCGATAGTCAGGCTGTAAGCTTCTACGAGGGGCTGTTCGTCGTTATTGGGGCTGACAGCCGTGAAGGCGGTACCCTGCAAGCTGGGATGACCGAGGACAGGGGTATAAGCGTATTGATCAATGGACTCCCAAGTGGGACACCTTGAATCGTTTTTCCCGCAGTTACCCCAACTTACGATTCCAAGTGCGGTACCCGCCGGGTCGGTGTAGGACCGGTTTTGCACGCTGTCGTATGCTCGGTACTTGCCCCATCCCCCTCGCACAACCGTCTTGCCGTTTCCAAACAGGTCATACGCGGCACCCAGACGCGGCGAAAGGAACAGGAACCTGCTCTTGGAACCTGACAGAGGATCCGCAGAATCAATAGCATGCCACGACACGCCCGTGTTCACACCGGCGACGGCACTGGCGTTGTACTTAGTGGGATCAAAGACGGCCAGGCCGAACCCGGGTGAATACGGCTTGGCATAGTGTTCGAACCGCAAGCCATACTGGATGGATAAGCGGCGCGTCACTTTCCAATCATCCTGCGCATACCAGGAAGAGATGTTCTGGGCCAACTCGATCGTCACGGGGGGCCCTTGTTGATAGAAACCAGACTGGCCAATGCCCATCAGCATATCAGCGTATTGGTTCCCGGTCGCGGTGGCGGGACCTGCCCAGGAAGCTGTCGTATAGGAAATGACGCCCATGTATTGTTGCCAGTTATCCTGCTTGTTGTAGGCGTGTTCGTAGTAGAAGCCATATTTCGTCGAGTGCGTGCCGAGAACCTTTGTGAGGTTCGCTGCACCGCTCGGGATGCCCTTGTAGGCCACCATCTTGGGATGGTAATCGTAGCCTACCTCGCCGTAGTTCGGAGTACTATCGCCCCAACTTACAACGGCGGGGATGTCCTGGTCGCTATAGATACCCTTCAAAGGGTAGCCGACCTTGTCGCGGTAGAACTTGCTGGGATCTGTCGGAGCATTCACCAGGCTTTCCTTCATGTATCCGATGCGACCCTCCATCGTCATGGTTGGCGAAAAGACGTGCACAAAGGTACCGGAAACGAAGTCGGAGCCGTTCTTGCCCACGATCGGGCTTGGCGAAGGAACACACCAATCGCACGTGCTCACCCACAGGCCCACTGGCCAGTTGTTGGTCTCGCGTTGGCGGCTCCACGACACGTAAACCTTCGTGTAGTCGCTGATCGCCCAGTCGCCGCGGGTCACATTCTGCCAGGAGTTTTGCGGCACCGAATAAGTCTCATAAAAATTGTAGCCTTGGTGAGTATTCGGATCGACGTTTGCCACTGGAACTACATGCTTCAGGTAAATCTGGGCGGCTGAGCTGATACAACCGCTCGAAAGGACGGCCGCCGAGATGGTGCAGCCCGCAGCGGCTCGTTGATCAAACCCCAACCAGGCCCCTGCCTTCGGCGCCGTCGGAATGCCGGCCAAAATTTGTCGCCCTACCTGGCTCCCATAACCAGTTGTCAAGGCGCTGAAGTCGCCATTCAACATGTCCGCAGTAGGAACAAAGGCGCGCTCCAAGCCTCCGTCCAGCTGTTGTTTGTAATACTCAAAGCCCTCGAAGAAGAACAGTTTTTTGCGGCTCTTGTTGAAGCCCGTCCCAGGAATCAGGACTGGCCCACCGATGTTGCCTCCGGGATAATAGTAGGAACTCGGCGGCTTCGGACTTGGCGCCTTGGTATACACGTTGTAGTGTTCCGTCGAGTTTAACGCGGTGTTGCGCGCATACATGTAAGCCGCGCCGTGGAAATCACTTCCGCCGCCCTTGGTTGTGCTGTTCATCACCACGGGGCCTTTGGCGTTCTCCGCCGTGAAGTTGGAGGTCAACACTTTCACTTCGGAAATCATGTCTGGATTCGGATTTACGGGTACCAGGCTGTTTGACCCCGGATCGACCACGCGTTGGCCATCCTGGGAAACGTCCACATTCTGCCCGTTCAAGGTGAGGTTACTGAGTGCGCCGCCGCCAGCACCTACTGCGGCGTTGATCGCCATCGTCTCACCGCTATCCGACAGCTTATTTAGCCCACCATTCGCACTGAGAATGGCGCCGGGCAGAATCCTCAAGTATTCCACAGCGTTGCGCCCCACAAGCGAGAGGTTGTTCAAATCATTGGACGAAATGAGCGCGGACTTCTCGCCAGAGTCCTTGGTCGCCAACTCTGTAATTTGGCCTTCCACTATGACCGTCTCGTTCGCGGCGCCGACCTGCAATTGGATATTCATGGCGCGGCTGTCCGCGCCGTTCAAGGCAATGTCGGTTCCATGCCACTTCTTGAAACCCTTCATGTCCACAGTCACTTCATACGTACCTGCGGGCAGAGTGGGTACGCTGAAGAAACCGTCTTGATTCGTAACTGTTTTCCGAGTATCGGCAGAGTGAGCAGGCTTGACCGTGATTGAAGCACCCACAATTACTCCACCGGTACTGTCCGTCACCGTGCCGCTGAGCGTGGCGAACTGCGACTGCGCGAAGGCTACTGGCTGCAAAAGCAGAAACGCGGCCAAAAGCACTCCGAGGACTCCCACGATCCGCAACACGGTCTTACTGCATAAAACCGTACAAATAGACTTTGCCACTGAAGCACCCCCGATTCGTTTTCCAAATTCCGACCAAACACCCTGATGTGAGCTACTACGCGAGGAGCGACATACGGCGAAGATCGTTATTTCACCGTAATCAGTTACGACACTAATGGTCCCGTACTACGCCTTCGACTTATCCATGTCAAGGGGTTTTCCATTTTTTCGATATTGAATATCGTTTTTTTACTCCGCTTCCATTTGCAACAGTTACTCCACCGAGATCCTTACTTTAGCTTTCCGGATTGCACACGACCTCTTCATGCAGTTCGGCGGACCAACCGGTAGAACTCACCTGCGCTCTGCCCGATCCACGGTATTCAATATCCAGAAGTTACCATCGATCTCCGCCGGTCGGGAGCAGCCCATGCAACGTACCATTCAGTGAAACAATGCCCCTTCTCCGGTTGAGTTCGGCGGCGGAACCCCCTAGCCAACAAGCTTTGCTACTGTACGGTGGCTTAGCCACCATACGCCATCCTATATGTCCGTTTGCCTTCTCCTGTCAAGTACTAAATTGCTCCCTAACTCCCCCGCGCTCCAGTCTCCGCGTGAGCACTCAGCATCCCATTGCTTTCACTCTTCGCCGCGCCGTTGTCGATTTCCGACGTCGCACGGTACTAGACTTGACATTCGCTGGAAGTTACGCTTATGTTGTATGGTGGCCTAGCCACAAGCCGCTACTTCGTTGCCCCGGAGCAATCTCTTTTTCATGGATGAACTCACTCGAGAACCTATCTATCAGCAGCTCAACGTACTCCTCCGCTCTCTACTGCATTCCGAGGAGTTCCCGGTCGGCGGGCAGTTCTTGACGGAGCGCCACGTTTCCGAGCGTTTTCGGGTGAGCCGGGCCACCGCCAACAAGGCCTTGTCAAATCTCGTTGCCGAAGGGCTTCTGACTTTCCGCAAGGGTGTGGGCACCTTCGTCAGCGCCCGATCCATGGATTATGACCTCCGCGCTTTGATTAGTTTCACCGATGAAGCCATTGCGGCAGACAAGCAGCCAGAAACTCGCGTACTCCTCTTCGAGCTGAGAGCAGCAAGCGAAGTTCCCGAAGAAATCGCCCGTCCCCTGCGCGTATCGGGTAAGGATTCGCTCTGGCATATGGAGCGGTTGAGACTTGCCGACGGCCTTCCCGTGATTTTGGAGCGCCGCTATGTCATCACAGCACATTGCCAGGCCCTGACCGCGACCGACGTGCAAGGTTCCTTATACAAAGTGTGGAAGGAGCAGTACAACCTCGATGTGGCAGGTGCGGAACAGAGCATCCGCGCGGTAAACCTGCGGCATGAAGAAGCCAAGCTGTTAGGCACACGCCAAAACACGGCGGGCCTTCTCGTGACATCTGTCGGCTTCCTCACAGGACATCAGCCATTGTGGTTTGAGCGGACTCTCTACCGTGGCGACGCCTACGAATTCCACAACCGGCTCGGCGGCGTTCAAAAAGCAGGTGACCCCATGGGCAGATTCCTGGCCACCCCCGTGAATACGTAGGCCTCCACAAAGCACTTGGGCAGTTCTCTTTATCTGAATGTGCGTCACGAACGGCGCGGCTGCAAAAAGACATTCAAGAAAAGGTTTCTGCGTGGTCGCTGACAATCCTGCTGGTACCCTGCGTTCCCTCGGCCTGATTTGCTACACTGCTCCCGGTCTCATGTTCCGATCGTCAATACTCTACTGCATGCTAACCGCGGCTCTTCTTTGTCTATCTGCGCCTGCACTATCTTTCCCGCAGACCGCCGCTGACAAAGAATCATCACGCGAACAGGGTGCAATTTCCGTGTCGCCTGTACCTGTCAAGCGTGAAACCGCGAACACTGTTCCCGATCCGAAATCCCGCCTCCATTTTCGCGACGTTTCTTCACAGGTTGGAATTACCACTGTGCCGCACACACGTCTGGATCGCCACTACGTCCTTGACACCATGGCCGGCGGCGGCGTGGCTCTGTTCGACTGTGACAATGACGGCAAGCTGGACATCGCGGTCATTAACGACTCCACCGTCGAGCAATTTCTGCAAGGCGGCAACTTGATGCTGACGCTTTATCATCAGGACACCGATTCACCCACACTTCATTTCACGGACATCACCCTGTCCGCCGGACTAACGACTAAGGGCTACGGCATGGGCATTGCCGTTGGTGACTATGACAACGACGGCTTGCCGGATTTGTATGTCACTGGCTACGGCCACAACGTTCTCTATCACAATCTGGGCAACTGCAAATTCGAGGACGTGACGAAAAAAGCGGGCCTGGAAGTGGGTGGCTTTAGCACCGGCGCTGCTTGGGCCGATTACGACCGCGACGGACGTCTCGACCTTTTCGTAGCCCGCTACGTGAAGACCGACCCGCAGCACCTGCCCGACCCCGCAAAATCTTTCGGATATAAAGGCGTACTCGTGGAGTTGCCAGATCCCATGGAAGGCGAGACGGATTTCCTGTTCCACAATCGCGGCGACGGTACCTTTGAAGATGTCTCCGTGAAAGCGGGCGTGAATGATCCCCACAAACTGCACGGCATGGGAGTGGTGTGGGGCGATTTCGACGGGGATGGCTGGCCAGACCTCTTCGTCACCAACGATTCCGCCTGGAACTTTCTCTATCACAACAATCAGGACGGCACGTTTGAGGATATCGGTATTCCCTCCGGCACGGGCTTGGGACCCTACGGCCAGTTCAACGGGAATATGGCCGCCGGCGTTGGCGATTTCGATCACGACGGAAAGTTGGATCTGATTGTCACGCGCTTTGGCAATCAGCCCGCTAGCCTGTATTGGAACCGCGGCGACCATTTCATTGACATCGCCACGCAAGCCAGGATTGCCAGCCTGACAACCCCACCCGTCAAGTGGGGCACGGGCTTCGGCGATTTTGACAATGACGGTTGGCTGGACTTCATCATCGCCAACGGCAATTTTACTTCCTTGATGGACACAATTCCCGGCGAACCGCTCTTCGCCGAGCCTCTGCAACTCTTCCGTAATTTAGGCGACCGCACCTTCGAGGAAATTGCCGGTTCTGCCGGCCTCAATGATGGCCCGCTGCTCTCCCGCCGCGGCACGGCGTTTGGCGACATCAACAATGACGGCAATTTGGATCTGGTGGTTTTCAACGTGGCCGCGCCGCCCTCCGTCTTCCTGAATGAAACGGCAAATGGCAATCATCGCGTCCTGCTCCGGCTGATTGGAACAAAAAGCAACGCCATGGCCATTGGCGCCCGCGTCCGCGTCACTACCCCCAAAATGTCCCAGATCGATGAAGTGCACGGTGGCGGCAGCTACAATTCCAGCGATGACACGCGGCTACATTTCGGGCTCGGGAGCGATTCCGTCATTGCCAAAGTGGAAATCTCCTGGCCCAGCGGCTTGCACCAGGAATTTGCGAATGTCGCGGCGGATGCCATTTATGAAATCAAAGAAGGCCAGCCGATCCGCAAAATCGCCACTTTGCCGGCCCCATGAAACCCGCCTCGCCCGAATCCAGCAATCCTTGCGCATGCACATTGCTCGTACCAGCAAAACTCGCCCTCATCCGGTCTTCCCGCGGCGTTTTGTGATGCCAGCCCTTGCGGCAGGTTCCGTAAACGCTTACGATGCCTTCCATCCGCGAAGGCTTCGCTCCCTGTGCCTTTTTCTCTCAAGCTCCCCTTCGCGACTTCCGGGCTTTGCACGCAATGCCACATCGGATTATGACGTGCCGCTTGTCTCGCCTCCCGGGGGCTGCGGCGGGGGTGACGCTATGAAATTCTGGCTTCGATCTCAAATTCTTCTCTGCGTAGTTGCGTTCCTTGCTTTGGGTAGCATCTTTGCCGGGTGCGGAGGGGGCGGTAACAGCGGAGGCGGCGGTGGCGGCGGAGTGCAAATCCCGGCAACGCCGACCGGCGTTTCCGCCACACCGGGGAACGCTCAAGTGGTGGTCGCGTGGAGCGCCGTCACGAGCGGCATGAACGCCGCAACGAGTTTCCATGTGAAGCGCTCGACAACTTCTGGTGGCCCCTACACAACGATCGCTTCGCCAGCTACCACCAGCTACACCGACACCTCCGTGGCTAACGGGACACCCTACTATTACGTCGTGTCCGCGGTGAATTCCGCAGGTGAGAGTGCAAACTCTTCGGAAGTGACTGCCACGCCTGTCGCGCCACCTGCTGCGCCAACTGGATTGCAGGCGGTTGCGGGGAATGCGCAGGTTGTTTTGTCGTGGACTGGCTCCGCGGGCGCCACCGGCTATCACGTGAAGCGCGGCACCGCCAGCGGCGGCCCTTACACGCAAGTGGGCACCCCCGTCGCTTCACCGTACACGGATTCGGGCTTAACCAACGGGACGCCCTATTATTATGTCGTGACGGCCGTCAACGCCGGCGGCGAGAGCCTCAACTCCACCGAGGCCACGGCTACTCCCCTTGGCACAACCTCCGTCACGGTCAACATCGACACGCTGAGTAATCGCCATCCCATGAGCCCGCTGGTATACGGCGGGGCCTATCCGAAAGATGCACCCACGATCACAGACAGCGGCATGACCGTGGTGCGCTGGGGTGGTGATGCAACTTCGCGCTACAACTGGAAAACCTACACCTACAATGCTGGAAACGACTGGTACTTCGAGGATTTCAACGCCAATGGATTCGGTGACGGCTCCGATGCCGACTCCGTGCAATTCATTAATGACGTCAAAACGGCAGGCGGCAATCCGCTGATGACGATGGTGATGCTGCCCTGGGTGGCAAAGAGTGCGGAGATTGCGTCCCCTCCCAACTACCATTGGAGTTTCTCAGTCGCCAAGTACGGAGCGCAGTGCGCGACGGATCCGTACAACTCCGACGCTGGCAACGGCATCGTGCCAGGAACCTGCAACTCAAATCCTCCCACCTACCTAACCGCCGATCCCAACGACGCCAACGTGGCTCTGATTGACGAATCCACCTCCCCTTGTCCTGCCACTAGCCCGTGTACTCTCTTTCGCAGCGAATGGGCTGCCGCACTAGCCACCGCTTTTGGCTCTGCGCCACATTTTTACAACATGGATAACGAACCCGAAATTTGGGGCAGCACGCACCGCGATGTGCACCCCAATCCATCAGGGTACGAGGAACTTCGCGATACCTATCTCCGCATTGCCCCAAAGCTAAAGACTTGGGATCCTGATGCCATTCGCCTCGGCCCGATCACCTGCTGCTGGTGGTTCTACTGGAACGGAGCCAACAGCAACGACAGGCCCGCCCATGCCAGCCAGGATTTCTTCCCCTGGTGGCTGAATGAAGTCTATTGGCGCGATCAAATCAGCGGCACACCATCGGTCGAAGTCGTGGACGTCCATGCCTACCCGGAATCCCCTGACACCTCGGCTTACACCCAGCAGGAAAAACAGGCGCTGACCGCGCGCATCTACCGCGAATATTGGGATCCCACGTACACCAGCGAATCCGGCGACATCAATCAGGTCTACACCACGTATATCCAGCCCAACCACGCGATTGCGTTCCGCGTTCCCCGGCTCCGCGCGCTGATCAACACGAATTATCCGGGCCTTCCGCTCAGTATCACGGAGTGGAGCGCCGCGTTTGCCGGCGAAGCCGATTATTCCACGGCCATCGGCGATGCCGACGCTTACGGCATACTTGGTCGCGAGCGCGTCTACCTGGCCTCGCGTTGGGGCGCTCCTGACCCAGCGAATCCCAATTACCAGGCCCTGAAGCTCTACGCCAATTACGATGGCGCCCATCACACTTTCGGGACCACGTCGGTCTCCGCCACGCACAACTCCGATCCCAACCTATTCAGCGTTTATGCCGCGCTTGGCCCTGCCGGCACGCCCCTCACCATCATGGTGCTCAACAAGGATCCCGGGGACGCCGTAAATGTGACTTTCAACTTGAACAATTTCACTGCAGGTTCGTACACCGCCTACACGCTCTCGCCGTCTTCCCCCAACACAATAGTGAAGTCCAACGGCGCAGGGATCGGCTCGATGACGTTTGCGCCGTACACCGTCACCCTGCTTGTTGTAACCGGAGCGGAAGCTTCCGTTCCCGCAGCGGAATGGGATCTCAATCCGGACGTCATCATGGTTCCCGCCGGCGGCACTGTGACGCTGAATCCTTACATCACGTCGGCCAAATCCGGTAGCGCCACGGTCACGCTTTCGGCGCCCACCATTGATTCTGGTGGCGGCACGATCACCATCCCCACGTCCCTTGTCACGCAGACGCCTCTCACGGGCCATGGTGTCATTAACGTGGCCGCAGGCACGACTCCAGGTTTCTATCACTTCACCGTGACGGGCACCGACAGCACCAATAATGTTGCGCAGAAGCAGGGTGGTTGGATCCTTGTGGGAAATCCGCCCGCGACACTAGCGACAACCACCGATCCAAAAACCGGGGCTATCAACACTCCGGTTACTCTCGCCGTGACATTCAACCCAGGCGCGTCGCAGGGCGCAGCACCGGGCGCACCCACCGCGGCAGGTGCCACCATTCGTTTCACCACAGATGCGGGCACCCTTTCGGGCGGGACCACTGGCAGCACCACAAGCCAGTTGGTCACCACTAATGCTTCCGGCGTGGCTAGTATCACGCTTACACTGCCTTCCACTTCGGGCCAGAAGGTACACGTGACTGCGGAAGGGCCGTATCAACTCGGCCATCCTGTCGCCAAATTCACCGAAACGGCGCAGTGAGCGGCGCGGCTCTACTCTCTATTTTTCGTCGCTGGTAGAGCACACGATCATCGCGTCACGACACTGATCCCCGGCAAGCCGTAATTCGCCGCCACGTCGTCCAGCACAAGCACCCAATCTGGTCCGTAGGGTGGCGTCCGAAACACCCGCGACCCGCCACCTTCGATCTCCCCGATCAAGGTCCCCACGCCAGTCCTTGGGTCATACCACCACGCCCGCAATCGTTTCGCGCGCAACTTTCCTAAATCAATCGTGGCGCTCTGATCGTTCATCGGAAAATACACAAGCGCGTACGTGCCATCGCCATCCCGCGTTGCCTGCAAGTGCAGCCCGCCCTGACCCGAATCTCCCGCGATCAGCGATTGATCGGGAATGCGCGCGAAGAACGGACGCGACTCCATCAAGTTGCGCAGAAAAACCATCTGGCGTCCCGCCGGCCTGTAAAGCGCATCCACCCAATCGCGGTCTGCGTGATTGATCACAGGATTTCTCGGCCCCACGAATCCCCACACGGCGTGATGCCCGTAGCTCACTCCCGCGGCTCCGGCGAACACGGAACGATACGTCTGCTTGCGCACATCGTAGTCCCGGAAATATCCCGTGGCAGGGTCCCACACCAGCCAGGGGTTGTACGGATGATCCTCGTAGTTCGGCTCCAGGTCCATCGTGGGTTTGTGCGGCTCCAGCGCGTAGTCCCGCGCAATCCATTCCCACACCGGCACATCGTGGCCGCTGCCATGACCGCTTTGCATTCCGTTGAACGAAAGCCACGCCTCTTTCTGCAAAAAGACAGAAGACGATTCGGGGCCGCCCTGCGGGTGATAGCCAATCAGCGGAGTTCGCCCCGTGCCTTCGGCAAGCCCTGCCGCCATCTGCCGCCAGATCTCCGTCCAATCCTCATCGGGAGCAAAACCTGCGTCCTTCGCAATTTTCTGCAGAAAATCGTTCTGCATTCCGGCCACGCGAGCCGGGCGATCGCCGCCGAGCATCCAGATGACATTGTTGTAATCGCGAAGCTTGTTGCCCAGGTAGCGCGCGTAACTCCTCGCCGCCGGCAGGTTGTCTTTGCGGAAAATCCGCGGCCCCGCACCCCACGGCGCCGTCAGTTTGTCTCCCCACGTTGGCAGCAGCGCCACATACAGGCCAACACTCTGCGCTTCCGTCACAATTTCCACCACGCGGTTGAAATACGCTTCATTCGGCCGCAGCGGATCGTTATCGAAAAAGGGGCGCTCGCCCAACGCGCTTGGCTTGTTCAACCCATCAAACTCCGCCAGCGTCACAGTCATGATCACCGTGTAGCCTTGCCGCGCACGCGTGTGCAGGTAGTAGCTGCACTCCTCGCGCGTCGTCGCGTCAATCAGTTGCCACGCCGTGTCGCCCAGCCAGAAAAATGGCCGCCCATCCTCCGTCTGTAGATAGTGGCCCCCAGTTTCCACCTGCAAACGGGGCAGGGAAGCCGCCTTCGCCGCGGATTGCCGCGGTGTTGCCGGCAAAGCGTACGTCGTCTGTGCACTGACTCCCGTTTGCCCGCGCGCGCCCATGCTGCTCACGCATACCAGAAGCGCAAACACGAACGCGTTGCTCATTCTTGGAAACTTTCGCATGAAGTGCAACTCCTGTCCGGCTCGAAAGCGGCTCTTGGCGAGTGTAGTCAGCCGCAACACGATCGGCAAGTTTGCGCCCTCACACCAGTTCGCGCGCGCCCAAAGCAAGCCCGCCGCACGCGCCAAAGCCCTGCGGTCAATTTGACGGAATGGGAACGCTCCGCTATAGTGAATATGCGGGGTGGAGCAGCCTGGTAGCTCGTCGGGCTCATAACCCGAAGGTCGTCAGTTCAAATCTGACCCCCGCAACCATTCCGTGATTCACAGGCCGGGCACAGGCGCCCGGCCTTTTTCTTTTTGGCGCGAGGAAAATCCATGCGACTGGCTCGCGAATGGAAAGAGAATTCAAAACTCGCACCCTTCACCTAAACCGTGAAGGGATGCGGCACCCAATATCTCTAAGCAAGTCAGACTGCCGGTCACCCGCCCGAATTGAGGAACCACCGTTGCGTTACTGGAGTTCACTCTTCTTTTCGCTTATGAACTGTTTTAGCTCAGAGACTGAGGTTGCCTCTCCGATCATAACCTGTACCGTGTTGTAAAACTCCTGAAGAACCATAGCCGTCACTTCGTGCTGGGGAAGGTTCTTGGTTGTTCCGTCGGGCAGAGTCTGTGAGAGGCCGGAGCTTACCCACGCTTTCGATTGGCTGAGCCCGTTTATGGCAGTTTGGGTCCAAGGTGCAAGCAGACGCATCTTCCAGACAACAATTCCGACTACTGAATTCTGTCCTGAAAGTAAAAGCGGGCCGCCGGAGTTACCCGGGTTGAACGCTCCATTGACCACAAGGTGTTTTACGGTCTTATTCTCCACTTGGACTGCCTCGAAGCCAGAGAGGTAGCCGACACTCAATAGAGGCGCTGGGCCGTTATAAATCAACGGAAAGCCCCAGGTCGTGACCGTTTCTCCCGTTTTCAAGGATTGGTCATTCCCGAGGGTGAGTCCTCCATCGAGGTGCTTAGAAGGCTTCAGTAGAGCTAGGTCGCGCTTAGGGTCAGTCACCATCTTGGAGAAAGTAATTATGCCGCCAGTTGAAGATCTAGCTATAAGTTCACCACTTTGGCACCCTTCAACCACATGATTGTCCGTCACGAGCATTCCATTCGTGATAAGGAAGGCCGTCCCCTTCGTGTTGGTTTTCGGGCAAACAAGTAAGTAGACGGATTTGATTGAGGCTCGCTGGATCGGACCAGCAGCGTCCAACAACCACTGTGTGGAGATTGGAACTTGGTGTTCCTCTGGCGGCTTTGGAGAATCTTGAGCGAGCACAGGCGTTAGAACCGTCAGGACTAACGATACGCGTCGGGCAAACCAGGCAAACTTGTTCATACGAATATCACCTCCGTGATTAGAACGGCCTGGCACGAAAAACTTGCAGGGTGTTTAAAACCTGCCTCCTGGGCTTGTGCCAAGTCAACGCGGGGAAAATTGTACGTCTGTCCGCAAGATGGGGCAAAACGTCTAAGTCTTCGATTGCTTTGCCATCTCCCTTATTTGCCAAGAATAGGAGTGATGTACTCCAGAGGCAGCACAGTCCGAATATCCATTGCAAACTCGTCTTTCAAAAATCTGTCCGTGAATCGCAGCGCATTCTCCATATGGAATACTGCCGTTTCGGCGCTAGGTGTTGAATATCGATGCTGAATTTCACCGCGGTCATCGTGCAGGAGTTCGAGGTCAGCCCGTTCAGGTATGTTGCAACCCTTGTTGGCAAGGATTTCAAATGCCTCCCACGTGCTAATTGTTTCTTTCTTGTTGTTCTTGTAGATGGACGTGCCCGACTTGCGGACTCGTTCTTTCAGCATTAACTCGACTGCCTGGTCAAGATGCAGAAGCGCGAATTTCCGATCCAGTGAAGTGTCACTTCTAAAATAGTGGTACAGAGAATGCTCAAGAACCTCAAACGCGCTCCTGAGCAATGGAGATATCGGAGGCATTTACTTTGCCTTTGTGACCTTGAAGCCTCCCTCGACAAATTCCTCTCCTGTTCGCGTCAAGGTGTAGCTAGTCCTCGCACCCGGCTTTTTCGACTGGGGCATTATGAAGCCCTTCTTAATATTGTTGATAATCATCTGGCTTGTATTCGACGGCTCAATTTTCGCCTCGTAGTAACATGTGTTGATGTCTGCGCCAGTGAAACTTCTTAGTCCCCTTACTTTTTCGAGGAAATTCCCGAACCCAAGAACGATATCGACGTGTCGCTTCAACCCGTGCCGGTCGATAAACTCGCGCGGAGATGAAGGCTTGCTTCCCAGGGATTTCATGGCGGAAGATTTCGGAGATTTTGGCTCGCCCGCGAGGACGGGTTGTGTCCGCTGCGCCAGTCCAAGAACTTCTTTCAAATCTTGGTAGGTCTTCGTGACGTAGGCTCTGTCCCCTTCGACCTCGAACTCGGTATCCGCCTGCTTAAATTTTATGCGATAGGCTATTGCCATAGAAGTTCCTCTCAGCGTTGCGATTTTGGCTGATTCACCCGAAACTTACCCTCTAAGATTGTGCAAAGTCAATTTTTAGTCAATTGTCCGACTTCTGTCCGAGAACAGGGAAAAACCCGGTACAAAACAGACCAACTCAAAAGGGCGATTTTCCCTTGTTTTTTGCATTTAGTCGGTTGGCTTTGTACCGCGTGGTAGTTTCAAAAGGGCTCATAATCCCGCGAAGCGGGATCGTCAGTCCCGCAGAGCGGGATCTGACCCCCGCAACCATTCTATGATTCAAGGGCCGGAACCCAGGATTCCGGCCTTTTCTTTTTGAAGGGAATCTATCTTACCAGGTGTTGTACGGCGTTCCGTCGCTGCCCGTCTGGTCGGAATTGGAATGCACGTCGTCCACGCCCACGCCCGTCTGCTCCGGGCTGATGACCGTATCCCCGAAATGCGCCACCCAGTCTCGTTGCTGCGTGAAAGGATCAATCGGCAATTCTCGCAAGTAGTGAGCATCAGCAAGGTCCTGCAGGGACTGCGGCGCCTGCAGCTTATCCATCGTATAGTTATCAATCGCGTTGCGCATCGTCTGCAGGTCCGTCTTCAATACCGATTCGCGCGCCCGGCGGATCGCCCCTTGGTACATCCCCGCGGCAATCCCCACAAGAATAAGGATGATCGAAATCACGATCATCATCTCGATGAGCGTAAACCCGCGCCCCGCGCGCGGCACGCCCGCCGCCCGGCCCATGCGCCGGCTCCCGGCGCTCTCTCTGCTCATCTCTTCGCGTTCTTTCACCATCTCACCAATCGGAATACTTCGTGCCGTCCAGCGCGGTCCCCGTCGATTTGGAAAACACATCAAACACGTTATTCCCGCCCCAACTCTGTGAATCCGGATCATCCTGCACGGAGCGCATTCCCCATTCCGCCTGGCCCGTCATGGGGTCCACGGGAATGCGCCGCAAAAAACGGATGTTGTGTCCCGTAGCCCCCGCTCCGCCCACCGCCACGCCCTTCACCAGCGTATCCAGGTCGGGTGGGTAGCCTTCACTCCCCACTTGCACGCGTATCTTGTTGCTGTCGGCTAAATCCTTGTAGCGGTCAATGGCGTCGCGCATCTCCCGCAGATCCCTGCGAAGTTCCGCTTCCCGCTGGCGCACGATCGTGTACCGCTGGATGGGTATCGCCGCCGAAGACAGGACCAGCAGGATCGTGCAGGCAATGATCAGCTCCAGAAGCGTCAGACCCGCTTCCGAAGAGCGCCGGCGTTTTTTTGGCGTGGACTGCATTCTCCCCTCTTGAATTGGGACGATTACTGCACCCGCAGAGTTGCCTCGCTGGTGACCAGCGGGATCGGCTTCTGCTGCGAATCCTTCGCATTCACCTGCACGATCGAAAGGTTCGTCGTGCCCGCCGCCAGCGCCTTCACCACCACGCCCAGCAATGTTCCGCTGCCATTCACCCCCGGCGTGTTGGGCTGGCGCGTTGCCGAAATAATCGCCTGTCCGTGTTCTTTGTCCACGCGCTGCACGATCGCGATTTCCTGCGTGCCGCCAGAAAGGAATCCTCCGTGGCGCACCTCTTCCACGCTGATAATCGCGGGATTATATTGCAGCAGCATCGGCACGGAATAAAGATCGGTCACATTCTCGACGACCACCCCGATCGTGGCCGTCTGTCCCGCTGTGAGATTCAACGTGGAAGGCTCGAAGCGAATCCGTGGTCCCACCGTCCCTTGCGCTTGCGGTACTCCGCCTGGTCCGGGAACGCCCGACTGTCCCGCTGGCGATGGCGCAGGCGCAGGAGCGGCGGCGGGAACAACGGTCCCCGGAGCTCCCAGTGCCGGCGCGGTTGGCGGCGTCATTTGCGGATTCGGATTTGCCGTCGGCGCCTTCACGTCTAGTTCTCTTTTTGCACCCACAAACGTGTCGGTACCAGAGAACATCGCCCGCAGGTTGGCCTTGTTCCAATCCGGCATGCGCACGATATGCGGTGTCAGCACGATCAAAACTTCGTCTTCTTGTATCTCCGTGTTGGTCCCGGAGAAGAGGTAATGCATCACCGGAACCTTGGCCAACCCCGGCCAGCCGTTCAGAGTCTTGGTGTCCGTGCGTTGTATCAATCCACCGAGGATGCTGACTTCTCCCTCTTTCAGGCGGAGTTCGTGCTCCACCTTGCGCTGGCTGATGATGGGCTGCTGGATTCCGCCGATGGTGGATGTGCCGGTTACCGACGACACTTCAATCGAGACTTTCAGGCTGATATCGCGATTCGGATGCACGTGTGGTGTCACGTCCACGTTCACGCCCACGTCAATATACTGAAACTGCGTGTTCACCAGCGGGTTCACAAACCCGGCTCCACTCGTGCTTCCCACGCCAACGCCTGCTTGGAAGCTTCCCGTGGCCACCGGCACGCGATCCCCGATTTTCAATTTTGCCGACTGCCCATCCACGCCGCGAAGCTCCGGGTTCTGCAGGATCTTTGTCGCACTATCCGTGAGCACGAAGTTCGCCGTGGCACTCGGCAGCGTCATCACCAGGTCATTCTGGTTCAGGTGGCGGAGTTGCTTCAGCGTGAGAGTGTTATTCGCCGTCGTGGTGGTGCTGGTCGTCGAGCTCGAGCTTGAGCTCGAGGTATTGTTGGTGTTAATGGCAATCGAAGCCGACTGCCCCGGCACGATACCTAGGTTCCTCAGGTTGTCCGTGCGCGCTTCCAGGATCATCACCTGGACGATCACTTCCGGCTTGGCCTTGTCAATATCCCGGATGATCTTATCCGCAAGCGTCAGTACATCCGGGCTGGCGCGGATAATAATGGCATTCTGCGAGTTCACCTGCTGGATGTTCTTCAAGTTCAGCAGTTGCCGCAGACCCGTGGTGATTTCCGTCAAGTCCTGCGCGATGGCCACGTTGCTCAGATAAAAAGTACGCACCACCTGCTCTTCGTAATCGCGCCTCTTCTGCGCCTGGTCCGGAACCACGATGATGATGTTCTCCGTTACCGGCTTCCAGAACGTCTTGCTTTCCAGGCACACGATGTCCAACGCCTGCTCCAGCGTCACATTGTTCAATTCCGTGCTGATCTTCTTCTGCTGCAGGTCCGGGTCGTAAATAATCGTCAGCCCCGCGAGTTTCCCGATCGTGTCAAATACCACCTTGGCGTCGTTGGACATCTTCAGGTTAATCGGGGCTCGCGAGAGAGGTTTGATCTCCGGCGGCGCCGAAGCCATCACCGGCTCTCCATTTTCCACCAGCGGTTCTTCGGCTTGCGCCTGATTAGCCGCGACTCGCTCCGCGATCATGTCCAGCGTTTTCTTTACTTCCTGATCCGCCACGGAACTCGAGGGATCCAGGATCTGCGCGCGCTGAAACTCCGAAAGCGCGCCCTGCAAATCGCCTTTGTCCCGCAATTTCAAGCCTTGATGGAGGTGTAACTGGCCGGCTTCAAAGCGCGCCTGGTTCAACTTGATCTGGAAATTCGCGTTGTGCGGATCGACTTTCGCGGCCTTCAAGTAATAGTCGACGGCGGCGTCGTAATCCTGCAAGTCTTGCGCGTGCATCCCGGATTTGTAGTCCTGGTTTCCCTTCGGGCAGCCCGCAAGGAACATACTGAACGTGATGCAAATGGCAACCGTGCTCCAGCGACGCATGGACTCTCCGGAACCCCGTCTGGTCCCAAATCTCGTCTTTACTTGCTTTTGGAGTCTAGCACCCGTCTTGGCGATGCGGCAAGCGCACCCCGCCCGGATGTCCCGCAGTTCATACTGTCCCATTTGCCAGCCGCATCCTATCTTGTGGACCTGCGAACGGGTAGCTGGTGCCCATTTCCCCCGGCTGGCCCACTTTTGCCAGCCTCCCATGGTTGTTTAGACGCGCCATCGGGTAAAATGAAAGAACGTGAATAAGCCAACCAAGAAACCCGAAAAGGGCAAGGATTCCAAAGGCCCGCGCGAACTCATCGTGGCGCAAAACCGCTCCGCTTCCTATCACTATCATATCCTTGAGAAGCTGGAAGCGGGCCTCGTTTTGCACGGCACGGAAGTGAAAGCCCTCCGCGAAGGCAAGGCCAACATTCGCGACGCCTATGTGGACTTCCTTCCGAGCGGCGCCTACCTCGCCAACGCGCACATCGCGCAGTATATGCCGGGCGGGCCGTGGAATCATGAACCGCTTGGAAACCGCAAGTTGCTGCTGCATAAACGCGAAATCTACAAATTGTCGGGACGTACCGAATCCAAAGGTTTGACCGTTATTCCCTTGCGGATCTATTTCCGCAACGGCATTGCCAAGGTCGAAATCGCTCTGGCGCAAGGCAAAAAGTCGTGGGACCGCCGCCAGGACGAACGCAACAAGGATGCCCGCAGGGAAGCGGAGCAAGCCATGTATCGCAACCGGAGGCGATAAACGAATCATGCAAATCACGCTGGAAACCAAGCCCATTAGCACGCTCGCGGAAGACGCTGTCGTCACCTATCTCTTTGAGGAGAACAACCCCATCCAGGGCCGCATCGCCGAACTCGATAAACTCACTGGCGGCCTGCTCGCTCGCTTGGCCAAAAGCGGCGAGATCACCGGGAAAGCGCTCGAGTTGACCCTCGTCCACGCCCCGGCGGGGCTGAAAACTCCCCGGCTGCTCCTCGCCGGGGCAGGGAAGCGCGAACAATTTAACCCCGCCACGCTCCGAAAAGTTGCGGGGGCTTCGCTACGCTATTTGAAGACCCGCGGCGTCCATAAATTAGTCTTCGCCCTGCGCGAAGGCGACCTCACCGAAGATGCCGCCCAGGCGATCACCGAAGCGGCCATCGCTGCCGATTTTGAAACCGACAAGTACAAGACGGACAAAAAGAACGACAAATTCATCGAAGCCATGTCCATCGCGGGCTTTGCCGACGCGGAAAAAGCGGCCGGCGAAAAGGGCATTGCCCGCGGCCGCTTTGTTGGCGATTCGCAGAACTTCACCCGCGACCTCGTGAACGAGCCCTCTAACAAGCTCACGCCTCGCATCCTTGCCGAAAAGGCCGAAGCCATGGCCAAGGAAGCCGGACTGAAGGTGGAAATTCTTGACGAAAAGAAAATTGCCGATCTGAAAATGGGCGCGCTGCTCAGCGTCGCTCAGGGCAGTGTCGAGCCGCCTCGCGTCATCGTCGTCACTTACACTCCCGCGAATTCCAAGCCGGGCGCCCCCGTTGTTGGCCTTGTCGGCAAAGCCGTCACCTTCGATACCGGCGGCATCTCCATCAAGCCCGCCGATGGCATGGAAAAAATGAAGTACGACATGGCAGGCGGCGCCACCATGCTCGGCGTCATGCGCGCTCTCGCCGCCTTGAAGCCCAGTGTCAAGGTCATTTGCGTGGTCCCCGCAACAGAAAACATGCCTGGCGGCAAAGCCCAAAAGCCCGGCGACATCCAGACCGCCATGTCCGGCAAAACCATCGAAGTGCTGAACACCGATGCCGAGGGCCGCTTGATCCTCGCCGATGGCATTCACTATGCCAAGCAGCTTGGCGCAACGCATCTCGTTGACGCCGCTACTCTCACCGGCGCCATCGTCGTCGCACTCGCCAACATCAACGTGGGCGTCTTTGGCTCTGATCAAGCTTGGACCGACAAATTGCTCGCCAGCGCCAAGTCCGCCGGCGAAAAAATGTGGCCCATGCCCACCGACGACGAGTACCGCGAATTCATCAAGGGCAGCTTCGCTGACATCCAGAACATCGGCAGCGGCAAAGGCGGCGGCGCCATCACCGGGGCCATGTTCCTGAAGGAATTTTCCGGCGATACGCCGTGGATCCACCTGGACATCGCCGGCACCGCCTGGAACGACGAAGCCAAACCCTGGCTAGCCAAAGGCCCCACCGGCGTAGCCCTCCGCACCCT
>Ga0209039_10000175_pt1 | contig 58411 bp, 40 predicted proteins | sample BogFormECP12_OM1_FD_188238 | JGI IMG/M metagenome (GOLD analysis project Ga0209039, IMG submission 188238) | Bog forest soil microbial communities from Calvert Island, British Columbia, Canada - ECP12_OM1 (SPAdes) (version 2) | ecosystem: Environmental > Aquatic > Freshwater > Wetlands > Bog ...
TGGTGCAAGATGATAATACGACCCCGATATACACTATTTGTTGAATTCTACACCTATGGACAGGCGCTGGTCAAGGAGAATTCTACGAATGTCCTGCGAAGACACGGCTCGCACCGTGTTATTGAGTGGCGGTTTTCTTCACCAGGCGGATCTCGAATAGCTTGGGCCACTTCTTGCCGGTGATGAACAAGCGGTCGCCCTTGGCATCGTAGGCGATTCCGTTGAGCACATCGCCCTGGCCCTCGACGAAGTGTCCGTCGGGGGTAGCCAGTCCCGCCATGCTGATCCAGCCGGTCACTTTGCCGGTGGCGGGGTCGATGCGCGCGATGCGGTCGGTCTGCCAAATGTTGGCGTAGATCTCGCCTTTCACCCACTCCAGTTCGTTCAGGTCGCTGACGGGACGCCCCTCGTCGGTTACGGTGATGTGGCCGAGCTCCTTCAGCGTATCCGGGTCCCAGAACCGCAACTGCGGCGAGCCATCGCTCATGACGATGCGCTTGCCGTCCTGGGTGAGCCCCCATCCCTCGCCGGGATACTGGAATTCTCCCCGCGGCGCGAAGGTGGCAAGGTCGTAGATGAAGCCCGCCTGCGCTTGCCAGGTCAACTCCAGCAGCCGGTCTTTCCAGGCGATGATGCCTTCGCCGAAATAGGGATCGGGGACGTCGCGCTTCTGGAGCACCTCGCCGGTTTCCAGCCGCACCTTGCGAATAGACGACTCGCCGGGCAGGCCGGTGCCTTCGTACAGGAATCCGTTCAGGTAGAAGAGGCCCTGCGTGAAGGCCCCGGGATCGTGAGGATAGGTGTGGACCACTTCGTAGCCGTATACGGGGATCCCGCCGGCCTGCGAAGCCGGGCCGCACGCGCAGCCCGCGAGCAGCACCGCCGCAATGAGAGTTCGCATGGTTAGGTATAGGTTAGCGCAGATGCCGTAGGGGCCTACCCCTAGAACGGGAAGTCTTTTCTTGGAGTCCCCTGGTAGATCGCCGCCGTCGATAAATAGCGGCGCGGATTCATGGGAGTGCCGCCGACGCGAACTTCGTAATGCAGGTGCGGGGCAGTGACGCGCCCGGTGCTGCCCGCGGCGCCCACCAGGTCGCCCCGGCGCACTTCCTGTCCGGCATGCACGTAGATGCGGGAGAGGTGCGCATAGTAAGTTTGGATGCCGCCGCCGTGGTCCACTACCACCAGCCGGCCGTAGCCGCCGGTGACCATCTCGGCCTGAATCACCATGCCGTCCGCGGTCACATGCACCGCGGTGCCGCTGGGAACGCTAATGTCCACTCCCTTGTGGAACGCGCCTTCTTCCGAGAAGGGGTCCGAGCGCCTGCCGTAGGGGCCCGTGATCAGGCCCTGTACCGGCCACATGCTGGGCTGTGCGCCCGGCGGCCGGAGCCGGCCGGAACTGCGGGAGGGCAGGGCCAGCAGGTTGGTGGTGCGCAGGAAGTCGTAATCCTGCACGCTCTCGGCGAACGTGGGCACCAGCTTGCCTTCGGCCGATATGTCCGCCGGCCCTTCCAGCTTCTGCTTGATGCCATAAGCCACGGAAACTTCCTTGGCGTACAGTTGCAGGCTGGCGAGCTGCTCGTTGGTCTGGCCGACCTCTTTCTGCAGACTCTGGTAGCGCACGCGTAAGCCGTCCGCTTCCTGCTTCAGCGCATTGTAATTGGCCACTTTCCACGCCATGCGGGCATAACTGGCGACGAAACCGAATACCGAGAAACATCCCAGGAGGGCTAATGCCAGAATGGCGTATACCATTTGGTGCGGGATGTGGACACGCCGCAGCCTGCCGCGTAGCGAGTGCGCGAGCACCACAACAAAATATTCCTGCTTCATAGTCTTCTCCGGCCGGATCAGTTGAGATTCGGAACGAACTTCCGTTTCCGAGACCCGGTGGGGCTATTTGAACTACACGAATTGGCGAATCTCAAACTGTACCAATTCGGACATGCCGATGTCAACCTCTGGTTACGGCCCGATTTTCCGTTGCAAGTTATTGAAAAAATTGGTATTGTTCAATTTCATCGTGCCCAGGCGAATTCCCGGAGCGTTTTTTCTGCGTAATTTGGTTGAGCGGCGCAGCCTGCTCTTCCAACTGGTGCGCCGCGATTTCGAGCAGCGCTTCGTAGGTTCCGCCATAGGGTGGATCTGGGGGCTCATCCATCCGCTGGCGCTGCTCATCAGTTGGATGTTCGTGTTCCAGGTCTGCATGCGGGTGCCGCCGCCTCCGGGTGTCGGCAACTACCCGCTGTTTATCTTCGCCGGCATGCTTCCGTGGCTGCTGTTCAGCGAGACCGTGCAGCGCTCGGCCTCGAGCCTGCTGGATTCCGCCAACCTCATCACCAAGACCGTGTTTCCCTCGGAGATGATTCCGGTCTCGGTTTTTCTATCCACTCTGATGAGCCACTTGCTGGCGCTGGTTCTGATGATCGCCACGACCGGGGTTTGGATCAACCAGATCAGCCCCTTTCTGATCCTGCTGCCGTTGTATTTCGTGGTGGTTGGACTGTTTGCCGTGGGCCTGGGTTGGATCGTCGCCAGCCTGCACGTGTTTCTTCGGGATACGGCGCAGGTGGTGAGCGTAGTCCTGATTTTCTGGTTCTGGCTGACGCCCATTTTTATTACCCCACAGCAGTTTCCGCCATGGGCGCGCTTCATACTGGTGGCCAACCCCCTGTACTACGTGGTTCGCGGGTACCGGACGATTCTGCTCAGCTCCGGCGTGCCCGACCTGGCAGAACTTGCGATCGCCACGGCGTACGGCATCGCCATGTTCGTAGCCGGCGGACTTTTCTTCCGGCACATGAAGCGCGGCTTCGCCGACGTGCTATAGCAGCGGCAGGATGCGGTCCGGCGTGCGCGGCGCCACCATTTCCAGGTTGGCGTACAGAGCGATCACCGGATTGTCCACCTTGCGTAGTTCCTGGGCCACGCTTCCCATCGAGACGGGGTCCAGCGCCACTCGCCCGATGAGCGCGTTGACCGGCAGAAACCACTCTATGCGGTTCTCCTTTTGAAGCCGGCTCTGCTTCAGGAAGTCGAGCGTGGCGCGCACCACCAGGTCTCGATCCGGGCCATTGAAGGCCAGGTTGAGCAGCTCGCTATAGGCCGCGGATTTTACGCGGAAGTGCTCGGCGGCGGCGCGCGCATCGGGGGAACTCTCCTGCCACTTGGACAAAGCCGCGAGAAAGTCCCGAATCTTCCCCCGCCATGCCGGTGCGGACTTCTGGTCGGCGGTGTAGGGGGAGCCATTTTCGGCAAAAACCAGCCCCCGGTACTGTTCCGAGATGGCGCGGCATTTCGCGTCCTCGCACGTGCGCAGGCCCAGGGCCAAGCCTTCCAACCGGGAAGGCGTCGATTCCTCCTCCGGTATGGGTTGCAGAGGCGCCATGCGGAGGTTTCGATTGAAGAACGCAACCGCGTCCATGGCATCCTGATCGTTGTCCTGGCCGGTGACGATGCCGAAAGACGCTATGGCGCCCACCATGGAATCGTCGTCGGCGCACCGCACGGTGGAGAAGTTGTTCACCAGGTAGAGGCGGTAGGCCTCCAGCAGCGGCAGCGGCGACAAGTGGCGGCGCTTCACCTCCTCCACCAGCGCCAGGATCTGCTTACCCGCCGGCATGGAATAGGTGAACGAGCGGTCGTCGCCCGAAACCGCGCCCAGCGTTCCCGCGAATGAGCTCACGAGCGCCGCGAAATCGGCGTCGTTCACGTCCGCCGCCGCCACCATGCGCGCCACTGGCGCCACTTGCACGGGTGACGCGATGCTGCCGGCGAACCGTTGCAGCAACCGTAATGGGTCACCTAACTGAATTTGCTGGTAGTTGAACGACTGCCGCGCAATGTTTCCGAGGGTGTCGTAAAACCTCCCCACGTCGTAGACCAGGTACTCTTCGCATTTGAGCCGCGGCGTGTTAGGGGGCGGCGTCTGGATGAAAAGCTCCTTGGCCTTTTGGGGATCGAGCGGAAGCAACGCCTCGATGGCCCGCAAGCGGAGCGACATCGCGTCCAGGTCCTGTCCGTAGGCGCGGTTGACGATCCCGGATGGGCTGCCCGGCCGTACGAAGGTGGCGTGGCGTTTGTAGGGCTGCTGGGCGCCGGAAGCCTTCTGGAACGCCTGCTCGAGCAGTTCGATGCGGCGGGCCTTATCCAGTTTGTCGAGGGCCGCGATGCGGATCATGGCATCGGCGGCAAACTCCGCCGGCGCCGCGCGCGCCGCATCCAGCAGTGCATCAATCCCCGCCGGCGCGTCCGCGGCCGCGCACAGCATGGGCAAGAGAATCAGAGCAAGGGTCTTCATGTTTCGGTATGCGCTTCTATTTTACCCCTGCTTGGAGACGCGACCAACGGGAAGGGACCAACCAGGAGGGAGGTTTCGCGGTTAACCGCCGTCGGCGGTTGAGTTGGCGGAGACCAGGTCCGTCTTCTCCTTGTCCCAGAGGCCGTGCACGCTGGTTGAACCGTTGTAAACGAACGCCAGGCACGCAATTGCGATGAAGAAGAGGATCACGGCGTATTCGATCAGATCCTGCCCATCCTCTCCCAGCCAGAAGTCGTACACCCACGGCGCCATTTCGGCCTCCAGGCCTATTACACTCCAGGCTAGGGTGTTACGCAAGGGTGAACCGTAAAGGCAGTACTGTCCTGGGCGTAATTTGCCATTGGGTATCGGAGAAATGCTAACCGGATGGAGTATTCCTCCGATGCCGCATACTGACGTTGGGAAGTAATGGAGGGCTATCCCATGACAGTATATTCGGGGCGTGGTGGGATGGGCAATCTTGACTGCTGCCGCCTTTCAGGCGGCTGCCGGCTGAAAGCCGGCTGCAGCCAGGAATGGCTGCCCCACAGAATCGCCGCAGGCAGTGAAGGTTTAGTACAGGTCTTCTTGGAGCGCGCCGCTGGGCCGTGCCGGCCCCCGTTATTGACCCACGTTTGTAAACGGGGTGGGCGTCCGCCGAGCGCCTTCAGGCTTCTCCCTTGTCCGCAACGGACCAGGAGCTTGCACACCAGCGCGTCATGATCGAGTCGGACTCCCTATTTTGATGATGTTGGATCAAAATAGGTGGACCGGCGTCGGCAAAGCAAACGCGCTCCTGGGAAACATTTTAGCACGCGCTTGAATTTCGAGTTGAATGGACATAGCATTGATCTCAGAGGACTGGATATTCAGATGAAACTGTCTTTTGTAGTTTCGCTACTCGTGGCCGCGAGCTTCGCAGCCCACGCCCAACAGGCGATGCCTCGTATGATCTCCGTCGATCCCCCCAACGGGAAGAAGGGGGATGTGATCACGGTCACGGGTGAGAACCTGCAGAAGGACCTGGTGTCCAAGGTGTACCTCACCGACAGCAAGAACGATATTATCCTTGAAGTCACCGAACAGACGGACACCTCGATCAAGTTCAAAATCCCGGCCAAGGCTTCCGGGCGTCTGGCGCTCATGATTCTGACCACCGGCAAGGATGCGAAGTATATCGAGCAGCCGGTCAAGGTGACCATCGACCCGGATTGACCAAGGTAGCGCCGCGCCGCGCGGCTACATCCGGCGGTACGGGGTGGAGAGGTATTTCCTGGCGTCCTGGGCGGCTTCCGCCTGGGGAGCGTACGCAATGGCCTTCTTGTACGCTTCCAGAGCCTCCGCGCGGCGGTGGGTCATGTCGTAGATCTGCCCCATGCGCAGATACGCGGCGACGCCCGTGTTGAGGTCCACGTCTTCGGAAGCCGCGGCCACTTTCTTCATGTTCTCCAGGGCGCGGTCCAGGTCGTTGTACCAGAACTCGATGATGCCCTCCTGGAAGTAGACCTTCTCCCACGGCACGCGGTCGTAGCCGGGGGCGTGGCGAGTCTTCAACCGGGCCACCTCTTCGGCGGCCTCCAGCGCGTGAGTCTTATCGCCCGCCATGCTGTACATCTGCGAGAGCTCCAGCCGCAACAGATAATTGCGCGGGAATCTTCCGATGAGATCCGCGACCAGCGGGACAGCCAGGCGCGGCTGGTTTTCCCGCCGGTAGAGAGCGCACAGAAAGATCTCCGCATCCACGCGATCGAGCTTGCCGTTCCGGGCGACGTCCTGGACGGTGCGAATACCTTTTTCCCGATCGCCGTGAATGCCCACCAGGAAGCCCAGCATCCGCCATCCCCATGGCAGGCTGCCCACGATGTAGTCGTCCAGGCCCTGAACCAGCCGCGCGTCCACGTTGCCGGGTTCCAATTCGGTGATGCGGTTGTGCAGCCGCCGCGCGGCGGTAGCGTCCTTGAGCGAGTCGCGCCACGACTTTTTCACCACCCAGAAATAATCCGAGCGCAGCCCGTAGGAAATGCCCAGCGCGTACATGGCGCCGGTATCGTTGGGGTTTTTCGCGAGGCGGGCTTCCGAAAGCGCCATAGCTTTGCCGATCTCATCCAGAAACCGCTTCTCGGTCTCCGGCGCCGGGTTCATCCTGGGCCGCCGCAGAAAGGAATTCGCGCCCGAGACCAGCTCGCTTTCGAGGGCGCCGTTGCGATACATTTCCTGAAACACGATGGCCTGCGCCAGGTGGTTATGCAAGTCGGGCGAAATGGGATTCCCCGCGATGGCCTCCTGGAAATCCGCGATGGCCTGATCGTATTCCAGGTTGTAGAAGTGGTCGAACCCTTCCGCCGCCACGGAGTCCTGGGCTAGAAGCCGCGGCGCCAGCGCGATCAGGGCCAGCATGGGGAGTCTCACACTTCTATCGTAATTGCTCCAGCGCCCAGCGCGCATGGGCGGCTACCAGCGGGTCGCGGGAAGCGGCCAGGTTCTCGAGCGGGGCGCGGAACCTTTCCAAGTTCCGGTTGCCCATGGCGATGGCGACGTTGCGCAGGAAACCCGCGTAACGTGCGCGCGTGACGGGCGTGCCGCCAAACATCGAGCGGAACTCGTCCTCGGTTACGGCGGCCAGTTTCTCGAGTGGCGGCGCGAACTCCCTCGGCTCGAAGGCCCGGTCGGTGGTGGCCGCGGCGCGCCGGTTCCACGGGCACACATCCTGGCAGATGTCGCATCCAAAAACGTGGCCGCCCGTTCCCGCCCGGTGCTCAGCCGGCACAGCGCCGCGCAGCTCGATCGTCAGGTACGAAATGCAGCGCCGGGAATCCACTGCGAACCCCGGGCCGCCCGGCACAATGGCCGCGGTGGGGCAAGCGTCGATGCAGCGCGTGCACGTGCCGCAGCGGTCCGGTGGCGGGGCGTCCGGGTGGATGGCCAGCGAGACCAGCAGTTCTCCCAGGAAGAACCACGAACCGGCCGCCTGGTTGATCAGGCAGGTATTTTTCCCGATCCAGCCCAGGCCCGCCAGGCGCGCGTAGGAGCGCTCCAGCAGCGGCGCGGTGTCCACGCAGATCTTGGATTCGAATTCCGCGCCCGCGCGTTTCCGCAGCATGGCGTCCAGACGCTCGAGGCCGCGGCGCAACACGCCGTGGTAATCCTCGCCCCAGGCGTAGCGCGAGATCCACGCCCGGTCGCCGGCGTCGAACTGCGTGGAGTAAGGCCAGGGCGTGTTGTAGAGCTTGCCCACGCAGACGATCGACCGCGCCGAGGCCAGCAGGTATCGCGGATCTTCGCGCGCCGCCGCGCGGTGGTCGATCAGATACCGCATCTCGCCGGCGAAACCGGCCTCCACCCACTGGTGGTACCACTTGCGCTCCGGGGCGCCCTCTGGGCCCGGCGCGGCGGGGGCGACTCCGGCCAGCTCGAAACCGCATTCGCGCGCCAGCTCCCGAATGATCCCGGCCGTCAAATCTCAAGACCCACGGAACGCATCAATTCGATGGCGTTGCTCTTCCGCACCACTCCCGGGCGCATGACGTAATCGAACACGATCCGGCCGTCCTCGAGGTGGTCTTCGAAATGCACGTTGGCGGCCCGCTCGCCCAGCGTGACGGCGATATCCGCCAGCGCCAGGTCGTGGGTGGTGACCAGGCCGATGGCGCCGCGCTCCACCAGCCCGCGCACCAGGGCCTCCGCGCCAATGCGCCGGTCGTGCGAGTTGGTGCCGTGCAGGAATTCGTCGATCAGAAACAGCACCGGGGCGCCCTCTAGGCCCGGCCGCGCGGTCTGGTCCAGAATCTGCCGCAGGCGCAGGATCTCCGCGTAGAAGCGCGACACGCCGCCCTGCAGCGAATCCGTCACCCGGATGGACGCGCCGACCGCCAGCGGCGAGATCCGCAGCCGCCTGGCCCGCACCGGGGCGCCCGCCTGGGCGAGGATCACATTCACCCCCAGCGTTCGCAGCAGCGTGCTTTTGCCCGACATGTTGGAGCCGCTGACCACCAGCACCCGCGGGCCGGCGGGCGCGGCTCCGCCGAGGCGGACATCGTTGCGCACCACGCGGCTTTCCTCGATGAGCGGGTGGCCGATGGCCTCGGCTTCCAGCAGGGCGCCCTCCTCGCTGAACTCCGGGAACGGGTCGTCGGGATGCTCGAAGGCATGGCTCGCCAGCGAGCAGAGCGCTTCCATCTCGCCGGTGGCCGTGAGCCATCGGCGGACCACCGGGCCGGAGTGCCGCCGCCAGGCCTCCACCGCGAAGGCCATGTGCGTGGTCCACAGCACAAACGGTTCCGCCAGGCGGACCAGCAAATGATCGCGGGAATCCAGCAGTTCCATCAGCCGGTTGAGCCGGCCAATTCGGTGGGAAGGCGGCGCGCCCTCGGTATCGAGCGAGGCGCGCAGCGCGGCCAGCAGCGGCGAGTGGAAACGCTCGCGTTCCAGCCGCACCAGCACCTGCGAGAGCAGCTTCAGCTCGTGCGCGGCCTCTTCCACCGCCGTCACCACGGGTGCCACCCGCTGGTGCACGCGATATAGAAACGTTGCGTTGACCGCCAGCACGACCAGGAACACGTCGCGCAGCAGTACGGAGACCGCCTGGGATATCGCGAGCGCTCCCAGCAGGCTCAACACGTACGCGATGAGCGCCGAAGCCCCCGCCACGCCCAGCGCCGTGAAGGCCCACACGGTGGCGTGCAACGCGCCCCGTTCGAGGAGCCCCGGGGCCTCGCCCCAGGCCGCCAGCGACACCGGGTCCACTCCCGTGCGGGACTCTTCCGCCAGCACCGCCAGGTCCTCGCGCAAATCCACGCGCGGGCGCAGCTCGTCGACGGCCTCCTGCCGGGCGCGCGCGGTTGCCGGGGCGGCCGCGGCCAGCAGCCACCGCGCCAGCGTATCCTCGCCGATGTGGGTTCGCGCGGTCGATAGGAGCTCGAACAGCGATGCCGGCCCGAACAGGTCCAGGTCTCGCGCGTAGGGATGCGCCGGGTCGAGGTACCGGTCGCCCGGCTCTCCGGTTCCAGCCCATTTGCCGTCCAAGCGCGCCAGCGCTCTTTCAAAGAACCGTTGCGCGCGCCGGCGGCGCTCCAACACGCGCAGAAGCTGGTCGTGGATTACCACCAGAACGGTGAAGACGGCGATTGGGACCGCGATCCAGACGATGGAAAGGTGGCCGGCCAGCGCCAGCCACACCACCGCCGCCGCGCCCAGGACGGCCGCCAGCCGGCCATACCCGAGCGCCCGATGCCGCCGCTCGCGCCATGCGATATCGGCGCACCGCTCCTCCAAAAGCCGGGAGTATAAGAGGCGTGGATCGGAAGGCATGGGCCATCCCATTGTCTCTCGGAACCAAGGTGGGAGTCGCGCCGCGGGGTTAAGTTTTTCCAGTATTGAATGCGAGCCCTCAACCACGGGCTGGCCGCCGGTTCCAAGCGCCTTGGCAGCCGAATCCCCATGTTATAGTGGGTTCATGCCCAGCGCTTATGTCCCGCTGTTCATATTCCTGTTCATTGCCATACTCTTTCCCGTGGTGCTGATTGTGGCCGCCAAACTCATACGCCCATCGGCCCCGTTTCGCACCAAGCTGGAGGCCTACGAATGCGGCATCCAGGCCGCTTCAGATTCGCGCGGGCGCTACACCGTGCGTTTCTACATTATTGCCATCCTCTTTGTAATCTTCGACGTGGAGACCATCTTCCTGTTCCCCTGGGCGGTCCGGTACCGCACCCTGGGTTGGTTCGGGGTGGCCGAGGTGGCAGTATTCCTGGCGATCTTGATTGTGGGGTACATCTGGGCTTACAAGAAAGGGGCTTTGGAATGGGTCTGATGTTTCGCCGTTTCCGCGCCGTGTTGGTCCCGCTGGGCTTCGCGACGCTCCTTCATGCCGCGCCTATATTGCGCCTTGCCACCTCCACGGTGGTTTCCGTCCCCTTGCCCGCCGGCGCCAGCGGGGGCATGCACATCGTGGAGGCCTACAACGCCGGGGATGGCTCGCTCGCGCTGAACAATCCCACGTCGTCGGTTTCCTGGATTTCCACGTCCTATGGGCCTTCCCAAGCCTGCACCACCACCAACGCCAGCGCCACTTGCATCCCTCTGCAGTTGACGCTGAACACATCCGCGCTGGCGGCCGGCACGTACACCGGCAGCGTGATCGTGAGCGGCGCGTCCAATATCGTGGACGCTCCCCAGACGATCATGGTGACGGTGCGAATCTTCGCGCAGCCCGGCGGGTTGAGTGCGTACGTCGCACCCGGGTCGTCGAGCGATGTTCCGTTCACCACCTACAAACCGGTAAATGCCAACCTGAGCACGCAGGATGGCGGCCGTTGGCTCAGCCTGGTGCTGGATGGCACGGGCAGTTTCCGGTTCACATATACCTACCGCATACACCTGGCGCCGCTGGCCACCATGGGGCCGGGCATCTATCACGGATCGTTGGCCACGCTCGGTTCCAACTTCGCGCCGGACAACCAGACCATCCCCCTAACGATGAGCGTCACCACGCTGCCCATTGCGCAGCCGTACCCGGCCCAGATCACGACGCGGGCCGTTCAGGGGACCGCGCCGGCAGCCGCACAGATCTCGCTGAATAACGCCGGCCAGGGAAGCATCACGCTTGGAACCCCGACCGCCATGACTACCGATGGCGGCACATGGCTCACGGCCACCCTGAATTCCGGCGGCTGGGCGGATATCAAGCTGGATCCCGGATCGCTGGCGCCGGGCTTCTACAGCGGCTCGGTTTCGATGACTTCGAACGCCATCAATGGGACGGTCGGCGTCCCCGTCAGTTTCCAGGTGGTGGCCAAGGGCGCGCCGTACGCCTACTATACGGGAGTGGTGGACAATGCCATTTTCGGGGTGGACGGAGGCCCCGTGGCGCCGGGCGATATCGTGGCTCTGTTTGGCGAGCAACTCTCATACTCCGGCCTCTCCGCGGCCTCCAGTGTGCCGCTGCCGGCGCAGCTTGGCGGGGCCACCGTTCTGGTGAACGGGCGTGCCGCGCCGCTGTACTTCACCAGTTACGGCCAGATCGACTTGCAGATTCCCCTGGAGACTTCCGGGGGAACGGCGCAAGTGCAAGTGCAGCGCGACGGGCTCACAGGCAATACGGTGTCGGTGCAGGTGGCTTCCCGCGCACCGCGGCTGCTGTTGGTGAACGGGACCGGTTACGGAGCGATTCAGAACGCCAAGGACCTGAGCTTTCCGGCGCCAGTAGGGTACTTTGGGGCAGGGGCTGTATCGCATCCGGCCCATGTGGGCGACACTCTGACCATTTACGCGATCGGCTTGGGACCCACGAATCCGGCGGTGGGGACCAACGCGCCCGCTCCAGGCTCGGAACCGCTGGCGCGGCTCACCGTCACGCCGCAGGTCCAGTTCGGGAGCGGCCTTTTCGGGACGTTCACGGCCACGCCTTCCTACGCTGGCCTGAGCCCGGGCTCCGTGGGCCTGTACCAAGTCAACGTTGCGATACCGGCGGGTATTAAGAGCGGGACAATCGCCGTGACGCTGGTGTTCCCCGATGGCGAGAGCAACATCGCCCAAATCGCCGTCCAGTAGGGGCCAGGCATGCCTGGCCCCTACCGCCCGGTGAAGACCTCCGCCACGCCTTGGTCCCAGGTCTACTTGTGCGTCGGCCTGACCACCATGGCGACTCTGCTGCTGGAGCTCTCGCTGACGCGCATCTTCTCGGTGGTCTTCTACTATCATTTTGCGTTTCTGGCCATCTCCATCGCCCTGTTTGGCTTGGGCGCGGGCGGTGTGTTCTCATACGTGGTGGCCGGGTGGAAGGCTCCCTTATTCGCCCGTCTGGGCCGTCTGAGCGCCATTAACAGTTCCTTGGTGTTGGTGGCATTGGGAGTGATACTGGCGCAGAAGAACAACCCCTCGAATTGGGATCTGGCCCTGATCTACTTCACTACCGCGCTGCCGTTTTTCCTCTCCGGGACGATCGTTTCGCTGGCCATCTCCGAGACCATCGAGCGGGTGAACCGGGTCTACTTCTGCGACCTGCTGGGCGCGGCGTGCGGGTGCCTGCTGCTGGTTCCGCTGCTCAACCAGTTCGGCGGTCCGAGCACGGTGATCTGCGCGGCCATTACATTTGCGACCGCGGCGGCCATCTGGTACAGCATGGCGGGGTCGGTGACGGGCCGCGGCGGCTCGGTGGCGCTGGCGCTGGCCCTGGTGGCCTTCCTGACTTACAACCAGCACTACCCGGTGATCGACATCAGCCACGCCAAGGGCCAGACGCTGGTCAACGAATGGTTCGTCAAGTGGAACAACTTTTCGCGCGTGGCCATTGTGCACCAGGCGGATGAAGGCCGGGACACCATCTTCATCGATGCCGACGCCTCCACCGCCATCGCCAATTTCGATTTCGACCACCTCACCCCGCGCGACCGCCACGACCTGCTGGAGCAGGGTCCCGCCCTTCCCTATGCCGTGCGGCCGGGCGCCAGGACGCTGATCATCGGGCCCGGCGGAGGATGGGACGTGGCGCGCGCGCTGGCTTCCGGCAGCCACGACATCACCGGCGTCGAGATCAATCCCATCATCGCCACCACCATCATGCGGCAGCGCTTCCCGGACCTCAGCCGGGGTCTCTACCTGCGCCCCGACGTCCACATCTTCGTCGAGGATGGCCGCAGCTTCGTGCGCCGCAGCACCGATCAGTACCAGGTGTTGCAAGCCACGCTGGTGGATACCTGGGCGGCCACCGCCGCCGGCGCCTTCGCGCTCTCCGAGAACAATCTCTATACCACCGACGCGTTTCGCGATTACCTGCTGCACCTCACCGGCGATGGCATGTTGGCCGTCACGCGCTGGGGCCTCGATCCGCCGCGCGAATCTCTGCGCCTGGTCTCACTGGCCATGGAAGCGCTCCGCCAACTGGGGGAAGCCGACGCCTGGCGCCATTTCATAATTGGCCGCGAAGGCACCGTGGCGGGCTGGGGCGCGCGCGACACCGTGCTGATTTCCCGCAAGCCTTTCAGCGAGGCCGATATCGGCCGCGCGCAAGCGTTGTTATCGGCCGCCGGCATGACGGCCCTCTATCTTCCCGGCCTTGACGTGCGGAACCAGTTCCACGACCTGCTCCACAGTCCGAATCCCGACGAATACGAGCGCAACTACACGTTCGACATCACCCCCGTCACCGATAACCGCCCGTTCTTCTTCTATTCCGTGCAGCCGCGGGATTTGTGGACCTTCGTGCGCACCGCCTCCCACGACACCGCCGACTACAAGGTCAACAAAGCCGTGCCGCTGCTGTTCGGCCTGATGGGCGTGAGCCTGGCAGCCACCCTTCTGATTCTGCTGCTGCCGCCGCTGGTGTTGGGCACGCGGCTGCCGCGGCAGCGCGGCGTGCTGGGATTCCTGCTGTACTTCCTGTTCATCGGCGCCGGCTACATCCTCATCGAAGTGGGACTGATCCAGAAATTCGTGCTCTTTTTGGGCCATCCGACGTATGCCTTGACGGTGGTGATCTTCTCCATGCTGATTTCGAGCGGCGTGGGAAGCGCCTTGAGCCGCCGCGCCCTGGGCAAGGACGAAGGCCGTCTCATCAAAGTGCTGGGTTCGGTGGCGCTGCTGGCCGCGCTGCTGGCGCTGGTCTCATCGTGGCTGCTGGGGGCGTTGGTCTGGCTTCCGATGGCGCTGAAAGTGCTCATCACGGTGCTGCTGATCGCGCCCCTGGGCTTGGTGATGGGCATGCCCTTTCCCACAGGGCTCGAACGCCTGGAGGAGTGGCACGCGCCGTCGGTCCGCTGGGCCTGGTCGCTCAACGCCGCCGCCAGCGTGCTGGGTTCGGTGGGCGCGCTGGTATGCTCCATCTATCTGGGGCTGATCCAGACGCTGATCATCGGCGGCCTGTTCTACCTGGGGGCGCTGGCCGTGGTTGGCCGCGCGCGGCCGGCCGCCGCGACCTCTCCGCAGCCCGGTACGCCGGGCGTGGTGCTGGCGAAGTAGCACCGGCGCTACAGCAGATCCTCCCGCCCCCGCTTCTCCAGCGCTTTGACGATTTCGCCGACTCGCTGCGCATCGTCGCGCGCGGCTACCAGCAGGGCGTCGGGCGTGTCCACCACAATCAGATCCCGGACCCCGAGGAGCGCTACCAGTTTGCCGCGGGCATCCACGAAGTTGTTGTGCGCATCCAGGCAGATGTCGCCGGCGCCGGTGACGTTGCCGTCGGCGTCGCGCGGCAAAAGCTCGTAGACCGCGTTCCAGCTTCCCACGTCGTTCCAGCCGAAATCGGCGGCGGCGATGCCACTGATGGGGTGCCCGCTGGGCCCCGCCTTTTCGAGCACCGCGTAGTCGATGGAGATATTCTCGCAGAGCGGAAAAGCCTGCTTCAGGGCGGCGGCGAAGCGGCGGGACCCGAAACGGGGCAGGGAAGCCAGCACGGATGCGGTTCTGGGCAGGTGGCGGCGGAGTTGGTCGAGCAGCACGTCGGCGCGCCAGAAGAACATGCCGGAGTTCCAGTAGAAGTTGCCGGCCTTCAGATAGCGTTTGGCGTTGGCCAACTCGGGCTTTTCATGAAAACGGAGCACGGCAAGGGCCTCGGCGCCGGGCTTGGTTCCGCGCGGGAATTCGATGTAGCCGTAGCCGGTTTCCGGCCAGCGCGGCTGAATGCCCACCACCATCAGGTTGCCGGCGGCGGCGGCCCTCAGAGCGGCCTTCAGCACGGCGCGGTACCTGGCCGGCTTTCCCACCACGTGGTCGGCAGGGAAGACGCCCATTACCGCATCGGGATCGAGCTGGCGCAGGATGTGCGCCGCCAACCCGATGGCAGGCGCCGTGTTGCGCTGCACCGGCTCGGCCAGAACCTGCTCCGGGGGAACTTCGGGAAGCTGCTGGATGATGGTACGGCGCAGGTGCTCGTTGGTCAGAATCCACATCCGCCGCGGAGGGACCACGGGAGCCAGCCGCTGCACCGTGGCCTGGATCAGGGAACGCCCCCCCGCCACGTCCAGCACCTGCTTGGCGGAGCGCTTGCGGCTGCGCGGCCAGAAGCGCGTCCCGCGTCCTCCGGCGAGGATCAGACCGTAATGATGAGGATTCATTTTACTTGAGCGGATAGCCGTGAATGAGCCGGAGGGTCCGGCGCCAGCGGGTCTTGGTGGGGAAGTGCTCGACCAGGTCGAGGATATGGTCGATGCCGATGGAGGGGTTGGCGAGCGCTTCGGTGGGCGCGTCGTACGACCAGTAAATAATCAACGGCTTCCCGATAATGTTGTCGCGCGGCACGAAGCCCCAGTAGCGGCTGTCGAGCGATGAGTCGCGGTTATCGCCCATGGCGAAGATAAATCCCGGCGGCACCACGACGTCGCCATTCTGCACGTGATTTTGAAGCATGTCGAGGGCGGAATCCACTACGTGCACGTTGGGGTCGCTGGGGAAATTGTCGCGATACGAGTCGATGTATTCCGTCTTGTGATAGACGTATGGCTCGGCGACCGGCTTGCCGTTGAGGATGAGTTGCTTGTTCACCAGCCGGATGTGGTCTCCGGGGATGCCGATGGCGCGCTTCACGAAGGTCTGCTGGATATCCACCGGGTAGCGGAACACGATGATATCGCCGCGGCGCACGTCGTCGTAGGGCAGAATGTGCCTGGAGACGATGCCGGAGGGCGCGTAGGAGAGCTTATCCACCAGCAGGTGGTCGCCGATGAGCAGCGTGTCTTCCATGGAGCCGGTGGGAATGACGAACGCCTGCACCAGGCTGGTGGTGCCGAACAGCAGGAGGATGATAGTGACGGTCCACTCCGCGATGAAGCCGCGCTGTGGTTCGGGCCGGGGAGACGCGGGGGCGTCCTCACGCCGATCGTCCGCCACGATCACGTTATCTTGATCCACAGATACTTATTCTACCGGAATCCCTGTTATCCTGTTGGAGATTGAACGTTCCTGCCGCTACTCCCCAAGAGACTGAAGCCGCGCGACGCCGCTCGGTGCTGCTGGTCTTCGGCTGCACCGTGCTGGGCGCGGCGGCGCAGATCTTCATGAAGTTGGGCGCCAACCACCTGGCGCACCCCGGGTTGATGGGAATGGCCACCAACCTGCCGCTGTTGGGCGGCCTGGTGCTGTACGGCCTGAGTACGGTGCTGCTGGTGCTGGCGCTCAAGGACGGCGAGCTTTCTCTTCTTTACCCGGTGATCGCCTTGACTTACGTCTGGGTCACGGTGCTCTCGCTCCTCCTGCTGCACGACCGGCCGGACCCCTACAAGCTGACCGGGATCGCCATTATCGTGATCGGCGTGTCCGTATTGGGGTGGGGAGGCAAGAAGTGAGCGGCACGCCTCTAAGCTCCATGCTGCTGATGCTGGTGGCGTCGATCATCGGCTCGTTCGGAGCGGTGCTGCTGAAGCTGGGAGCGGGCGAGCTGAATAAAGGGTTCCGGCACATCCTGAATATCAAGCTGGCGGCGGGAGTAGCGGTGTACCTGATCTCCTGGTACGTCTTCGTCCTGGGCATCCGCCATGGCGAGCTTTCGGTGCTCTACCCCATGGTGTCGCTGGGCTACGTGTGGACGCTGGTTTGGGCGCGGCTCTTCTTCCGTGAGGCGTTTACGCGGCAGAAGTTCCTGGGCCTGGCGCTGATCCTGCTGGGCGTGTTCTTCGTTGGACTGGGTAGCAAGTAGAGTTAAGATTGGGGCTTGCCACGATCGCGCGTCCGTCGAAAACCCCCTCCACCGGTTGTCAAGCGAGCCGCCGCCCCTGCCGGACCAACCGTCTGGCGGCGAGTGGCCGAGCGTATCCGTGAGGGTATCGGTGAGGCGCTCGAATACCGTCCGAAGCTCGAAGATCTCCGGGGGCCGGCGAACTGCGCCCTCAGCCTGCTGATCGGGCTCCCGGCCGCCATGTTGTGGATGGCCTTCGGCCCGTTCGTCATCTACCCAACCGCCGGGTACATCGATCCGTGGTTCTATACGGGATACTTCACCAACTTCCACTACCTGGTATCGCACCTGGGATTCACGTACTACGTGTCGCGCCTGCCGTGGATTCTGCCTGGCCGGCTGGCGTTCGCCATCGCCAGCCCGGAGGTGGCGAGCCTGTTGCTCTGTGGCGGCATGGTAGGGGTGAGCGCCGTTTCCCTATATTGGACGGTGCGCTGGTACTACGGCCGCACGCCCGCCTTGCTGGCCGCGGTGATGTTGATTACCAATCCGTACTTCATGTCGGCCACAGTGTGGCAGTACCCCGATGGACCCGCCATCGCATACGGCCTGGCGGGCCTGGCCCTGTATTTGCGGCCCACTGGCAGCCGGAGGTGGAACAGCTTTTGGGCCGCCGCGATGCTGGTGCTCTCCGGAGCCACCAACATAGCCGGAGGGCCGATGGTGCTGGCGGTGGTGGTGGTCCCACTTTGGCGCTGCCGACATTCCTTGAAGGAGTTCTTCAAGGAAACGGCTTGTTCGGTAGCCGGCGCGGGCCTGGCCGCATACGTGCTAATGCGGCTAAGCCAAAGCTTCTTCGGGAACCCTTACTTCCTGCGGCCGCAGTTCGCGGCGACTGCGTTCAACGCGTATACGCCAGGCCAGGGCGAGTGGGGATCGGGACCCGGGTTCCTTCTGAGCTCGCCGCGTCTCTTCACGCCGGCTTTTCTGCTGGTCTTCGGGTTGGTGCTCCTGGTTGCGATTCGCAAGCCGGCTGCCCCGGCATGGCCCGCGTACCTGGCCCTGGTGGTCTGTTGTGCTCTCTATTCGGTTGTAGAATTCGCGCTGCACGACGTGGCCTTGCGGATGTCCTATCACAGTTCCTACATGCAAGTAGTGGTATTAGGTTTTGCGGGGGTGGCGCTGGGCGAAACCTGGCGGCGCACGCCGGGAAGCGGGAAGCTGCGCGCCATCTGCGCGGCCGGGCTGGGCGCCGCCGGAATCGCCCTCTGCCTGGCTTTCAACGCCAGGCTCATAGCGATTCCCAACGGGCGCATTGGGTTCACGTTGGCCGCGATCGGCGCTCCTTGCGCCGTCCTGGCAATCCTGGCGCGCTGGCCGAAACTGCCCGTGCAACACGTCACCTGTGCCCTCCTGATGGCTGGCGTGTTTCTGGGGCCCGCGCTGGACGCGGGAGCGACGCATTATGTGTGGGTGTGGTCGAAGGTGTGGCATGGGTCGAACCTGACGGCCAACGCCAACGCGGTTGCCTTTCGTCGTTTGATGGATCTGGAGAGCTACGTGAAGTCCCACATGGACACGCAGCGCAGCCTGCTGTTTTGGTGGGAAGACGACGAGCCGCATGGCCCGCTGTTCACTTCCGGCGCGGCGCTGTTTGTGTGTGGACGCATCAACATCAACCAGGGGTTGGCCACCGGCAATTTGGAGCTGCTCGGCTACCTCTTTCCGAACGAGAGGACCATCGTTCACCTCACGACACATCCCGAACGGATCGCCCACCGGACGCAACTAATGGCCGCCCATGGTGTCGTGGCTGGCAACGAACGGCGCACCACCATGGACTACCAGGGAAAGCCCTTCACGGTGGCGTTGCAGGACGTAATCGACAATTCGCACATGCACCGGTGAGGTGGCGCAGGCAATTGGGAATCGGGTCTGTAACTCGCTATACTCTCGTTTTCGTCATTTCTCGGGAGCGGACCTATGTCAACTGAAAATCTACGTCGGGAGTTTCTGAAGCGCGCCAGCGTGGGGCTGGCCGGAACTGGCCTGGCCTTACAGGCAGGACAAGGAATGGCGCGCGCCGCCGCGAACCCGCCGGGTGCGGGTTCCTTCGACGTGCGAACGTTTGGCGCCACGGGCGACGGTAAAACGCTCGACTCGCCCTCCATCAACAAGGCCATCGACGCAGCCAGCGCCGCGGGCGGCGGAACGGTGATGTTCCCGGCCGGCAACTACCTGTGCTATTCCATCCATCTCAAGAGCGACATTTCGCTGTATCTAGATTCCGGGGCGACCATCATCGCGGCCGACCCACCCGCGCAGGGCGGCGGCGGGTTCGACGTGGCCGAGCCCAACGAGTGGGACAAGTACCAGGATTTCGGCCATAGCCACTTCCACAACAGCCTCATTTGGGGAGAAGGGCTGGGCAACATAGCAATTCTGGGCTACGGGCGCATCTGGGGCCGTTCGCTGAGCAAGGGCATGGGCGCCGAGATCCCGGGCGTGGGCAACAAATCCATCAGCCTCAAGAACTGCCACAACGTGCTGCTGCGCGATTTCTCCATACTGCACGGCGGGCATTTCGGCATTCTGGCCACGGGCATCGACAACTTCACGCTCGACAATCTGAAGATCGACACCAATCGCGACGGCATGGACGTGGATTGCTGCCGCAACGTGCGCATCTCCAACTGCTACGTGAATTCTCCCTGGGACGATGGCATCTGTCTGAAGGCCGACCACGCGCTGGGCACTTCCAAGCAGACCGAATTCGTCACCATCACCAATTGCTACGTGAGCGGCTGCTGGGAAGAAGGCACGCTGCTGGATGGCACCTACAAGAAGTTCGCGCCGGATGTCCGGGGCGTTTCGCACACCGGACGGATCAAGTTCGGGACGGAGTCGGACGGCGGGTTCCGCAACATCACCATTTCGAATTGCGTGTTCGAAGGGTGCCAGGGGCTGGCGCTGGAGACGGTGGACGGCGCCATCCTGGAAGACATTACGGTGACCAATATTTCGATGCGCGACATCATGAGCGCGCCCATTTTCCTGCGATTGGGCAAGCGCATGCGCACTCCGGAGGGGCGGCCGATCGGCACCCTGAAGCGCGTCATCATCAGCAACATCGTGTGCTCAGGCTCGATGCCGAAACTGGGATCGATCATCAGCGGGATTCCAGGCCACTATATCGAAGACGTCAAAATCAGCAATATCCAGGTGTTGCACGAAGGTGGTGGAACGAAAGAGGATGCCGCCTACCAGCCTCCCGAGTACGAGGACATGTATCCCGAGCCGACCATGTTCGTGATGCCCGCGCGGGGCGCCGGCAACGGCCGCGCGGCCAACGGTCAATTTGTTCCCGAAGGGCAGGGGCGGGCTGGCGCTGGCAGGGGCCCGGCGCCGGGACAGCAACCAGGGGGCAGAGCCGGGGCGCCTGGGCAGCCGGGAGGAAGAGGTCCGGGTGGGCCGCCGCCCGCGATGCGCAGCATGCCTTCGCACGGGTTCTACGTGCGCCACGTGAAGGGCATCCAGTTCGACAACATTGAAGTCAAGGCGGAGAAGGAAGACCAGCGGCCGGAGTTCGTGCTGGAGGACGTCCAGGGAGCGGATTTCTTCCGCATCAAAGGGTCCCGCGCGGCCGGCGTGCCGGTATTCGCGCTGCACAACGTTTCGGATTTCGACGTGCACATGTGCGCCGGAGTGCCGGATACGCAACTGGCGAAAGTGGACCAGAAAACGTTGTAAGCACAGGGCGGCATAGCGGCAACCAAGCAGGCCGAGTACAACTCGGCCGCAGGCTGCAAGCCTGCCCCACATTCGGAATCGGGTCCGCAACTCGCTATACTTTTGTTTTGGCCTGATTTCGGGAGCCGATCTATGTCAACTGAAAATCTACGTCGGGAGTTTTTGAAGCGCGCCAGCGCGGGACTGGCCGGAACGGGCCTGGCCTTACAGGCAGGACAAGGTGTGGCGCACGCCGCGAACCCGCCGGTCGTGGGTTCCTTCGACGTGCGAACGTTTGGGGCCACGGGCGACGGCAAAACGCTCGACTCGCCCTCCATCAACAAAGCCATCGAAGCGGCCAGCGCCGCGGGTGGGGGAACGGTGTTCTTCCCGGCGGGCAACTACCTCTGCTATTCCCTCCGTCTCAAGAACGACATCTCGCTGTACCTCGATGCAGGGGCGACCATCATTGCGGCCGACCCACCCGCGGAGGGCGGCGGGTTCGACGTGGCGGAGCCGAACCAGTGGGATATGTACCAGGATTTCGGCCACAGCCACTTCCACAACAGCCTCATTTGGGGCGAAGGAATCGGCAACATAGCAATTCTGGGCTACGGGCGCATCTGGGGCCGGTCGCTGAGCCGGGGCCAGAATGCGGCGACGCCGGGCGTGGGCAACAAGTCGATCAGCCTCAAGGGCTGCCACAACGTGCTGCTGCGCGATTTTTCCATCCTGAAAGGCGGGCATTTCGGCATTCTGGCCACCGGCATCGACAACCTCACCATCGACAATCTGAAGATCGACACCGACCGCGACGGCATGGATATCGATTGCTGCCGCAACGTGCGCATCTCCAACTGCTACGTGAATTCCCCGGCGGACGATGGCATCTGCCTGAAGGCCGACCACGCGCTGGGCACCTCCAAGGTAACGGAATTCGTCACCATCACAAATTGCTACGTCAGCGGCTGCTGGGAACAAGGCACACTGCTCGACGGCACCTACAAGAAGAGTGCGCGGGGCGGAGGCACGGGGCGCATCAAGTTCGGGACGGAATCGGACGGCGGCTTCCGCAACATCACGATTTCGAACTGCGTGTTCGAGGGGTGCCAGGGGCTGGCGCTGGAGACGGTGGACGGCGCTCTGCTGGAAGACATTACGGTGACCAACATTTCGATGCGGGACATCATCAGCGCGCCCATTTTCCTGCGATTGGGCCGGCGCATGCGCGCTCCGGACGGGCGGCCGATCGGCACCCTGAAGCGGGTCATCATCAGCAACATTGTGTGCTCCGGCTGCTCTCCGAGCCTGGGCTCGGTGATCAGCGGAATCCCGGGACACTATGTCGAAGACGTAAAGATCAGCAATATCCAGGTGCTGCACCAGGGCGGCGGAACGAAGGAAGATGCCGCCTTCCAGCCTCTGGAAAACGAGGACGTGTATCCCGAGCCAGGCATGTTCCTCTCCGAGGGGCGGCACGGTAACGGCCGTGGGCCGAACGGTCAATTCGTTCCCGAAGGGCAGGGGCGGGGAGCCGCTGGAGCCGCTGGCGGCAGAGGCCCGGCGCCCGGCCAGCAACCAGGGGGCAGAGGCCCGGGCGGGCCGCCGCCAGTGACGCACCGGATGCCTTCGCACGGCTTCTACGTGCGGCACGTGAGGGGTATTCAGTTCGACAACATTGAAGTCAAGGCTGAGAAGGAAGACCTGCGGCCGCTATTCGTGCTGGAGGACGTTCAGGGAGCGGACTTCTTCCGCATCAAGGGGTCCCGCGCGGCTGGCGTGCCGGTCTTCGCGTTGAACAACGTTTCGGATTTCGACGTGCACATGTGCGCCGGAGTGGTGGATACGCAGTTGGCGAAAGTTGATAAGAAGACGTTGTAGGGGCCGGGCCGCGGGCGAGGCATGCCTCGCCCCTACAAAAGGAGACCAATCGGCAGATGGCAACACCCGTGGAAGTGCCGAAGCTCGGCAACACCGTAGAAGAGTGTCTGATCGCGAAATGGCGTAAGCACAAAGGGGAGCAGGTCTCCGCCGGAGAGGTGGTGGTGGAGATCGAGACCGACAAAGCGACCTTCGAGGTGACCGCGCCCGCCGACGGAACCGTGCTTGAGACGTTCTTCGAGGAAGGCGCCCTGGCGCCCGTGTTCACCAACCTGTTTGTGATCGGAGCGGCGGGCGAGAGCGTCGATGCTTTCCGGCCTCAGGGAGCCGCGGCGCCAGCAGTTACCGAGGCCGCCCCCGCCGCGGCACCCGAGGCGCCAAAGGCAGCGCGGCCGGCGCCGGCTGCGTCTTCCGGACCTCTCAGCCCCCGCGCCAGGCGCTTTGCGGCGGAGCACGACTTCCATCCCGACGCCGTCACCGGTTCCGGCCCGGGCGGCCGGCTGCTCGAAAACGACCTACGCCAGCAGTATTACGAATCGCCGCGAGTCTCCTCCCTGGCCAACAAGCGCATCGAGGAGGGCATGGAGGTTGGCGGCGAAGGTTCGGGCACGGGCGGGATGGTGCTTTCCAGCGACCTGGTGCCGCCCGCCAGCCGCGTATCCGGCATCCGCGCCACCATTGGGCGGCGCATGCGCGAGTCGTTGGCTACCACCGCGCAGTACACGCTCCATTCCTCGGCCAACGCCGGCGGCCTGCTCCTGATGCGCGCCAGGATCAAGGCCTCCACCGGCGTGCCGGATATCAATATCAACGACCTGGTGACGTTCTGCGCCATTAAGTCGCTGATCGAGGTCCCCGACGTGAACGTCGAGTTCATCGACGGCAAGGTCTACAAGCACCGCGAGATTCATATCGGGTTCGCCTGCGACACACCGCGCGGATTGATGGTTCCGGTGGTCCGGGATGCGCACAGGCTCACCGCCGGCGAGCTTTCCGTAAAGATGAAAGAGCTCACCGCGCAAGCGGTGAAAGGGACGATTTCACCCGATGACCTGTCGGGCGGCACCTTCACCGTCAGCAACCTCGGCGGTTTGGGAATCGAGTCGTTTACGCCGGTGCTCAACCCGCCGCAGGTGGCGATTCTGGGCGTGGATTCCATCCAGCTAAAGCCCGTCCGCCGCGAAGGCCGAATCGAATTCATCGATGCCATCGGCCTTTCCATCACGTTCGACCACCAGGTGATCGATGGCGCGCCCGGCGCGAGATTTCTGAAGGTGGTCAAGGAGAAAATCGAGAACGTGGAGTCGCTATGTACGATCTAATCGTGATCGGGGCTGGTCCGGGAGGATATGAAGCCGCCGCTCACGCCGGCAAAATGGGTAAGAAAGTGGCGCTCATCGAGAGAGGCTTGATGGGCGGCACCTGCCTGAACGTGGGATGCATTCCCGCCAAGACGTTTCTGCGCTCCTCAAAGCTCTTCCATGAATGCCAGGAGGCGGCGAAGTACGGTGTGCGCCTCGGCTCCGTCGAGTTCGACATGCCGGCGGTGGTGGAGCGCAAGAACCGCGTGGTGGGCACGCTGACCAAGGGCGTGGAAGGCATGCTGAAGCGCGCGGGCGTGGAAGTGATCGCGGGCCAGGCGCGGCTGATCTCGCGCAGCGTGGTGGAAGTGGGCGCGGCGCGCTACGAAGCCGTCAACATTTTGCTGGCCACCGGCTCGCGGCCCGCGGCGCCGCCGATTCCCGGAATCCGCTCCGAGGGCGTGCTGGATTCCGATACGGTGTTCGCTCTCACGCACGTTCCGGAGAGAGTTGCCATCATCGGCGGCGGATACATCGGCCTGGAGTTCGCCTGCTTCTTTAACGAAGTGGGCGCCAAGGTTGCGGTCTATGAAATGCTGCCGCAAATCGCCGCCGGATGCGATCTCGAAATCTCCACCCGGATGCTGCAAATCATGAAGCGGACGGGGATCGAGTTCAACCTCTCCGCGAAGGTGCTCGGCATTGAAGGCAACACCATTCGTTTCCAGGCGGCCGACGGTTCGCAATCGAGCGCCGTGGCGGATTGCATCCTCAACGCCACTGGGCGCGCGCCGGTGGTGGATGGCTTGGGCCTCGAAGAACTGGGCGTCGATTTCACCTCCAAGGGCGTGAAGACTTCCGAGCTGGGCAAGACCAATGTGGCGGGCGTATGGGCCTGCGGAGACGTTACCGGACGCCGCATGTTGGCCCACGCCGCCACCCGCGAAGGCATCGTCGCGGTCAACAACATGTTCGGAAAGAAGGACCGCATACGCTATCAGGCGATACCGGCCGTGGTCTACACACATCCCGAAGTGGCCTCGGTGGGCAGGACCGAAGAGGAACTCAAAACCATGGGGATTGAGTACAAGAAGTCCGTCGTGCCCATGGCTGTGGCTGGTCGGTTTCTGGTGGAGCACGAAGGTGGCAGCGGGATGGTAAAGGTGCTGGCCGGCGCGCGGTTTGGCGAGATCCTGGGAGTGCATGCCATCGGCGACGCCTCCAGCGAGTTCATCATCGCGGCCGCCATCATGGTGGAAACGGAGATGTGCGTATCGGATGTCAGCGAGGTCGTGTTCCCGCACCCCACGGTCTCGGAAGCTTTGAGGGAAGCAATTTTAGGAATTCATTAGGAGTCAGGCGGAATGCCAAAATCGATTGTCATAGAACCGGAAAAAGTATTTGCCAGAAGCACCATCCATTTATCCGACATTGAAGTGAACGCCTATCAGCAAACGGGCGAGCAAGAACGCGCTACCTATTCCGCCGAGCAGTTTCTGGCCATCTGGCAGGATATGTGCGCCATCCGGCAGTTCGAGACCATTCTCAACGAGATCAAGACCAAGGGGGCGTTTCAGGGACTGGCTTATAATCACGCCGGCCCGGCCCACCTTTCCATCGGGCAGGAGGCGTCGGCGGTCGGCATGGCGTTCTCGCTTTCGTCGGACGACCACATCTACGGATCGCACCGCAGCCACGGCGAGATCCTCGCGAAAGGCTTCTCGGCCATACGCCAATGGAGCGACGCGCAACTGCTGGACCTCATGAAGACCTACCGCGATGGCGCGCTGCTCCGCGCGGTCGAGAAAGTGTACCAGGGCACGGTGAAGGGCCTGGCGTTGCGCTTCTTCATCTATGGGGCGTATTGCGAGCTCTTCGCGCGCGAGACCGGTTTCAACCGCGGCCTGGGCGGCTCCATGCACGCATTCTTCACGCCGTTTGGGATTTATCCCAACAACGCCATCGTCGGCGGCTCGGGATCGATTGCTCCGGGCGCGGCGCTCTTCAAGCGAGTCAACCGGAAACCGGGCATGGTGGTGTGCAACATCGGCGACGCCTCGTTCGGCTGCGGCCCGGTGTGGGAAGGCATCACCTTCTCCGCCATGGACCAGTACCGCAAGCTGTGGGACGCTTCGCTCGGCGGCGGCCTGCCGATCATTTTCAATTGCATGAACAACTTCTACGGCATGGGCGGCCAGCCCTTCGGCGAGACCATGGGAGTGCAGTTCATCGCGCGCATTGGAGCGGGCGTCAACCCCGATCAAATGCACGCGGAGCGCGTCAACGGCTACGATCCCCTGCCGGTGATCGACGCCTTCCGGCGCAAGCGGCAGATCCTCGAGGAAGGCCGCGGACCCGTCCTGCTGGATACCATTACCTACCGCATCAGCGGCCATTCGCCGTCGGACGCTTCGAGCTACCGGTCGAAGGAAGAAGTGGAGCATTGGCTGGCGGCCGATTCGATTCGCGCTTTCCACAGGAAGATGGTGGAAATCGGCGCGGTGCCCGGGGACGTGCTGGATAGCGCCAAGGAGTCCATCGACGCGGCGGTTTTCGACATGTTCCGCCTGGCCGTGGATCTGGAAGCCAGCCCGCGCGTGGGAGCGGGCTCCGAACTGGTGGGCTCGGTCATGTTCTCCAACCGGCGGATCGAGAAGTTCGACACGCGGCAGCCCGAGTTCCTGCAGGACCTCTCGCAGAATCCCAGGGTGCAGCAGATCAAGGGCAAAGTCCGCACGGCCATGCAGGGCGGAAAACCGGTGCCCAAGATGAAGGTGTACAACATTCGGGACGGCATCTTCGAGGCCCTGATCTACCGCTTCGCGATCGACCCCACCATGGCGGCGTTCGGCGAAGAGAATCGCGACTGGGGCGGCGCTTTCGCCGTGTATCGCGGCCTCACCGAAGCCTTGCCCTACCATCGCCTGTTCAACTCGCCCATATCGGAGGCGGCGATTGTCGGCGCGGCCGTGGGATACGCGCTCGAAGGCGGCCGGGTGGTGGCGGAGCTGATGTATGCCGACTTCATGGGCCGCGCGGGCGACGAGATCTTCAACCAGCTTTCGAAATGGCAGGCCATGTCGGCCGGGCAATTGAACATGGCGGTGGTGCTGCGCATCTCGGTGGGCGCCAAGTACGGCGCGCAGCATTCCCAGGACTGGACCGCGCTGGCGCATCACATCCCCGGATTGAAAGTCGTCTATCCGGTGACGCCTTACGATGCCAAGGGCATGATGAACGCCGCGCTGGCGGGCACCGATCCGGTGGTCTTCTTCGAGAGCCAGAAGATCTACGATTACGGCGAGATGTTCGTCGAAGAGGGTGTTCCGGAGGGATACTACGAGATCGATCTGAGCGAGCCATCCATCAAACGCAAGGGCAAGGACCTGACGATTATGACCTTCGGCCCGGCGCTCTACACCGCCGTAACCGCCGCCGAGGATTTGGAAAAGCGCTTCGGGATTTCGGCCGAGCTGATCGATCTTCGTTCCGCCAACCCGCTGAACTACGAGCCGCTGGTGGCCTCCGTCCGCAAGACCGGCAAGGTGCTGCTATTGAGCGACGCCGTGGAGCGCGGCTGCATCATGCAGACCGTCGCGGCGACCCTGACGCAGCTCTGCTTCGACGACCTGGACGCACCGCCGGTGGTGGTGGGGTCGCGCAACTGGATCACGCCCGCGGCGGAACTGGAGACCCTGTTCTTCCCGCAGCCGGCGTGGCTGCTGGACGCGATCCACGAGCGCATACTCCCGTTGAAAGGGCATCAGCCGCAGACCAACCAGACGCTGGGGGAGTTGGTTAGGCGCTCCAGACTCGGGGTGTAGGGCAGGCGCAGCGCGGGCACCCTAATGCTTCGAGCTTGCGAATCAGGTCGGCCCGCTTCATCCAACTTTGAGCTCGACGATTCTGCGGATGCCCGGAATCTCGCCGCTTGTCAGGTCGCGGTAGAGATCACGAAGATTCTCTTCCAATTCCGGCAGGGTCTCGCCCTGGGTCAGGTAATCGGGAAACTCCACGAAATATCCGAGCCACATGCCTCGATCTTGCCAGTGGACGTAACGAGCTGTGCCCATGACATCATTCTACTTCTTGCCGGGGGAAAGCGGCGCTCCAGACTCGGGGTGTAGGGCAGGCGCTTCCGGCGCGCCCGCAACTTCGCCGCCCGCCGTGGGTTATAGTGGTTTACCGATGTCCCTGCTTCGGCCCCTATTCGTGTGCCTTTTGACTGTCTTGCCCGCTTGCGGGGCCACCTTCGGGACAGTGGTTCCGCATACGCAGCCGATTGCGGACCTGGTTTTGGACGAGGCCCGCAAGCGCATTTACCTGGTGGACACGTACTCCAGCCAGGTGGACGTTTACAACACCGCCAGCAATCCGCCGGCGCTGGTCGCCACGATCGACACTAGCGCGACGCCGCTGGCGGCTGCCATGTCGCGATCCGGTAAGTTTCTGTACGTGGCTTGCTATACGGCCTCGACGCTGGACATCATCGACCTCACCTCGGCCTCCTTTTCCAGGACGTCGGTGAGCCTGGGGGCCAACCCGGAAGGGGTCGCGGTGGGGTACAACGAGCTGGTCCTCATCACCACCATCGGAACCGGAACGGGGCAGGCGGTGCTGACTACCTACAACCCCTCGGCGTCCGGCTCCAGCGCGTTGCAGGCCATCGTGGTAGCGCCCACGGCTCCCGGCGCGCCCCAGTTGCCGCCGCCCAATGGCCTTATGTATTTCGCCAGCAGGAGCCAGCTTCAGGCCACGCGCGACGGCACCAAGATCATCGGCGTGAACCAACAGGCCAGCAGCCGCACGGTTTTTGTGTTCGATGTGGCCTCCTCCACGGTGCTTGCCAGCCGCACCATCGCGGCCACTTCCCCCATTCTGGCGGTTTCCCCGGATGGCCTCGAGTTCCTGTCGGGGTCCATGTTGTTCGAGACTTCCACCCTGCTGGTGCTGGCGCAACAGAACGCCGCCAACTCCCCGTTCGTGTTTCCCGCCGGCGCCAGTTTCACCACCCAGACCAACCAGGGCGGCGCGGTGTTCCTGCCCGACGGCTCGGAGTTGCTTACCGCCTACAACATTGTTCCCGTCCAGAACCCGGCCGCCAAGTCCAACACCAGCCAGTTGCTGATCAATACTCCCGACAATCTCCTGGTCCAGTTCGGCGTGATGCTTCCCGAAAACCTGGGCGGGAAGATCGCGATCAGTTCCGACGGCGCCACGATGTATGGCATCTCCCAGTCGGGTTTCCTGGTGGGCTCGACGGCGGGACTGAAGACCTCTCCGATCGCCATCCCCGACACCAACGTGGCTTTGCTGGCCAACGACCAGTGCGGCGTAACCGCCGCCCAGAACTCGGCCGTGATCCCGGTCCGGGACCAGGGAGGCGGTAAGCTCACGGTGACGGTGCAGGTGTTGACCTCGGCCGCCACCTCGACCCAGGTACGAGTGGCCGCCAAAACCTATGGCGGCGATGTCACCGCGCAGTACAACAGCGCGGCGACGGCGCGCGGCATCGGGACCGTGGCTCCCGACCAGCTTCTGATTCAATCCCCGGAAGCCATCAACATCATTCCCAACGTGCGCATATTCCAGAACAATCGCAACGCCGAGGCCCTCGGAACCATCATCCCCGTGGACACCGGGGCCAGCGCCACGGCCCTCGCCGATATGCTGACCGACAGCGCGCGGCAGAGGCTCTACATCGCCAATCCGGGAAAGAACCGCATTGAGATCTTCGACTTGAAGCAGAAGCAGTTCCTGACGCCCATCACCGTGGGCCAACTGCCGACGTCGATGGCGTTTGGCGCCGACACCAATACGCTGTACGTGGCCAACAGCGGCAGCGAATATCTCAGCGTGGTGGATCTGGCCAAAGGGGCCGTGAGCGGAAAAGTGCGCCTGCCGCCGATTCCCTTTAACGCCGCGTTTGCCGTGCTCACGCCCGCCGTGATCGCCTCCAGCGTGCGTGGGCCGCTGGTGATCATGTCGAACGGCACGCTGTGGATAGTGGTGGACTCGACGGTGGTGCCGCGCACCCTCAATAGCGACATTTTTGGAACCGTGGTCGCGATCCCGGCGCCTCAGACCATGGCCTCCAGCCCGGAAGGCCGCTTCGTCCTGCTGTTGGGGGGCAGCGGCGGGGCTTATCTCTATAGCGCCGACGTCGACGATTTTGTGGCCGCGCGGCAGGCGATTCCGACTCCTATTCAAGGCTATTACGGACCCATCGCCGCGGGACCGGCTGGACAGTATTACCTGGTGAACAACCAGGTGCTCAACCAGGCGCTGACGCCCATCGGCAACGCGACGGCCGCCTCGCGGCCGGTGGCCGCCGTGGCTGCGGTGGACGCGCAAAGCTTCGCGCGGTTCTCAACGCCGGCAAGCGCCAGCACCACCGATGCGGGGCTGGTCGAGGTGGTGAATGCCACCTCGCAGCAGACTAGCATTTCGGCCAATGCGCTCGAAGGGCCGCTGACCGCCGTGACCGGAACGCAACGCGCCAACGTCAACGGCCGCACCATGGCCGTCGATTCCTCCAGCGCCTCGGCCTACGTGCTCACCGCCTCCGGACTGCAGATTGTCCCGTTCCCTACCACGGGAACTCAGAACATTCCGCTAGCGCCGGCCAACGGAGTGGTGAACACCGCCAGTTACCTGCCCAGCCTGGCCTCCGGCGGTTTGATCTCGATCTTCGGACAGCACCTGGCTTCCGCCGCCTCCTCCGCCGGCACCCCGCTGCCCAACGTTCTGGGCGGCACGTGCGTGACGCTGAACAACACGCCTCTGCCGCTGCTGGCCGCCTTTCCCAACCAGATCAACGCCCAGTTGCCGCCTACACTGGCCGCCGGCAGGTATCCGCTGGTGGTGCGTTCCATCGCCAACCATCAGGCTTCGAGCAGCGCCACCGTCACAGTTGCCAGGTACGCTCCGGCCATCTTTGCGGATGCCGATGGGCCGGCGATCTTCCACCAGGACGGCACGCGCCTCGACCGCTACAACCCCGGCCACCGGGATGAGCCGCTCACCATCTACGCCACCGGCCTGGGGCCTACCACCGGCGGCAAGGTGACAGCGGGCTTTCCCGCTCCTATGAACCCGCTGGCCGTGACCGGCCCGGTGCAGGTGTTTTTTGGCGATCCCACCATCTCCGATGCCCAGTGGATTGTGGACTGGAGCGGCCTGGCCCCCGGGCTGATCGGCGTCTACCAGATCAATTGCCGCATACCTGGCACCCACTTGAAAGGCGACGCGCTCCCCGTCACCCTGCGCATCGGCGGCGTCAGTAGCCCCACCACGGGCCCCACCGTGCCCACGGTTTACGTTGAGTAAGCGCCGCGCGGCCCGACCGCCGGGCGCCGGCCCCCGGTTCCTGCTGCTATAATGTCTCCGCCGATGATTTTCATGACCTTGGGCATGGAATTTGGCGCGTAGGTATAAGAGAATCGGTCTGAGGAAGGTATGCGTTCCACACGTCTAGTCGCGATTATCATAACGGCGGTGTTAGCACTGGTGTCGTGCAGCCGCGATCCCAACGTCGCCAAGAGGCGTTATCTCGAAAGCGGAAACAAGTACTTCGACAAAGGCAAGTTCAAAGAAGCCCGCATCATGTACCTCAACGCGAAGTCCAAGGACCAGCGTTGGGGGCCGGCGTACTACAAGCTGGGCTTGACCGCTCTCAAACTCGGTTCTTTGACCGAGGCGGTGAACGCGTTTCGCCGCGCTATCGAATTGCTGCCTCCCGCCGAGGCCGATCACTGGGACGCGGTCGTCAAGCTGAGCGAGATTTACATCGGGTCGCGAGAGAAAACCTACCTGGACGAAGTCGATGGCTACTGCAAGAAGCTGCTCGAGCGCGACGCGAATTCCTATGACGGTCACCGGCTGACTGGCGATCTGGACTACGCGCGGGCCACCGAGCGCTTCAAGCTGAAAACCAGTTCATCGGCTGTGGAGGAGGGGCGCGCCCTGCTCGACAAGTCCATCGAGGAGTACCGCAAAGCCGAAGCCATCAAACCCGGGCAGGTCGGCGTCGTGATGCAGTTGGCGCGGGTCTTGGCGGCCGCAGCCCAATTCGCCGAGTCGGAAAAACTTTACCGCAGCGTCTTCGAAAAGGACAAGACGTTTCAGTACGCCTACACCGAACTCTACCGCGTGCTGCTGTTCCAAGGGAAACCCGCCGAGGCCGAGCAGGTGTTGAAGCTGGGAGCCCAGAACAATCCGAAACAGTTCGGATACCTGACCCTGCTCGCCATGCATTACTACATGCAGAAGCGGCGCGACGACATGGTGGGCGTCCTCAATCAGATCAAATCCCACTCCAAGGAATACCCGCAGGCCTATCTCACCGTCGGCGATTTCTATCTGCGCATGGGAGACGGGGACTCCGCCATCCGCGAATACCGCGAGGGGATGGCGAAGGATGCCCCGAAAAAGGCCACCTACGAGAAGCGCGTCATCGAAGTGCTCATGCGCCAGGGCAAGCGCACCGAGGCGGCTGAGATGAATTCCCAGATCCTGAGAGACGATCCCAACGACAATGACGCGCGCGGCCTGGCGGCCACCTTCATGCTCGACAAAGGCGAGGTCGCCAAGGCGCTGTCGGAGTTGCAGGCGGTGGTGACCCACGCGCCGGACAACCCGGTCGCGCAGTATAACCTGGGCCGCGCCCACGCCGCCCGCAACGAGTGGGAGCAGGCCCGGCAGCACTTCCAGAAGGCCATAGATCTGCGGCCCGATTACGTGCTCGCGCGGCTGGCCCTGGCGCAGTTGGAGGTGACCCGGGGGGACTTCGAAGCCGCCCTGAAAAGCTCCCAGGCGGTGCTCGGCATCGACCGCAACAACAACCACGCCCGGCTCATCGCATCGGCGGCTCTGATGGGCCAGAAGAAATTTGAGGACTCGCGCCAACTGCTGGAGGCCATGCTCAAGGCCAACCCCAGTGCTCCCGATGTGCTTTTCCAGTTGGGTGTCGTGAACCTGGCGGAGAACAAGTACAAGGAAGCCGAGGACGCCTTTGGACGCTCGTACGAGCTGAACCCCGCCAACTCGCGTGGATTAATGGGCATGGTCGAGACAGAGATGGCGGAGCGCCATACGGACCAGGCCATGCAACTGCTGCAAAACGAAGCCGCCAAGTTTCCCAACCGGATGGACTTCCAACTGGCCCTGGGCAATACCGCCGTCCGCGCCGGCAAGTTCGACCTTGCCATCTCCTATTTCCAAAAGGTGACGGACTCCATGCCGAAAGGGTCGAAAGGGCAGGGCGACCTTTACCTGCGCATGGCCGAGACCTATCGCCGCAAGGGCGACCTCAGCAACTCCATCATCGCGCTGCAAAAGGCCCGCGAGATCCTGCCCGACAACGGTGTGGTGTTGAGCACGCTGGCACTGGTCCTGGATGCCGCTGGGCGCTGGTCCGAAGCCAGGCAGGTGTATGAAGTGGTGATCAAGCTCGATCCCACCAACGGCGTTGCCCTCAACAACCTGGCGTTTCTGCTTTCCGAGCACGGCGGCGATCTCGACGATGCCCTCACCAAAGCACAGCGCGCCAAGCAGTTGTTACCCAACCTGTCCGAGGTCTCCGATACCCTGGGCTGGATCTATCTCAAGAAGAACCTCACGGACAATGCCATCGATATCTTCCAAGACCTGGTGACTAAAGTGCCGGGCCAGGCGATTTTCCGGTACCACCTGGGGATGGCGTATTCACAAAAGGGCGACAAGACGCGCGCCCTCAAGGAGCTTCAAGACGCGCTCAAGTACAACCCCAGCAAGGCAGACCGCGACAAGATCCAGGATCTGATCACGCGCCTCGGGTAGAGTAGTAGGGCCGGCGGCCGTTTCTCGCCGCCGGGGTTCTTTCAGCGGCTCGGCGCCGCACTACTGGGCGCCGCCAGACTGGCCAGGTTCTGCAGCCCTTCGGCCGCGCCGTAGTGGCGAAAGCTGTACTGTTGCGCGAGCCCGCCGCCACCCAGCGCGAGAACCAGCGTCAGCAGCCGCAATACCACACCCTTTTGATCGGCTGGAGTGCGGGAAACTTTAGTTGGTGGCGCGGCCCGAGACGTTTTGCAGAGGGGGAAGAGCGTCCCCATGAGTGGGGGGTGCCCCCTGGGCCCGGCAGCCTGGAGAGGCTGCGCCACTCAGAATGCCCGGCTGGGCCGGTATCCCGGGCGCGAATGCACTCTGTACTTCTTGCCCGGATCGCTCACGATCTCTACCGTGATCTTGCGGAAATTCTCGTTGGGGTTGGGCTGCGGATAATAGGTGATGGTGTAGGAGTTGCTCATGTCCTCGCGGATGTCCTCGAACGCCTCCACCTGCTTCTGCCAGGTCTTCGCCCAGTAAGACTTGCCCCCCGTGCGCTGCGCCATGCGGCGGAAAACCCCGCTCGATATGGGGTCCTTGTTCACCTCGCTGGTGGAAATGACGTAAATCGGGATGCCTTCGTCTTCGGCCACCGCCCGCACGTCGTCGGGAGCCACCATGCTGGCATTGTCGGGTCCGTTGGAAAACACGATGATCACTTTGCGGCCGGGGATCTTGGCGGCGTCGCGAAGCGTCAGCAGCAGGCAATTGTAGAGCGCGGTGTCGTCGCCCGCCACGGCGTTCTTCAGGCCGCCAATGGCTCCAAAGTGGTCGCGCGTCAGAGAGGCCGCGCGCGACAGATTGCGGCTGAAGGTGTAGACGGCAACGGAATCGGCGCGGTCCAAGCCGCGCACGAAATCGGCGATCGCGTCCTCCGCGTAGACGAAGCTGCGGTACATGAAGTTGCTGGTGTCGAACAGCACGAAGACATTGTTGCCCACGAACGCGTCCGGGCGGTCCAGGCCCGGCAGAGCTTCCTGCCTGGCGTCCAGCAGGGGGCGCGTGGCTCCGTTTTCGGCCACCGCCACGGGCGCCTTGGCGCCTTCCGCGAACGTCGAGACCTTCTGCAGGATGCCGTCTTCGTAAATGCGGAAGTCGCCTGGTTTAAGGCCGTTGATGTAATGGTTCTTGCTGTCCGTCACCTGGAAGCTGAGCACCACCATGTCTACCTTCACGCGGAAGATGGGCCGCTGGCCCGCCTCCTGCGCGCGCAGTAGCAGCCCGCCGGCTGTCATCCCCATGAATCCTCGCCGCGAAATCGTCATGTTGGTTTATCCCGTTCGGAAATTATTCGATGCCCGGTTTCTCGCCTGCCGCCGCCGCGCGCGTGCGCGCCCGCACATCCTCGCCCACCAGGTGCAGCGACTTCAGCACCGCGGGCCAATCCTCCAGGTGCGAGGCGAAGATGCGCTCCAGCAGTTTTTGGGTCCACTCCGGGATGCGCAGGTTGAGCTGCGCCGGCGGAACGCTCAACTCGTCGGCCAGGGCCGCGAAGTATAAGGTGTTCGATTCCCAGCTTTCCGCCATGATGCGGCTCGAGTATCCCATCAATGTGGGGAAGGTGCGCAGGTTGAGCAGCTCCGGCTCGTAGGAATTCGCGAGTGTCGGTTTGGGCGTGCCGAAGGCCCGCGAGATGGCCGCGTAGTTCACTTCTTTGGGCGACGCCTGGGCCAGTTGGCGCAGTTCGCCGAGGACGCAGGAGCTATCGGTGAGGCCCTGCCGCGAGGCCATATCCCGCGCCAGCCAGAACAACTCCGAGGGCGTCACCCGCTCCACGGCATCCTTCACCGCGCCCCGGCCGATCAAGCCCCCCACCTCGTGCGTGCGCGCCGGCGGCGCCATCTGCGATAACGAATCCAGCACCTGTGCGCGCAGCGCCGCATCCAAAGCCGATTCCGCCAGCAGCTCGCGGCCATAGCGCAGGTGCAGCCCCACCCAGTGGACCTGTGCCGGCGTCACATTCCAAAAGCGCGGGATCTTGGCATCCAGTATCATTTGTGGCGCCAGGTCGCCCCAGATCAATGCCTGGGTATGCTCGGGAACCAGAAAGTTCTGCTCGGCTTCGGCCAGCGTGTAGGGCAGAGTCGAGAGCGAACCCACCAGCCGGCCGCCGCCGTTCGAAGGCCACCCGGTGCCGAACAGCTCCGTGGGCCGCCAGGTGCGGCCCGCGCCCTGGGCCCCGATGAAATCGTGGCTGCGCACAAACACAGGGTTGGTATACAGGATCTGCGCTCCCGGCGGCGCGTAGTGCGCGTAGAGGAAGGCCACCAGCGTGTCGCGCAGCAGCGGCGCCATCAGCCCGCGCGCGTCTTTGAGTTTTTCGGCGTCCCCCGCCGCTTTTTCGATGGCCGCCCGCAGGTTGAGCTTGCGTTCGGCTTCGATGTGCCTTTCGGTCCAATAGCCGAAACCCATGGCGTTCTTCTCGGCGCCGGTCAGGGATGCGCGCGGAAGCTGAATCTCCCCGATGCCGGCGGCCAGCCGGTTCACCAGCGCCGTGTTCAGCTTCTCGCCATGGGAAATGCTCTCCAAGTGGTCGGCGAGCTGGAACATGGTGTCCAGCGAGATGGCGCGCTGCGCTTCCAGGATGCGGACGATCTCCTGCGCCATCTGATCGCGCGCCTCGGTGTCGCCGCCTTCCGGCGCGCCCGCCACCAGGTCTACCATCCGCTCCTGGGCATTCGACGACCGGGCGGGCGCCGCCGGCCCGGAGGCCGCCCCGCTCAGCAGCAGCTTCACCCCGCCGCGGCCGGCGTCGAACAACTCCCGGTCGTTGCGAATCTGGAGGAAGGAGCCGGCGATACCGGAAAACGCCGCGTCGGCCTGGCCTTCCGGAATGGTCTGCTGCCTCACCAGGATCTGCCACAGGCCAATCAACGCCTGGAACGAGCCCGCCACGTCCGAAAAGAACAACGGGTCCTTGATGCGGTTGATGCTCTCAATGGCATCCAGGTACTGGTTGACGGACTTGTCGCTGATGCTGCGCGACTCGCTGAAAATGGCGAACTGGCTGCCGTATTCGTGGTACGCCCGCGCCAGGCGGTCCACGGTGGGCGCCGTCAGAGGGGTGGCGCGATTGCGGTCCACGTCGGAAATGGCCATGAAGATCTTCAGCGGCTCGTTTTCCACCGACTTGCGGCACAGGCCAAAAAGGGCCTCCAAGACGTCGTCGGCGTCCTTCCAGCCGCTGGCCGAACGCGTCAGTTTGCCATCGTACTTGCCCTGCGGGTGGCTCACGAAGAGGTTCTTCCAGACCTCCAGGCTGCCGGGGATGTGGGGCTTTCCGCCGGCGTCCATCTGCAGCCGCGTGGTCAGCAGCATCATATCGGTGTTGGAGCGGAACACCGGCCGCGCGGGTCCCGGACTGGTTACCCGGCCGCGCACCGCCGCATAGAAACGCTTCATGCGGGCGGGGTCCGTCAGGTAGTCGTAAACCGGGCCGTGGATGCGGGCCAGCGCGTCGTACAGGCTGGCCATCCAGCCGTCGTCCTTGGCGATCAGCTTGTCGAAGAACGTCGCGCCCTGGTCGGGTGAGGCGCCCACCAACTCTCCCCACGCCGCCGCCGAGCGCTGTCCGCCGGGAGTGACGGCCCTGCCGCCCCGCAACTCGAACATGCCGCCGAAGAAATCCAGCACGTGCGCGTACGCCTTGAGACGCGTGAACGGAACCGCTTTTCGCAGGCTCTCGGCGGTCTCGCGGTCCAGCTTGGAAAGACCCAGATAGAGCCGGCAGATCGATGGGTCGGAGATGTAACTCTCGATGAAATCGACCGCCGTCTTGTCCTTCACTCCGGTCATCCAGTACTCCCACCCGAAGAGCACCGGCGCCTGGGCGGGGTGGAAATCGTAGGAGAACGGGCGGTTGGTGCGCAGCGCCTGCTCCAGGTCGTTCAGCGGGAAGCCGGAGTCGGTGGTCAGGAAGGCGCGGGGAGCGTTCACCGTTTCCAGCACCACCTCCGAGCCGCAGCCGCCGCGCATGCGGTAGCCCAGGATGCGAAGCAGGTCGGCCACGTTGGCCGAATCGCAGCTCGCAACCTGGATCACCTTGCCATCGCCCGCCAACTTATCCAATTCGCGCGCCTGCGATAAATAGCGGTGCACCAGCTTCAGGTATTCGGTGGGCTCCAGGGCTTCGTTGCTATGCGACGCCTGGTAACCGTTGGTCACCACGTTGCGCGCCAGCGCGGCAAGCATCTCGTCCGGGCCGGCTTCCGGTGAAATCGCCGCCATGCGGGCAAACGACCGCATGGGCCCCGGAATCGGGACTGTGGGCCAGTTCTCCACGGACGCCGCCGGCGCCGTCGAGCCTTTGCCATCCAACGCGTCGATGACCGCCAGCCGCCTGGCGATCACAGCGGCGCGGGCCGTGTCGCCCGTATGGCGGAGCGCCTCCAGCAGTCTGGCATAGGCGTCGCGGGAGGCTGGGTCGCCGTAACGTTCGAGGAACTCCGCGTAGGCGGTCAACGCGGAAACATCGTTGGGATTCTCTTGCGCCGCGCGCGCCAGGGAGGCACGCGCGCCGGCGGTGTCGCCGGCAGCCTCCGTCTGGGCCCCCAAGCGGGCAGCCGAGAACAGAATCACTACGCCCAACGCTACAGCCGGCACCAATCTCATAAAATCCCTCCGCCACTGGTGAATCACTGTACCACGTTTTCGCAGTGGTATGGCAATCCTAAGACGTAAGGCGGGATATAACCGTCGGGATGCTAAAATGCCGGCGAAGGATTCAGAAAACAGCACCCATGCCACTCGACCAAGACCGGAAGCCGTGGATTCAGGGCGCAGGCGCGCTGCTGGCCGCCATTGCCGCGGTCAAGCTACTTCTGCACCTGTATGCCGGCCGCCACTACGGCTACTTCGTTGACGAGCTCTACTACCTGGCGTGCGCGCAGCACTTGGCGTGGGGTTACGTGGACCAGCCGCCGCTCATCGCTCTCGTAGCCTGGATCGCGCGCGGGTTGCTGGGCGATTCGCTTCCGGCCATCCGTCTCTTGCCCGCTTTGGCCGGCGCGGGCCTGGTGCTGATGACGGGCCTGATGGCCCGTGAGTTGGGTGGCAAGCGCTTTGCCCAAGCTTTGGCGGCCTTGTGCGTCCTGGCCGCGCCGGGCTTCCTGGCTCTCGACCATTTTCTTTCCATGAACGCGTTTGAGCCTCTGTTCTGGATGGGCTGCGCCTGGGTGGTCATTCGCATCCTACGCACCGGCGACGCCCGTCTCTGGTTGTGGTTCGGCCTGCTGGCGGGAATCGGGATCCAAAACAAGCACTCCATGTTGATCTTCGGCTTCGGAATCGTTGTGGGCCTGCTGCTGACTCCCGAACGCCGCGTGCTCCGCACCAAATGGTTCTGGATCGCGGGCCTGGCCGCATTTGCGATCTTCCTCCCCAATCTGCTGTGGAACGTTCAAACCCATTTTCCGTTTCTGGAGTTGCAGGCCAACATACGGCGCAGCGGACGGAATGTGGATCTGACACCGTTCGCGTTTCTGGGCCAAGAGGTTCTGGCCATGCTTCCCATGAGCGCGCCGATCTGGCTGGCAGGCCTCTGGTTCTTCTTCTTCCGCCCCGAAGGGAAGCCGTTTCGCGCGCTCGGCTGGGCGTGGCTGGTGGCGGCGGCGTTGATCCTGGCGCTCAACCCGCGCACGTATTACCTGTTTCCCGCGTTTCCAGTGCTCTTCGCCGGCGGCAGCGTGCTGTGGGAGCGATGGCTGGCCGGCGCCCGCGTGCAGTGGATCAAGGCGGCGTATGCGGCGTTAATCTTTCTGATGGCCGCGGTGCTGGCGCCGACCATGGTTCCCGTGCTGCCCGTCGAAACCTACATTCGCTATTCGGCCGCCGTGCATCTTCAGCAGCCGCGAATCGAGACGCACAAACTCGGCCCGCTGCCGCAGTTGTTTGCCGACCAGTTCGGCTGGGAGGAGATGGTGGCCACGGTGGCGCGCGTCTATTACGGCTTGCCCGCGGACGTGCGATCCCGAACCGCCATCTTCGGGCAGAACTATGGCCAGGCGGGCGCAGTGGATCTGTTCGGCCCGAAGTACGGCCTGCCCAAGGCCATCAGCGGACACCAGAATTACTACCTCTGGGGACCGCGCGACTACACCGGCGAGAGCATGATCGTCATGCAAGACCGCCAGGAAGAACTGGAGAAGCTATTCCAGGTAGTCCGTAAGGTGGCCCGCGTGGAGCATCCGTACTCCATGCCCTCCGAACACTTCGACGTGTTCTATTGCCAGGGACTGAAGTCGCCGTTGAAGGAACTGTGGCCGCACGTAAAGAAGTGGGATTAGCGCTTCCCGCCGCCCTGGCCGCCCAGGAGCACGGGAATACCCGCCAGGGACTCAGGGAACGGGTCGGTGGTTCCGCAGCCGGCTCAATCCACCGCCGGGGGGGCGCTATTCATCCTGCTCCATAACGGTCGATTGCAGCAGATCCAGGGCTTCGACCACGCCCTCGACCACGTTGTCCGTCTGGGTCTGTGCCCTGAGGGCCAACTCGATTTCTGCATCCTGCTTCCGGAGGCTTTCCCGGAGATCGTCGAGATTCGCCACTGCGTTCTCCGCGTAAGTAGTGAAGTCCTGCCGGAGCGCGTCCAGGCCCTGCTCGGCATGGGCCACGCGCGACGCGATCGCTTCAATGGTCTGCTCGGCGTTCGCCGTGCCTTGCTCGGCCCGTTCTTGTGCCGCGGCGAACTGGGCCCCCAAGGCGGAAAGCTGTTCTCGCAGCGTGTCCAAGGCTTCGCTGGCGGCGCGCCAGGTGTCGGAGGCCGTCTTTTCGTGCGCCTCGAGCCGCGATGCCAGGTCGGTCTCGATCTGCTGCAATTCAGAGCGCAGAGCGGCCGCGCCTTGTTCGCGGCGGGCGGGGGCTGCGGTGCGCCGGGCCTGGACCGTCAGGAGCTTCAGTTCCAGCAAGACTTTCTGCATACGCTCGAAACGTGCCGCCGGGTCCTTGGCGAGGCACATAGGAAGGAAAAGGTCCATTTCCGGGTTGCCGGATGAGGGCGGCTCGTCGTGGAAAATGGCCTCGGCAAGAGCGGCGCGGTTGTCGCCCTGGAAGGCGGGGCGGCCGGTCAGCATCTCGTAAACCACCGCGCCGAAAGAGAAGATGTCGCTGCGGGCATTTGCGGGGTGTCCTGGCAGCAATTCCGGCGCGGTGTACGGCGTAGCACCCCCTGCGGGAGCCGCCGCGGGGAGCAGTTCCAGCCGCGCACCAGAGACCGTGATGTTCACTGGCGACACGGCCCCATGCACCTGTCCGGCGTCGTGTATCTGGCGCAGGGCTTCGCCCAAGGTTATGGCGTAACGTAGCGCTTGTGCCGCGGGGATGGCCCCTTGTGCCAGGCGCTGGTCGAGAGTTTGTGAAGTGTCGGTCGCAAATTCGGAAGAAGTCATCCTGCCTCCTGAGTCGGGGCGGAACACGCCCACGCCCATAGACCAGTTAAGCTGGTTCCCGGCAGGCGTGCAAGTCTCCAATGGGTAGCAGGGTAGTACTAACAGCAGAGATGAACCCCGCCGCGTCTTTGCCTTAAGAGTCCTAGTACCCGATCAGTATCGGTAGGTCTATGAACTCATGAGACAAACCTCGGATAATGCAGTTGGACAGAATGATATGGTGTCAACCATTGAAGTCGCATTCGAGAGTTTGGGGACAGCCATCCCCTCGGTGGACAAAGTTTCGTCCGGCGGCTACGCAACTCGCTCGCAAGATGCTGGCATGAGATGCGGACGCGGTTGGGCTCGCCGACTTGATCGGATATCCAGTGACATGTGCGAGAACGCGGTCGGACTCCACTGGAGAGAGCATGAGCAATACCGGCGGGAGCATCGACAATTGGTCCGCCGGGCAGCGGCACTCCACTTGTGGGAGAAGCTCGCCGATCTGAAGGAACAGATTAAGCAAAAACGGGACCTCTCTACCTGCACTCCTGCCGGCATGGGCTCTAACGGATTGCAGATCCGCGCTGCATAAGGCCCGATTGCGGCGGAGCTAAACCCGGATTGGCGCTTACCGCCGCCCCCTTTACGGAGCCGGCAACGAAAAGGCCACGCGGCGCTCGCGGTTCAGGCGCAGGCTGAGATCGCGGTCCACGGTGTCGAGCGGCGCCTGCTTTGTCCCTCTACCTCGCAGCTTACCCCCGGCGGCGGCGTGCCGCAAGGGCCGGTGACGCACAATCACTCCTGTGACGAAACCGCCCATTTCTACGCACCCGCCGCGCGTGTTCTAATAGATGTTTACATCTCTTCCATGCTCGTTACCCATATGTTTCGTTTCGCCCGTTTGGGGTTGTTCCTTTCGGCCGCTTCCATGCTGGCCGCAGCCGGGCCTTCGCGCCCCGACGCCGCGCTCTCGCAGGCCCGGACGGCGCTGGCGCGGCTGCCGCTACGCTTCGAAGCCAACCGGGGTCAATGGGACCCCGCCGTGCGTTACGGCGCGCGCGCCAATGGTTACGCCTTGCTGCTGACGGGCGCCGGCCCGGTGGTCGCCCTTCCGGGTTCCGCGCGCGTGGACATCCGGTTGCTGAATTCCAACCCCGCGTCTTCCATCGAAGCGCTCGGCCCGCTTCCTTCGCACACCGACTATTTCGTGGGCAGCCGGGAACACTGGCACACCGATGTCCCCAACTACTCGCGCGTGCGCTATGGTGCGGTCTATCCGGGCATCGACGTGGTTTACTACGGCAACCCCAGCCGCTTGGAATATGACTTCGTGCTCCAGCCCGGCGCCGACCCTGACGCCATCCGCCTGAACTTCAGCGGAGCCGGCCCTCTCACCATCACCCCCGAAGGCGATTTGGCCTTCGAATCGGCCGGCAGCCGCATGGTGCAAGAGAAACCGGTGATCTATCAGGAAGACCGCCGGACCGCGGTGCGCCGCCAGGTTCAGGGGCGCTACGTGCTGCTGGCGCGCAACGTGGTGGGTGTCCGCCTGGAGCGCTACGACCGTACCGAGCCGCTGGTGATCGATCCCACCTTGGTCTATTCCACTTTCATGGGAGGCTCGGACAGAGACCAGATCACCGCCACGCAGTTGGATTCCTCCGGTCATCTGTACGTGGCGGGTTCCACTGCCACCAACGACCTGGTCGCCACCACCACTACCTACCAGGCCACCAACGGCGGCGGGATCGATGTTTTCGTGGCCGTGATCGACACCACTCCAGGCAAGGGCTTCCCGATCCTCTATTTCAGCTATATCGGCGGGTCGGGCACGGACATTCCGCTGGCGATGGCTCTGGACTCGTCGAACAACATCTACCTGACCGGAACCACCAATTCGACTGATTTCCCGACTGCCGGCAGCGCCATCGCAACCGCGGGAGGCGGAGCCAATATCGTCTCGGGCTTCGTGCTTGAACTGAATTCCGGAACAACCGGCACCAGCAGCCTGGTGTACTCCACCTACCTGGGCGGCACCACCGGTAATCAAAGCGCCAATGCCATCGCACTGGACCATAGCGGGAATATCTACGTCATCGGCACCACCAAGGCCACCGACTTTCCGGTGTCGTCGGGCGCTTATCAGTCGGCCCTCAACGGATTACAGGATGCCTTTCTGTGCAAGATCAATCCCGCCTCGAGCACCATAGCCTATTCCACCTATTTGGGTGGGGAGCTCGAGGACGATGGCCGGGGCATTGCCGTAGCGTCGAACGGCCTGGTGTACTTCGCGGCCAATACCAACTCCACGCAGTTTCCGCTGGCCGGCGCTTCCTACGGAGGCAGCCTGGTGGGCAAGTATGACATCATAATCGGCGCCATGGACATGACGCAGTCGGGAACCGGCTCGCTGGTGTATGCCACCTACTTCGGCGGTTCGGACAACGACCTGGTGCGCAACCTGGCGCTCGACGCCAGCGGCAACCTGCTGTTGACGGGATCCACCCTTTCCGCCGATTTCCCGGTTACGAAGGATGCTTTCCAGCCGGTCTACGGGGGCAACGGCGATGCCTTCGTCCTGGTGGTGAATCCCTCCAACCCGGCCTTCGTGCTGTACTCCAGCTATCTGGGCGGCGCCGATGGCGAGGTAGGGAACGCGATCGTGGCGGATAGTGCCGGCTTCCTGTACGTCACCGGCTATACCCTATCGCCGGATTTCCCGACCACCGCGGACGCGCCCCAGCCGGCATGGCAGCGAAGCATCGACATCTTTGTCACCAAGCTGCAGCGAGGCGTGGCGGGGCCTGCCGGCCTGAAATGGTCGACCTATTACAGTGGCGGCGTCGCCAACGCCGGCTTGACTCTGGTGGTGGGCCCGGACGGGACCGTCTACGTGGCCGGTTATGCGGGCAGCCAGTTCCCGACGACCTCGAACGCGACCCAGGGCGCGTTCGATGGCGGTTATAGCGATGGTTTCATCCTGGTAATGTCGCAGCCCTAGGCATGTTTCAATGAGAATTCACCGTTCCCCGATGTCCACCTCAGCACCGTTTTTGGTTCTGTGCGCCGCTCTGACGCTGGCTGCGGCGCCGCGCGAAGCCGCCATCACGCAGGCCCAGGCCACGCTGGCCCAGACGCCGCTGCGTTTCGAGGCCAACCAGGGACAGTGGGATCCGGCGGTGCTTTACGCCGTGCGCTCGGGCGGCTACGATCTGATGTTCACCAAGCGCGGGCCGGCCCTGACCGTCGCCGGCTCTCACCGGGTGGATATCTCGCTGCCGAATTCCAATCCGGACGCGACCATCGAAGCCCTCGGCAAGCTTCCCACGCGCACCGATTATTTCCTGGGAGCCAGGGACCAGTGGCACACCAACATCGCCAACTACTCGCGCATTCGTTATGACGCGGTCTACCCTGGCGTGGATGTGGTCTACTACGGACGGCAGAACCAGTTGGAGTTCGACTTCGTGCTTCAACCGGGCGCCGATCCGCGCGCCATTCGCCTGCGATTCCAGGGGGCGAGGCATCTCAGCATCACTCCCGAGGGCGATCTGGCGTTCGACTTCGGCAACGGGCGCATGCTTCAGAAGAAGCCGCTGATATACCAGGAAGACCCGCTCACCGCGGCCCGCCGCGAGATTCCAGGCCGCTACGTGAAGCTGGCGGGAAACGTGGTGGCGCTTCGCCTGGACGGCTACGACCGCAAGCGGCCCCTGGTGATCGATCCGACCCTGGTGTATTGCAGCTACATGGGCGGCGCCGGTACCGACAAGATCACCGCCGTGCAAGTGGATTCGCAAGGCCATCTCTATGTGGCGGGATCCACGACTACCAGCGACCTGCTGGCCACCAACGACGCATATTCCACCACCAACCCCAGCCAGACCGGCATTTTTGTGGCGATCCTCGACTCTACTCCCAGTAGCGGTTTTCCCGTCCTCTATCTCACTTATATCGGTGGCGGGGGCGCGGACATCCCGTTGGCGATGGTTGTGGACTCCGAGGAAAACGTCTATCTGACCGGGACCACCACCTCGACGAATTTCCCCGTGACCGTCAACGCCGTGCAAACCACGGGAGCCGGCAGCGTGGTGGCGGCCTTTGCGCTCGAACTGAATCCGTTTGGCTTGTCCGGCGGCGTTTCCCTGGTCTATTCCACTTTTCTCGGCGGCACCACCGGAGACAGTTCCGGCAACGGCATTGCCGTGGATCGCAAGGGGCTGATCTACGTCATCGGCAGCACCAAGGCCACCGACTTCCCGCTCAGCGATAGCGCCTACCAGAGCGTGACCTGGGGGCCGCAGGACGCCTTCCTGTGCCAGATCGATCCCAACGCCGGCGTACTGAACTATTCCACCTACCTGGGCGGCGAACTTGCCGATCAGGGCCTCTTCATCGCGGTCGGCGCGAACGGCCTGGTTTACTTTGCGGTTACCACCGAATCCACTGAGTTCCCGATGGCCGGCTATGCCTACAACTACAACCTGACCGCGCCCTTCGGCATCGTCATTGGCGTTATGGATATGACCCAGTCGGGAGCGAATTCGTTGGTCTACTCAACTTACTTCGGTGGTTCGGACATCCAGGAAGTTCGAGGGATGGCCTTCGACGCGGCCGGCAACCTGCTGGTGACGGGCTATACCCTGGCGACGGATTTCCCGGTCACCCCCGATGCCGTCCAGCCCAAACCAGGAGGCAATGGCGACGCGTTCGTGTCGGTGCTCAACCCCTTGGGCTTTCCGAATTTTCTGGTGTACTCCACCTATCTGGGAGGTTCCCAAGGAGAGGTGGCGTATGGCATCGCGGGCGATAAAGCGGGCTACATCTACGTCACCGGCTACACGCTTTCGCCGAACTTCCCGACCACCGGCGACGCCATCGAGCCCAATTGGGGCGGCGGTATCGACTTGTTCGTCACCAAGTTGAAACCCGGCATCCCTGGGCCGGCCGGCCTGCAGTCCTCCACCTATATCGGCCAGCGGGGCGTTTATTCACCCAGCAGCCTGGTGCTGGGACGCGATGGATCGATCTACGTGGTTGGCGCGGGCGGCCTCGGCCTGCCGAGTTCCTCCGATGCGCTCCAGGGCTACGGCGGAGGCGTGAGCGACGGCTTCATCATCGTGCTCGGCAAGTAGGCGCTGCGAAATCGGACGGCCGCGATCTTCCTAAGCTTTACCGGAGTCCGCCGGGCCGGGTTTCATAGCGTCTTTAAATCCCCGGATCCCTTCCGCTAATCCCTTACCTAGCTCAGGCAGCTTCTTTGGGCCGAACATCAAGAGGGCGATCCCCAGGATTACGAGGAGATGGCGAGGTTGGAGCAAGTCTTCAAGCATGATTTTCTAATACCAGCTTAACAGATACGTAATTCCGGTGAAGGGACTGAATCGGCCTACGGCCTAGTCTTTCGGTTAGAGGCGATGGTCCCGATGCACCTGCCGCGATTTCGCGCAGTGAGAGATTAATCGAACGATTTCCGAGCCGCCGTGCGCCACTCGTCCCCGATCATCCCCCAGACCACCAGGTCCACCCACCGGTCGTTCACCCACTCGGCCTCGCGCAGCAAACCGCGCGGACGCTGTTGTCTGTCATCGGAATTGGGCCGTCACGGCACCCGGCGCTTCGGGACGGCTAAAGCTTTTCCGTATCCCGCCGATGCTATATGCAGCATAGATGCTAGAGCTTTTCCAGCGGCGGCGCATGTGGGCCGTGACCGGTGCTGGCCTTCTGACGCTGACACTGGCGGCCGCATGGCTGCTGCACAGGCCGTATGCCGGCCGCACCTACCGAATCGGCGCCCGCACGAACCTCCCGTACACCATGGTCGCCGCTGACGGGCGGGTGTCGGGTATCGCCGTGGATGTGGTTTCCGAGGCTGCGCGCCGGGCCGGCATTCACCTGCGGTGGACTCCGTCGCCGGAAGGTCCGGACCGAGCGCTGGGTTCCAAGAAAGTGGACCTCTGGCCGGTCCTCACCGTATTGCCTGAGCGAAGACACCGCCTGCACATTAGCGACCCCTGGCTGTCAGGCGACAGCTATATCATTTCCAAGGGTCCCCGGGTGACCGATTGGAAAGGCGCGCGGGTGGCGTATGCTCTTGCCCCCGCCAGCCAGGTTGCCGAATGCCTGCCTCATGCCATCCCCGTGGAGAAGCCGAACGAGGATTCCGCTCTCCGAGCCGTCTGCACGGGCGAGGTCGCCGGAGCCATAGTCTGGGTACGCTCGGTGGGATCGTTGCTGCTGCAACGGCCCGAAGGCTGTGAGTCCACGGTTCTCCGTGTCACCGCCATACCCGGATCGCGCTACAAGATGGGTGTAGGCTCCACCCTCGAATCCGCGGGCGCCGCCGACGAACTGCGCGCCCAAATCGGACACTTGGCCGCCGATGGGGCCTTAACCAGGATCTTTGAGAATTATTCGGGCTATTCGACCGCGGAGACCGAGAACATTTATGAGTTGATGGATGCCGAGCGGCGTTCTCGGATGCTGGCGTACGGGGCGTCCGGGCTGGTCGTGGCGCTGGCTATCCTGCTCTGGCAGGTGCGCCGTGTGCGCCAGGCCCGCAAGGCGGCGGAAACGGCCAACTCCGCCAAGTCGGAGTTTCTGGCCAACATGAGCCATGAGATCCGCACGCCGCTGAACGGCATCGTGGGGATGGCTGAATTGCTGGCCCGGTCCGATCTGGACAAGGAACAGCGCGAGATGACCGACGTCATTCAAAGCAGTTCCGAAGCGCTGCTCTCGATTATCGGTGACATCCTCGATTTCTCGAGGATCGAGGCCGGTAGCGTACAGGTGGAGTCGATCCCGTTCGATCTCCACGCCGGCGTCGAGGGTATCGTCAAAATGTTCGCCGCACGTGCGCTTTCCAAGGGCCTGGTGTTCGAAACCGCGATAGCTTGCGACGTGCCGCGGATGGTCAAAGGCGATCCAGTGCGAATTCGGCAGGTCCTCATGAACCTGCTGGTCAACGCAGTGAAGTTTACAGAGAAGGGGAGTGTTCGCCTGGAGGCGAGTCTGGGGGGCGACCCAGCCGAACGCCTCGCCGTAATGTTCCGGATCGGCGATACCGGCATCGGCATCGATGCGGAAACCGTGGGCCGACTCTTCACCCCATTTACGCAGGCGGATTCGACGACCACCCGCAAGTATGGAGGCACGGGGCTGGGATTGGCCATTTCGCGCCGGCTGGTCAGCCTGATGGGCGGCTCGATCGGAGTGCAAAGCGAGCCCGGCAGGGGATCCACGTTTTGGTTTTGGGTTCCCCTTGGAAGCGTGCCGGCCGGCTCCGCCGGGCTCCGGGAACCTCAGCCGGTTGTTGCCGCTCCACTGCTGCCCGACGGGCCTGCCCAGGCGCCCCCGGGTATCCGGCGCATCCTGATTGTCGAAGACAACCCCGTCAATCAGATCGTCGCGCGGCGGGCCGTGCGCGCCTTGGGCTATGCGGCGGAGGTAGTATCCGGCGGGAAAGCCGCACTGGAAGCCTGGGGCCGCGACAGTTTCGACCTGATCCTCATGGACTGCCAGATGCCCGAAATGGACGGTTACGAGGCCGCCGCCGAAATCCGCCGGCGCGAAGAGGGAACCGCACGCGTGCCCATCGTGGCAATGACCGCCAACACGATAGCAGGCGACGAGGAAAAGTGCCGGGCATCCGGCATGGATGACTATCTCCCCAAGCCTGTCCGGCTCGCGGTGCTCGCCCGCACTCTGGAGCGCTGGCTGCCGGTCTCAGCGCCGCGGCCAGCGGGTAACTCGTGACCGGCCCCCCGCGCGCCACTCTGGCTCGAGCATCCCCCAGACCAGCAGGTCCACCCACCGGTCGTTCACCCACTCGGCCTCGCGCAACAAACCCTCCCGTGTGAAGCCGAGGCGCTCGGGGATCGCGCAGCTTCGCGTGTTGCCGGTGCCGCACCGGATCTCCACGCGATGCAGCCGCAACTCGTCGAACAGGTAATCCAGCATGGCGGCGGAGCAACGCGTAATCGTGCCCTTGCCCTGCTGGGCGGCGTCGATCCAATAGCCCAGGCTGCAGCTCCGGTGCGCCCAATCGATCGGGTGGCATCCCACATTGCCCGCGAAAACGCCCTCCACCCAGACTCCCACGTTGGGCCCTTGCCCGGCCTCGAATTGCGCCTGCGCACGCACCATGAACTGCCGGATATCCTCTGGGGAGCGCGAGCCATCCACCCACGGCAGCCATTGCCGCAGATATTCCCGGTTGCGATCCACTATGGCGAAGACCGTTTCCGCGTCGCCCGGCTCGAATTGACGCATCTCGACCCCGGGCGCAACCGTGCGCTGGAACAGGCTGCTCACGCGGCCCTCCGTCACTCCGTACCGCCCGGTTTCAGCGGGTTCCTGGATTTCGAAATCGCCGGCGTCTCGGGCGTCCCGGCCTCGATGGCGTAGGTCGTCAAGCCCGCTTTCAGCAGCTCGAAGGCCGTCTGCGGGTCGTCCGCAAAGTGGAACAGGTCCAGGTCCTCGGGTGAGATCGTGCCGTAGCGCACCAGCGCGTCGAAGTTGATAATCTCCTTCCAGTATTTCGACCCGTAGACCACAATGGTGAGTTTCTTGGCCAGCTTCTGGGTCTGCGAGAGCGTCAGCAGTTCCATCATCTCGTCCAGGGTGCCGAAGCCGCCCGGAAACACCACCAGCGCCTTGGCCAGGTAAGCGAACCAGAACTTGCGCATGAAAAAGTAGTGGAACTCGAAGCTCAGCTCGGGCGTGATGTAGGGGTTGGGGAACTGCTCGAACGGCAGGCCGATGTTCAGCCCCACGGTCTTCCCGCTGGCCTCGGAAGCCCCGCGGTTGGCGGCTTCCATGATCCCCGGCCCGCCGCCCGAACAGACCACGAAGCGGTAGTTCTGGTTGGTGAACTGGGCCGTCCACTCTGTCAGGAGCTTGGCCAGCGTGCGGGCATCCTGGTAGTACTCCGACAGCGGGCCTTCCTCCCGCAGCCGAGCCGAGCCGAAGAACACCACCGTGTCCCGCACTTTCTCCCGGCGGAAGTGGGCCAAAGGCTCCAGAAACTCGGAAAGGATGCGCAAAGCCCGCGCATCGGGGCTGTTCAGGAACTTCTCGTTCAGGTACGCGACCGGGCGGCGGTCGCTATGAGGTGGCGGTTGATTGGGCATTCTTTTGCAGTTCATCGACTTTCTTCTTCAATTCCCGCAGGGTCTTCAGCATTTCCGGCAGCTTTTGGAAGGCGGTCGCCGCGCGCAGCCACTCGTTGGCGGCGAAGGCCGGCGATCCCGAAATGCGCCCGCCCGGCGCCACGTCGCCGCCAATCCCGCTTTGCGCGTAGACGATGGCGCCCTCGTGCACCGTGAGGTGGCCGGAGGAACCCACCTGTCCCGCCAGCAGTACGTTGCGCTCCAGCACGGTGCTTCCCGCCAGGCCGGTCTGCGCGCAGATGATGTTGTCCTGGCCCACGGTGCAGGCATGTCCGACTTGTACCAAGCTGTCGATTTTAGCGCCGCGTTTCACGCGCGTTTCTCCCACCGTGGCGCGGTCCACCGAAGTGAGGGTTTGGATTTCGACGTCGTCTTCGATCACCGTGAGGCCGGACTGCACAATCTTGAAGTGCGTGCCGTCGGCGCGCTTGGCGAACCCGAAACCGTCTCCGCCCACCACCACGCCATTTTGCAGAATCACGCGATGGCCGATGCGGCAGAACTCGCGCACCGCGGCGTGGGAATGCGCCAGAAAATCGTCGCCGATCTCAGCGCCTTCGTAAATCACGACGTGAGGATGGAGCACCGCGTTGCGGCCCATGCGCACGCGCTCCCCCACCACCGCGAAGGGGCCGATGGAGCAGTTCTCACCCACCACCGCGCTGGCGGCCACCCAGGCCAGCGGATGAATTCCGGGCGCGGGGCGCGGCGGCTGATAGAACAGCGCCAGCGCGCGCGCGAAGTCGAGGTACGGGTTCTCGGAGATCAGACAAGCGATGGGGACGCCCGCCAGCACCTCTGAAACCAGGATGGCGCCCGCCTTGGTGTGCTTCAACTTGGGCGCGTACTTGGGATTGGCCAGAAACGTGAGGTGTTCGGGCCCGGCGTTCTCCATACCGGCCACGCCGGCGATTTCCAACTCCCCGTCGCCTTCCAGGCGGCACCCCAGCCGTTCGGCAATTTCACGAAGTCTCATAACACAGACTTCCAGCGTACCAAGCCAGTGTGGCGCCGGCGATCTCGTCGCCGGTGTCCTTTCGAATTCGAACAACCTACCGGCGGCAAAGACCGCCGGCGCCACCGTTTTTGGGGTTCAATAGAATTATGCGCTACATGTGTGGGTTGCTTCTGCTGTCTCTGTTGCCGGTTCTTCCCGTGGCCGCTCAGTTCTCCGGCCGTGTGACCGGTTCCGTGGTCGATTCTTCCGGCGCCGCCGTGCCCGCCGCCGAAGTGGAACTGTACCTCGCCGGCGGCGCCAGGCCGCTGCTCACCGCCAAGACATCCACCGACGGCTCCTACAATTTCATCGCCGTGCGTCCCGCCTATTACGACCTCACCATCGAGGCCGCCGGTTTCGTGAAGACCACGTTGCGCGGCATCTCCGTCGACCCGGCTCGCGAGACCTCCGTGCCGGAAATCAGACTTCAGTTGCCCACGGTCACCCAGACCGTCGATGTCTCGGCCGCGGTTCAGGGCGTGGATACCGCCAGCGCCGAAGTCGCGGACACGGTGAGCATGGAACAGATCAAGAACCTCCCCATCCTCGACCGCGATGTCCTTTCCATCTTGCAGACGCAGCCCGGCGTGGCTTCCAACGGCAATTCCTACACCGTGATCAACGGCTTGCGAACGTCTTATTCGGATATGACTCTGGATGGCATCAACATCCAGGACAATTACATACGCGACAACGCGCTCGATTACACGCCCAACAAGCTGCGCATCGGCCAGGTGCGGCAACTGACGATGGTTACTTCCAACGGCAACGCGGCATCTTCCGGCGGCGCCACCGAGGCCGCGTTTTCCACGCCCTCGGGCACCAACCAGTTTCACGGCGAGCTTTTCTGGTACAACCGCAACAACTATTTCTCCGCCAACGATTGGTTCAATAACCAGGCCGGCATCGGCAAGCCATTCCTGAATCAAAACCAGTTCGGCGGCTTGATTGGCGGGCCCATCAAGAAGGACAAGCTGTTCTTCTACGCCAGCTACGAGGCCATTCGCGCGCACCAGCAGACGCCTCAGGACAACGCCATCCTGACTGCCAGCGCCCGCGGCGGCATCTTCACGTACAATGCCGGCGGCGTCGCGCGCCAGGTCAACCTGCTGACGCTGCGCAGCCTCACCTCCATCGACCCCGTCATCCAGACCCTGCTGGCGCAGGTGCCCACCCCCGACAAGATCAACAACGCCGACGTGGGCGACGGCCGGAACACCGGCGGTTACCGCTTCAATCAGCGCGACAACGAGCTCAACGACAACGTCACGGGCAAGATCGATTACAACCTCAGCCCCCGCCACGCCATCAGCGGATCGTACCTGTGGAACCGCGACAACTCCGACCGTCCCGACGCGGCGAACGACTACTCGCTCATACCCAAAGTCACCAATCCGACGCACGCCAACCTGGTGGCCGTATCCTGGCGCTGGACGCCCACGGCCCGGCTGACCAACGAAGTGCGCGGCGGCTTCAACCTGACCTATGCATACTTTCTCAGCTCGCAGCAGTTTGGCGGCTACTACCTGACGGGCATGATTTTCTCCGATCCGGTGAATGAGTTCCAGCCACAAGGCCGCAACACCAACACCTACAACCTGTCCGACGATGCGGCATACCAACGCGGCCGCCACTACATCCAGTTCGGCTTTCACATGCAGCAGGCGCGCGTGCGCTCCTACGACGCCTCCGGGGTGGTTGCCACTTACAGTCTGGCCATGGGATCCGGGCAACCGGCGCTTTCGGCGAGGAACCTGCCGGGCGTGAGCAGCACCGATCTCGCCACCGCCAACGCGCTGCTGGCAACTTTGGGCGGCTATGTGGATGGCTATAGCCAGACCTTCAATGTCACCAGCCGGGCGTCCGGATTCGTGGCCAACGCCCCCTTCATACGCCACTTTCTCGACAATAGCTATTCCTTCTACGCTCAGGATAAGTGGAAGCTACTGCCGAATCTCACTATGACGCTGGGCCTGCGCTATCAGTTGCCCGGGGTGGTCGATGAGTCGGACTCACTCGAACTCTCGCCGGTGCTCCAAGGCACCGCCGAACAGACCCTGCTCTCCAACGCCACCTTGAACTTCGCGGGATCTTCCGCGGGACGGCCTTGGTATCGCCGCGAATGGAAGGATTTCGCTCCCAACTTCGGCTTCGCATGGGATGTGTTCGGCGATGGAAAGACCGCGGTCCGCGGCGGCTATTCTTTGAGCTACGTGAACGACCAGGAGATTTTGGCGCCGGAGACTTTGCTGGAAGCGAACTCCGGGCTGCAGGGTTTGGCTGCCGACACGGGGCTGTCCAATCGCGTCTCCACCGGCTTGCCGAAGATCATTTCGCCCACTTACCAGGTGCCTCTGACAGTCGCCGACAACTACGCCAACAACCCGTTCAACACGGTCGGGATGATCGATCCCAACCTGAAGCATCCTTATGTGCAGCAGTATTCGATCGGCATTCAGCATCAGCTCAAGGGCACGGTTTTCGAAGCGCGCTACGTGGGCAACCACGTGGTTGGCGCCTACCGCGCGTTCGACTTCAACCAGGTGGTGATCAACCAGAACGGCTTCCTGCCGGACTTCCTGCGCGCCCAGAACAACGGCTGGCTGTCGCTGGCAAAAAGCGGCGTGTTCAATCCGAACTACAATTCGACCATCCCCGGCAGCCAGCAGTTGACGGTCTTTCCGAAACTCAGCCACAGCGCGCTGACCGATCCCAACGTCCTCTTCTACCTTCAGACCGGCGAGGTGGGCGAGTTAGGCAATTACTTGCAGACCAACGGACTGAATGGCCTGGTCAACTTCTACCAGAACCCCAACGCCCTGGGCACAGACCTGCTGACTAACTACTCCAGCTCCAGTTACAACTCACTGCAGCTCGAAGCGCGCCACCAAATGCGTACCGGCCTAAGCTTCGAGGTTAATTACACTTTCTCCAAGGTGCTAAGCGACGCCGATGGCGACAGCCAATCGCGTCTCCAACACTTCCTCGATATCAACAATCCCGGTATCGAGCGGTCGCGCGCCAACTTCGATCTCAACCACATGATTAAAGCCGACGGCTTCTACGAGCTGCCCTTTGGCAAGGGCCATCGCGCGCTCGACCGCGTGATCGGCGGCTGGGTTTTCGGAAGCACCATGGTATGGCAATCCGGCGCGCCGTTCTCGATCCTGTCGGGGCGGGGAACGCTCAACCGCGAATCGCGCTCTTACTACAACGGCGCCAATACCCTGCTGGGCGGCGCGCAGCTCGCCAACTTGGTCAAATTCCGGATGACCGGAAACGGCCCGATGATGATTCCGCAATCCGCCATCAACGCCGCCGACGGAACCGGCGTGAACACGGACGGCGACCCGGCTTTCCAGGGCCAGGTGTTTTTCAATCCCGGCGCGGGGACTCTCGGAACCCTGCAGCGCCGCATGTTCAGCGGCCCATGGACCTTCGATATCGACATGCGGCTCAAGAAGACCTTCAACATCACCGAACACAAGAAGGTGGAGCTGCTCATGGATGCCTTCAACGCCCTCAACCACCCCACCTTTTGGTCCGGTGACCAGAACATCAACGCCACTACTTTCGGCGTGGTGAGCTCCATGTTCTACACGCCGCGCATCGTGCAGTTCGGCCTGCACTACACATTCTGATGATCTACGATCTTGCCCAGCCATATTTCACGGGGATGCCGCACCACCCGACGCATCCGCCGTTCCTGTTCAGCCTTCAAATAGTCGGCGAACCAACGCCGCACTCCCTGCGCCACGCCGCGGTCGAGCGCGCCTTCCTGCTCGAGCAGAGACGCGCCCTGCGTCACATGGATCAGCGAAACCGTATCGATGATGCCGGTGCCGCGCCCGGTGCTGATGCCGCGCACCGCCTGGCCGAATTCCAGGTTCGGATTCATGCGGGTCTGGGCATCGACGAACCACACCGAGAGCACCTTGGCGGCGTGCTCCGCGCAGCGGTTCGGATTGCGCTCGCCGTCCTTGCGGATGTACGGGCCGTTGGGGTTCTTGGGATCGGGCCACCAGTACGGACCTTCGCTGTAATAGTCGTCGGGTCCGGCCTTGACGCGATCGGGCCGGTGGTTGGTGACGCTCCACGGCCCCGCCTGGAGCGCGGCGTCGGCGTTCCGGCGCACCTGGTTCGCAGACTCGCGAGGCAGGTTGTCGCGGACGCGGCGGGCTTGCGCGGGCGTGACGAGGATGCCGCGATCATCCGACGCGGCCGTCGCGGGCAGTGTCAGAAGCGCCGGAGCGGAGAGGCAAAAGTGCCGGCGGGTGACTGTGGGCATGCTTATAGATTACCCGGGTCTTGTCCGCGAATTCGTCGCCGCGTGCGCCCAAACCACGGGCGTAAACCCGGTGACAGACGGAACGTTTTCCGGTTTTCGCCGGCCAGAAATCGGGAAACGTTCCGTCTGTCACCGGGTTTTTATTCCACTACCTGAATCGGAATCGCGCGCGCGAAACGCGTGATCGTCTGATTCCCCGCGCGCATCACCCCGCTGAAGATCACGTCCTGGCGCAGACCGGCCTTGGCCGCCTTGGTCACTGTCAGGACGATGGTGGCTTCGTCTTTATCCGCCGCCACGAATACCGATTTGCTGGTGATCGTTCCGTTGGCGATCCGTATCGGGCCAAAGCTTACGCCGGCCTTGGCGTTCGGCTGGCGCAGGATCTTGATCGCGATGGGCGTGTCGCTATCCTGTTTGACCTCGATCACTTTGCCGGGCCGAACATCCGCCGCCAGGGTGAATGCGGCCGGTGGAATCACGGCCAGGAAAAGCTGTTTGGTGGGCAGGATGTGGGTGTAGGCGAAGGCCTGCATCACGGCCTCCGCCGATTCCGCCTTGCGTATGACGGTGTCCTTGCCTACCGTCGCGCTCCCCGTTACGGTGGGTGAGAGGATGCCGAGCGGGGCGTCTGGCGGCGCGGTGATGGTCAGCCGGCCCTCGGCTTGGCCGGCGGGGATGAGCGCTTCGCTGGCCTCGAAGCCCGCGGGCAGGCCCTCCACGGAAAGCTTGATGTCGCCGTTGAACTCATCTTTGCGGACGGCGCTCACCGTGATGGCGGCCGTGTCGCCTTGGCCCAGGCGCGGGTTGTCGGGTGTGATGCGCAACGCGAAATCGGGCTGCGGCGCGGCGATGACCAGGCGATAACCGTACTCCTCGCCGCCTTTGCCTTGCACGTCGCGCAAGCGCAGAATGTAATCGCCGGCGGCCGGGAAGGTGTACAGCAGGCGCGAATCGGCCTGGTGCGTGACCAGCGCTTCCATGGGGTCGTTCCAGTCGTCGTTCTCCGCCAGTTGCTGGTTCTTGGCGTTGTACAGCGTCAGGATGGAATCGAGCGGCGAATCGAACCGCCGCGCCTGCACTTGCATGACGAGCTTATAGCCTTGCTTGGCGGTGAATACGAAGTAATCGGAATCGCCCGGCTTCCCGATGCGCCCGTCGATGGCCATCGGCGGCACGATGCGCCGCGCATGGGCGGGGTCGCCGTGGCCCGGCTCGCCCGCAGGGAAATAGTGGGCCGCGGGCGGCTCCGCGCCGATGGTCAAGCGGTAGACGAAATCGCCCCGGCCGCGGTAAATGACGTCCCGAAGTTCCAAGGTATACAACCCGTCCCTGGGTGCGCGGAAGAACATCACGGGGTCGGGCCTGAAGCGGTAATCGTCGGCGAATTGCAGTTGCTTGCCGCCGGCATCGTAGACGGCCAGCACCGCATCGAACCAGCCGGGCACGGCGTCGGCGATAAACGGCCGCAGGCTGCGCGCCTCCACGGCGCAGACCACGGTCTGATCGGCCTTGGCGCTGAAGCGGAAATAGTCGCGGTCGCCTTCCAGAATCTGGCCGTTCACCACCACCGGCCACGCCGCGATGTTCTGCGCCTGGCTCTTCTCCGAGTTGGGTTCCACTTCATTGATCTCGGGAAGTTGGCCCACCACAAAGCGCGAGCGGTTGGAAACTCCGCCGGCATTCAAGATCCGCAGCTCGCGCACGCCCGGTTCGGCGTCCGGCGCGATGGCCACGGCGATGCGCACCTTAGCCGGGTCCTTGGCGTCCAGCACGCGCGCCGTGACACCGCCGCCGGTGATGAGCACCGACTGCGGCGCGATGGCGGTTCCCGATGCCATCAATTCGATGGTGGTTCCGCGCTGCCCTCCGGCGGGATAGATCCACGCGAGCACCGGCTGCACCGGTTCCAGCGGGGACTGTTGCGCGCCGATGACCATCGGTACCAGCCACAGCAGGCGCTTCACGGCTGAACCTCCGCCGTAAGGGTGTTCAGCAGCTTGCCGGCCGCGGCCCACACTTTGACGGTGCCGTCGCCGCTGCCGGATGCGAATCGCTGGCCGTCGGAGCTGGCTGCCACCGCGTACACCCAGTCGGAATGGCCGCTGAGCGTGTTCAGCACGTTGCCGCCGGGTCCCACCACCCTGACGGTCTTATCCGTGCACGCCACCACCATGCGGGAATGCGAAGGCTGTGGTTCGAACGTCACGCCCAGCGGCAGGCAAGTGCCCATATCGAACGGCCGGGTCAGCGCGGGAGCATTGGCATTGCCCGGCCGCCACAAGCGTATCGCACGCTCTTCCGGGCCGTTGACGGTGTACGCCAGCATGTCGCCCTCGGGCGAGAAAGCCACGCCCGTCACCGCCTCGGTGAGCGGGGTGCCCCCTGGGCCCGGCAATTGCAGGGTCTGCTTCCATGCGGCGGTGTCCCAGAGGCGCACGGTCTTGTCGGCGCTGCCCGTGGCCAGCAGTTTACTATCGGGGCTGAAGGACAGGCCCGAGATCCAATCGGTATGCTCTTTCAGAGTGGCTACGGGCTGCTTGTCGGGCAGGCTCCAGACGCGCACCACGGTGTCCGTCCCGCCCGCGGCAAGAAACTTGCCATCGGGAGAGATGGCCACGGCCAGCATCTCATCCTTGGTCTCTTGCAACGTGGTGGCGGCGCCAGTTTCGAAATCGACCAGCGCGACCGCGCCCGCGCGTCCCGGCACGCCCAACGCCACCGCCAGCGTTCGTCCATCGGGGCTGAACGCCAGGGCGCGCACCTGCCCCGTCAAGTCTCCGATCCGCCGCGCGAGCTTGCCGCTGGCCAGGTCCCACACCAGCACTTGCTTGTATCCGCCCGAGACCAGCAGCTTCCCGCCCGGATGAAACGCCAGCGCGGTGACGAGCGCCAGCACCG
>Ga0209039_10000176_pt1 | contig 58330 bp, 55 predicted proteins | sample BogFormECP12_OM1_FD_188238 | JGI IMG/M metagenome (GOLD analysis project Ga0209039, IMG submission 188238) | Bog forest soil microbial communities from Calvert Island, British Columbia, Canada - ECP12_OM1 (SPAdes) (version 2) | ecosystem: Environmental > Aquatic > Freshwater > Wetlands > Bog ...
AAATCATGTCCGGTTAAAGTACTGCCTACTTGTGGGCAGTAAAAACTAATAGTGTCGCTTAGATTCCTCCCCTAGGACATTTTTAGAGTACTGCTGACAATAATAATGCTTGTTCTTCCTTTTTTTTGATGAAAAACGAGAAAAACTGCAATCTCGATAAATCCGGTACCTATTCACTTCGGAACGTGACGTAATGTTTCAACAGGCAAGAATTAGGCTTTTTGGTTGCAACCATGTTGTTTTTTTCCTTTACAGTCAATATATCTGTCCGAATTGCATTCGATTAATAAGATGGTGCTGACAAATCGACTCTAAATGGTATCTTGACCCTGTAGTGACAAGCCGCTTTCCACGGCATATGTACACGAAAAACGATAATTAAATTATAATGCAAAGCTTGCGCAATGCTTATTCTTCTAAAATATCTTAAAATTTTTCATTTAATAGTCTATTCATTAAAAAATGAAGCAATATACAATGCAACATTAAATTCAATATTCAATTTGCTGATTTCGTGCGACGGTTAAGTCAATGACTGGTAGCACAGCTCATTGGATTTGATGCCTGAAAACGGCATTCATGAATGAATAATAAGGTTAGGCCATATTCTTTCTATTTTTGAAATCGGATATTTTATTAATACGTTATGCAGTACTGTCTTCCGATTCATGAGACAAATCATGTCGATTGAAAATTTATACGGTGAAGATACAATGGCAACAAAAGAAAAATTTTTGCTCTACGTCCAGACCACCGATACTCCCGAGAAGCAATATTCTCCCCTGGTCCTCGCCCAGACGGCGAAAGCCATGGACATCGAAGCGAAGGTATATTACCTTGGTACCGGCTTGCGCATCTTGAAACCGGGTGCCGCGGAAGAAATCCAGCTCGGATCGTTCCCGTCCGTCAAGGAAATGATCGACCAAACGCTCGCAGCAGGCGTGGAAATTCTTGTTTGCGAGGCGAGTAAACGGATGCTCGGTTGGGATGAAGTGGAATTGATCGATGGCGTGAAGATCGTCGGCGCAGCGACGCTGAACGATCTCGTGCTGGACGCTGCAGGAACGATGTGGTTCTAAACATAAACTTTATTTTTTCCTTTCGAGGTGAAGAATCGTGGCCGGGGATAACAATGTTTACTTGGATTACCAGTCTGCAAAGCCCGTTGATCCTGAAGTGTTGGAGGCGATGAAGCCCTACATGCTGGAGAAATTTGGCAATGCCTCGTCGCTGCACGAGATCGGGGACTTATCCACAGAAGCGCTGGAAGAATCACGGAAAACGATAAGAGGATTCATCAACGCAGAGAATGCAGAAGAAATTATTTTCACTTCTGGTGCGACCGAATCAAATAACCTTGCATTGATCGGTTACGCCACGAAAAATAGCAAGAAAGGAAAGCACGTGATTATTTCCGAAGTCGAGCACATTTCCATACACAATATATGCAAGTTCTTGGAAAAAAATGGCTTCGAGGTTTCAAAAGTCCCTGTTGATTTCACCGGGACTGTGCGGCTTGATAAATTGGAAGAACGCATCCGACCCGACACCATCTTGATATCCATCCAGTATGCCAGCAACGAGATCGGGACTATCCAACCCATTGCCGAAATTGGAAAGATCGCGCGTGAAAGAGGCATCACGTTCCACGTGGATGCGGTAGCCGCGGAAGGCCAGATTCCCATCGATGTCCAAGCGGATAATATCGACTTGCTAACGCTGTCCTCCAATGACATTTATGGTCCGCGAGGAGTTGGCGTGCTCTATGTGCGAAGAGGCATTTCCTTGAACCCGATCATCATCGGTGGTGGCCAAGAGCGCGGGTTGCGTTCCGGCACGGAAGATATCGCCGGGATCGTTGGTATGGCTAAGGCTACCGAGATTACCATGCAGGTCATGAGCGATGAAAGCACTCGATTGCAGCAAATGCGTGACAGGATGATCGAGCAAGTGCTGGAGATCGTCCCGAAATCGCACCTGAATGGTCATAAAGAGAACCGGTTACCGAACAACGCGCATTTCAGGTTTGATTACATTGAGGGCGAGTCCATTTTGATATCGTTCAAGAATCTTGGACTTGCCGTTTCAACCGGTTCTGCTTGTTCCTCGAAAACCTTGGAACCGAGCCACACGCTCATGTCACTCGGTTTGCTTCACGAGGAAGCCCACGGGTCGCTGGAAATCACGACGGGACGCTGGACAACGGATGCGGATATCGACCGCTTTCTCGAAGTGTTGCCCGGTATCGTGGAGCGATTGCGTGCTATGAGCCCGTTAACGAAACGAGAAAAGCTGGAGGAGCAATGCGCTTCCCAAGAGGTTCAAGATGTTTAATAAGAAATGAGGCGGTTTGAATGTCAAAATCAACAAATTATTCGAAAAAGGTCTTGGAACATTTTAAAAACCCGAGAAACGTTGGAACGTTGGAAGGCGAGAATGTAGCCGTCGGCCGGGTAGGCAATCCCGTGTGTGGCGATTTGATGGACATCTATATCAAGGTGAACGAGGAAACAGGCGTGATCGAGGACATCAAGTTCAAGACATTCGGTTGCGGTTCTGCTGTCGCCACGAGCAGCATGATCACGGAGATCGCCAAGGGGAAGACCCTGGACGAGGCCATGGAGATCTCGCGGCAGAATGTCGCGGACGAGCTGGAGGGACTTCCCCCGATCAAGATGCATTGTTCAAACTTGGCTGCTGATGCACTGCATGAGGCTATCAAGAACTATCGGGAGAACATTAAACTCGATCTCGGTCCTGGCGAGGCGAGGTTTGCTTGTCCAGCAGGTGAACCCAAGGAAGTAATTGGCCTTGCGGAATTCGAAGGTAAAGGCGTTTTCAAGGGCTATGATAATCCCGAGCAATTCGCAGACAAGCGCGTTTTAATCGTTGAGTATGACCGAAAGAGCGTGGAATTTGCGCTGGTACTTTCGAGATATACCGGACGCGTAATCCTTGCATCACCCTTGAAAGATCTGGCCGTCGACGATGATCTCAAGGCTCAAGTTAAACGATCCGATGTCAAACTGATCACCCAAGTCGAGTTGATCGAAATCCTGGGAGAATCCAGCGTTGAAAAAGTCAAGATGCATTCTCTCGACGAAGACGAGGATTACGAACTAGTTGTCGATGCGGTTATCGTTCCGGCGTGAATCTATTACACGTTTTTCTTTTTTTTGCACGTTCCATGGATACAGCTGGTACTATGCAATCTTGGTCAACAATGTTTTAATGGAAGTCATCATTATCTCGTTATGCAACAAACCGATGCGCCGATCGTCTAGAGAAGGCACTTTTTTATTTAAAAAGCCTATAGAAGTATGATGCCAGCCTGCCACGCCGGCGGCCCGGGTTCGATTCCCGGTCGGCGCATATTTTTTTCTCTTTCCACAGATTACCAAGCCAAATCGTTCTTGGATAACTACGATCTTGATCGTGATGGGTAAGGTTGATGCAGAAATCGAGCGAACCAGAAAATTTTGTGTTTGTTTTCGACGTTGATGGATGCATCATGGACACGTTCAATTATTTCATGAATTACGTGCCGGACGTCTATGCGAAATTCGGCATTCATCCAGAAGAATCCGTGATTCAACGCTTGCGAAAGGAAATCATGCAGATGCTTGCGGGTAAATCGTCGAACCTCCTGATCTTGAAAATGCTCTTGCATTCCGCCAAGTTGATGGGACTGAATCCTATCCAGCGGCTCTCTTTTGTCAAGTATTTGAACAAGTTGTATAGAGACAAGATTCGTTCAGTGAATTATGTTCCCGGTGCCATGGATACAATTCTAGCGCTAAAGTCTGAAGGATTTTGCATCGCACTATTCACCACCGGGTCGTTGAAAGATTTCAAGTTAAAATTCCACGATAAGCAAGACCTGATCCAGATATTGGATGACTTCATCGTGCGCGATCAGGTCAAGCACATGAAGCCGGATCCCGAGGGCTTATTGTTGATCATGTTCCATCTCGGTATCAGCAATCCACGGCACCTTGTCATGGTTGGGGACATGCATCACGATGTCCAGGCGGGCCTTGCCGCTGGAGGCATTACCATCGGCGTGAAAACCGGCGCGTGTACCGAGGACGAATTACGAGCCGCCGGAGCGACGATGGTCCTCGATTCTGTGAACGACATCTTGCCAAATTTAGCAACTATCAAGGAAGAAATGGAAAAACTTCGATAAAATAAGGAATGACCCGTGATTAACGTGGCATTGCATTGCGCGAGGCTATTAGTCCCATCCAAACCATGGAGATTTTTTCGAGATGCGCAGTTTCTTCGTGTCTAGTTGATCTTCCGAACTTGATAGGCCATTGCCTATTTGGATGGTCAAGGAAGCATCTGGATTGCCGTGTTCTAAGGATGTAACTACTTTATGTTCGAGTTGGTCCAACGGGAGAGCACGTTTTCGAGATTTTTGCATGTCCTGTCCACTCCAGAAGCGCGAGAATGATAGCATCCAATATTGTTGATGATTTTATTAGTATTTCGCGATATTTGTTTCAAAAAATCGTTCTTATGTTGAAAAAAGGTTCGTCTGGTTTATATTTTATCACTATGGTAAAAAGGGGAAAATGGGTGGACGAAATGGAGAAGAACCGGAGGAGAATGAAAAAATTGATGAACTGCATCAAATCTCCATTAATAATTACGTGAAATATCTGTCGTTCCGGTGAATCGTGGACATTTTTTGCTTGATTTCACGTCGTGTGCATGATCAGTTCGTCATTCATCAAAAAATCGCATTGCGCAGCGAAAGTCAACAAAGAGATTACCATGATTTTCATCACGGCTAGTATTGAACATGTAAGATGGCTCGCATCTCGTTCATGTTCTGTAAATAAAAGAGTTGAGTTCATATCTCGGTAGCTTCTTCCACGGTAAACCAGACCGGGCTTAAATCATCGATATTTCCATTGTAATTGACTGTGATTTCTTCGCCCTTCTTGATATCCCTGATTGCCCGGAAAATGATGGTTTGATCGTCGAATCTATGCTCGTATGACGCGTTTGGATTGTAGGAATGGTTGCAAAATTCGCAAGGACTCATGCAAATCGCGACCTTTCCATCATCCCATTCAAAAACATAGTCATCCACGATAGTATTCTTGATGTGCTCGTCGTATTCTTCATCGCAAATCAAGATCACATGACCAACATCGATAATGGTTCCATTCTTAATGGTATTGTTGGCAATGACACCTTTACCCTTGGTTCCATTAATGTGTCTTATATCGAAAAAATTGTCATTTACTTGCTTTGCATCCGCCATGTGGAGTCAAGATCAAAAATCATCAGTCCTTTATCAACAACGGTATTAATCCGATCCACATGGATGGGGCATGAAAATTATTCACGGCACGTGGGTGATAGAAAAATCTCGCCACGGCCTTCGGCGGTCGTGAACATGGATATTCCAAGCCGTGATCGTGTCGTGGAATGATTGGCTTCAAGTTCACGAGATGTATCCATATCTCATCAAGTAATTTCCAGAGTTTCATCAATAATTGATAATAGCATGTCCGTTTTCTATCCACGATCACGATAGCTTCGTTTTCATGCATTCGATAAACCAAACAAGCATCTCGCATCATTAGCAGCAAATCTTTTTCGCTCGACCCTCATGGCCAATTATTTTGCATGATATTTCGCAAACCGATGAATGATTTTCAAGTTACAATTACTGGTCTCAATAAAGTAGAAATGGCCGATACTTGTTATTAGCTTCATGAACTCCCCTTCACCACCAGCGAAGAAACCTTTTCCAGCCGGAGCTTGGTGCGTTATCTGGATCGTTATTGGCATAATTGGCATCAGCGTTATCGGCAGCATCGGGCTAACCATTAAAATTGGTCATCCGATCGCCATTGAAACTATCACGTTAATAGGATTCTTGTTTTTCATTGTCGTATTAATCCTTGGTATTGTTGGATTCGTCAATCTCAAGGAAAAGAAACGAACGACAATGAAACAAGTCTCGAGTGTCGCTGCCTTGCCCCCGAAAAAGGTACGTTCAGCAGAAAGACGCGCGGAACGCAAGCGGGCTAAATTGAAGGCGTCTGCGGAGAGACGCATGGAACACAAGCGGGCAAGGATGACAGCTGCTGAGAGGCGTGCGGAACGTAAGCGGGCAAAATTGATGGCGTATCAGCACTGGCAAGAACCATCCGGACAATCCAATCTTCATCCACCAACACTACAACCTGTGGCCCAACGCGCCACGAGTGTTCCTTCGCCGCCAGTCAATCAAACCGTCCCTGCACCTGCCCCGCAGCAGGCTGTGGTAACGCAATCTGCTTCGACGGCGCCGGTCGTGACACCAACCAAACACCTGCCAAATGTGTACATGCCCCAGACCGCGCAGACCGTGGTAGTACAAGAGGACCTCAAGAGGATTGCCGTGCAAATCGTCGACGACATCCGGCCTGCCAGTGTAAAGGGGAAGACGCCAAAGAAAGCAGGTGCGCCGGTGGAAACGACTGCCGAACCATTACCCTTCGATGAAGCGACCGAGAAGGAAGTTGGTGTCCAAGAGCAGAAGTTTACGTGTGTCGTGCACAAGGGTCCAATCACGGGTGCGAATTACTTGTGTTCCAAGTGCGGCACGTTTTACTGCATGAACTGTGCGATAGCGTTAAAGAAGAATGGCGAGAAATGCTGGACTTGCGGTTCAGACTTGGCGGTCGATTTACCGGAAGAATAATGGTTCCAGGCATCGCATGCTCGTTAAGGAACATGCTTAATTCCCGCACGGGATTTTTTCACGCGTGATTTACAACATCATCACCACGCACGATTGCCAGAAGAATTGCCGGTATTGCCGCAACCAGGAAGCAGATCCCCCGTTTCCCCGCCGCATAGCGTACGACATCGACGCGTTGAAGCGATTCGTGGCCGGGGACGAGCATCCCATGATCGCGTTTTATGGCGGAGAACCGCTCGTGGGCATGGAATTCGTGGAACGTATCATGGATGACGTTCCCGCCGAAAAATATGTCCTCCAGACCAATGGCTACCTGCTCGACCAGGTTAAGGATGACTACTTGTTCAAGATCGACTGCATCTTGCTATCCATCGATGGGCCTCGTGATACGACCGATTACTATCGTGGCGAAGGCACGCACGACAAGGTGCTGGCGAATGCCCGGCTCTTGCGCCGGAAGGGGTTCACGAACGAGATAACAGCACGCATGTGCGTATCCGAGCACTCTGACGTGTACCATGACGTCACGTACCTCCTCAGCGTGGAGGATGATGACGGAAATCGACTGTTTGATGGCGTGCATTGGCAAAATGATCTCCAGTTCGGCGATCGGGAAGAATGGCAAGACCTCGATGGCTGGTTACAAGCATCGTATTATCCTGGCATCAACAGGCTCGTCGAGGACTGGGTCGCCCGCATGGAACGCGAGCGAGACGTGCGATTGGTCTATCCGTTCAACGGGCTCGTGAAAACCATGCTCTCGGGCTTGCCGGCCAAGCTGCATTGCGGTTGCGGCCATTTCTATTTCAACATCTGCACGGATGGCAAGATCACGGCATGCCCCGTGTCATCGGATTTCTACCCGCTGTTCGAGATGGGCAACATCTTCGATAACACCCCCGCGGACCTGGAAAAGCCCATGGTCGTCGGCGATCCGTGCCCGTCGTGTGATATTTACGTTATCTGCGGCGGGAGGTGCTTGTACGCGAACAAGTTGAAGCCCTGGGGCGAGGAAGGCTTTAGAAAGACGTGCGAGAGCATCAATTATCTCGTGAACGCGTTAAAAGACGTGCTGCCCCGTATCCAAGCGCTGATCGATGATGGAAGTCTTGATGAAAAACAATTCGAGTATTTCATGTACAATGGTTGCGAGATCGTGCCTTGAAGCATCCACGAGAAGCCGTGATCGTTATTCAACCCGTTTAATTCCATGGTAATTGCCTTGATTTTCGATTTCTGCAATTAACCCGCATTCAAGACCACGATACAAGGACTCGCTCACGCTTGTTCATTTCGTGACTCGTGAAAAACATAGAGGAACCATTTTAAAGTCTCGGGTAAAAAAAGATATCGAGCCCTTGATTATGGATGAATCTGGTCACATATATTATTCATGCATGGTTCTAAATTAATGCGAGAAACTCGAAGTAGGGGTCATTCTCCCTTCAAATTTGATAAATGGAAGAGATGCAAGCAAGATGTCGGAAAATAATGAAGACGACGACGAGGAAGAAGCAGAGATCGGGATGCGCGAGGGCATGACCCTTGATGATGCCCGCGCGGAAATCATGACATATGCTTCAAAACTCGAGCCAAGGGAAATTCGATTATTGAAATCATTCTATCCAAAGGAACTTCATGGTTTCATAACTCAAGCCGCGAGACAAAAATCAAAAGCGCAAAAGGAATATGAAAAAGGTCATGAAGAAGTAGACACGCTCCAGACAATCCTCGAAACGAAAGAGCAACACGGGCAGTTGCAAATCAAGGTTAATGAACTCACAGAGAATTTAAACGCGCTGCGCTCCAAGTTCGATGAAACCTCGGATATGTTGAAATCGTTGATCGTGGAACACGAAACCCTCAAGAGCTCGTCTGAAAAGGACAAGGAAACGATTGATTCATTGAATTCCCAGATCGCCGAGCTTTCCGGAAAAATCGAGGATCTCGAGAAGTCCGTGGAAGCCAAGGATGAGGCCCTAACAACCAAGGACAAGGAATTACTGGACAAGGATAAAGAGCTTCAAGACAAGTGCTCGCAAATCACTGGCCATGATGCGGAAAAGGACCGCCTTGCATCGCAGCTGGATGAATTGACGGAACAAGTTGCCAAGAAGGACGAGATCATCGGCACTGCGGAAGGAGAACTAACAACCTTGCACGACGAGATAGCGACTCTGCAGACTGCCTTGAAGGAAAAGGAAATCCGCCTCCAATCGATGGATTACGAGTATTTCAAGGACGCACGGAAGCGAAAAGCCGAAGAAGTCGACAAGCTTTCGGAATAAGAAGAAATCAAAAATCAATTAACCTCCACAACTTATTTTTCTTAATTTTAAGAGCAAGAATGTTGGAACTTTGAACCAGTACCAATTTGACTATTTCATCTATTATGGTTGCGGAATCATTCCATGACTTGTTCTACGTTATGATCGAAACCCTGCGTGGATTCTGATATTTGCGTGTTTCAACGAATTCTTATGATAGATACTAGAGTCGAATTAATCGTGAACGGCATTATCATTCATATGATCTTCAATCAATGGTATGCGATCCTGGAATCAACCGAAGTGAAGAAGAACCAGCTCCTGGGAACAAAACGATGCGGGGAAAACCTCGTCTTGTGGCGAAATGATGATGGTAGCATCACGTGCCTTTCCGATAAATGCGCGCACCGTGGGGCGTCATTGTGCCACGGAAAGCTAGCTGGCAAGGAAGTGGAATGCCCGTTCCATGGCTTGCGCTACGATGCTTCCGGGAAATGCACGATCATTCCATCACGTGGCGCGACTGTGCCCGTGCCTGAAAACTTCAAGGTTCACTCCTTCCCGGCGCGAGATGAGCACGGCATCATCTGGATCTGGTGGGGCGAGGAGCGCGAAACGTATCCAGATATCAAATTTTTCGACAATCTCGATGGCAAGTTTGCTTACTCCACGCACGCGTGCCCGTGGAACATGCATTATTCACGGTGCGTGGAAAACCAGCTCGACGCGGCACACGTCCCGTTCGTCCATCCAGACTCGATCGGGAGGGGTTACAAGACGATCATCGACGGACCATTTGTCGAACAAGGAGATGGCGAGATCAAGTTCTACCCGGTCATTCGCAAGGAAGATGGCACGGCGTCCAAATTGCCCAACGAGATGGGAAAGCCTGACACGAATCAATATCTGCATTTCATTTTCCCGAACGTGTGGGAAAACAACATCATCGACAGGCTGAAGGTCGTCGCGATATTTTCGCCCGTTGACGAGGAGCATTCGGTCGTGTACGTGCGAGGGTATCAAAAGTTTGCCACGGCACCAGGCTTTCGCGGGCTCTTTAACCGGATCGGTATGGTGTTGAACAAGAAGATCTTGCACCAGGACAAGGCCGTGGTGGAAACCCAAGTCCCAAAGAAGTCGGATCTGTACATGAAAGAGAACCTATTTCCCGCGGACAGCCCGATCGTCGCCTATCGCAAGATGCGACACGAGCTGCAAGAACAGAATCCCATCCCGCAAATTGACTGAAATTGCTGGTGGAAATAAGAATAGAATGATATTATTTTTTCTTTGAAAAGACTAATTAGATCGGCCAGGTCGCCGGTGTCTAACGACGATACCGACGACGAGCAATGCCACCCATGCAATCGGTGCTAGGACTTCATTCACGGGCGTTGGATCGGCGGGCAAACCGGCTGTCCAGGTGCCCTTCACGAATACCAGTGACAAGATGTGGGCGCGCTCCAACCCGCCCTCGTTGGGCTGGTGGAACACGATCATGAGCTGGCCATCGGATATGCGATTGAACACCGAGGAGTGGCCCCCGTCATCCGTGATGACGGGATAGAAACATTGCGTAAAGGGCCCGGTAATGTTCGTCGCGAAGGCATAGCCGACATTATAGCCAGTTGGCCCATAGCTTGACCAGAACAAGTAATATTTGCCCCCATATTTCAGTATGGAAGGTCCGTCGGTCACGCCGTTGTTCCACGGTGCATTCCGTGCCTGGAACAAAAGCGTTGGTTGGCCAACCGGCGCCGTGAAGTTCGAAGTTATCTGCTCGATCCACATTTCGCCCGTGCCATTCGAAGAATCGAGCCACTCATGCGAGAAGATCAAGTAAGTCTTGTTGCCGTCCTGGAACTCTGTACCGTCGAGGCAATGCCAATCCAGTGGCGTGAGCGGGGTTGCCAACTCGTGATACGGGCCGAGCGGGCTCGTGGCGACCGCGACACCCGTGGCTCGCTTGAGCGTTGATGAGTTCGCCGTGAAGAAGATGTAAAATTGCCCGTTGGCATTGCGAAACTCCGGAGCCCAGAAGTTTTCTCGTGCCCAGCTGGAAGCGTTCTCGTGGTATATATAGCCTTGAGCGGTCCAGTGGACGAGATCGGTCGATGTGTAGCCGAGAAAGCCATCCCCGGCCGTCGTGCCAGTCATGTAATATGTTCCATTGTAAACCATGATGTTAGGGTCGCGAATTGGAATGTCTTGGAGGGAGAGCGTGCCATTGGATGCCGTGCTAGGCATCGCGATCGGGGCAACACTTCCTGCAGTGAAACAAAAAGTAAAAGTGATAAACAAGAAAATGGCACGGGATAATGCTTTATTCATAAGAGATCTTGTCGTCGGGGAGGTAGGGGGTCTTGATGAACACGAATTTCAAGTCCGTTTTACCCGTGTTCTCGATGTCATGTTTTTCCTGAGGTTCAACGCGGAACGCATCACCCGCAATCGCATCGTTCTCCTCGTCGTTAATGATGATTTTTCCCTTGCCTTGGATGAAGTAGAACGTTTCCTCGGTTTCGTTGTGGCCATGTGCACCCATTTTTTGACCGGGCTTGATGACGAAGACACCCCAATCGATGTTCGGGCCGCGAATCATGTATTTTGGACCAGAATCGCCATTGCGAAACTTCATTTCCTTTTCTGTGACTTTTTCCATGATTTTCAACCATGTTCGTGTTGATGAAATTAAATTCCCAGCGTGAAATAAAGGATCTTGGTGGAAACTTTACATCGCAACTGTTAATATTTGCTCGAGCAGCTCCTTCGACGTGTCGCGAGGATTGTTCGCGAGGGAGCTGCCTTTCGTGTCCGCGACGATAGCCGGAATATCATCAGCGGTCAATCCGATCTCTGACAATTTTGCTGGAATTGCCAGCGCAGCAAGCAGCTCTTGAATCTTCGTTATCGCCATGTTTGCCATTTCTATGTCGGATACCTCGCCGTCCAATGCGGGTTTTTGCAATGTCCTTCCGATCCACGCGAATTTCCGTATCACATCTGGCAATTCTCCATCCAGATTGAACCTCATGATATGGGGAAGCAAAATGCCGCAGATCATGCCGTGAGGCTTGTTAAACAACGCGCCGATCGGGTGAGCAAAGCCATGGACCGCGCCAAGTTTCGCATTCGAGAATGATAAGGCACTAAGAACGCTACCGTACAACATTTGCTCGCGGGCAATGATGTCCTGTCCGTCTTGGTATACAATTGGCAATACTCCTGCAATGATCTCGATGGCCTTCTCAGCTAGCAGATCCGTGATCGATATGCTCGCTTTCGACACGTAGGCTTCGATGGCTTGCACGAGCGCATCCGTGCCAGAATAAGCAGTAGTTTCGGGTGACATGGAGACCGTGAGCACGGGATCGAACACCGCGACCTTAGCCATCATCTTGTCGCCCCGGATGCTCAGCTTGGCATGAGTTGCCTCGTTGATGAGCACGGCATTGTTCGTGATCTCGGAACCGGTCCCTGCCGTCGTCGGGACGGCAATGAATGTGATGCCCTCGGTGATCAAGTCCTTCCCTTGTTGGTATTCCGCTGCAGAGCCCTCGTTTCGTGACAAGCCAGCTGCTGATTTTGCAAGATCGAGCGTGCTCCCGCCACCGATGCCCAGCACCCAATCCACGCGTTGATCCTCTTCCCGCAACTCGCCGGCCAGCGTGTCAACCTCGGTAACAGTTGGTTCTCCACCTTTCCGGGTTATTTCTTCAACCACGAGGTTTTTAGCCTCGAATTCATTCATGAGCTCCGGATATATGCCCGATTTATCTTTCAACGTCGTGCCGGTCACGAGCAAGCCTTTCTCGCCGAACTCCGCGCAAATCTTTGGCAGATCTTTCCATGATTCCCGCTTGAACACGATCCTCGGCGTGCGGAACGTGAACGGCTTCAAATCTTCTAGCATGAACTGTTTCATACGCGTGCATTTTTAAGAGTGATCAAGGAAATACAAGAAAATAATGCTCAATTATTCTGCGCTCTGTCCTTGATGTAATTGAGCAAGCCACCAGCGAGCAAGAGCTGGATGGATCGTGGTGAAAGGTGGTGATTCACGGGGATGGTCATGTCCTTGGTCAGGTCGTTGATGACGTACTGCTCTTGCGCTCCCTCCTCGAAGTATGCTCGCAATCCGGGGAATTCCAGCTCGTCACCCGCGTCGATGGCGTCTGATTGGTCTGGATCGGCAAACTCGAACGGGATGATGCCGAAGTTGATGAGGTTGGCCTCGTGGATTCGTGCAAATGACTTTGCAAGCACGGCCTTCACGCCGAGATACATGGGCGCGATAGCTGCATGCTCCCTCGCCGAACCCTGGCCGTAATTCAAGCCACCCACGACGACAGAGCCATCTTGCTCGCTCAGCGCACGTTCGGCGAATGTCTTGTCCACGCGCTCGAACACGTGCTTGGCAATTTCTGGAATGTTGCTGCGCAAGGGGAGAATTTCGGCACCCGCGGGCATTATACTATCCGTCGTGATGTTGTCGCCGACCTTGATCAAGACCTTGATTCGCAAGCTATCGGACATTGGTGGAGCGAGTGGCACCGGCTTGATGTTAGGTCCGTAAATAACCTTGATATCCGTGCCGTCCTCGATCGGGGGAATGATCATGCCATCATCGATTTCATACGAGTCAGGAAGGGGCATGAACTCGATTCCCTCGAGTTTCCGTGGATCGGCAATGCTACCCGCGAGCGCCGATGCCGCGGCAACCTCGGGGCTCGCGAGGAACACTTCAGCGTCAACGGTCCCTGATCGTCCCTGGAAATTCCGGTTGAACGTGCGCAGGCTTGCGCCCGCCGATGGTGGCGAAAAGCCCATGCCTATACATGGACCACATGCACTTTCAAGAATTCGAGCCCCACTCCGAACGAGCGAAGTTAATGTCCCGTTTTTCGAGATTTGCTCGATCACTTCCCTCGATCCCGGGCTGATGCCAAGGCTAATGTTCGGTGCAATTCTCTTGTTATTCAAGATCGATGCAACCGCCATCAAGTCTTTCACGGATGAGTTCGTGCACGAGCCAATGGCAACCTGGTCAAGCGGAGTTCCTTCGACGTCGGAAACAGGTACCACGTTATCCGGGCTATGTGGCTTTGCGACGAGCGGTTCGAGCGCATCGAGGTCGATCTCGATAACGTCATCAAAATCAATCTCATCTTCCGGGGTGGGCATGGGCATCCAATCGCCTGGTCTCTCTTGCAAATCGAAATACGCCTTGGTCATTTCATCCGAGGGAAATAAGGAGGTAGTAGCGCCAGTTTCTGCCCCCATGTTCGTGATCGTTGCACGTTCGGGGACTGAAAGTGTCAAAACGCCGCTTCCAAAATATTCAAATATTCTTTCAAAGCCACCCTTGACAGTTATCCTCCGAAGTAACTCCAATATAATGTCCTTGCCCGAAACGAAAGGCTGCAGCTGGCCCACGAGCTTGATGCCGACAATCTCCGGCATTTTTAGCTGGAATGGTTCTCCCGCCATGGCAATAGCCACATCGATCCCTCCAGCCCCGATCGCAAGCATACCTGCGCCGCCTGCAGTTGGCGTGTGGGAATCCGAGCCAAGCAGCGTGTTGCCAGGCTTGCTAAACCGCTCGAGAAACACCTGGTGGCAGATGCCATTACCCGCGCGGGAAAAATATATGCCGTACTTGGCCGCGACGGATTGTAAGAACCGGTGGTCATCGGGGTTCTTGAAGTCGGTCTGCAGCATGTTATGATCGACAAAGGAAACAGATTTCTCAGTTTTCACGCGAGACATGCCTAAGGCCTCGAATTGCAAGTAGGCGAGAGTGCCAGTCGCGTCTTGCGTGAGCGTGTTATCGATCCTGATGGAAATCTCATGCCCCTTTTCAAGGGTACCATCAACGAGATGATTCTCGAGTATCGTCCGTGCGTTCGACATAGAAATCGATAATAACAATGCAAGCAATAATTTAATGGACTTGTGACGATTTAGCAATCAATACCCATGACCGATGTTCGCAACTAAAACAAAGGTAGGCATTACAAAATCATGCCAGAAACCATTGTTGAAAAGATATTCGCTAGCCACCTCGTGCAAGGAACGTGCAATGTTGGTGAAATTGTCGAATGCAATGTGGACTTGCTCATGATGCACGAGATGCTGGGTGACCAGATCGCCCGAATCGCTCGCGAGGCTGGCCTCGTGGATGTCTGGGATCCGTCAAAAATCGTCACAATCCTCGATCATTGGGTGCCAGCATCATCAGAGAAAACAGCGATCATTCACCAGGAATACCGCCGCTTCGTCAAACAGCACGGGATCGCAAATGATCTGGGAATGACAGCAGGAATTTGCCACGTTGCCGTGCCCGAGAGCGGGTTCATTTCGCCGGGCATGTTCGTGATCGGGTCCGACAGTCACACGACGACCTATGGGGCATTGAACTGTTTTTCCACGGGGGTTGGGGCCACTGATTCCACGATCATCCTCGCTAAAGGCACGAATTGGTTCAAGGTACCCTCAACTACCCGGATCCAGATTGATGGGGAATTGCCCTCGCTGAGCGCGGCCAAGGACGTGGCGCTCTACATGCTTAAGATGTTTGGCACGGATGGAATGAATTACAAGGCCATGGAGATTTTCGTGAAGCAACCTTCGAGCATCTCCATTTCCGGGCGCTTCACGATCGCCAACATTGGGGTCGAGATGGGCGCGAAATGCGTCGTGTTCGAGCCGGACGAGTTGCTCGACGCGTGGCTTGAGAACATCGGCGTCTCGGGTTACACCACCGTGCAGCCTGATGATGATGCGACCTACGAGCAAGTAGTGTCCATCGATCTCGGGGAAATAGAACCGTTGATCGCGGCCCCCCCATCACCCTCTAACGTGAAGCCCGCGCGCGAATTCGAGATCGATGTGGACCAAGTGTTCATTGGCTCTTGTACTAATGGACGTCTTGATGATCTTGAACTGGCAGCAAGAATTTTGCACGGCAAGCAAATTAATCCGCGGGTTCGCTGCATCATCATTCCCGCATCGCGGCGCGTGTACGAGGCGGCATTGAAAGAAGGGCTCATCGAGCAGTTCGTGACGGCAGGTGCAATCGTCGAATACCCGACATGCGGTCCCTGCATGGGTGGCCACATGGGCTTGCTCGGTCCTGGGGAGGTGTGCGTGAGCACCTCGAACCGTAACTTCCCAGGCAGAATGGGAGCTAGGGAAGCCGAGATTTACCTGGCGTCGCCAGCAACGGCCATGGCATCAGCCATTGCCGGCAAGATTATCGACCCGAGGGACGAATCATGAATGGTGAAATTAATCAACCCTGGCAGCTTTCCTTCGAGGAGAAGAACCAGGGACGAGCATGGGTGCTCGGCAGCGACATTTCAACCGATGCCATCATATCCGGGAAATATCTCGAGATCAGGGATTTTGAGTCGCTGTCCAAACATGTACTCGAGGGTGTCGTGGATGATTTTCCAACGCGGGTCAAGACTGGAGACGTGATCATTGCCGGAGAAAATTTTGGCTCTGGAAGCTCTCGGGAACAAGCACCGACCGTCTTGAAGTTCCTTGGTGTCGGTGCGATTTACGCGAGATCCTTTGCTCGCATCTTTTTCCGAAACGCCATCAACATCGGCCTTCCCGCGTTCACGATACCATCGGAGATTTCCGAAGCATTTAATGATGGCGAAGAAGTAGTCTACACGATCGAACCACCGTTCCTTGAAAATGCATCGAGTGGTCAACAATTCGTGCTCCCGCCGTTCCCGCCATTCTTCACGAACATCTTGCGCCATGGCGGGGCGATCCCGTTGCTCAAGGAAGAATTAGGCGGTTAAGTATCGCGTTTAGCTCAGAAATCAACACATCACTTGATCTTGCGAATGATTTGTTGGCCAATCTTCGCGCATTGGAAAGCCGCGATGGTTGTGCACTTGATGCGGCTGATGATGAAAATATGCCGTGCCTCTATGTCCTCGATGAACGTCGACAGCGTTTCTAAATTTGCTTGACCTTTTCCGATGATCAAGTCCATCGCGTTTACCTTGTCGATGACATCTTGGTCATTCTGCTCGACGTCATACCCGATCGATGCGCCCGATGTTTCCAGGATCTCGTCGCAGAGCACGTCCATACCGACTGCCTCGGCATCTGCACGCGTCACGTCGTTGGAGATGGGTTTTCCCTTGACCATGCACGTGATGTGTTTGCCGTGTTCTTTCAATAACATGACCAGCAATTTATCAAAGACGATCTCGCCCGCGTTGTCGAGCATGATGAGAACCTTGGCAGCCGTGTCATCGAGGATAAGTGACTTCAATTGCTCCCTGTCATCGATTTCAAACCCCGCAATGTGTATCTCTTCGATGATCTTGAATAGCTCGGCTGCATCAAGCGTGAATTCGTGACCAGGCGTGCTAACGTCGATGATATTTCCCGCAACAACAGCGCATAACACGAAATCAAGTTTAGCGTCGAAATCCTCTATCGAATTGTATCGATCCACCAGGTTGGGAAACATTGCTTCGCATACCGTGTTTGATTCGCGTTTCACGATTTCGAAAAGATCATCAATCCCGAGAAAATCGCTTATCATCCATGCAATTTCCGTGCCTAATTGGAACGTGAGGGCATCACCCGAAAATCCGCGCTGCAAAATTTCAACAGCACGGCGCATGCCTTCCATGATCATGGCTTCATCGGTCGTTCTTTCCCGGAGATATTTCAATGCCATGTCCAGAAGGCACACGGCACAATATGGCTTGATAAACGCGTTTTTCATGGTAAGTTGCATAGCAGAAGCGCGCTATTGAATGTCGCGATTTTAAGGCGAAAGGAGGGAGTATAAAGAATATTAACGCATGACGTCAATGAATGCATAGTGGAATAGATGGATAGTGGAATAGAGCCCAAGTTCAAGGGATACGATTTCGGGAACCAAATCCCTTCAGATGAAATGATTTTCACCTTGATGTCGGACTTGGGACTGCCCGAAGGCATCAAGGAGCATTGCATCGTTGTGAAAGAGATTGCCCTTGATATCGTGAAGCAAATCAAGCAGAGGAATCCACAAGCGGATATTGATGCAGATGTCGTCGAGGCTGGTGCGTTGCTCCACGACATCGGGCGCACCAAGTCCCATGGTGTTGATCACGGGTATCGCGGGTACATGTTGATGCGAGAAGCGAGCATCGACGAGCGAGTAGCCCGATGTGCCCTCGTGCACGTGCTTGGCGGGTTTGACAAGGAAGATATCAAGCACGAGTTCCCCGCAGAGGCTCGTGATGAAATTAAAATATCCTTGATGCCCAAGAACATCGAGGAAAAAATCGTGTGCCTCGCTGACAAGAATGCCGAAGGCACGACGCAAGTAACCACGAAGAAACGATTCTCCCGGTGGTTCAAGAAATATGGAAAGAGCTCATTCCTGCTCAAGTCTCGATATCGCATCATGCAAATCGAAAAGGACATCAGGGCACTCATGTGAACAATCGACGGTATCGATAACTGCAATGATGCATCATGGCAACAACCGCCATTCCTGCCGTTTCCATCACGCGTGATGATGACCAGAAGACTGCGGTCAAGAATGCACTCGATCTCATCCGGGATGAAATTACCGATAAATTGACCCGTTGGAACGATGCTGGGAACAAACCGCAAGTTTTAATCAAGCCAAACTTGCTTTCAACCAATCAAAACCCCGCTTGCAACACGTCGGTGGATTCATGCCTCGGAATTGCTGAATTTATCAAGGTTCTCGGTGATTACACAATCCTGGTTGGCGATGGCACGACCTACGAGACGGGCCATGCACCTTCCACGATGCAAGCGCTGGAGAATCACGGCTATGCCGAGCACCAGGATATCTGGACGCTCGTTGACTTGCACGAGGATGACACGGGTGCATGGTTCGACAACGTGAACAACGACGTGCCACGGCAAGTCGAGCTCGGGATTGCAAAGCTCGCGGTCGAATCCTTCGTCGTCAGCGTGCCCAAGATCAAGACCCATGACGTGCTCGGGCTCACCATGTGCTTGAAAAACATGATGGGCACGCTCAACGCAGCTCGGTACAAGGATGATGCGACTCAAATCATGCGTGGCGACGTGAAAGGATATATGCACGGGTTCGGGAATCGCAAGCCGCATGATCTCACCAAGGAACAGAACATCGGGCCGAGCAAGGTCGCGCTGGCGGCAAATCTCGTTCGATTGGCCGCGTGCCGCCCGCCAGACCTCGCGGTAGTCGACGGGTCGACGATCATGGAAGGGCCAGGACCACGAAGGGGTAATGTTTGTTCTGATATCGGTGGCCTCGCCATGGCAAGCACGGATTTCATCGCGGCGGACGCAACCTGCACGGCAATGACCGGTTTTTCGCTTGATAGCTTTCAATACGTAAAGTTGGCAGGTGAAAACGGGTTAGGTGTTTACGATGTCGCGAGCATCGATTACCGTGGTATCCCGTGGGAATCCTTGAAAGTAGAGATCAAGCCACATCCTCTCTTTTCGGAAGCATCCCCCTGGACCCCAGAAGAAATCGAAGAGATCGCTCAGCTCGTGTAGATCACGTCGTGCTGCTTGTATTTATTTGCCAATGAGAAATTTTTCCAGCGTGGCGACGTCGTTTTCAAGGTCCTTTCCCCATGCATCAACACCCGAACGTATTTCGTTGCCAACAACGATCGCGTGCTGCAAGACTTCGATCTCGTTTCCTTCTAGATCTTGAAACTTGACTTTTACTGGATCCTCGGTAATACCCCAGGCGAGAATCAATCCCGTGGGTTCAAGCGTGCAAAACACGTCATCATCCACCAGTTTCATTGCGGCCTGGATTTGATCCGCTGCAATGGACGTATCCGCGCAAGACACCCCGCCACCGATGGCGAGTAATGCACCTTCATCAAGCTCGTCCACTTGCTCGACGCAATCCATATATTTTATCTCGATCAAGCTCCCGCGAAATTTTTGATGCCCGTGATCGATCATGGTTTGAATGGCACCTGATTGCCAACCCGGATAGAGCTTCACTTGCGTTGAAGGGTCGATGTAGGTTAGATCGGCAGGATGGGTGTCATTGACGGATGGCTTGAACGATTGATGCTTGAACATGTTACTGCAAAACTGGAAGTTATACCCCCGTGCTGATGCCACGCTCGTGGGCTGCTCGAAGGTTTGCGATATCAAGTCCCCGAGCGCCGCGTGGAACTCGTCCGTGCGTATGGAAAACCGCCGTTCCATTTCATCAGCGTCAGGTCGCCCCGGATCATCCTTGGGATACCAATAACGAGTCGCGGAAACCGGATTTTTCTCGCTCACGTCGACGTGCTCGTGATACCAGTCCAGGAAATCAAGCTCGACGATCGGGATGCCATACGTTTCGCTTACATTGGTGGCGTTGCACCCGTGTTCCAATGACTTGTTTGTTACTATGCCTTGCAGCACGACGGGTAATTCCGTTGTATATTTTTTGACCTTGCGAAATTGTTCAGCCTGGAACGCGCCCGTCGAGAAACCTCCCGATCCAAAGATGACATTTGTGATGGGTCGATTTTTTTGCACGTTCACGAGAGGCAAGATGCGCGACCCTATATCATCCGCGAGATCATCCCATGCATTCATGCAACGTGCCTGCATGTCTCCGGCCGTGATGGTGCCGTCGTTCCAGAGACGTTTCGCTAACCCGTGAAGGGCTGCAACTCGTGATTCTCCCTCAGCACGTGCTCGTGCCATGAAGGCGTCGATTGAGCCTTGCATGATTGATGAGGGTCAATGCATCGTGTGAAAAAATACATGCCTCTTGGGACACGCGATGCAAAATCAATGGCTTTTGGCCAAGAAAAATAAAAAATTAGGATTCATTCAACAATGCATCGATTTTTTCGGTGTAATATGACTTTGCGCGCAAACCAACATGTAATTGACCTTGCATTGTTCCATCCTTGAATATCGCCACCGCGGGAACAGCAGTGATCCTGAATTTCCTCGCGAGGTTTTCATTTTCATCGACATCGACCTTGAACACTTTCACGTCCTCGGTTGCTTCGCTGGCAATCTCGTCAAGGATTGGCCCGAGAGCTCGGCATGGCCCGCACCACACCGCTGAAAAATCAAATATTACCACCTTCGCGGCGTTCGATGCTTCATCAAATTCGGAATCCCCGTGGATTATTTGAACTACTTCTGCCATGATTTTCATAACCTTGATTTTTCTATAAAAAGAAGGAGCACCTCGAAATAAAATCTTGATCATTTCTCGTGATAAGGCATGATGGCGGTGAACGCCGCAATCGGTGGCAAGAAACGAGTCAATGGAAAAAAATTTTATGAGCATTGCTAAGATAGGTAAACTCATGCCAAGCATTCTCGTGGTGTATTATTCGTTTGAAGGAAATACCAAATTCATCGCGGAAACCATCGCCAGCGCGGTGGATGCAGATACCCTTCGATTGGAAGTTAAGAAGGAGCTGAAATCACATGGTTTCAGTAAATTCGTGTGGGGTGGACGTCAAGTCGTTATGAAAAGCAAACCCGCCCTTAAATTGCCGATGGAAAAAAACCCGGCTGATTACGACATCCTATTCATAGGCACGCCGGTTTGGGCATATACCTTTTCACCGGCCTTGCGAACATTTTTCGCGAACGTGAAGCTTGTTAACAAGAAAATCGCCTTGTTCTGCTCGTGCGGCGGCACTCGCAAGAAAACATTCGAGAACATGCGCGCGCAATTGCAGGGAAACGAGATTCTTGGCGAGTTCCAAGCAATCGAACCTTTGCATCAAGATTCCGAGGCTCAAACACAAAATGCCATCGATTGGGCAAAGGAAATGGTATCCAGCCTTGGTTGATCGAGCAAAGCTCTCTGCCATTAAAAGTTTAAGACCTTTGGCTTGCATTAACCTGGCGATCCACCATGATTGAGAACTTGTTTGTCGTTACCGAAACGGGCATCTGCGTTTTTGCTTATCATGCCGAGGGATCATCGAGATTGAATCTCGATGAAAATCTCGTCTCCGGATTTCTAAGCGCGATCACGCTGTTTACACAAGAAACCTTCCACGAGAGCAACTTGATGAAGGTCGAGATATCGAGAAGAAAAAAGATTGTCATTTACAATCCGCCGCGTGATGAAGCAATCAGAGACCAAGAAACTCTCGGGACGAAACTCCGCATCTATGCGGTGACCAACTTTTACGATCATGACAGGCTAATAAAGAAATTACTGAAGGAAATCTTTACCCGGTTTCACGAAAAGTTCAAGAACGACTTGACCCGGGATCACATGAACGAAAGCAGCCTTTTTGAAACATTTTCAAATGACATTAACCAAATGCTTGCTGGTAAAACCTATCCCCGCGCTAAAAAACAATTTCGCCTTGGCTTGATAGTCGCATTCATCTTGATAGCAGTTCCCCTTGTCCTGGAAATTTATTTTGGTCCTGATTTCACGTCCATCGAAAATTCAGGGTTAAAATACGATGAAGTGATCAAGTTCTTGGTTATCGTTGGCAGTATTGCGGCCGCAGTGATGTTCACGAGTGGCGTCATTGGGGGGTACATTGCGGGTTCAAGAAAGGATGCAATGCGGATGGGCTTCACCCTCGCGGCGATCGCATTTGCATTGATCGTCTTGGCTTCATTTCGCCAAGGAATCACGTTTTTCGGAATTGCCGTGGTATTGCTCGTGTATCTCGGGTTGATCGGCATCGTGGGTTGTTTCATCGGCGGCTCTTTTCGAGATCTCAGGGCATTGTGGCCCGTCGAAGCCACTCCATGGCGTCATCCAATCTTTGATTCATTGTTGAAGCTACCCGATGGCGATACCGTTAGTGAGGATGAGATATAAGGATAAGCCGATCCTCCACGCGATATGCCGGCGTGAAGAACTATATAGCTACTATAAGAATCGTAGCACCGCGGGAATTACGTCATCCAAAAATTTGACGCTCCTTTATCATGCATGAGCATGATGAAACACCACATAATGTCATTCATCACAACCCAGCATGAAGGGCTAGCGAAGAAGATCGGAGAATTTTTTGGTGCCAGGGGGTCTGATTCTGACCTGATTTTCTATGATAGCATCGACGATGACCAAAACGTCTATATCACGATCACGCCGCAAGGTTATCCCGACAAGTTAAAAACGTTATTACAGTGCCTAGCCATCGGTGATTTTAACATTCTCCTCGTTACGCCCGATGACAAAATGGATTCTTTAATGGGCGAAATGATCGTCGCGCTGGAAATGCATCCGGAGGCGATCCCGCTGGTTGTCATGGGTGGCATTACAAAAATGAATGAATATCTCGTTGACGAGATGAAAGCCAAGCTGTTGCAAATCATCAAGAATACCTCCTTGAAGGATCGAGTAAACGAGATCATCATTATTCAAAATTATGAAACCGATCTACCGGCATTCAAGGATCGCATCATGGAGTTAGCCGCCACCATTCCAGACAAGAAGACCGGCAATGTTCGCATCCTCATCGACGCGTCGTTCCCGGTGAAGGGCGTTGGCACGGTCATCCTCGGCGTCGTGAAATCGGGCACCTTCAATGCCAACGAGATGCTCGAGATGACGGATCCAAGCGGTAATTACAAGAACATCATCGCGAAATCGATACAAATGCAAGACATCGACCAGAAATCCGCGACCCAGGGCGATCGTGTCGGGGTTGCCATCAAGGGTCTCAAGCCGGAGGAAATTTCCCGGGATAACATGCTCGTGACCAAGGGGTCCATGGAGGCCCATGATGAAATCACGGTTAAATTCAAGCTTTCCAAGTTCGTGAAGAAGCCGGTTGATATCAAGGACAAGCAGCTTTACCATATTGCCATCGATAACCAGGTCTTCGGTGCGGTGCCGGAAACAATCGAAGGTGGCGCCGAGGACGGTATCCTCAAGCCGAACGAAGAAGGCTTGGTCCGGTTCAAGTGCGAGAAGAAGTTCTCGTTTAATGAAGAGAATAATTGGGCAATCGTGACTATTCTAGAGAAATTTAACGGAAAATTGCGAATCCTTGGATGTGGCCCGATTCAATTGTAAATCTTATCGTCCTTTTCTTTTCATTCTTGTAACAAGATGCCTTGGCTCTTTTTCTTTCATGTATCGAGCAGGAATCGGTTATTCGACGGTTTGCGGCTCGAATTTCTCGGCAAGGTGCGGTTTCAACTTGCGGATCGAAATAATGTAGGCGGGGATCAAGGCAAGCACGATGAAAATGGAGATGATGAAGGGCATTTTCACCCCGAATGCATCCAAGGCCAGTCCGCCGAGAATGGGTCCCACGGCGCCGCCAAGATCTTGAAATGCCGCGCTGAAACCTATGACTTTCCCGCGATTCGCGATTGAAATGCGCGAAAAAATGTTGGACAAGAGCAAGCTGATCGTCGTGGCGAGAGACATGTCTGCAACTTCCAACAAGCCAAATTCCCACAAGGCATTAACGTTAATCACTGCCCAGGTGATGAGTGCTGCCAAGATGCTGAACACCGTGATGCCGATGTATTGGTTGACATGATCCGCGATGTTGCCGAGCCTCGGGCCGATGAGGTTCGCGATGATGTTTGCCGGGGCAATGGCGATGAGAATAAACACGGCATTCTTTTCGATGTCCCGGTTCAAGTAAATTTGCATGAACGGCTTCGCGATCGACCCATTCATGTTGGATAACAGGTAAGCAGTCGCGAGCATGATGAAGCCAATCAAGAATGCCTTCCGGTTGGCCGGCAAAGCTTGCTTGGACTTGTCACTTTCAAGATCTTTGCTGGATCCTGCAGTATGCGTTTCGCTGAACGAGATATCGTCATCAAGATCACGCGACCGGTTCAGGAATTTCCAGGTGAGTTTCTCGTCGACGTTGCGAAGGAAGATTATTCCGCCGACGATGTTGGACACGAAATAGAAAAGCATCGGGCTATATATCAAGGCGTAATTGCCTGGCGTGAGATAGGTCATGATGGCAAATACCGCGATTCCGAACACGGCCCCGACCAGTATGCCTTGGCCTTGCGCCCCGGTTCGCCTGCCAAATGCGAATGATCGATGATTCTTGTTCGATTTTTGGCTCACCAGCGTGTCGTACGGCACCCAAAAGAAAGCAACCAGGAAACCCAACACGAATGTGCCAATGTTAAGCAAGAACAAGGATTGCACGATGATGGCAGAATAGATGATCATATATGACGCGGCTCGCCCGCTTGCCCCGATAAACACGAGTGTTTTCTTGCTCATTCGATCCGTGAGAAATCCAACCAGAAAGCCGGAAATCGAGGAACCAAGCGTCAAGAACGAATACATCAAGCCAACTTGCAAGCCGGACCCGCCCAACATCACTCCCGAAACATACGGTATCACGAAATCCGTGAAAAAAAAGCCAACCGAATTATATCTCACGATGCGCACCATTTGCGAAAAATCCGGCGTGAAGTTGCGACCATCTGGCGTGGATGTTTTGCGGCGAGCAAAAATGGCTTTCATGGATATTCTCTTGAATGTCACGAGTCCAAAGAGGCAGTTGAATTGCAATCAAATGCCCACGTTTTGCCCACGGCCATGTATCCAGTCTAGAACCGAAATCTTATAACGTGGCCGGCGCGAGTTTGATCAACCAATCATTTCATGCGTGATATACTATGGCGTTCAAAATTCAGATGCCCAAAGAAATGAAGATAAGGCTTATGGCCAACATTGCGGCAATCGTGATCGCGTTCTTGGATGCTGGTTATTCGGCTTGGTATCTGGCGCTGGTGTTGAATCAAGCCATTCTAACAAGCGCTGGTTCTATCTTTATTCTGTTCCCGATCATGTCGGTTGCCGGGGCAGGCTTGTATTTCCTCATGGCAAAAACGATGTGGGCCTTGCAGAAAAAAACGAAGCAAATGGGTAAAATCGTTCTCGTGCTCGTCGCGGTGCTCGGCATTCTCGGCAGCATCGTTCCCGTGATGACCGCGATAATGAGAGATTCGGATTTCACGACCGCGTGGTACTGGTCTGTCCTTGTCGGTTTCACTTCCGGTCTCGGATTCTTGATAGTGGCCGCCAAGATGATCGGCGAAATGATAGAAAAGCTCAAGAATATAATTTATGGTGGCTTCGCAGCATTGGCAGGTCTAGTCGTGGTGATCGTTCTCGCGAATTTTTTAGCGAATTATTCCGATGCTGTGCAAGTCGCAGCACTTGGAGCAATGATCGCGACCATTGCAGGAGTTGTCTTCACGATCCTCGGTTACTGGGCGGAAACTGTGTTGATCAAGAAAAAGTTTCTTGTTTATAGCTAATTTTCTTTTTTTTCCATGAAATGCCAAGATATCTTCATGATCATTTCAGAATACTTCCGAATTGAAAAGCGTGCTGTTAATCTTGCTAAATTAATAAAATTAACAGAAATCTTTTGAATGCTTGAACCCGACAAAAAAGCAATTTCATTGCTGTGCCGCAGCACCTTGTGCTCCGAAATACATGTTGTAGAGTAATGTATCTACCATGAAGAATATAGTTTCATTGACATTCAGTCCATTCTTAGCCGACGTGGGCACAAATGCCACTAGACCCATTTCTTGGACGAGCGCGTTCGCAGCATCGAAGATAGATTGTTGCTCGTTCTGATCGACGAGATCGAGTTTCGTGCCGACGAGGACGATGGGTGCGTTCGGTGCATTCTGTCGAAACATGGCTATCCATTCCCTGGTCGCTTCCAAGGTCATGTACCTGCTTAAATCGAAGCAAATGAACGCGCCGACTGCCCCTTTCACATATTCGGGTTGTATGAAGCGGAAACGTTCTTGTCCGCCCAAATCCCAAAGCACAAGGGAGATTTTCCTGTTTTGGCGTTCCAAGGCTTGCGTGTGAAATTGAACCCCGACGGTAAGTTTCGTGTCTTCAAGGAATTCGTTATGGATGAACCGGTAGAGGATCGTTGTTTTTCCAACACCGCCTTGCCCGCCAACAACCAATTTCCAAATGAAGTCATATTGACTTGCCATTTCATTTCACGTGAAATTTAATTGTTTCAAGCATTGTTGAACGTTTCACACGGTCTTTGATCTCTTCCAGCCGAGAATCGATCAATTCCCTCGAGCAACACACCTTAACCCAATTTATGGGGGGAGTTCACTAATACAATGATTTATTTGCAAGTTTTATATAAGTATACGTTTTAACAGAGGAAATGAATGAAAATTCATTAAAAAAGGTTCTGCAAGGTGCAAACTCGAGAACATGGCTTGCATTGGGTTTATTTTTGATTTTTGTTTGATTTACATTGGTTTTTCATGCAAGGATCTTGAGTTGCGTCGCCAAAGTGCTATATCGAGAAAGTCGATCGAACGGGAATTTGGTTTTCAGCTTAACCAATCATCCGAACATTTCGCGAAAGCGATTTTCTCGTACCCCGTTATCGTACCCGCCTCATACAAGCAGCCAATAGTTTTGTCCGGAAATACGGCGAGCGATGAATACGCGAAGTTTCCGGGTTCGATGATCCTGGTAAGCGGCCATGTTTCTCCGTCATCGATGCTCGCGCGTATCGTTCCCTGGTCACGGGCCGAAGTTGACGCGGGATTCGCGAACAACAAGACATTTCGCTCACCATCAAGCGGATCCGAATGGCGGATGATGCTTCCCTGGCAGACAGGTTCGATCAAGGCAAGATCATCGACTAACTTTGTCCAGGTCTGCCCGCCATCGGCACTCGTGGCGATTTTTCGATGCTTCGTCCCGCCCTGGTTCCTCGCATTTATTAAGATAGATCCATCAGATAGTTCGACAGCTTGCACCTCGTTAGCATGGCCAGGACCTGGATCTGGTGCGACGTCGCCCATGGCCCATGTTTCTCCATCATCATCGCTGTACGCCACGTAGACTTGCCACTTTCCCCAAGGACCTTGATTGAACGGCATGATGATGCGGCCCGCGTGTTTTCCCCGCCGCAACTGGATGCCTATGCCGGGGCCACTGGCAATCGTCGTGACCGTCGATGGTCGCTTCACCTGCCGCGTGATGTCGCGCGGGGTGCTCCAGGTCACGCCATCATCGTCGCTGTGCATTTCAAAAGACCGCAGCGCCCGTAACCCGAGCCATTTTTGCCACCGGGTTTCCACGAACCCTGGTGCGATCCGGTGTTCATTCGACGGATACGGGTAGCACTGGAAAAACAAGATGACGCGTCCTATATCCCGGGCGATGACCGATTCTGGATTGTTCAAGCTGTCCCGGCCCATTCGTGCGAGTACCCGAAGCGATTCCCACGAGTCGCCATTATCCGTGCTGCGCTTGAGCACGATGGAATTCTCCGAGTGGTCAGAAATCGATTTTCGCCCTTCACAAAACGCGAGGAGTGCACCTTGGCGCGTGATGATGATGGACGGGATACGATACACGGCATGACCTTCGATGCCTCCCGTGAATACATCTACCCGTGTTATGTTCTCCATAATCATCATCACTCGGCATCTGTGAAATTCGCAGACACTATTTAACCATGTCAATAATCGCGAGCAAGGTTTTAAAACGTGCCAGGCACCAAAAAACGTGATGAAGCGATTCGCCTTGAAATATCTTTTTTTGCGAACAGCCAGCTCGGCTGCGGGCTTAATCATTATCATCGTGAATTTCGTTTCATGGGACCTTTATCCCGAAGACATCCCCTACATATCGTCAGAGACATTACTCTTGGCAGTTTTATTTGGTTTCCAAACTTTTATGTTTTTTTACCTGGGATTTCTCATTGCCGACAGCATCTCGAGATTCTGGTGGAGCCGATGGCGAACCGTAGAGACAAGTGCCTTGACAGAGAGTTCGATCACCGTGCCAGGTGATCACGTGATTCCCGGGAAACTCTACCAGCTTTCCAGCACGATGAATGAAAGTGTGCCAGGAAAGCTTATCATCGTGAGTTATGGGATTAACGACAACCAGTTCCGCGCACAGCACATCGCCAAGGCACTCGCGGCATTAGGTTATCGTGTTTTCACGTGGGACTACCGGGGGCGTGATGAAAGCAAGGGAAAAATAACGGATCTTCTCGGCCACGTGCAAGACTTGCGGACATTAATCGAATTCTGGTCCAACAATTCGCTGGTTGATGCTGGCGAGGTATACTTGTGCGGCTGGAGTCTCGGCGGCATGGTATCGATCATAGCGGGCTTGGCTGACGACCGGGTCAGGAAACTCTTTGTTTGGTCGACATGGTCTGATCTACGACGTCGTGTCTTGTGGCGAGTTTACGTGAATCCCCTTGTTGTTCTTCGATACCTGTTCAAGGGTGAGCTCTTGTATGTATCGCGCAAGACAAATGAAGAAGTCTCGCCAGTCCATTATGCGAGAAACCTGGAACGGGAGAAAGGTGGACGAGAATACTTGGAGATGCTAGTGAAATCAAAGTTGTTCATGTGCCATGCAAAGAACGATTCCATCATCGGTTTTGATAATTTCAAGGAAAATGCAAGTGCATTGCATTTACCACAAACCAACCAGTTTGTCTTCAAGAAAGGAAGCCATATGGTTATCCGGAAAGAAACCATCATCGTCGGCCTCTTGAGCCGTTTTTTCACTGAGGCGTGAAAAAATGCTTCCATGGCCCTTAATGCTTATGGATGACGAGATCATCGCGATCTTGTTTGTTTTCTTCATCATCACGGTTGCCTGGCGATATTTTTTCAGGTGGGATTCGCGCAACCGGTTGAGGACCCCGGGATTGAACCGGGAAGGCGGGATCGAGTTCCGTCCCCCATTTCCAAGGGCTGCTAATGAAACCATTGCTGTCGTTTCAAGCGCGAGATGGAATCTCGCGATTCGATGCACGTGGCTCGTGCAAGGGCTCCTCGCTGCAGGATTTAGGGTGGTATTATTGGCAGAAACATCATCACTCATCAAAAATTTGGAACAAAACGATGTACATGATGTTATATTTTACAATTCCTATTCTAACGTGAAAAAAACAGTGCATGTACTTCAACAAGGCCGTGAATCCGGCGTCAAGCGTGCCATTTTAGTAAATTTCGGGGGAAGTTATGGACTCAAGAACATCCGGTCCGGGATGCTTGATGCGGGCGCTCCTATCGTGCAACAGGAAACAAGCGTGTACTTGATCAGCGAAACCAAGGTGGTTGCAATCCCGGATGTTGAGCAAGGGTTATTCAAGGAAATGCTTCTCGTTCAGCGCTCCCGTGGCCATTTGCGCGATGCCGAGTTGCTGGTCATCGGGACGATCTTGCGCTGGTTGGCATAATCATAATTTCATTTTGGGTTCAAGTCTATACATTTATATTTCTTATTTTCCAAGGTTAGATTTGATAGTATTTTTACTATCGATGGAAGGGCAAAACTTGCTAACGGTGACAAGTGCATGAAGCTGATGATCGTAGACGATGATCTTGATATTCTCAATTTGTTAGAGGATATCTTATCATTGAAGTTTCCTTCCATCGAACTCGAGATTGCAAAAAATGGCAGCGAAGCTTTGGAACGGCTACAGGAGTTGGCTACAGTAAATCCAGTAGATATCGTGCTTTCGGATATGAAGATGCCGGTCATGAATGGTGCCGAGCTTTGCAAGCTCATAAAGGAAACATACCCGGACATCAAGGTTGCTTTGATGACTGCCTTTAACGAGACAGGTAGTTGTTTCGACGAGATTTTCTTTAAACCCATCGATTTCGATGCATTATTCAATTTCATTAAAAATAATTGGGTTTAAATTTCATTTAGTGCCGAAATTATCGGCGCATGATTCTCTTGTTTTTTTAAACTTATCAATTTTTATCAGCGCCATCTTGATTTTGATTTCTCTCTCGACCTCATTATCAGTTGCCGCATTTTTAATGAAGTGAAAAGCAGATATATGGAATACCATATTCCATATATGATAAAAATCAAGGATCGCATAATCGTGTTCGACATTGACATCTTGTACGTTATAGTTCCAGCGGCTATCTTCCTTATCATCATCATCCTCGTTAAGTTCCTTTTCTATCCGAAAACAAATAAAAACACGAAAAGTCAAACGAAGGAGTACTTGAATCAAAAGTTTGATGATCTTCTTGCGCTTCGTGCTATCCTCGTGATCAAGAAGGAATCGGGGGTGCTCTTGTATTCTTATGTCGTGGAATGCGATGACGACCTCAAGCTCAAGAGTCCAGACTTTTTCTCCGGCGTTATCCATGCCATCCAAAATATCGGCAAGGAAATGGGGTTCAAGGATCAATTCAGCCGCCTTGTTTATGGTAATTACCAGATCATATCAAATGCCGGGCAATCTTGCCAGGCCGTTCTCGTGTCGCGCACGGAGCCATCCACGGTGTTTGAAGACAATCTTCTCTTGCTCGTCAAGGCATTCGAGAAAAAATACACCGGAAAGCTCCGGGAAAATGTTGGTTATATCAACTCCGCGGATTATGATGGTGCCGTCGAATTGGTACGTGATCTTTTTGACACGTTCTACATCGAAAATTTGAACATGTTTTACAATCCTGAAGCTATGGAAGGCGGTGAAGTGTCGAAACTCGGTAAGTTATTGCTAGACCAGGCGGCCATTTATTACAAAAAAAATAACTCCGTGTGCCTGCGAACTTTGTTCATCGATGTTTGGGGCAATAACATCGATGACGTGCAAAAAAAGCATACGAAAGATGATATTATTCAAGAACTCTATCATCTCTACAAATCCAATTACTTTGCTTTTTATAACGTGTAAAGAGGCATATCACGCGGTTTTTACGTTGTTTTTTTGCTCGATCTCCTTGCGTGTCGGGCACTCCTCGCAAGCAGTCGTGTCGTCGCCGTGTGATGCCTTCACGATCCAGCAACGATTGTCATCTGCGTAATAGGCGATGCAGTTTTCTGCGATTTCGGGAGTGCAGTGCCTTAGCTGGAAGCAAGCAAGCTTCTCGTCGAAAAACTTGCGAAATACTTTTGGCAATTTCTGGACGTCATAATTCGATTGCTTCGCGAGATCGGTTAGATCACGGGAATTATACGTGTTCCAAAACAGGATAGCGTGATCTCCTTCGGCCGGTGTTGTTTTCATGAAATCAAGCATTGCAGCGCACGCCTTTCCCGTGTAGGTCGTTTCAAGGTGGAATCCCTTGTCCCCCTCGAGCCGGGCGACGAGATCGACGGCGGCGATGCCTTCCCTTGTCATGCAGCCATATTCGGTCCCGAGATACTTGTCGAAGAAGAGAAAATCATCAGGATAGGTGACCTTGACCTCAGGAATGTTGGGGTCTGCTTTACGCATCATCTTGAGCGTGTTTTTTATATTGCGCTCGATGGAAGACGGGTTCGTCACGATGGCATCCGAAACTTGCACTGCCGCGACCTTGGTTTTCAATCCTGCCAGTTTACAGCCGAGAATCAAGCCAGACACGGAACCCGTGGATCCCGCGGCGATGAATACATGGCTGGGTTCCGGGATTTCGCCGGCCTTTACTTGTTCGGCAAGTTCAAAGCCTGCGTTCACGAATCCAAGGCATCCTGCGACAGTGCCCAGGCCAAACAAAGGCGATCCCCCTGGTAGCATGAGATAGCTTTTCGGGTGGAAAAGCATCAGGCCGAGGCCACGAACAGCGAGGTCGCCATAGTTTGCAACGAGCTTGATCTCTGCATGTAAATTGACGTACATGAGCAACTTGCGCTGTACTTGCCACGTGAGAGGCTGCCTGAACATGTAAACCGTCGATTTCATCCCGAGAGCATTGGAAAACAAGACCGATGCGAGGCCATGGTTCGTTCCTGTTCCACCCGCGGTGATCATGGTGTCTTTTCTTTTCTTGAGGGCATTGGCAAATAGAAATTCGAATTTTCGGGGTTTGTTCCCCCCATAGATGGACGATGTCAAGTCATCCCGTTTGATCCACACTTGATAGCCAGGAAATTCAGCGGAAAGATTCTGGAGCAATTGCACGGGCGTTGGGATGCCATCCATCAATGGCATCCACGGGATTTTTTTCAAACCCGGGTAAGCTTCGAGCAAGGGACGTCGCGTGTTCTCGACATGAAGTGGATTGCTATCCATTTCATTCATCTTCGCCATTTTCATCGCTGTTCACCAGTAGATCGACGGCGGACAGCTCATCAGCATCGTCCTTAAATCGCATGATGATGTAACCGGCTGCAGTGCGGCCAAGCACCTTGATGGATGCTGCCTCGATTCGAACCATGTTACCAAGGCAACTCGCTAGCACGAGCTGGTCATCTTCCGACACGCACTTGAGGCACATGACTTCGTCGTCACGCAGCCGGATGTTGATATTTTTCACGCCCATGCTTCCCCGGTGGGTTTTTCGATAATCCTCGAATCGCGTGCGCTTGCCATAACCTTTCTTGGTCACGGTTAACAAGGTTTTCTTTTCTTCCTCCTCGACCGTCACCATGCCAATGACCTGGTCACCTTCGTGGAGATTCATCCCCTTGACCCCGATCGACCCGCGCCCGGTTGCCCTGACTTCGGACTCGGCAAATCGATTTGCCATTCCTTGCTTCGTACCGAGCACGATCTCGTGATCGCCGGTCGTTATCTTAGCCGTGACGATCTCGTCGCCTTCTCGCAACGTGATGGCAATGATGCCCGGATCGCGTACATTTCCAAATTGGTCAAGCGAGGTCTTCTTGATGATGCCATTCTTGGTGGCGATGATGAGGAACATGTCCTCTGAGAAATCGCGTGTTTGCACGATAGTGCTGATTTTCTCGTCTGGCTTGAGTGAAATGAAAGCTTCGATGGGCTTCCCCTTGGATTCACGCGAACTTTCAGGGATGTCATAGACTTTGATCCAGTACAATCGGCCCATGTTCGTCATCACGAGTAAGAAGTTATGGGTGGAAGCGATGAACACGTCCTTGATGACGTCGTCTTCCTTGAGCGACGCGACACGTTTCCCCTTGCCGCCACGGTTCTGCGTCTCGTAAAGAGAAACTGGCACGCGCTTGATATACCCTGTTTTCGTGACGATAACCGCGACGTCTTCTTCTTCAACAAGGTCTCCCGCAGTTATCTCGGTATCCTCATCCTCGCCGATGACGATTTCCGACTTTCGAGCGATTATTTTTTTATATTTTTCTTTGATTTCCAGGGATTCTTCCTTGATGACCTTCATGCGCTCCTCTTTCGAGTCGATGATTCCCTGGTATTTGACGATGTCGAGTTGAAGCTGGTCACGCTCGTCGATCAACTTTTGGCGTTCGAGACCCGTGAGCCGTCGCAACCGCATTTCGAGGATTTCATTCGCTTGAATCTCCGTGAGTTGCAAGGAATCAATCAATTTTTGCCGGGCTTCATCGGAATCCTGGCTACCCCTGATGATGCTGATGACCTCGTCAATGTGGTCAAGAGCAATGAGCAAGCCCTCGACAATATGGATGCGTTCCTTTGCTTTTTTCAAATCATAAATCGTGCGCTTGAGGATAATGTCTTCTCGATGATTGATGAACTTGAGGAGCATATCCTTTAATCCAAGGATCTTTGGAATGCCATCATCGAGCACAAGGTTTATGATGTGGAATGAAGTTTGTAATCGTGAGTGCTTGAAAAGAGCGTTCAGTACAATCTTTGGACTCGCTTTCTTGGAGAGTTCGAAGACAATGCGCATCCCCTCGCGATCCGATTCGTCGCGTACAAGCGTGATGCCCTCGATGGTTCCCTCCTTGATCTTCGCATCAATATCCGTGATAAGCTGTGCTTTGTTGACCATGTAGGGAATTTCCGTGACGATGATAGCTTGCTTCTCATCCTCGACTTCTTCGATGTCCGTTTTCGCTCGCACCACTATGCTGCCCTTGCCGACACGATAGGCATCATTGATGCCTTTTTGGCCCATGATAAGGGCACCCGTGGGGAAATCGGGTCCAGGGATGATCTTTATGAGCTCGGATAGTGTCAAGTCCTTGTCGATCAAAGCGATGACTGCGTCGAGAACCTCGCCGAGATTATAGGTGGGAATGGATGTGCTCATTCCCACGGCGATGCCGCTGGAACCGTTTATCAAGAGATTCGGGATGCGGGAAGGTAGGTATTTCGGCTCGGAAAGCGTTTCATCGTAGTTGGGATCGAACGGAACGGTTTCCTTGTCGAGATCGGCAAGCAATTCCGCTGCCATTTCTGACATGCGAGCTTCGGTGTATCGATAGGCAGCAGGTGGATCGCCATCGATCGAGCCAAAATTGCCTTGGCCATCGATCAACGGGTACCTGAGCGAGAAATCTTGCGCCATGCGAACCAGGGCGTCATATACCGCGATGTCGCCGTGTGGATGATATTTTCCGATGACGTCTCCGACGATCCTGGCGCATTTCTTGTAAGCGGTGTTGTGCCGAAGCCCCATCTCGTGCATGGCATAGAGAATCCGGCGATGGACGGGTTTCAAGCCGTCACGAATGTCTGGAAGGGCGCGCCCGACGATGACGCTCATGCTATAATTCAAGTATGATTCCGAGATCTCGTCCTTGATGCTCCGAATGATAACGTTTGCCGGATTTTGCACGCCTGGCTCGTCTGGCGATGGAGGTTCGGTGGTCATTCTCTTTCCTTTTTGCTTGTGAAATTAGTTTAAATATCGAGAAACCCGACATTTTTTGCATTGGAGATGATCCATTGCTTGCGAGGCAAAACATCTTCTCCCATTAGTATTGAAAACATCTGGTCCGCTTCCTGGGCTTCCTTGATCTCGACCTTCTTGATCATGCGAACCGTGGGGTCCATGGTCGTTTCCCAGAGCTGCTCCGGGTTCATCTCGCCGAGACCCTTGTAGCGTTGGATCTTGATCTTGTCTGATTCGATGCCCTGGTTCTTGTAGTCATCGAGGTTTTTCTTGAGACTCTCGTCTGAATAGACATATTTGTTGTCTTTTTTATAAGAAATCTTGAATAACGGGGGCATAGCGATGTAGATGTGCCCGTTTTCTATCAATTTACGCATGTACCGGTAGAAAAACGTTAGCAACAATGTCGTGATGTGGCTACCATCGACATCGGCATCGCACATGATGATGATGCGGTGGTATCGCAATGAATCGAGGTCCACGCAATTTTCATTGTCCTCTTTTTCCTCGCATCCAGGTGAATCTTCGCCACTGCTATTATACCCGCAACCAAGTGCCTTGATCATGGCAATGATTTCATCGTTTGACAAAATCTTGTTGAGTCTGGCCTTTTCAACGTTGATGATCTTGCCTTTGAGCGGCAAGATTGCTTGGTACCTCCGGTCCCTGCCTTGCTTGGCAGAACCGCCAGCAGAATCACCTTCAACGATGAAAATTTCACGGTTAGCAGGATTCTTTTCCTGGCAATCCGCCAACTTGCCAGGTAAAGTCGATGTTTCGAGGTCGCTTTTCTTGCGAACAAGATCCCGCGCTTTCTTGGCCGCTTCACGTGCCTTGGCAGCGGCTATGTTTTTTCCGAGCACGATCTTGGCGATGTCCTTGTTCTTGTCAAAAAATTCGGTCAATACCTCTCCGAATTGTTGCGAGATCAAGGTTCGCACCTCTGGGTTGCCCAGCTTTGTCTTGGTCTGGCCCTCGAACTGCGGATTCGGGATCTTGACCGAGATCACCGCGATGAGACCTTCACGAACGTCATCGCCCGTGAGGTTCTCGTCCTTCTCCTTGAGTAACCCGAGCGTGTCCCGTGCATAAGTGTTCGAGGCGCGCGTGAGCGCTGCCTTGAATCCTTCCAGGTGAGCACCACCCTCGTTCGTTCCGATGTTGTTGGCAAACGTGAGGATCGTGGATTGATAGCTGAAATTGTGGAGCATGGCAATCTCGGTGATTATCGACCCGTCACCAAACTCGAAATGCATTGGTGTATCGTAAAGCTTTTTCTTGTTCTCGCACAAATATTCCACGTATTCATTCAAGCCGCCGTTGTATTGGAAAACATCCGATTGCTCCGTTCCCTCGCGTTCATCTATCAAGGTGATTGCCAAGCCCTTGTTGAGAAAAGCGAGTTCTCGTAATCTTGTTTCCAGCAAGGGATAGGAATATTCCAACTCGGAGAAAATCTCGGCATCGGGCTTGAATTGGACGGTCGTGCCACGGTGTGTTGTTGGCTCCCCGCGTGTAACGGGCGAGGTCGGTTTTCCCCGGGAATAAGATTGATGCCAAGTATATCCTTCTCGATTGACCCAGACATCAACTTGCTCGCTTAGGCCGCAAATGATCCTCAATCCGACACCGTGTAATCCTCCTGATACCTTGTAACTCTGGTTATCAAACTTACCACCTGCATGCAAGAGTGTCATCACGACTTCAAGGGCGGATTTGCCTGGAAATTTCGGATGTTCACCGACAGGAATGCCACGGCCATTATCTTCCACGTAAATCGCGTTTCCTGGAAGGATCTTTACCGTAAATTCCGTGCAATAGCCTGCCATGGCTTCGTCGATGGAATTGTCAACAACTTCCCATACCAGATGATGCAATCCCTTGGTATCGGTTGAACCAATATACATGGCAGGACGCTTTCGCACGGCTTCGAGGCCCTCAAGCACCTTGATCTTGCTTTCATCATACTCATCTTTTTTCTCGATTTCTGGCGTTTCCGGTATAACTTCTTCGATTTCTTCAACATTGCTAGAGCCAGTGCCGCTGGGCAATTCATCATCATTTCCTGGTCTTTTTCCTGCCATATTCATCAAAAAGAAAAGCTCGTGAATGTCCAAAATCCAGATGAACTTCAATTCTCAATAATAATATGGCATTTCGCATTAAAAAAATTTCTGAGAGAAATTTCTCTGAAAAAACACACCGCGATTGGTTTATTTTTTAAGCATCTAAATGATTTTGCCCGGGGGAAAAAAATTTATCTTTCAAATATCAAAATCGAAAAAATTATGAAAAACTAAGGTTTTCTGGGATTTCAAATGCGAATAAATTAACTAGGATTCTCTTCAGTTCTTTTCATCGTTACTTGTAATTGGAACGAGATGTTGAGACTTGCTGGAAAAATTGATGCTATTTTACTTTAAAATTTCGTTAATGCAGAATTAATTTCGGATGGTGGAAAATGATGCAATATAAACAAAAATTCATAACATTTTTTGAAGGTTGCTTAATCTTCGCTCTCGGGTGTATTCCCCGAGCTATCATCAGCATTGTATTCCTCGCTATTATCCGTATCGGATGCGAATGGCATATCCTTTTTTCCAGATTCGAAAGGTTTCAAGATTTCAACAGCTTTGATTTTCTTGTCCTTTATAAGCAGCCGGATTTTCCTGTTATCGATGAACATGAATCCATCCTTGAGCGGTGCGTTGAATTCATCCCAGCTCTCTACCTCGACATCCTCATCAAAGATCTTGGCAGCTTTTTTAACGTTTACATACAAGGATTCGTTTAAAATGAGATGTTCGCGCTCGGCGTTGGCATCCTCGGGGAGCTTTTCCTTCAACACTGCATCCAAAATTTCTTGTTTTTCCTTGTCGCTCATGCTTGCCGCAGGGACACCGACACCGATGTTTGTTACGGGACCAAAGGATGCCATCGCGGCACCTGCTTTTTCCATGAACCGGGCTAGATTCGAGGAAGCCTTGACCGTGTCGTTCTCGGACGGTGCTTTTTGCTCCGGGACGTAATCCGGTTGCTGCATCAGCTCTTCAAATTTCTGTGTTTCTTCCTCGGCTTGACGTTGTTTTTCTTCAAGACGCTGGGTTTCGGTTTTCACGTTCTTCAAGCCAAGACTTTCAATGAACTCGTCCGGTTCATCGTTCTGTGCTACCGCAACGATCTTGTGCTGCATGCCTGCATTTTTGACTCGTTCACGTTGGATCTGGCCCGCTACCCGGCTCGAAATGAACTTCTTATTGACAGGCGCTTCTGCTCCTTGAAAGATATACAGTCGCCTGACATCGGGGCACAAGATGAGAAGCACGTCATCGTCTTTTAGCAAGCTTTCAATGTTGTCCAAGGAAGCATCTTCGATCTTGGAATACTCCCCAGAATCGTGCAATTCATATACTTCTATATCAGCCATGGACGATCCACTATTTAATAATAAGGTCCTTCTCCTTAAAAATCGAGGCTCGATCCATCAACAGAAAAAATTGACGAATTAACGTCCGCTTGATCCCCTATTAACGCTTCCACGCGTGTGTTTTCGAATCATTCGAAATCCTCCCGCGCGCTGGAGAATTTTTACAAGAATAACAGCCATGATGCCAAGAACAATCAAAAGGACGATGATCAAGGCTTCGCTCGTGTTGAACGCGGCGGACGACTCCACGGCCATGTAATTCAAGACAAAATTGAAATATTTGTTAGCTTGCACCTCGATTTTTAACGCAAAATCACCGGTATTGTTGTCGATGTAGACGAGCGTGTTGATATCCGGAAAAGTCCCGCTAACCTTGAAATCATACTCGGCATCCCTGCTCGCGGGGGTGCCTGCGTAGGGTAGATAGGAATTATCGAATGAGTCATAAGTGAGATCGATTTGGTTAAACAAGAATAGCTTTCCAGAACTCACGGGCTGAGTTAAATATCCAGCAATGTGCAGTTTTGTTGCTATCGTCTTGTTATAATTCATAATTTTGAAAAGAAAGTATATGGCAAGCGATCCATTCAAGATATGATCGTTCCGGTCATTTCGCGATGTGATATTCACGTAATCACTATACGTTGCATCAAACTTCATGGTAGAAGAGAGCTGATTTTGCTTGGTCATGTTATAGCTCAAGCCAATGGCGTCGATGTAGAACGCGTCCATTGGTAGATAACTAGCAGTTGTCTGAGTCGTCGTGAACATTGTCAAGCAATCGAAGCATTTCAATGCCGGATTAATGGTCCAATTGGATGAATTGTACACTTCTTGCTGGTTGATGCTGATGGCCCAGGATTTGTTGAACGCAAAACTCAACCTGACATGATACCATGTATTTGCCTGGTACTTGGCTTTCGTGGTTGGGATGGGTATCGGGGTGCTTGTCCATGAGGGTTGGCAGAAAAATTGGCTCGTCGGGCCATTCAAGGGATTCAGCGGCATGATCCCGAAATTGATGCCTAGACTCGCCCCCCAATTCCACTCGAACCTGTGATGGGCAAAATCCCCGAACGTGATCATGAACGTGCCATTCGTGGATTCCGAAAGGAACCAGAATTCGGCCCAGCCGCTTACATTATTCACGCTCGCGTGGTTTATGGCTGCATTTTGCTGGATATATTCGTTTGCAGTATCGGTGGATTGATTACTTGAATATTGATACTTATCATTATCATAGATCCTTAAAACATTTTTATGGGCATTGTGATCGTTATCTAGTTTTTCATCGACGACGCTCGCGGTAAGCGGATCGTAATTCTGTGAAGCCTCAAAATATTTGTCAAAATCAGATGTTGAGTTGATCAAGTAGGATTCATAATAATTCTTGTCTCCTGAACTATTCGAGGAGAACATGATCGCCGTGCTATCATTTTTCGCGATGTGAACAAGGTCTGTCGAGTTTTGACTCCCCGCAGAAACGGTAATCGCATAGGGATTTGTATATTCCGAATCTGCAGAAACCTTTCCTGTTGCAAAAGATAGCGCCGGCATCGTGCATAATACCAATAAAACTACGGACACAAACAATCGTTTTCCACCGTACATATACCTCGTGAACTCCACGCAAAATTAAAAATTTTTACCAAGGATGATTGCATACAGGACAGATTGCACCTTGAAACTCGAGCACCATTTTGCCGCATCCCTCGTGAAAAGCGGTTTGACAGTTAGGGCAAACGTAAACTGTGGTTTCTGATGGATCGATGCTACCATCACCAAATCCACATTCTTGGTTCCCGATTTCAAGGCCGGATTTTATTTCCACTGCGGCTGTTTCGAGGGGTGAAATTTCATTGGTCACATAATCGGATTCAGGGGTTAAAGAAAAGTTCTCAGGGCTTGGATATGCTTCGCGTGGTCGGTAGGGATCATGATAACCTTTACCGCTCGAATAATTCATGTCAATTTCAGCTTCATGCTCAACAGGATTGATCAAATTCAATCCTTTTTCAAGTTGCTTGCTGACATTGCCATCCGTGTCGTAAATCACCTTCTCATCGATCCAGGACTTGAAATCACTCGCACTCACCCATTCATCCTCGGTTTCCTCACCAATTCCTGGTTCTCCAAAAGTTAATGTCTCATTTTTCTCTTGCATTAGTGATTTTTCCTTTTCTTCTACGACATTGGACTGGCTATTGCTAACAAATTCCATGCTAAGTGAATCCGTCAATACCCGTGCCTTCTCAATCACGGGTTCCAATTCCGGTACCTCGTCAACATTTTCTTCTCCCGGCGCGATGATGTCCTCGATCACGTCTGCAGAGAATCTTTCCTCTCTCTCTGCTTGATCCTCGATTGATATTATCTTGATATCGTCATCCTGAACGTCCGGTGGTGCAGTCATTACTATGCCCGTCGGTTGTTCGTTCATATATTCAGGTTTGTCACTACTTGCAAGATTTGCTTGAGCCGATTTTCTCGCGGTTTCCAACGTTCGTTTTAAATCGAGCGGATGCTTTCCTAGCTTGATGGCATCATCAATCTTGGTTTTATTTAACTCGAAGATGTCGTCTTTCATTTTCACGTAAGACGGCATGACCTTGCATAGCATTGAAAGAACTTTACTCGCCCATTCTTTCTTTCGCTCGGTATCGTTTGATTCAAAAATCGACGCGAGGATTTTAAGGCCATTAAAAAACAGTTTTGGATCCTTTGACTCGAGCAGCTCGAACGCGTATCGCACATCACTCGGCAGCGTGTCATCGAACAAGATGCCGAGAAATCGGGACTGGGCCGGGCCGGGAATGGTGCTCACTATCCTTCAATAATCCTTTAAAAATCCGATATTCGATGCAAAGCATTCTATGCATAAAAAAAGCAAGTGACAGCATATAAGCTAATTCTTGCCCGGCAAGAAGTTCGAGTTTTTGAATTAAACGATACCGAGCGAAAGAAAGAGTATCGACACCGAGCTTGATCCGTACAGTGGAAATGCAGTATTATGTTACGCGTTCAAGGATGGTCTCGATCGCATGTGCATCGACCTTGAAACCCGCGTGGCCGATTACGTGGACGGCCAGCTCGCGAGCCAGGGATACATCGGCAATGTCATTCCAGAGCCGCGCCAGCATGTCGATTCATACCTTCACGTTAGCGATACCTTCTTGCGAGTCTCGGGGCATCCCGCGGGCAAGGAAATTGACGTGAATACCTACTACGGTAGGGTAATGGACAAGGGCGGGAGCAACTCAAAGCACGTCCGCGACCTGGCCACCCGCGTTCTCGGCGCCATCGTCGGAACGGCGTGCTTTTTCGGCATGTTCGAGGATTGGGACAAGGACGTTTCCTCCCTCGTGCCCTTCACCAACTACGTGGAAGATCTCAATCTCGTACCCGACGTTCGCGGCTGGGCGGCGTTTCTCCGCAAGGGAGCGGGGCCGATCTTGACGCTGCGATGGCCCGAATGGCCGATCAGCGACTGGAATGGCATGATATCGAATGACATCGTCGTGATTAACGAGAGCGTGAAGTCGCGGTGGCGATACATGAAGGGTGCATTCTATTTCTTGTCGAGAAACGGCCCGATAATCAAGGAATTCTTTGGACGTACCTATGCGGACTGGCGAGCGGCTGACATCCACGTGTTCAAGGAGGAGGACGTGGCAGGATTATCATGGGATGATTTTCTGGCACAACTTGATTCGTTTAGAACCATGGGTCGTGATCGATATCATGTTTTTCGCACCGTGGATGATTTTCGAGAGTTCTTGAAAAAAACATTGTAAAAAGCGGCCATATTGTGAAAATAATGATGACGAGGAAATTCATCGACTCGCTCATGGCATTCTTCGCGGCCGAAAAAGACCTGGTAACGCCAGAATTGTTGAGTTATATCTTGCCCGGCTATTTCTTGCCCTGCCAACGCAAGAATTGATTTATATGCGGTCCCCTGCCAACGATTTATCGCGAATCTTTTTTAGAATGACCGTGATAAGATACGGTCGAGGAAACGGGCTTTTCTTGACGATTTTCTCCACGATTTGTTTTGCAGCATCTGTTTCCGAAAAGTACGGGCCAATCTGGGACACGATTTTCTTGACATCATTCTCGTTCTTCTTGAGAATTCCTGGAAGAACTTTTACGCAATATTCTTGTTCCATCTTGTTGAATTGCTCCTCCTTCGCGTCGTTGATCAGCTTGATGGACTCGTCGATGAAATTGCGGAGCATCTTATCGGTTCGCTGGTACACCGTGAAACGATTCTTCTCGATCTCCAGAATTCCCAGCATTTTTTCGAGATCTTTCGTGTTTCTTCTCATGAAATCCTGCTTGTGGGCTCTCAAGATGGGCATAATATTCTTTGATATTTTCTTGAGCGCGATGGCTTGGTCGCTTGCCGGTTGATCTTGTAATCGTGGTTCTTTTTCCTCTTGGGCTGCCGGTTGCGAAGGGGTTGTTTTTGCAGGTTCCTTGGGCAGCTGGCCCGAAGGCTTTTTCCTTGAAATCGCGGGTTTCGCTGGTGAAGGTTTTGCTTCAAGCCTCTTGGCAGGTGCACCTGCAGATTGCGGTGTTTCGATTATTTTACCTGTGGCAGGTTTCGTGCGTTTTGACTTTGCCTTCTTGGATGAAGGCGCTTTTACTTCACGTGGCTGCACTTCGGCGTCGGTTAATTTTTTCTTACTCCCGCCCGACTTTTTACTTGCTGGTCTCTCGACAAGGTTCGTGGTCCCGGTTTCCTTTACTTTTTCTGGTGAGAAACCCGCGATCTCTGCACGTTTTTGCAGCACGGCCGGATTTTCTTGAATTCGCTTTTCGCTTTCTTCCCGGCTATATACTTTTTTCGTACTTGTTCGTTGCAAAATCTTTTGGGTAGCAGGATCTTCTGTAATGTTTCCTGGCGAAGGTTCGCATGCTTTTGACAAGATGGCTTGGATCAAATCATCTTTCGTTAATTTAGAATAACCCTTGACATTGCGCTCTTTGCACATCTGTTTTAGCTGTGGAACTGTCAAGGATTCCAAATCTTGTTTCAAGCTCATTTTTTCAACCGGAAGGGATGCAAGCAAGCTTTGCCATTTAAAAAGAATGCTTTGTCCAAAAAATAATTTTGGAATTGTAATGTAATTGGCTATGTTTTGCCGAAAAATTGATTTGTTATTTTCATGTTAATAAAAACCATGACCATGTATCGTGCATCTTTCACGCGACGTGTTACATTCTGAAACAATTCATGGAACTTTAAGCGAAATAATTTAACTTCGATTAAATTTTCTTATCGAGGTTAAATCAAGAGGTAACAAAATGTCTGCACGACCGCCGGATTTTCCAGCATTAAAGGCAACACCAATTTACACCTCTTTATCTCGGTTTGGAGACCGGATCTTTTTGCCTCAAGGCGTTTTTTATTGGGCCGATTTAGCGAAAAAAGTCGACATAGATGCGACAGTTGGTGACGCCAAAGGTTCCGAATTGAATGAATTCCTGGACGTTGTTCCGGCAGATAGGAGCATCACCTTTTTCGTCAAGAACTTGGCTGATTTGCTTGGTCCCGAGATCGATGCGAGCAAGATTACTTCATATGCGCCAATTGCAGGCTTGCCGCAATTGCGGGCTCAATGGAAATCGCACATTATCGAGAAAACTGGATTGCAATCGGTTGAAAACATCGAAAATCTCCTTTCCACGCCAATCGTCGTCACTGGCGTTACGAATGGCGTCTACTTGACGTTGAAATTCTTCATCAACGATGGAGAAACCGTTCTTATCACTGACAAATATTGGGAAAATTACGACACCATCATCAACCTCAACATCGGGGGAAAAGTCGACGTCTTTCCCATGTTCAAGGACCAACGCTTCAACATCCCGGGTATGATCCGGAAGATCGAGGAGATCGGTAAAAAACAAGGAAAGGTGGTTATGCTCATCAATTTTCCGAACAATCCAACAGGTTTTTCACCGACAACCGAGGAAATGGAGAACATTGCCCAGGCGCTCATCGATGTGGCTGACAAGATGAAAAAGCCGCTCATCGTGCTGATGGATGATGCTTATGAAGGCTATGTTTACGAGGAAACCGCGGAGAAGAAAAGTTTATTCTCGTTTCTCGTCGACAAGCACCCCATGCTCGTTCCCATTAAGCTGGATGGTGTGTCCAAGCAATTTCTCTTCTATGGCGGCCGGGTCGGGTTCATCACGTTCGGGTTTTCAAGCGAATGGAATGTCGATCTCGAGCAGCTGGACAAGGACATTTCCAACAAGATTTCTGGGGCGATTCGCGGCACGACATCCAACAGCTCGCATATCTCGCAAATGCTCGTGTTGAAGTTGATGGAACATATTGAAGAGACGATCAAGAATCGCCAAAAGGTATTCGAGGTGCTCCTTGATAGATATAATGCCTTCAACGCCGCCGCGCAAAAGTTAAACCGGCCTGACGAGGGCATTTACTTCGATCCGTTTGGTGCAGGATTTTTTGCCTTGCTCAACTTGCCTCCATCGATTCCAGCGGAACAATTTGCACGGCGTTTGCTTGACGAGCAAAGCCTGGGAGTTATCCCCGTGCAAACGAAAACCGGTGTAAATGGAATAAGGATAGCATTTTCATCAATGAGCGTCGCCAACATCGAAGCAGCGCTCGAAAGAATAGCGTCATTACTCCAATAGTCTCGAGTTTCTATCACAGCTATTTTTAATTTCAATTGACTACAAAAAGTGATTAATTCGTCATGGCAAATCAATACTTGGTCGGTGTGGATATTGGTGGCACATCCGTGCGCGTTGCTATAGCCCCGATCGATAACTTGAAAAACATGCAAAAAATTAAGCAAGACACGGCAAAAACGAGTGCCACCGCCGTGAGCAGCCAGGTGATGGATCTCATCGCCACCCTCATTACGAAGCAAAAAATTACCACGAAGGACATAAAGGCCATTAGCATTGCCACGGCAGGGCCCATCGACGCGGCAAAAGGCGAGATCTTTAATAATGCCAATCTCGGGTTCAAGATCATTCCCCTCAAGGCGCCGATCGCGAAAAAGTTTCCTTCTATCCCCATAAACATCATCAATGATTGCCGCAGTGCTGTTCTCGGGGTCCATTGTATCGAGGCAGACCCGGATGAAAAAGATAACATGGGCTACGTGACCATATCTACTGGCATCGGGGGTGGATTCATCGTCAACGGCCATCTCGTGCTCGGCAAGGAAGGAAATGCATCCGAAGTGGGTCACGGCGTCATTGCCGCGAGGAGTGGCGTGGCGTGCAATTGCGGTGCCGAGGGTTGCTGGGAGGCCTTTTGTTCCGGCACCGCGATTGCCAAGCACGCGCTGGAAGCCATCGATAACAATCCTTCTGAAGGCGAGATGCTACTTGGGATGGTGGATGGCGACAAGGAAACAATCACCGCTAAGGAAGTATACGAGGCGGCCCGGAATGGCGACGAGCTAGCGATGCGCCTTGTCGATCAAGCCACGTATTTCAATGCCATCGGGCTCGGCCTGATCAACAATTTCTACGATCCGAAGGTCATTTATCTCGGTGGGTCAATGTTGAAAGACGAGCAACAGATATTGCCACCATTGCAAGACATTTTTGCGAATCGGGCAATCGAATTCACGATCAATCACCCGCCAATACTCAAGAAAACCACGCTCGGCGACGAGGTCGGCTTGCTTGGTGCATTGGCGCTGGGCAAGTACAAGATCGAGAAAAACCCTGTCATCTCCACGTTCAAGTGATCAACAATGAGTGTAAAATCAACGATTTCCATCAAATTGTTCGAGGATGTCGACCTGGAAGGAAAGTATCTCATCACCGGGTTTCATGGCATCGGCATCGTGGGATATATTTCGTTAAAATACATCATCACGCAAACCAATGCCCGGAGAATAGGCATCATTGTCTCGAATCTAATGCCTCCATTTGTCTCGCTCGATGAAAACGGCGAGTTGCTCTTGCCATTCGAGCTTTATCTCGATGAAATTAACAACCTGGTTTTCCTCATCGTGCGATTTCAAACGCATCCTGATGAAATGCGAGAATTTACCAAGGAGCTTGTCAATTTCGTCGTGAAAAACAATATGAAAGGTCTCGTCTTGCTTGGCGGGTTGGATCAAGAATGGAAGCCGGCCGACGACGAAAAGGGATACCGTTGCATCGTGACGAACGGGTTTCCCGTTAAAGAGGAAAAACCTCCTTTGATCGAACCGAAATTATTCATCAGCGGTGGCATTGCTATGTTGCTTATCGAGCTTCAAATGCAAAAGGTTCCCGCATTGACGTTGTTTCCCTACGCCGATAAAGAGGGATTCGACGTTCAAGCCGCGAAGAAGGCTGTCGAACTTCTGAATGAACAATTCGAATTAACAATCCCGACGGACAAGCTCGGGGAAGAATCTGAAAAGATGGAATTGGAAAAAGAAGTGAATCAGATTCTCAAGCAAGACAAGCAAAACGCGAACGATAACATTTACATGTGATTTTTCCAGATTTTTTTCACGTTTTCCCTTTGGATTCCTTGATCTTTTTCTCCAACATGGACAACCCGAGGAGATATTTTTTCTCAAGCCATTCCAGCGAACCAATGCCCCCTGCCTTGTCATTCCACACCTGGAAAACTAGGAACAATCCGAACTCCATCAGGGTAAACAATGCAAAAAATGGAATGACAGGGAGATGTAAAGGTATTAAATCGAATAGCGTGCTGTACATGAAGATGGTAAAGGAATATCGCCCGAAATTCTCGGTCCGGGTTTCTGCTCGTGTTGATTTCCGATGCATATCACGCCAATGATAACACGCCCCGAATGCCATCAAGAATATGCCGAGAAAGTAGAAAAGGGAAAATGGGTTGTTGCGATAGAGGAACAATGGCACACCTGAAAGATTCCAGATTCGAAACGGGTCTGTATTCCATAACGACACGTACGTGCCCGCCACTGATTTATCGACCAACGCGTATCCGCCCATGAAAATCGTAAGGATAACGATCACGACGCCAATCCAGAAAAGGCGATTAGCATGGTAAGCTTGCCATTGCTTGAGTCTCATCGATGCGTTTGGAGAGCATGCCATCAAGAAAGCGATCTTTACCTTGAAATCGATGAATCCGTTAAAGACAATCATGGTTGCAAGCATCAATATCAACCAGCAATACGTGGGAATCATTGCAGGTATGTAAAATAGCAAATAATACAAGATAGCTGGGGCGGTGGTCAAATCTTCCATTGCCAAGTTATTCATGGTATAAAAATTGTAATTTAACCCTTGAGCACAATAATTGAAAAGAAGGGGAAATCCAGCCGTGAGAATCACGAGTAAAAAAGCACGTTGCCGCTGGGACAACTTGATGAACGCGTACACGCTCAACTGGGCGAATGCGACCGCCGTGATCATGTTCATGCCAAGAGCATGCCACGCGCCTAGGTGCGTGGGGTTCCTCGCGTCGATTATGTAGTTCATTATCTCTCCGACTAGAAAGAGATATGAGAATTTTTTCAAGGCATTGATTCCCATACCCTTAGTTTTTCCTGCCAGCTCTTTTTTCTTGATGGATATCATCGTGCCAATGACCGTGATGGAAATGAAGATGGAGGGCCCTAGCCAATCAAGAAATAACCACATGATGCGCCAGAGACTTGTCCAGCTGTTGTCATTCCAATAAGCGCCGAGGTGCACAAACATGATCCAGAACATTGCAAAGCCTTTCAGAAAATCGATTGCGTTGATTCGTTCTGACTGGGCCTGCACGTTTTTTTGCATTTTCTGGTCTTGATCGGTCGCGACCACATTCATTGATTCTCGTAAAATATCCATAAGCATGAATTTTTAATGATGCTGCAGTTATAATTGTGCAGTATCTATGATAGATCTCATTATTCACGAACATATTCAAGAAAAAAGATAACGGGCGTGGCAGGATTTGAACCTGCGAAGGCCGGCTTTCACCATTCTGCCGAAATGGCTCGAATACCGGAAGCCGGTGCCGTATCCATGCTAGACAACACGCCCGTGGCAAAATCGGGTGACTTATTCCTATAAAAAGATGCACTTTTTAAATACATTTTCACGACGTCGTTATTCGATCCTTGATCGATTTTCCAGTTCACAGTCGCTCATGTTCGATGCTAAATAACGATCTTGATCTAACCACCGCCGATAATGTAATCCCGTTTCCCGATCGAGTTTCTGTTTTCAACATCGCATTGGCAATGAAAAGAAAAAACCAATTTTTAAAATAAGGATAACGGATACAAGATGGCAAAGACCACGGAATAAATGATAACAGCGAAAGCCGTCCCCGCTATAAGTTGCCCTATCGTATGCTTTTTTAAATAAAATCTCGACCAGATGATCGCGATCACGCACGGTACCGTTATGATCAACGTCCACCAGCCAAAAATGAACGCGAATCCCGTGGTTGGGCCTGCGGCACCGGCAGCATGTGCCGATATTTTCCACTTGAAATTGATCAGGAGCAATAATCCGTTTAGCGAGACAGACACGATCCCGATGTTGAAGAATACCCACGAGGGCATCACGAGGCTTGAAAAAATGATCGTGCCAGCGACATAGAAGCCTTCAATGATGAGATAAAATAAATTTCTCGAATTTTGATTGCTAACGTCAAAATCGATTTTACCGAGTTTCATACCCGCAACCAAGACTGCAGCTGGACCAAAAACCATGACGAGAAAAGCAACGAGAAACACGAGCCAAGGCGAGAAAGTTTGAGGTATGCAAAATGCAAGAAAAATTGCCAGTAACAAGCTATATGTCATAGCATTGCCGATATCGGAGATGCGGCGAGCGATCTTGTATTTCACACCAGATTCAGAAGCCATGCGTAGAATCGAGCATGGATCAATAAAAACCTCGCTATCGAGCTCGTCAATCCAAGCAAATAAGCACGTTTCTATTCAGGGGTTTCTTCTTCCTCGACGTCTTGATGCTCGATGCCATGGCCGTCCAGGAACTTGTTGTATTGCGCCTTGAGATCTTCCCTAATTTGCTCGAGCTTGATCTTCTTCTTTTCAAGGTCGATATCGCTCATGGTTTCATTTAAATTCTCGAGTTCAAGATTGAGCATAAGCTGATTGATCTTCTTGATGCGCCCTTCGAATTGTGCCTTGACATCCTCGATGGTAAAATCCTGCTTTTCGACGCCATGATCTTGCAAGAGCTTGTTGAATTGGGCTTCGAGTTCCTCACGAATTTTCTGGAGCTTTGCCTTCTTCTTCACCAATTCAACATCGCCGAGGGCATCCTCATTGTCGAGGTTCTGGAGTTCCAGGTTGATCATTATCTCATTGATTTTCTTGACCCTGTTTTCATATTGAATCTTGATGGTCTCGAAAGGAAGCTCCATTCCACTTGCTTCTTCTTGTGCTTCATCGCCGGATTCCTTGGCCAGATCAACCGCAGGTCGTGCAGCGCTCGCAAGTTCATCCGTGATTTGTTCGCTCGCGGGTGGGCCTGGTATCGTCTCATCAGCGATTTCTTGTTCTTGGGCAACAGCATCAATCGTGGATTCGGAAGCAAGCTGGACCTGTGCAGGTGATGCTGGTTCGATGATGGGGATCATTTTTTCCTTGGCTACTCGCGAGCCTCCATAAAGCACTGGGGAAAAATACACGTCCGAGGCATCCACGCCGCGGAAAAACTTGATGAAGGTTTCGAGAAACCGTTCGCGTTCGAACTCGTTTCGCACCTTGCTATCCTTCATGGATCCCTTGCTTTCTTTCATGCCCTCGTCTTTCATGAACGAGGATATTGCATCGTCAACTTGCATCATCTCCGATGCAACGATCATGTCGACCTTCTCGTAACCCCTAACTTGATAACTTTTATCGAGATATAAGTGAAATTCATGATCGCATGCTGCCCGGATGACCAGCGACATGATGCCGTTTTTCATGGCCAATCCCTCCGATCGCAATTTCACGAATTGCTCCTTACCGCACGCAGGGCATTCGACCTTTACCCGGCGATATTCATATTCTAGTTCTGCAAGCACGGCGACCACGTGAAATTGACCTTGGCATGAAATGAACAAGGTTCATGGCATGATTTCGAATATTTTCATCCAACGCAGCTAAAAACGGATGCAATGACCCATTGATGCTGGAACTTGAAATAAATGCGCGCCCCACCATTTAATGAATGATCTCGTTGAAAAAAACCAAGGAACAAGCATGACAACGTCCTTGGCACCGGAAGCACCGATGTCCTGATGGTTCGTCTTCTTGTCTCGTGTATTACTTGGCAGTAAGACAAACCGGGCAAGTTGGATGGCTTGTTGATGGAGGCACAAAACTACTTTATTCCCATTAGATGATTATCAGCAGTAATATTAAAGGTTTTTGTGTCTATGCCACAGATTTATTTCGGATTCTATTTTGATCTGAACGCTCTTAACCGAGAATAGTATTTAATAGATTCGGCTTGACGTGAAATCGTGATTCAAAAAACGGGAACTCCTTCGTGGAACAAGCAACATTTCATTCGGATCAGCGCGATCACGAATGTCGTGACATGGGGTCTCATGCTCGGGCAATATATCTGGTATTTTTCGATAACTGGCGCGGTGTTCATCGCGGTGCTCGGGGAGTTCTATATCATGTGCCTCGGCGTCGTTCTTTCCTTGTTCACGTGGTGGTTTCCACGGCTTCATTCACGGTTCTTAAAAGGGTTTGCCGGCATCATCCATCTCGTGCTGTTTCTCGCGTTCTTGTTTCTTGCATTGCTCTTTAATGGCCCTTTTGGCGTGCCCCTATTTATCATTGAAGTGGGAATTGCATTCTTGAACTTCATAGCATTCATCGAGCATGTCACGAGTTGGAAAGACACGGTGCCATTCCAGAATGCGGGTTGGCGTAAGAATGTTTCACGCGTGATAAAAAGCGGTCCTGCCATTGCAGTTGCTTGTCTTGCCGTTTTCGGCTTGCTCTCCATCAATTCATTCTGGATGACCATCACGATCAAGGCCCCGGATAACGCAAAAACCACCAGCAGTTACTGGGGGAACCCGGAATTAAACATCACGTCATGGTCAACCTCGATCATGTCCATCAATAATCGGACGCTCCAAATTACCCCCGCCAAGTTATCAAGCGCGCCAGCAGAATATGCTAATGGGTCGTTCGCGTATGTCGAAACCGTGTTTCTCCCTGTAAACTTGACGAAAAATTATGCGGATTATCAGAATGGTGCTCGATCGTATCCGAATGGCACCGTTTTTCTATCCGCCACTCTCCCGAACCCCTTAACCATTGCAAACATCACGTTCGATTACGTCCAAAACTGGAACGTCCTGCAAATGCTAGGCGAAACCAATGCGACCGTGATCTTGAACGGGTTTGGAGGCTATATCAATGATACCGACCCGTTTCATCATATCAAGGATACTGACCTGTTTCAACTGCTTGATTATTGGCACGTGAAATTCTATCTCCAGGTGGACGCGAACGATGATTATTCCCACGTGTTCAATTACTTGAGCGTCACGCCTCTCGCGCATCGGGCCCTCGAATGGGCAATGCAATGGCACGAGTTCCAAGGCATCAGCTTCGATTGCGAGCAGGAAAGTTACCCGCAGCCCGCGACCAACCGCCCTGGTTACATTCCGTTGTTTCCCGGGTCATTGATTCCCGATTCGTGGTCATCGATCAAGCAGCTCTGGTACTGGGAAAACGAGCAAAACGATACCCTGTTCACGCTCGCCAGGGCAGCATATGATGAAGTGTTCCAGCACGCGCTCGCGCTCGGAAAAAACGTGTACATCGTGCTTAATCCAACAGATTTCAGCGAATATATTGATGGAGATGAAGATTACCACTCGAATCCCGCGATTCCCTTCTCAAGCCGCCCGAACGTGTTCTATGCACAGATGTCATATCATGACGAGGATGCACACGGGCAATTCGCGTTGTACCGGGATTGCGTTGAATCGATCAAGCAGCTGGGAAACCGCGGGAGCTCGATCCTGACAGGGTGGGTGTCTCATGGTGCGACCTATTATACGCCTGACGAGGCTGGTTTTCAAAACTATGTCAACGATTGCCTGATCGCGCAAGCCGCGGGCATCACCGAGATTTTTCACGCCCCGCTGTACGGTATACAAAATCAATGGGGCGATGACGCTATCTTGAAGTTGCATCAAGCCCTCAACGATGCACCGAAAAAAAGCTTCGTTATACAGGTTATACAATTTACCAATTTCTTCATCTGGGACTTGTGGAAAAACTTTAACCGGCCCTTCTTTTACATCATTGTCCTTTGTGGCTTCGTGGCTGCTACCTTGCTTGAAGTCCCCCACGGACGAAGAATAAAACAATTAAAATGAAGCAATTATGACCACTTTCTCGTATATCGGGAAGCAAAGGTGAAGGTTTATTACTTCCTAAAATCATCATCAGAAGTTGTTCAAGCTTTTCTTGAAGTACCTATATCAAATGGGGAAATTGATTCCTCTCACTCTAGAAAAACAACACCGCGATGCTTATGGACGAAAAAAATGACGAATCGGTTCAACAACTTGAAAAAGAAATTGACGATAACGAAAAGAAATTGGTGGAATTGCGAATCGAATATATGAAAAAAACTGGTCATATGCCTATAAAGCTGAACGATTTCGAGTGGAAATGGGCGGTTTTTATGGGTGTTGGTTTTGCTTTCATCTCGATGATCGCTTACTTGCTAGGATCCGGAGATGGAAAAAATTCGGGCAAAGGCATTCCTAATTTTTTTTTCGGCGGGGATATCGAGTATTTCGTGATAATGACGATGTATGCATTGCTTATGATTATGATGACCCAGGCGAGAAAGCTGAGCGGGTTGCAGTCCATGTCTTTCATTTTAGGATTCTGGTGTATGCAATGGTTCTTTTATGACTGGGGCTGGCAATTCTACCAGCTAGGCGTCGGTGATCATGCAAATACCGCAAGCTGGTGGCAGAGCGCGTTTAACCGTTCTTTTCTCGTTATGAACACGCCATATTGGATGTTTTTAACCGATGCGATCATTGGACTGCTAATCGGGATCTACACGTTCACATTTCCACGGCGTCGAAGGCACTTGATCCCGCCTATCCTGTGGCTTTACGGGGCCTATTTCAATCCCACCATCCTCCACATGACCGGTGTGAGCGACCAAGCAATATTCGTTGTGGCGATTTGTTTCCTTGTTACCATCTTCGGGACAATGGGGCTATTCATCATCCAGTGGATGCATACAAAATGGCCGGATTGGCGGGAAAACAAGAGCAAACCAAGACAAAAACGGAAATTGTCCTTGGAACCTCTCGGGTTCCCTCTTGTGATATTGATGGTCGGAATGGTTGCTATGACGGATCTTTTCTTGCTTTTATCGCCAGCCATTGGATTATTTTTTGGTCTTATTCCTTGGTATCTCGTGCCAATCTATTACATCTTGATCCATGCAACTGGCGTTGCAAAGTCGCATCGAGTTCAAAAGATCATCGTCGTGAGCATTCTTACGGCGCTCTTCGTTGCATTCATCATCGTGGTTAGCTTGCTTCCACTTGGTGACATAATCGGCTAAACTTGATGATTTATCTTTGTTTTATTCGGAAAGTATTATTGCCGTGAAGGGGCAACCACGGCTGGTTCATGAACTGGCCGTTCAAAATTCTTTATCCTTCGTTTCGATTTCTTGCACGAGTCCACATCTCGTGCAAATATACTTGATTCCTTGCGTGTGAACGAGCGGCGCCTTGCATTCAATGCATCTCTCGTTCGAAATTGCAACGTGATGGACCGCGGCATTTGCCGCATTCGACCGTCGTGCCGATCGTGTCATTATAATTTCAATCGGGCTAGGCATTAAAAAGAGTATTCGATTCCCCAGCACTTGCCTGCATGGCATCCTTTACAGCACGAGCCATGTTTGCTCCAAGAGGGTGAATGACAAGCCAAGAAATATCCAATTATGAATGTAATCGATTTATATCTCCAGATTTTAATGGATTAGTTGAGATATTTCGATCAACGGGGTTGATAATCGCATGGCGATTAACGAATTCACGCTCGGGGCAAGGGTAAAACGCGTTTTCATTGCCTTTCTCGTGTCCTTTTTCTTCTCTCCGATTCAAATATGGCTAGCAATAGAATACAAAAACTTGGCAAAGGACTTGGACGCACTAGGAGCCCAAGATCGCACGCCCCAGAATAACCTGGCTCGGGCATCGGCCTTGTTCAAGAAAGCAGCCGGATTGACCATTGCTTTGTTCGTGTTCGGCATCGCAACGATGGTCATTTATTACGCGTATTATTATGGAATGCTGATGTCGTCGCTATCAATGGTGTACACGACAAGTGCCTCCTCACCTTACGCGATCCTGACAATGGAAATTCCCATGCTCGTCATGGCCTTTATCGGTTCGATCGTCAGCATCATCTTGACCATCGTGAATTACAACACCTTGAGCAGCGCGTGGAAGCTCGTCCTCTCGCATTTCCAGGCAAATTACGCGGGTGTATTCTGGGTGCCCCAAGCAGCGAAGCAAATTGAGCGCATTCTCAAGGGTTTGAAAAAAAGTATCATCGCTGCCGGTCTCACCATCATCGAGATGATTCTCCTTGCTGGCCTTTTTGGGTTCTTGTTCACTTTAATCGAGGCATCCTATTCGCCGGTTCCCTATTACGCGACGTCTACAATGGTTTCGTACACTTATGGATTAGCCGCGCTTGCCATTGCTATGCTTTGCCTTGTAATACCTGCACTGGTTTTCTTTTTTCAAGGAATCGAGAATCAAGGCATCGGGCTCTTCGACTTGGCCAAGACATTGCAAGGCACTGGCGCCATTGCAAAACTGAATGCCGGCCCAGGTGGATTTCAAGGGAGCCTGCAGGTGCAGCCACGAGGCGTGTATCCGTCTACCACGAACGTGCCCATGTTTGTCAAGGAAGCAAGATTTTGCCCCGGCTGCGGGTTTCGCATCATGCCCGAATGGAATGCGTTGTGGTGCCCGAAGTGCGGTGAAAAACTCGTTTAATCTCTTTTTTACTAACATTTTCGTTACTTGCGAGTGCAATATAGCAAAAAAAGCTGAAAATGGCACGTGATGCAAGCACCAACACTTGCATCATGAAACCGGCGATCAAAGCCTCAAAAGGTTCTCGGCATTGCCGTGCGCGATCCGATCCTTGTCTGCGGCACTCACCGGAAGGTGATCGAGAAACGCCCGTGCCTCAGCCATTGAAGCGAAGGGATAATCGGTCGAAAACATGATCCGGTCGGCGCCGACCTGGAGGTACAAGTCAAGGAACGTCGGCGTGAAGTTGAAACCGCTAAACGTGTAATAAATGTTTTCCCGGAGGTATGAGGCGACCGAGCGATCGAGCCCGGTCATGCCCGCGGGAAGATTCCGGTCGAGCCTTGGTAACATGAACGGCAAGGTCTCGCCCAGATGACCGATGATGACTTGTAAATCCGGGAAACGATCAAAAACCCCGCCGAGGATGAGCCGGAGCACGTGGATTGCGGTCTCTATGTGCCAGCCCCACCCTGCCCTTGCAAATTGCATCGACACCTCGGGAGAGAAGCCCGAGTAATAGGCATCGACGACCGGCTTTGGTGGTGGCGTCGGATGGATGTAGAGCGGGACCTTGAGCAATTGAGCTCGCTCGAAGATTGGCCAGAAAAATTGGTCATCGAGATAGCGGCCTCCGACATGACCATTGACGAGCCCGCCTTTGAAGCCATGCTCGCTGACCATGCGTTCCAGTTCGTCGGCTGCGGTATCTGGAGCGCCGACAGGCAAAGCAGCAAAACCAGCTAATCGATCGGGGTATTGTTGCACTGCACTCGCGAGATAATCGTTTGATTCGCGGGCAAGCGCCAGTGCTTCATCAGCTTCGAGCTGCTGCACGCCGGGATCCGTCAAGGTCAGGACTTGCATGCCAATGCCTGCGGCATCCATTTCCGCGATTCTGGATTCGCCGATGTCGGCTAAATTTTCGAGGATATGCTCGTATCCTGGACGATTTGCAAGCCGGGCCAATCCTTCCTTTCGCTCGGGAACTTCCAAAAACGCCGGGCTCGCGAAGTGCTCCTCCAGCCCGATCGCTCGCATTCCTCCATGATTACCCTGCCGGGATGCTTGTTCATGATGCTCGTGTTGCATGTTCATGATTCCACCTGACTTCACCTTGCGCCTCATCTCCTTTTAAATATGCGGGCACTCGCCGAGAAGCTCAACATTCGGCATCAAGCCGCTAGTAGGAAAATAAAACGACAAAAAAATTTATTTCAAAGAAATAGCAACGCTCGCACTGGGCAATAGTCTTGATATTCAAGTGCGGCAGTAGGTTTCCGTTTCTTGCTTAACCCACGCTGTTGAATTGATCTTTCGTTGCTCCACAGACGGGACACACCCAGGATTCGGGGACGTCCTCCCACGCGGTTCCCGGTGCGACACCGTTATCGGGATCTCCGTCGTTCTCGTTGTAAACATAACCGCATACCGAACATTCATATTTTGCCATGATTTTCATCTTCCGTGAAATGCGATAAAGGTACCTTGGTTTAATTTCATTTAAGCCTTGCCATTGTACTTCGATGTCATTTCTTATTTTGCGTTATCGGAATTCATTAATAAAATATTTATCATCGTTGCATGCATGAAGATTACAACGCATGGTATCGTCATCCTTTTTGCATGGATCGCATTGTATTCCATTCTGATTATTCTCTACCTCCAAACCCAAACGCCATACATGTTTTCATTTGGTCCTCTAGCAAGGATTTTTGCACTCATGGGCATCACGAGCTTGTTCAACGCGTCATTCATCAGTGCATTTAGCAAGCAAGCGAGCAAGGCGTTTGGGGTCAAATTTCTCAACGTACATCATTTTTTCGCAATCGCTGGCTTTTCCTTCATCACCTTGCATTTTCTCACGATATGGCTCTATGAAGGTATTTTAACCGTGTATTCCCCTTCTTTCTTGGGAGGCGGAACCGTGCCTTTGATCATCATTCTGGGCACTTCAGCTCTGGCCATCGTGTGCATTTCTCTAATATCGATTCTCGTGAAGAATTTATTGAAAAAATATTGGCGTTTCATGCATTCCTTGATATATATTGCACTTGTCATTGCTGTCATCCATGGATCCTTGATTGGCGAGGATCTTACATTTAATCCGGTGATTTTTGCGATAATTCTTGGATTACTCGTGTTTCTTGGAATTAACTTCGCGTACAAACGGTATACGTTATATTCCATGGTCAAAAGCCGTAAAGCCGTGCAATGAGGTCGTACAATTTCATTTGGGGTTTTATCGACAAAATATTACGACGATGACAACCCAAAAAAAACTTCTTGATCTGCGCCAATTGTGCGGTCGTCGCAAGGATCTCGTTGTTTCCCCAGAGATCGAC
>Ga0209039_10000177_pt1 | contig 58310 bp, 49 predicted proteins | sample BogFormECP12_OM1_FD_188238 | JGI IMG/M metagenome (GOLD analysis project Ga0209039, IMG submission 188238) | Bog forest soil microbial communities from Calvert Island, British Columbia, Canada - ECP12_OM1 (SPAdes) (version 2) | ecosystem: Environmental > Aquatic > Freshwater > Wetlands > Bog ...
CTTTCACTCAGGCCAATACGACCTATTTCACCCTGCCGGGGAATGCCCCGCGCGGGCGCTGGGGAAGGCTGCGCAAGGCCTGGCAGCATGCCAGTTACTCCCCGTCAGACTACAAGCAGTGTCTCGAAATGGTGGCGAGCTTCAAGCCGGACCTGGTCCACTTTCACGGCAGCGAGAATTTTTTTGGCCTGATCAGCGAGCACCTGACCACGCCGTCACTTTTATCCATCCAGGCCATTGTCAATGGGTATTTCCCCTTTTTCTTCTCCGACCTCGGCTGGCGGGAAATTGTCAAGGAGCTGGCCACGCCGTCCTTTCTCCGTGGCGAAGGACCCCTGCACAAGTGGCTGACCTGGAGGAAATACCTCAAAATTGAACAACGAATCCTGTCCGGCTGCCAAAATTACATGGGCCGCACGGCATGGGACCGGGCGGTCCTGATGGCCTTCAACCCCGAGGCACGTTACTTTATCTGCAACGAAGCCCTGGGCGACCCGTATTACACGCTTGAATGGCACGCCGAAACGGCGGGCGAAGCGGTCATTTACAGCACCTCCAGCGGGAACTATTACAAGGGCAGCCTGCTGCTGGCCCGCGCCGTGGATCTCCTCAAACAACGCGGTTGGAAGAACATCCAGCTCCGCCTGGCCGGAATGAACCGGAGCTACGACGCCGGGAAGATCCTGGTGGCATTTATCCGGGCCCACCACCTGCAGGAGAATATCCTGCTCCTGGACCGCTTGAGCCCGGGGCAGATCACCGAGGAACTGCGGGGCGCCGCGCTCTACGTCCACCCCTCGCATATCGACAACAGCCCGAACAGCCTATGTGAGGCCATGCTGATGGGGCTGCCCTGCATCGCAGCCAACGTCGGTGGCATCCCGACCCTGGTCAGGGACGGCGAGGACGGGCTGCTTTATCACGATCGGGATGCTTACCTGCTGGCTGATCGCATCGCCCAGCTCTTGAACGATCGGCCGCTCTCAGCCCGCCTGGGGGCCCGCGCCCGCCAGACCGCACTGGCGCGCCACGACCGGGAGCAAATCGCCCGGCGTACCGTCGAAGTGTACCGGCAGGTCCTATCGCCGCGATCGGGTTAGGTTTTATCCTTGGCAACCATCCTGTACTTCTCGAAGGATTACACCCCACACGACCATCGTTTCCTTTCCGCATTATCGGAGACGGAACATCGGGTTTATTACCTGCGGCTGGAGCGCGGGCCGCGCCAGACCGAAGATCGCCCCGTGCCCTCTCGGATCGAAGAAATCCCCTGGGCAGGGGGTCGGCAAATCGCCCGACGGATCAACGCCCCGCTCTTATTCCTGGACCTGCAGCGGATCATCGGCCGGGTGAAACCCGACCTCATCCACGCCGGTCCGATCCAGACCTGCGGCTTGCTGGCCGCGCTGACGGGCTTCCAGCCCCTCCTGCTCATGTCCTGGGGTTTTGACCTGATGCAGGACGACGAACGCAGTCCGCTCTGGCAATGGGCAACGCGCTATGCCCTCCGGCACGCCACGGTTTTCACCAGCGACTGTGAAGCGACCCGCCGGAAAGCGCTGGCCTACGGCGTCGCTGAAAACCGCACCCTCGTGTTTCCCTGGGGAGTCGACCTGGGGCAATTCTCGCCCAGGCGCCGGCCGCCCCGCCGGCAACGCCGTCCGCCCCTCATCCTGCTCTGCAATCGTTCCTGGGAGCCGCGCTACGGCATGGAGGTGCTCGCCGCAGCCTTTGCGAAAGCCGCCCGAGGGCGCCCGGACCTCAGCCTGATCTTGCTCGGCGGCGGATCGCAGAGCACGCGCCTCCGTCAAATTCTGATCGACGGCGGCGTCGAGCCACGGGTCACCTTTGCCGGCCAGATCCCGCAGGAGGAGATGCCGCGCTACTACGGGATGGCGGATCTCTTCGTTTCGCCCTCCCACGTCGACGGGTCATCGGTTTCGCTGATGGAAGCCATGGCCTGCGGGTTGCCGTGCCTGGTCTCGGACATTCCTGCGAACCGGGAATGGGTGAGCGAAGGCGTGAACGGCTGGCTATTTCCGGACGGCGATGCAGAAGCCCTGGCCGCTTTGATCCTGCGTCTGGCTGAAGAGCGCGAGCTGCTGGCTCAGGCCGGACGGGCTGGCCGGCGGATCGCCGAGGAAAAGGCGGATTGGAAGAAGAATTTTCAGAAACTGCTGGAAGCTTATGACCGGGCTTTCACTTTTAACCTTGCCTCCCGGGCACCCGATGGCAACGTGCCTGCCGGAAGTTCAGGAAATTGAATGGAAGAACATAACCGCATCGTCGCCATTGTGCAAGCCCGCATGGGCGCCACGCGTCTACCGGGAAAAGTGCTCGCAGACATCGGCGGCCAGCCGATGCTCGTCCGAGTCGTCGAGCGCGTCAGGCGGGCTCGCCTGCTGGAGGCCGTGGTCGTGGCCACCACCCGTGCCGCCCAGGATGAGCCTCTCGTGGAAGTGTGCCGAGGACGCGGCTATTCATTCTATCGGGGTGAGATGCTGGATGTCCTGGACCGCTTCTACCAGGCTGCCCGCACCTTTCAGGCCGGCGTTATCGTGCGCGTCACCGCGGATGACCCGGTGATCGACCCGCAGGTCGTAGACCTGATCGTGAGCGAATTCCAGCAGACCGGTGCTGACTTCGCCGCGAACCGCCTGCCCCCTCCCTGGCACCGTACCTACCCGAACGGCCTGGATGTGGAGGTTTGCTCGTGGGCGGCATTGGAACGAGCCTGGCAAGAAGCCCGCGCCCCATTCCAGCGGGAGCATGTCATGCCGTATTTCTATGAAGGGCTTCCCGTTGAATCGACGCTGGGGACGAAGAGCCTCTCAGCCACCAGCCCGCGCGGCTTTCGGGTGCGGCTGGTCAATCACGATCCCGATTATGGCGCCCTGCGCTGGGCGGTGGACACGCCGGAGGACCTGGATCTCATGCGCCGGATCTATGCAGCCTTCGGGAACCGCGATGATTTCACCTGGGAGCAGGTCCTGTCGCTTTTTGAGAGCGAACCGGAACTGGCGAAGATCAACGCCGCGGTAAAGCAAAAAAGAGTCGAAGAAGCAGAACAAGCACACCCCGATTCATAAATCCTCTCTACACCAAGGAGATCTTAATGGCAAAGACCAAGGTTCTAGTCACAGGGGCAGGCGGTTTTATCGGCCATCACCTCGTGTCCTTTCTCAAGGAAAAAGGGTACTGGGTGCGCGGGGTGGACCTCAAATACCCCGAATACAGCAAGGTGGATGCCGACGAATTCGAACTCCTCGACCTGCGCCGCTGGGACAACTGCCTGCAGGCGACGCGCGGCGTGGAGGAAGTTTACGGCCTGGCAGCCGATATGGGGGGAATGGGGTTCATCTCTTCGCACCACTCCGAGATCCTCCATAACAACTCGTTGATCAATACCCACACCCTCGAGGCTGCCCGCCTGAACGGCGTCCAGCGCTATTTCTACACCTCCTCCGCCTGCGTATATCCGGAATATAAGCAGGTGGACACCCAGGTAGTCCCCCTCAAGGAAGAAGACGCGTACCCGGCCCAACCCCAGGACGCCTACGGCTGGGAAAAGCTGGTGATGGAGAACCTTTGCACCCACTACCGCGAAGATTACGGCCTGGAAACGCGCATCGTGCGCTTTCACAACATCTTCGGTGATGAAGGCACATGGGACGGCGGGCGCGAAAAAAGCCCGGCCGCCCTGTGCCGCAAAATTGCTGTCGCCAAGCTGACCGAAAATCACGAGATCGAAATGTGGGGGGATGGCGAGCAGACGCGCTCCTTCTGCTACATCCAGGACTGCCTGGAGGGGATCCACCGCCTGATGCGCTCAGACTACCCGCAGCCGCTGAATCTGGGCTCCGACCGGATGGTGAGCATCAACCAGCTGGCGGAAATCATCGCGGCCATCGCCGGCATTAAAATCTCGGTGAAGCATATCGACGGGCCTCAGGGTGTGCGCGGTCGCAATTCGGACAATACCCGGTTGCGCCAGGTCCTGAACTGGGAACCGCGCCTCTCCCTCGAGGAAGGTCTCCAGAGGACCTATACCTGGATTGAAGCGCAGGTCGCCAAGAAACTCGGAGTTGCCGTCCAGCGGTAGGCCGGAGTCCCCATGGCGTTTTTAACCATTTTCACGGCCCCCAAGCCATTCACCCACCCGCACATCGATCTCATCCAGCGCAACGCGATCCAGGCCTGGACCCATCTCGAGGACGTGGCCGTCCTGCTCGTCGGCGACGAACCCGGCATTGCCGAGGTCGCCAAAGATTACGGCCTCAAACACGCCCCTGTCGTGGAACGCGACGATCATGGCGTGCCGACCGTCCGTTCGGTCCTGGCCCAAGGCCATACCTTCAGCGACACACCGCTCCTATGTTATGCCAACGCAGATATGATTTTGATGTCCGATCTGATTCAGGCAGCCCGACAAGTCGCTGCCCAGGTCGAAGACTTCCTGATGGTCGGTCAACGCTGGAATCTGGATGTGACCCGGCCATTGGACTTCGACGGCGATTGGGAAGCCCGCTTGCGCACCGAGGTGCATCGGCATGGCGAGTACTACTCCCCCTGGGGGATCGATTACTTTGTCTTTCCGCGGCACCTGTACACCGATGTGCCCGACTTCACGATCGGCCGGCCGGCGTGGGACAACTGGATGGTCTACCATGCCGAAAAGACGTGGGGCCTGGCACTGGATGTTACCCGTGCGGTGCTGGCGGTTCATCAGAACCACGACTACAGCCACCTGCCGGGAGGAAAACCACCGTATGGCTCCGAGGTCGCCAAGCGGAATCTGGCCAAGGCGGGAGGCCGCCGGTGTGTCTACAACATCCTGGATACCAACCGGGAGCTGATCGGCGGCCGGATCCGAACGCCGAAGTTCTACCTCGCTCGCCAGCTGAGGCGATGGGAACATATTTTTATCACCGACAACCTAGGAAGCTGGCGCGCCAGGATCGGCTTCCGCCTTCAAAAAATGCAGCGTCGCCTAGCTGTGATCCCAAGGAGATGAACGACCATGCGCCTCGGCCAGAACCCGTCCAAAGATAAGCTACCGGCCTATCAGCCTCCCCGGTTAGGGGTCGCCCTCCTGGTTTACATCCCCTCTTTGGCGGGCTATTTTGAACATTCGCTCGAGATCCTGAAATACCAGGTCGCCAGTCTGCACCACGCCACCCGCATGCCTTTTAACCTGCTGGTATTTGACAACGGCAGCTGCGCCGAAGTCCGCTCCAGCCTGCAGAAACTGCAGGCGGAAGGTTGGATCGACTTCCTGGTCTGCTCCCAGCACAATCTGGGCAAGATCGGGGCCCTCAACTGGATCCTGGCAGCCCTGCCGAACGAGCTGATCTGTTACGCCGACTCGGACGTCCTGTTCCGGCCGGGCTGGATAGAAAACAGCCTGAAGATCCTGGAGGCCTTCCCCAACGCTGGCATGATCTCGGCCCAGCCCTGTCTGGACGATGTGCTGCGCGGCAGCGGTGAGGCCCATCTGGGCCTGGCCGGCGATCCGCGCTTCGAGATTGAAAACCGGCTTCTGGATCCGCAGGTGATCGAGGAATATGCCCTGGGAGTGGGGCTTCCCGCAGCCCGCACCGCGCTCCTGCAGAAGACCCATTTCATGGTGGTCACCCGTCCCGACCTTGCCGTCCAGGCGGTCCTGGGTGCCACCCATATGCAGTTCCTGATACCCGCGGAAGTAGCGCACAAAATGGTCCCGCTGCCAACAACCTACGGGTTGGGCCGGGAAGAGGATCGCAACCTCGACCGGAAGGTCGATCAAGGCGGCTATCTCCATCTATCGACGCTGGAGGCCTACGTCTGGCACATGGGCAATGTTCCCGATAAAAAGACCCTGACTGAAGTTCAAAACCTGGGCCTGCCGGAAGCGCTCGCCGCCTCCCCGCACCGGAAACCTCCAGAGGCAGCGAGTCGGCTTCTGACGGCTCTCCGTCCTCTGACGCGCAGCCGCTTCCTGCGGGGTATCCTCTATCGGCTTTACAATTTTCTATTCCAGCTCTATTCCCAGTGAGACAGGTGTCGGATGAAATATCTCATTGCTGGACTCGGATCGATCGGTCGCCGCCACCTGCGTAATCTGCAGGCCTTGGGCGAACAGGACATCCTTCTCTATCGCACGCATCATGCCACCCTGCCCGACGAAGAGTTAGGCGGCTACCCCGTCGAAACCGACCTCGGCCGCGCCCTGCAGCTTGAGCCGGAGGCAGTGATCATCGCCAACCCGACCGCCCTGCACCTGTCGGTCGCCCTTCCAGCCGCCGAAGCCGGTTGTCATCTGCTGATTGATAAGCCGGTTTCGCATTCGCTGGAGGGGCTGGACGAGCTCCAGGCCGCCCTGAAGCGCGGCGGGGGGAAAGTGCTGGTCGGATTCCAATTCCGCTTTCATCCCGGCCTGCAGCGCATCAAGGAATTGCTGGACAAGCAAGCCGTCGGCAGACCCTGTTCCGTGCGCGCCCACTGGGGCGAGCATCTGCCGAACTGGCATCCCTGGGAAAATTTCCGCCTTTCCTACGCCGCCCGTCCCGAATTGGGCGGGGGAGTGGTCCTGACCCTGTGCCATCCGCTCGATTATCTGCACTGGTTAATCGGAGAGACGGAAAGCCTCTGGGCGTTCACCTCGCGGCATGGCCTGGGACTGGAGGTGGAGGACACCGCCGAGATCGGGCTGAAATTCAAGAATGGAGCCGTGGGCAGCGTTCATCTGGATTACATCCAGCGCCCGCCGCAGCATACCCTGAAGATCATCGGCACCGAGGGGACCATCACCTGGGACAATGCCAGCGGGACAGTGCACCTCTCCCGGCCGATCTCAAACGGACCGGGGGAGGAGAGTCAGGATTTCCCTGTCCGGGCAGATTTCGAGCGGAACAGCATGTTCCTGGCGGAAATGGCGCATTTCCGCCAGGTGGCCAGAGGGGAATGCGAACCGATCTGCCCTCTGGAGGATGGGGTCTATGCCTTGAAATTGGCACTGGCGGCTCTCCGCTCAGACCGGGAGCACCGGGCTTGCGAGATGGGGTGACCATGCTGAGATCAATCTACTCTTTCCTTGTCAAACGCTTTCCCTTTCTGGGCAGGGTGACCCGCCGCTTGTTGTCGGGCAGGCCCAGGATCAGGCAGCATATCCAGGGCGAAGGCAACTTGCTTCTAGCCCAGGGCGCTATGCTCTCGAATCTGGAACTGGACATCATTGGGGACCGCAATCAGATCCTGGTCGGCGAGGGCAGCGTCCTGAACAACCTCCAAATCCGCATCCGCGGTTCTGACCATCGGATCGAGATCGGCAGGAACTGCCGGGTCAGTCGGGGTGGGGTCTTCTGGATCGAGGATGACCACTGCGAACTCAGGATCGGCCAGAACACGACCATGGTCGAGGTCTCCATCGCCGTCACCGAGCCGCATTCCCAGGTGGTCATCGGAGAAGAATGCATGTTCGCCAACGACATCGACATCCGCAGCGGCGATTCGCATTCCGTCCTCGACGCGAAAAGCGGCCGGCGGATCAATTTTGCCGAAAATGTGACCATCGGCCGGCACGTGTGGATCGCGGCCCATACGGTCATCCTGAAAGGGGTCACGATCGGGGAGAATTCGGTCGTGGCGGCAGGAGCGATCGTAACCCGCTCTTGTGATCCGGGTGTCATCCTGGCCGGTAATCCTGCCCAAGCGATCAAGGCAGGCATCACCTGGAATCGGGAGCGAATTTCAAAAAGCGAGTAAACCATGAGCAAAATCCTGGATCAATTCAAGCTGACCGATCGAACCGCCGTCGTCACCGGCGGGGCAGGGCTGCTTGGCGCTGAGTTCTGCCGGGCACTTGCCGAAGCGGGTGCGGCCGTCGCCGTGGTGGATCTGAGTGCAGTCGGGGCCGAGCGGGTGGCAGAGGATTTAAACCGTGCCGGAAATCGGGCGCGGGCCGTGCCCGCCGACATCACCCGGCCGGAATCCATCACGGGGATGGTCGAAAACGTCCTCTCCGCCTTCGGGCGCCTGGATATCCTGGTCAACAGCGCCGGGCTGGACCCGAAGTTCGATCCTGAAGCCCTGGCCAAGGGCATTTCGCCCGGCAGGTTTGAAGACTACCCCCTGGAGCAGTGGAACCAGGCTCTGGCGGTCAACCTGACCGGCATGTTCCTGGTGACCCAGGCCTGCGTCCAGCCGATGCTGGCGCAGGGGAAGCGGGGCAGCATCATCAACCTCTGCTCAACCTACGGATTGAACGGACCGGACCAGCGCATCTACCGCAAGAAAGGCCGGCCCCAGAGCTTCAAACCCGCCTACTATCCGGTGACAAAAGCCGGGGTGCTCGGTTTCACCAAATACCTCGCCGCCTATTATGCGGGCACGGAGATCCGGGTCAACGCCCTGACCCCCGGCGGCGTGTTTAACCAGCATGACGAGACTTTTGTGGCCAACTACTCCGCCAAGACCATCCTCGGCCGGATGGCCCGCAAGGACGAGATGAACGGCGCGTTGCTCTTCCTGGCATCGGACGCCTCAACCTATATGACCGGGGGAAACGTCGTCGTAGACGGGGGCTGGACAGCGTGGTGACCATGGCTTCGGGTACAATCAACAGGGACCTGATCACGCCGCGGCGCGTCCTGGTCTGGAGGCGGCAATCCTTGGAAATCCTCGGTCAACTCATCCCTCATGAAAACCATGAACAAGCTTGAAGTACTCGCCGTAATCCCTGCCCGGGGTGGTTCCAAAGGCATCCCGCGTAAGAATATACGCCCATTCAGTGGTTTTCCATTGATCGCCTGGTCGATCGCCGCCGCACGGCAGGCGGAGACGGTGACCCGCACCCTGGTCAGCACCGATGACCAGGAAATTGCCTCCCTCGCCGTGGAACTGGGCGCAGAGGTCCCCTTCCTGCGCCCGGCAGAGTTGGCCCAGGATACGACCACCGACCTGCCGGTCTTTCAGCAGGCGCTCCAATGGTTGGCGGACCACGAAGGCTACCGGCCCGAGCTGTTGGTACAATTGCGCCCCACTTCCCCGGTCCGCCCGCGCCACTGCGTGGACGATGCCGTGCGTCTGCTGCTCGATCACCCGGAGGCCGACTGCGTGCGCGGCCTCGTCCCAGCCGGTCAGAATCCGCACAAAATGTGGCGCCTCGAAGCGCAGAGCGGCAGGATGGTCCCGCTGCTGGACGTGCCGGGTATCCCCGAGCCATACAACGCCCCCCGCCAGGCTTTACCTCCCATTTATTGGCAGACCGGCCACATCGACGCGATCCGCTCGAAAACGATCCTGGAAAAAGGCTCGATGACCGGTCCGGTGATCTTCCCTTTGATCATCGACCCGCGTTATACCGTGGACCTGGACACACCCAACGATTGGGCCAAGGCCGAGTGGCTGATCTCATTCGGCGGGCTGGAAGTTGTCTCTCCCGGGGTGCCCCGCCGCCCGATGCCGACAGGCCTAAAACTGGTGATCCTGGATTTTGACGGCGTGCTCACTGACAACCGCGTCTGGACCGATCAGGACGGACACGAGTCGGTCAGCTCCAACCGCTCCGACAGCGAAGGGCTGTCCCGGCTGCGTTCGAGCGGCGTGGAAGCGATGGTCCTCTCCAAGGAAATCAATCCGGTCGTGGCGGCGCGCTGCCGAAAGTTAAAATTGCCTTTCCTGCAAGGCATCGAGGACAAAGGGCAGGCCTTGAAAGGCGTGCTTCAGGAGCGCGGCGTGAACCCGAGCCAGGTCGCTTATCTGGGCAACGATACCAACGACCTGCCCTGTTTTCAACTGGTCGGCTGGGCGGTGGGGGTGGCCGACGCACACCCCGAGGTAAAACGCCATGCCGATTTTGTGCTGACCCACAGCGGCGGTCAGGGTGCGGTACGGGAACTATGCGATTTAATCCTGGGATTGAACGAGGTGCAATAATGAAACGTGGCGTGAAAATCGGCGAACGGCTGGTCGGCGATGGACAGCCCGTCTACATCGTGGCGGAAATCGGCATCAACCACAATGGAAGCCTGGACACTGCCCTGCAGATGGTCGACGCAGCCGTGCATGCCGGCGTGGATGCGGTGAAGTTCCAGAAACGAACACCAGAGATCTGCACGCCTCCCGAACAACAGAAACAGATGCGCGAGACTCCCTGGGGTTACATCTCCTACCTTGAATACCGGCACAAGGTCGAATTCGAAGAGGCAGGGTATCGGGAAATTGACCGGCATTGCAAGGAAAAAGGCATCCCCTGGTTCGTATCCGTCTGGGATGAACCCTCCGTGGACTTCATGGAGAAGTTCGACCGGCCGGTCTATAAAATTCCATCTGCCTCCCTGACCGATCATGGCTTGCTCCGCCATGTCCGCCGGACCTCCAAACCCGTCATCCTTTCGACCGGCATGTCCACGCCGGAACAGATCAAGGCGGCGGTGGAGGTGCTGGGTACCGAGAACCTGATCCTCACGCATGCCACCAGCACCTACCCGTGCGAACCGGAAGAGCTCAATTTAAAAATGATCGAAACGCTGCGCAAGGAGTTCCCCGGCGTACCGGTCGGTTACTCCGGTCATGAGGTCGGTCTGGTCCCGTCGGCCGTGGCCGTGGCGCTGGGGGCCTGCATGGTCGAACGCCACCTGACCCTCGATCGAGCCCTATGGGGCAGCGACCAGGCCGCCTCGGTCGAACCCGGTGGATTTGAGAGACTGGTCAAGTACATCCGGGTCACCGAAGCAGCGCTCGGCGATGGCGTGAAGAAAGTCTATCACAGCGAAATCTCCTCCATGAAGAGAATGCGGCGGGTCGCCCGCTAGGCCCGGATCAGGGATGTGACCACGATCCATGGGAGTGAGGCTGATTGGAGTTGATGGAAAAAGTTGGATAGAGGAATCTTACACCCCTTCCTGTTCGAGGCGGTTCCGGTCCTGGCACTGCCGGCACACGACCTCAAACAGGTTGGGCCGATGTTGCCATCCGACCTTGGGTGATCGCGGTCGTTCTGGCCGCCCCCTACCCCTAGTCCGAGTGCTATGAAAAGATCAAACGGGTTCATGATGCTTGTCCACAAGACCCTGGACCGCCTGCGTGAAATCCTGCGCCGAGGGCGGGACAATTGGGAGATCCAACGCCTGGCCGAACGGTTGAGGCCGCGCTTCCCGCGCCCCAAGGAAACGGCCCCTGTCATCTTCTTCATCGCCTCGAGCGGCACCACCGATTTTACCTACAACGGCGCCTTCAACCTGCTGGCCGCCTGGGGTCTGCGCCTTCAAGGCATCCCGGTCATCCATTTTGCCTGCCACGCCGGCATGCTGCACTGCGTTCTGGGGACCAATCGAAAAAAACCCTACAAGCCGCCTCCTTGCCGGGAATGCATCCTTCATTCGAAGGCGAAGCTGCGGGGCGCCACGGTCCAATGGTTCCCTTACGAACCCGACCCAAACCTTGCCGGGGCGATCCAGAATCTCAACCTGGCCGAACTGGCATCTTTTGAATACCACCATAGCGCCTCCGGGATCCCATCGCCCATCCCCCTGGGAAGCCTGGTCACCCCGGGCCTGCGCTGGATCCTGCGGAGGTACCACCTGCTGGATGATGAGCCCACCCGCTATCTCTACCGGGATTACATCCTTTCCGCATGGAATGTGGCCGGGCAGTTCACCGCCCTGCTCAACCGCAGCCACCCGCAGGCGGTGGTCGTGTTCAACGGCCAGTTTTACCCTGAGGCGGTCGCTCGCTGGGTCGCCCGAAATCAAAATATCCGGGTCGTGGCCCACGAGGTCGGGCTGCAGCCGTTCTCGGCCTTCTTCACCGAAGGCGAGGCGACTGCCTACCCCATCCACATCCCGGCCGATTTCGATCTGAACGGCGAGCAGAGCGCCCGGCTGGACGCTTACCTGGAGAAACGGTTTCAAGGCCAGTTCAGCATGGCTGGCGTCCGCTTCTGGCAGCAGATCAAGGGGCTGGACGAAGCCTTTTTAAAAAAAGCGGCCCAGTTCAAACAAATCGTCCCGGTTTTTACCAATGTCATCTTCGATACCAGCCAGCCGCATGCCAACACCGTCTTTCCGGACATGTTCAGCTGGCTGGAGCTGGTCGTCACTCTGATGCGCACTCACCCCGAAACGCTTTTTGTCATCCGCGCCCATCCCGACGAGACCCGTCCCGGCAAGGAAAGCCAGGAGACCGTCCAGGACTGGGTGGCCGAGCACGGGGTGACCGGCTTGCCCAATGCGGTGTTCATCGCCCCCAGAGAATATTTCAGCTCCTACGAACTCATCCAGCGTTCCAAGTTCGTCATGGTCTACAATTCCACGATCGGCCTGGAGGCAACCCTCATGGGTGCCGCGGTATTGTGCGGCGGGAAAGCCCGTTTCACCCAGTATCCGACCGTTTTCTTCCCGCAGAGTCCGGATGACTTCTCGCAGAAAGCGGAAGAGTTCCTGACGGATGACCAGATCAAGGTCCCGGATGAATTCCGGCGCAACGCCCGCCGCTTCCTGTATTACCAGCTCTTCCGGAGCTCCCTCCCCCTCGATCCCTTTCTGACAACCGGCCCTCAACCCAGTTTGACACGGTTCAGGGATTTTTCATGGGAGCAGCTTTCTCCGGAAAAATCACCGGCAATCGAAGCGATCCTCCGGGGTATTCTGGATCAGGGTGATTTTCTATTGAAGTCGTGAGTGCCCATGAATATGCATCCGAATGACGCTCCGTTCTTACGACGACTGGGGGACCTCCTGTATTGCCTCCGACAAAGGGTGACCTACCAGGTCCACCCGGAAGGGCGGGCCAGCCTGAAGCGCCTGACCGAGCTCAAGGACAGCCAGCGAGAAGAGCGCTGCTTCATCATCGGCAACGGCCCCAGCCTGCGGCAGACAGACCTGACCAGGCTGCGCGAGGAAAAAACCTTTGGCCTCAACCGCGTTTACCTGCTCTTCCCAAAAATTGGTTTTGCCACCACCTACCTGGTCGCGGTCAACCGGCTCGTCCTGGAGCAGTGCGCCGGGGAGATCCTGGAGGGGCCGAACACCAAATTCATCCCGTGGAACTTCCGCAAATCGCTGGGATCCACGCCGCATCCAGATACCCTTTTCGTCCAAAGCAACTGTGCCGGGCCGGGATTCGTCGGGGATGTGCGCAGACCCTTCAGCACGGGGGCAACGGTTACATACGCGGCCATGCAGATCGCCTATCATATGGGTTTTCAGACGGTCATTCTGGTGGGCGTCGACCATGCCTTTACCACCCAGGGTAAGCCGCACGAGACCGTCATCTCGCAAGGCGACGACCCCAACCACTTTTCACCGGATTATTTCGGCAAAGGCTTCAAGTGGCAACTCCCCGATCTGGAATCCTCTGAAAATTCCTACCGGCGTGCACGCCAGGCTTATGAAAGGGCAGGGCGTCAAATCCTGGATGCGACCATCGAAGGTCATTTGAACATTTTTCCAAAGGTCAATTACATGGACCTCTTCAAATGACCCAATCGCTGATCTCGATCGTCACCCCCTGCTTGAACCGTGCAGAGTACGTCCGCGAGGCCGTCGAGAGTGTGCTGATCCAGAATTACCCCAATGTCGAGCATATCGTGATGGACGGCGGATCGACCGATGGGACCCTGGATATCCTGCGCGCCTATCCACACCTGCATGTGGTCAGTGAACCGGATCAGGGGATGTACGACGCGATCAACAAAGGCCTGCGCATGGCAAAAGGCGAGATCATCGGCCTGCTCAACACGGACGATATTTACCTGGAGGGCTGTTTCAAGACCGTGGCAGACGTGTTTGAACACCATCCCGATGCGCTCGCCGTAGTCGGCGGGATCACGACTTTTCACGACGACCCGGCAGGGCGGCGAACGGTAAACACCGTGCCGGCCATCGAACCGGGCGAACTCTGGTTTCGATTGATCCAGGGCCCCCCGGTGACCAACGCCTGGTTTTTCCGTCCCGCCGTTTTCAAACAGTTGGGATATTTCGACACCCGGTCCCGGTACTCTTCCGACCGCTACTTTCTGATTCATGTGGCGCTGGACGGTGGCGTGCGCCCTACTCCGATCCGGCAAGTATTGTATGCCTACCGCCAACACGCCGGCTCGGTGACGATCACCGATCTCGACGGGCGCGATCCAAAATACGGGGCCGTGCGTATGAAAATCCTGCAGGAAGACCTCGGCTTCCTGGAGGATTTTCTCAACCGCCCCCACCTGCCGGCGGAGGTCCGTCAACGCATGCGTCACGAACATAGTGTGCGCTGTTACCGCCTGGCAGCCACCGCGTTTTACCACCGCAGGTTTGCCCTGGCGCTGAGCACCCTGCGGCGCGGGTTCCAGCGAAACCTCCTGCTGCCCTTCATTTTCACCGAGATGGCCATTCACCGTTTGAAAAAAGAAATCAGCGGATATGAATAGCGCCCGCATCGCCTTCTTTTTATCGCACCTGGCCGGCGGCGGTGCGGAACGGGTCGCGGTGATGATCGGCAGCGGCCTGCTGGAACGTGGCCATCGTGTGGACTTTATCCTGGCCCAAGCCGCAGGCCCGCTTCTGCAGGACATTCCGAAGGGTGCGCACGTCGTGGATCTGCAGGCAAGCCGCACGCTGACGGCGCTTCCCGGACTGACGAATTATTTGCGCCGGGAAAGTCCCTTTGCGCTGATCGCCATCCCCGACCATACGAATCTGGTCGCCCTCTGGGCGAAGTTGCTGGCAAACGCCAGAACCCGCGTGGTGATCACCAATCACATCAATGCCTCGCTATCCATCCGTAACACGCCCAAGCTCCAGGAAAAGCTTTACCCGTTTCTGCTCCATGTCTTCCAGCGAGCTGCGCACGCCACCGTGGCGGTTTCAAACGGTGCCGCGGACGATCTGGCACACCGCACCGGAATCCGGCGCGAAAGCATCACGGTGATCTACAATCCGGTTTTCCATCCCGGAGTTGAAATCCTTAAAGCTCAGCCGCTCGACCACCCCTGGTTTGCCGCCGGTCAACCGCCGGTCATCCTGGCAGCCGGGAGATTGACGTTGCAGAAGGATTTCTCGACCCTCCTGCGGGCATTTTCTTTCATCCGGCAAAACCGCCCGGTCCGGCTGGTCATCCTGGGCGAAGGAGACCTGCATGAGCCGCTGATGGCGCTGGCAAAAGATCTCCACATCGACGCGGATTTTGACCTGCCCGGGTTTAAATCCAATCCATACGCCTACATGGCCCGCTGCCGGGTTTTCGTGGTCAGTTCAGCCTGGGAGGGTTTCGGGAACGTGCTGGTGGAGGCGCTGGCCAGCGGCGCCCAAGTGGTCTCGACGGACTGCCCCAGCGGTCCTGCAGAAATCCTCGAAAACGGCAGATACGGGCGCCTCGTCCCGGTGGGTGACCCGCAGTCCCTGGCAACCGCCATTCAAGCTGCCCTGGATCATCCCCTGTCGACCGAATTGCTGCTCAGGCGCGCCCAGACCTTCTCGGTCGAGGCGGCCACGGAAAAATATCTGCGGGCCATCGGATTGGCATAACATGCCTATAAAAATCCTGCACCTTATCACTGGCTTGAACACCGGCGGAGCTGAAATCTCCCTTTATCGGTTGCTCTCCGAGATGGACCGGCGCCAGTACGAAAATCAGGTGATCAGTTTGATCCCGATCGGTCCCATCGGAGAGAAATTGGTCTCCGCCGGCATCCGGGTGCGTTCCCTGAATATGCGGCCTGGCCGTCCATCACCCGGGGCGTTCCTGCAACTGACCGACTGGCTGCGCCGCGAACCTCCGGATGTCCTGCAAACCTGGATGTACCATGCCGACTTACTAGGGCTCCTGGCCGCAAAAGCTGTCCGGATCCAGAAGGTCGTATGGAACCTGCGCTCGTCTGACCATGATCTGTCTCAATACCGGCGGCTGACGGGGATTGTCCTGAAGCTCTGCACAGCGCTCTCCGGCTGGCCTCAGGCGGTTGTGACCAATTCCCGATCCGGGCAGGAGGTTCACACCCGCCTGGGGTACCATCCACGCCGCTGGATTTGGATCCCCAACGGGATCGATGTTCAGACGTTTAGACCCGACCCGGGTTTGCGCGCAGAGGTTTGTCGTGAGCTTGACCTGCCTGCCGGGACTTTCCAGATCGGGCTGGTGGCCCGCTTCCACCCGATGAAGGATCATGGTACATTTCTACGCTCGGCCGGCCTTTTGTCGGTGGCGTGTCCGAACGTCCACTATGTACTTGCCGGAGAAGGGGTCGACCTCTCCAATCGATTCCTGGTCGACCTGGTCCGGAACGAACCCCTGGCAGGCCGGGTCCATTTCCTGGGGCGGCGCATGGACATTCCCCGCTTGATGGCCGGGATGGATATCCTGTCGTCCTCCTCCTCTTCGGGGGAGGGATTTCCCAACACGATCGCTGAGGGAATGGCCAGCGCGGTGCCTTGCGTGGTCACCGACGTCGGTGACGCAGCCTTCCTCGTCGGCGACACAGGGATCGTCGTCCCCCCAAAAAATCCGCCCGCCCTGGCAGAGGGCTGGAGAAGGATCATCGATCTCAGCCCAGAAGAGCGTCAAAGTCTGGGGAACGCTGCCCGCCGTCGGATTGAGCAGGAGTTCTCCATCGCGAAGTCCGTGCAGGCATACCAAAGTTTCTATCAATCCCTGGTCTGAACGAATTTTCCCTCCCGCGCAACCGCATGGGCTTCCGCCTACCAGCCTTTACTCATGACCGGGTCCGGGAAGAAACGAGGAAGAAAAGGGTGAAGTTGATCAAAAGGTTCACGGGACGAGTTCAATGTGCGGCATTACCGGATTTCTAGACGGCTCCTTATCCCGGGGCGCCGAAGATCTGACCGCCCTGGTCACGCGGATGGCAGACACTCTCCAGCACCGCGGTCCGGATGATCACGGCGCTTGGGTCGAAGAGGCCAGCGGCATCGCCCTCGGTTTTCGCCGCCTGTCGATTGTCGACCTCTCCCCCACCGGCCACCAACCGATGCTGTCAGCGGACAACCGGTACGTGATCGTCTTCAACGGGGAGGTCTACAACTTCGCCGATCTGCGGCGAGAGCTTTCGGGCTGCGGGCATACCTTCCGGGGAACTTCCGACACGGAAGTCATGCTGACCGCAATCATGGAATGGGGGCTGGAGGCTGCCATCCCGCGCTTCAACGGCCAGTTTGCCATCGCCCTCTGGGACCGGCAGGCGCGGCGTCTCTCGCTCGTGCGCGATCGGCTGGGGGTCAAGCCGCTGTATTACGGCTGGATGGGAAAGGTCTTCCTGTTCGGTTCAGAGCTGAAAGCCCTGCGGGCCCACCCGGCCTTTACCCCCGAAATCGACCGCCAGGCGCTGACCCTCTACCTGCGCCACAATTACATCCCCGCCCCCTACTCCATCTACCGGAAGGTGTTCAAACTCCCGCCCGGTTCCATCCTGGCCTTAAGTATGACCGGTCAGGAGGCCCTTCCCGAACCGCGTCCCTATTGGTCCGCGTACCAAATGGCCGAAGGGGGGGCCTCCAGTCCGCTGCAGGGGAGGGACCCGGAACTCATCGAACAGCTGGATGCCTGCCTGCGCACCTCGGTGCGGGAACGGATGATCGCGGATGTGCCTCTGGGGGCTTTCCTCTCCGGCGGGGTGGATTCCTCGACCATCGTCGCCCTCATGCAGACTCAAAGCCAGCGGCCGGTCAAGACCTTCACGATCGGTTTTCACGAGGCCGGATATGACGAGGCCCGCTATGCCCATGCGATTGCCGCTCATCTCGGCACCGATCATACTGAACTCTACGTGACGCCGGAGGATGCGCGCGGGGTGATTCCCCGCCTACCCCAGCTTTATGACGAGCCTTTTTCCGATTCCTCGCAGATTCCAACATTTCTGGTCTCGCAATTGGCCCGTCAACAGGTCACGGTGAGCCTATCCGGGGATGGCGGCGACGAACTGTTCGGCGGCTACCAGCGCTATTCCCTTGCCCGCCGCCTCTGGCGGGCCATGGGCTGGATCCCCCTTCCCATGCGGAAGATGTTCAGCAATTCCTGGGCATCCCTTTCCGGGGAGGATCGGCCGAAAACGCTCCCTGACTCGGCCGCCGGACCTGTCCGGCCGAGGGGGCTTGACCGGGCTGCCAAGCTGGCCGAGATCGTCGGCTCCGAGTCCTTCGATGCGTTCTACCTGGGCCTGATCTCGCATTGGAAAAATCCGGACAGGATCGTCCGGGAAGCCCGAGAGCCTTTGACCCTGGCAAGCCAGCCATCCCTCTGGCCGGCTTTGCCGGAGATGACGCAGCGCATGATGTATCTGGACCTGGTGACATACCTGCCGGATGACATCCTGGTCAAGCTCGACCGGGCCAGCATGGGTGTCAGCCTGGAAGGGCGCGTGCCGTTCGTGGACGATCACCGCGTGGTCGAATTCGCCTGGAAATTACCCCCGCAGATGAAGATCAGGAACGGACAGGGGAAATGGATCCTGCGGCAGGTCCTCTACCGCTATGTGCCGCAAGAACTGGTTGAGCGGCCCAAGAGAGGCTTCGGCGTCCCGATCGGTTCCTGGCTGCGCGGTCCTTTGCGGGAATGGGCTGGTTCATTGCTGGACCCCACGCGGCTGAGACAGGAAGGTTTCTTTAATCCAGATCCAATCCGGCAAAAATGGGAGCAGCATTTGAGCGGCAAGCGCAACTGGCGATACTACCTGTGGGATGTATTGATGTTCCAGGCCTGGCTGCAGTCCCACCCGTGAGGCCCTGTGAAAATCCTTTTATTCGCCAACACGGATTGGTATCTCTTCAATTTTCGCCTGGCGCTTGCCGAGGCTCTGCGAACCGAGGGACATCAAGTTGTCCTGGTCTCTCCGCCAGGGTCTTACGCGCCCCGACTTCAGGAATTGGGCTTCCGCTGGCTGCGGTTTCCGCTCTCCCGCCGGGGCATGAATCCTTTTACAGAGCTAAGCACGATCGCCCGGTTGGCCTGGCTGTACGGCCACGAAAAACCCGACGTGGTTCATCATTTCACCGTCAAGTGTGTTTTGTACGGCTCGCTGATCGCACATCTGCTCGGGATCGAAACCATCAATTCAGTGACCGGCCTGGGGTACGTCTTTACCGAAAGGGAGGGCCAGCGGGGGTGGCTGGCCGGTCTGGTCCGGGGTTTCTACCGCCTCGCCCTGCGCGGCACCTTTGTCATCTTTCAGAATCCGGACGACCAGGCGGTTTTCATTCATAGTTCCCTGGTGGAGCCAGGAAGGACAGCCCTGATCCGCGGCTCCGGGGTCAATATCGAACGGTTCTCACCCCGCCCAGAACCAGAGGCAACACCCTTGATCATCCTGCCGGGACGCATGCTCCAGGACAAAGGCGTGGAGGATTTCGTCCACGCAGCCCGCCTGCTTCACGCCGAGGGGATCCGGGCCCGGTATGCCCTGATCGGGGATTCCGACCCCGAGAATCCCTCCTCCATCCCCCCTTCCCGATTAAACGGCTGGCAGCAGGAGGGAGTGATAGAATGGTGGGGTTGGAGAGAGAATATGGAGGAGGTGTATGCCCACGCAAGCATTGTCTGTCTGCCGTCGTATTATGGCGAAGGGGTTCCCAAAACGCTGATCGAGGCGGCAGCCTGCGGCCGGGCGATTGTCGCCAGCGACATGCCGGGGTGCCGGGAGGTGGTCCGGGACGGCGAAAATGGCTATCTGGTCCCCCCGCATAACCCTCGGGCTGTGGCCGAAGCGCTCAGAAGATTAATCAGCGACCCATCCAGGAGAATTCAGATGGGAATTCGCGGGCGGGAGATTGCCGTCAACGAATTCTCCGCTTCTCGGGTCATCTCTGAAACCCTGGCGGTCTACCGCTCCCTGGTCAAGGCAGGAGGATCGCAGGCATGAGCAATACTGCCAGCTTATATCCCGCATTTGTATTTTTCAACATCCTGCTCGGCCTCGTTTTATCCCTGGCGCTAGGCGGGGTGTCGATCGCCTTTGCCCGCCGCGTGGGGCTGATGGATATCCCCGGCAGTCTGCCGCACAAGATCCACGGCACGCCCACTGCCCTGGCTGGCGGGCTGACCCTGGTGCTGGCCCTGGCGATCGGCGGTTTGTGCTTCAATTTCTCGATGATGAGCAGTCTCTGGAAAGTCTTCTTGCCCGCGGCGATCGTCTTTGGGGTCGGGCTGTGGGACGATTTCAGGCGCCTGCCGCCCTGGATCAAGCTGGTGGGCCAGCTCGTGGCCAGTGCCCTGCTCATCCAAATGGGCACGACCGTCCATTTTATTCATCACTTTCTGGTACTAACGAAGCTCACCAACAAATGGGCCGACTGGATGATCACCCTCTTCTGGATCGTCGGGATCACCAATGCCTTTAACTTTGTGGACAGCATGGATGGATTGGTCGTGGGATTGGCCGGGATCGCCATCTCATTTCTGGTGCTGGTGACGCTCGGATCTCCACAAACAGACCTCCTGCGGCTGCTGACCTTGCTGCTGGGTATCTGCGTCGGCTTGTTTTTTTACAACGTCACACCCGCCCATCTCTTTCTCGGGGATAGCGGCGCCCAGACCATTGGGTTTCTTCTGGCTGCCATCTGCATCCTGTATGAACCGGTCAATTACCCGCAGGCCTCCTCCTGGTTCTTGCCGATCATCATCCTGGGTGTGCCGATCTTTGATACCTGTCTCGTGGTCTTCTCCCGGCTGCGGCGGCGGATGCCGATCTATCAGGCCGAACGAAAACACACCTTTCATCGCCTGGTCGATCGGGGGATGGATGCGACCCGTGCGGTGATGGTGATGCAAATGGCCGCGATCGCCCTGGGTTGTCTGGCGTTCGTCGCTCTCAACCTCCAGCCCCTTTATTCGAACCTGCTCTTCGGCCTGATTGGTCTGACCGGCCTGGCCGCGATCCTTTTCCTGGAAAGAAAGACGGCATGAACGATCTTTCCCCGCAGCGGTTATTCGAGCGCACCCTACGCAACTGGTGGATGATCGCCGGCCTCATGATCCTCGGGGGGATCGCCGGCTGGATGTTTGGCCATTTCCGCGCCCCTCTCTATGAGGCAACGGCTGCTTATGAGGTTTCCTTGGACCAGCAGCAGATCGCGGCCCGGCTTTCCATTCCTCCCAGTCAACTGCCTTTTGACGCCGTGGCCCAGGATGCCTATCTCCTCCCAGCCGTAAACACCTTCGTCGATCCCGAAGTGCGGAACGGACTGGTTGCGGCCGCCACAGCCCAGGGGATCCAGCTGAAATACCAGGATATCAACCAGACGTATTTTTCCATCGATCGACGCGAGGGCCTTTGGTTAATCCGGGTGCGCAACCCCGACCCGGTTGTTGCGGCGCGCCTCGCCAACCTGTGGGTGGCAACCGCGAACACCACTCTCCTGCAAGAACAGGCCCATTCCGATCGGGCCCAGACCCTGCAGATCCAGCGCACGGCGGTCCAGAAATGTTTCTCGGAATTGGATTTTGCCCAGGCCAACCCGTGCGCGGGAACCTCGTTTTCCACACCCGCAGCCCTGACCGCCTATTTGAACCAGCTGGACCAGCAAATCAATTCCGAGGTGCTTGCGGATGGTAATATCGACCCGGCGCTCAGCTTCGTCGTCGCACAACCCGCAGAACCGCCGGTACAACCGGTCCTCTACGTCACCGGCGAATTGATCCTGGCAGGCAGCCTGATTGGGCTGCTGGCCGGGATCGTGATGGGGCAGCTGGTGCCCGCTGCTCGGCCGAAGATTAAATGAGAAACCCGCGCTTGATCCTCCGCTCCGGCATGGACTGGGGAGCAAAGATGGTCATCGCCGCGGCCGTGCTGCTCCTGCCATTCACCAGCCTGCCCCTGCTCTCCAGAATCATGGGCAAAACAGAGGTGGCACCGCCCACGATCCTTTTTATCTTGCTCCTGACCATAGGATGGCTGCCCGTGTACTTGCTGCAGGGAGGCAAACTGCCGCGGGAAATAACCCCCTTCCTGGGGTTCGTGGTGGGGGCCCTGGTCGCCTCCGCCGCGGGTTTTTTCCTGATGCTTCCTCCCTATAAGGGATACACCCCCCTGCTTGCAGAACGGGATGCGCTGATCACCCTGGCCATCGGCGTGGCGACTTACCTGGTCATCTCCCTCTGGCACAACGAGGCGGGCCGGTTGCGCTGGACCCTGCAAATGGTCAACATCAGCGGAGCGATCATCCTGGCCTGGTCCCTGGTCGAACTCTATGTCATCGTGAGGAGAAACGGCGTGTATCCCTCCCTGATGGTCCGCATCCAGGCTCTCCTGTCGGTCCGCACCCTCCTGGAGGTTACCTTCAAAACCCGCGTGGGGGGATTCACCTACGAGCCCTCCTGGCTGGCCCACCAGCTGAACATGGTCTTCCTGCCCTACTGGTTGGCAGCCACGCTCACGGGATATTCGGCCATAAAAAAGGTCCTGCGTCTGTCCGTGGAGAACGTCCTGTTGGTCGTGGGGATCATCATCATGTTTTTCAGTCTGTCACGCATCGGCCTGGTGGCTTTCCTGCTGACCATCACCTTCGCTTTTTACTGCTTGAACGCTTTTATCGTCCGCTGGCTGCAGGACCGCTTTAAAAAACAGCCGGCTGCCCGCGGGTGGCGCCTCGATCGATGGGGCCGGGTGCCTTTGATTCTGGCGCTCTTTGCGATCTATCTGGGAGCGATCGTCGGGATCGTGATCTTGCTCGGACACATTGACCGCCGCATCGCCGACCTGCTCTCCCTGCAGAAGCTGCCCGGCAATTTGATGATTTTTGCCCGGAACGGCGATTTTGCTGAACGCGTGGTGTACTGGTTAAACGGCTGGAGCGTCTTCACTTACCACCCGTTCCTGGGAGTCGGCTTGGGAAACAGCGGGTTCTTCTTCTCCCAGTATTTGGCCCAGACCGGCTATCACCTGAATGAAATCATGCTGCTGCTGAATCAGAGCGCCACCCTGCCGAACATCAAGAGTTTCTGGGTGCGCCTGCTGGCGGAAACCGGCCTGGTCGGCTTCTCGCTTTTTGTGGCGTGGCAATATGTGCTCTGGCAGGCCGGGGCATTCCTAAGGACAAACCGCTCCCTTCTCCTGCGCACGCTGGGCTGGATGGGTGCATTTGCCGTGATCGCATTTCTGGCCGAAGGCTTCAGCATCGACTCGTTTGCGCTGCCCTACTTATGGGTAGCCATGGGAATCCTCACGGCCGCGAGCTACCTGGCACGGCGGGAATCAATCTAATCGAAACCGGAGGAGCGGATGGGATACAGCCAGGTTACCTTGAGAGAGGTCCAGGAACTGGTGGCGGAGGCCTTGCAGCTGCCCATCGACCAGGTGAGCGCGCGGCTCGCCTTCGGTGGAATCAAACAATGGGATTCCATGGGCCATATGAGCATCATGATGCTTTTGGAAGAGCGTTTCCACATTGCACTGGACGCCGATGTCATTGCTACCTTGACCAGCATCATAGCCATCAGCGACTACCTGGGCAAATCCCGGAAAGAATAAAGAGATGACCGCTCAAATCGATATTACCCCCCACGTGACCATCCCGGAATACCTGATCGGGGAGGTCCAATCGAAGCTTGCCTATGTAGATGAATCCATCCTGAAAGCGGGGGTCGCCTCCGACGGGGGTCGGATCACCCTCGAGCTGGCCGCACCGGCCCCTGACGCGCAGCGTAAAAAACTCGAGGAAAAAGTCCAGCGCGTGGTATCGGCGATGGTGCAGGGCGCGTTCAAACCCAAGGTCCAGATCCTGGAGGACCACCTCGACCGGCCTCTCCCGTATTCCGCCGACCCCCAGGCCGAACTGCTCCGCCGCGGGGAGATGTTCCAGGAGTCGGCCGGTCTGTTCAGCCTAGGACCGCTCCTGACCCGGCTGATCGCTTTCTTTGAAGATCAGTTCCTGGCTCTGGCCGACTCGTTCGGAGCCGCACCCTACCGTTTCCCGACCCTGATTCCGGCGCGTTCCCTGGAACGTGTCGGTTATTTCCGCGCCTTCCCGCACTCGCTGACCTTCGCCACGCACCTGCGCGAGGACCTGGAGGCGATCGATGATTTCGCCCAACATGCCGCCTGCGGCGAACAGGGATTGGAGGCACCGCCGGAGTCATTTGCCAAGATCCAGGTCCTGCTCTCGCCGGCTGTCTGCTACCACCTGTATTTTGCCCTGGCCGATAAGCCGCTTCCCGCCGGCCAGATCATCGCCACTGCCGTGGGAAATTGCTTTCGCTATGAGTCGGTCAACCTGTCTTCTCTGGAGCGCCTGTGGAACTTCACGATGCGTGAGGTGATTTTTGTGGGACCCCGGGATTTCGTCCTGCAGAACCGAGAGACCGGCCGTGAACGCATGCGCACCTTTTTTGAAGAGATCGGCCTGGCGTACCGCGTGGAAAGCGCCAATGACCCGTTTTTTATCGGCGAGTTCAAGAAACAGGCGGCATTCCAGAGCGCCTTTCAGTTAAAATTCGAGATCCGGGCCAGCCTGCCCTTCAAGCATAGCACCCTGGCGGTGGGCTCGTATAACTACCACCAGGATTTCTTCGGCCGCAGCCTCAAGATCACCCTCCCGGATGGCTCCCCCGCGCATACCGGTTGTATCGCCTTTGGGCTGGAACGGATCGCCTTCGCCTTCCTGGCCCAGTATGGTCTGGACACCCGCCTCTGGCCGGAGGCGGTCCGTCGAGTGATTCCCTGAGGGCAGGAGTGCCGGTGCGATGTTAAAAGTGACCCGTGAACAGGTCAGCGCCGCCCTGGCCGCCGTCGGGCTGAAAGCAGGCGACGGGGTGATGGTCCATTCGGCGCTTCAATTCCTCGGCCAGCCGGTCGGAGGACTCGGGATGTATTACGACGCCCTGTGCAGCCTGCTCGATATCGGCCGCGGCACGGGAACGGGAACGCTGGTTGTCCCGACCTTCAATTTCGGCTTCGCCAGAGGCCAGCCGTTCGATCAGGCAAACACCCCGGCCGAGGAGATGGGCGTGTTCCCCGAATACGTCCGCAGCCAGCCCGGTGCCCGGCGCACTCCGCATCCCATGCAGTCGCTGGCAGCGGTGGGGGCCCTCGCCGCAGACCTGGCCGGGCGAGATACCACCTCCGCCTTTGATCCCGGCTCCGCCTTTGACCGCATGGTCGAGCTGAATTTCAAGCTGCTCCTGCTGGGAGCAGACGTGCGCTTCACCTCGCTGATCCATTATGTGGAACAGCGCATGCAGGTCCCCTACCGCTACTGGAAAGAGTTCACCGGCGAGGTGCGCCTGGCCGGCCGTCCGGCGCAGGTCCGGACCTATCGGATGTTCGCCCGGGACCTGGCCCTCGACCCGGAAGTCAGTTCTGCTCCTGTCCAAAAGCTGCTGGAGAAGCACGGCGTGTGGTCCAGCGTAACCCTGAACTATGGCAAGCTGGCTTCCTGCCGCTTCGGCGATTTCGTCGCTGCCGCCGAAGCCCTGCTGGACAAGGATCCCTGGGCGCTGGTGAAAAACCGGCCGGAATGAACCCGCCGGGGCAAAGGGGTATCGGTTCAGGTCTTTGCCTCCGGGGTGCATCGATTCCGAGACGGGACCTGCTTCCGCAGCCTGTTTTTGGCTCAGCATGTCCCCTTAGAACAAATTTTTGTCCCGGCAAGGATCAGCCAGCCAATCCGGTATAATCATCTCTCGGATGTCGAACACGGAGAATTCTGCATGAATGGTCCCACGCCTGACTGGGAGGCCCTGACTGCCCAGGCCGACGAGCTCCTGCACCGTCTTTTCCCGATCTGCCGCAGCATCACCGGGAACGGGCTGCGCAAGACCCTTGCCCTGCTAGGCGAGGTTACGCCGTTCGACCTGCAGGAGGTCCCCTCCGGGTCAGCCTGTTACGACTGGGTCGTGCCGGACGAGTGGAATGTGCGGGATGCCTTCGTGGCGGATTCCCGGGGCCAGCGGGTGATCGACTTTCAAACCAACAACCTCCATCTGGTCAATTACAGCATCCCCTTCGAGGGAAAATTGACCTTCGATGAATTGAAGGCCCATCTGCATACCCTGCCGAAAGCGCCCAGGGCTATTCCCTACCGGACCGCTTACTACAACCGGACCTGGGGGTTCTGTTTAACCCAGGAGCAGCTCGAGAAGCTCGAAAAGGCTGATACCTATCAGGTCGTCGTCGATACGACCCTGGGCCCCGGCGCCCTGACCTATGGCGAGGCGTTCCTCCCCGGGTCGTCCGGGCAGGAATTCCTGGTCTCGACCTACGCCTGCCACCCCTCCCTGGCGAACGACAATCTCTCCGGGATCGTCCTCTGGACGCTCCTGCTCCGGGATCTGCGCCGGCAAACCTTGCGCCATTCCTATCGGTTTGTGATCGCACCGGAGACCATCGGGGCCCTGGCGTACATCTCCCGCAACGAGGCGGCGGTCAGGGCCCTGACCGGCGGCTTTGTGGTGACCTCGGTGGCGGGCCCTGGCCCCTGCGGGTACAAGCCGACCTGGCGTGGCGACTCGCTCATCGACCGAGCCATCCGGTTAACTTTCAAAGAGCTGGAGCTGCAACCCACCGAGTACCCCTTCCTAATTCACGGTTCGGACGAACGCCAGTACTCCTCACCCGGCCTGCGCATCCCGGTCGGGACGATCTGCAAGGACAAGTACAGCGCGTATGATAACTACCACACTTCACTGGATAACCTGGAGTTCATCAGCGCTTCGAACCTGGTTGAAACCCTGAAGCTCTACTGGCTCACCCTGGAAAAGCTGGAGCAGAACCGGATCTACCGCTCGCTGAATCCGATCGGAGAACCGATGCTGGGCAAACGCGGCCTTTACCCGCAGGTCGGAGGTTCGATCATGCAGAAGGCTGCCGATACGGCCAGACCTTCCAAACGCCGCCCCCGGGTGGAGGACGAGAACGGCCCGGATGAGCAGGAGCTCTCCGCCATGCTTTGGGTGCTCTTCTACGCCGACGGGCAGACACCGCTGCTGGAGGTCGCCGAAAAGACCGGTCTGCCCATGCATCAGCTCAGCGAGGTCGCCGAGAAACTGGCGGCGCACAAATTATTGGAGAGGATCGGAGCCTGAGGACGAACACCCATGCGGTCGAAATCGAGCGGGCTGCAGAAAATATTGCCATGGGCAGGGATCCTCCTTCCACTGCTCCTCTGCCCGATCATCCTGCTGCCGCGGCTGCTCTCCCCGCAATTTGGAGGGGAAGACGACGGGACCGGCATCGGGACCCTTGCCTTCTTTAACATGGGAAATTGGACCCGGGTGTTCAACTATTGCGATTGCACCCCGGCGAATCCCCCGGCCGGGAAGTGGTCCACCGGCAAGTGATCCTCTGATGAACTATTCGATCGTCATCCGCGCCTATAATGAGGAACAGCACATCGGCCGCTTGCTGGAGGGGATCGGTCATCAAACCATCCAGGAGCCGCAGGTCATCCTGGTGGATTCCGGCTCGACCGACGCGACGGCCTCCATCGCCGAACGATACGGTGCAACCGTGGTACACATCCGGCCTGAGGAATTCACCTTCGGCCGCTCGCTCAATCGCGGCCTCGAAGCTGCAACCGGCGAGCAGGTCGTCATCGCCAGTGCCCATGTGTACCCATTGTATCCGGACTGGTTGGAACGACTGCTGGAACCTTTCGCCGATCCTCAAGTGGCGTTGACCTACGGCAAGCAGCGCGGGGATCGGACCAGTAAGTTCTCCGAACAACAGATCCTGACTCACTGGTTTCCCGATCAGTCCGTCCCGAGCCAGGCACAGCCCTTCTGCAACAATGCCAATGCTGCGATCCGGCGCTCGATCTGGCATGAACACCCGTATGATGAAACCCTGACCGGTCTGGAGGACCTGGCCTGGGCCAAAACCGCCCTAGAGGAAGGCTACACCCTATCCTATGTGGCCGAAGCAGAGGTCATCCACCTTCACCAAGAGACGCCCCTGAGCGTCTACAACCGCTACCGACGTGAGGCGATGGCCTTCAAGCGTCTGTACCCGGAAGCTCATTTCAGTCTTTATGACTTCCTGCGCATGACCTCCGCGAATATCAGCACTGACCTGTGGCATGCCGCCAGGTTGCACCTGCTGGGGTCGGCCGCAGCCGGTATTTTCTGGTTCAGGACGATGCAATTCTGGGGCACCTACCAGGGTTACCGCCGGTCGCTGGAGTGGAACTGGCAGTTACGCCAGACCTTCTATTATCCTCGCAGCAAGGAACTGCCTCCCGAAAGTGCGCCGCGTCATACCGAGCCAATTCGATATAATGAATAACCAAGGAGACTCCGACCCGGAAGGCCAGGCACCGAAAAACCGCTCGTCCTGCCCTACACCGGATCCATGCCTTGCGAGCACCCGAAATCATCTGGGCTTGATTCTGGTCTGATCTTGCTTCCAAATGGGACAGCCCTTAACCAAGGCATGGATGTTCCCCCCAAAGGGATGGCTTGTTTCTCGGAATAGCCAATGGATGGTTCATTCACATAAACAACCCGTCCAATTATTAACCGGTCATCAGTCAAGGCCGCTCAGGATGTCTTAGGATTTGTCATGCCCCTATCCGCCACACCCGTTGTGAACGTCGATATCGTTGTTCCGGTCTTTAACGAAGAGGCCGTGATCCCGGATTTTCACCGCTTGCTTCTTCATGTGCTTGATCCGTTGCCTTTTCACTTCAGAATCTATTACATTAATGATGGTTCCACGGATCGGACCCAGGAAATCATCAGCCAATTTGCCAGGGAGGACAGCCGGATCGTCGCAGTCGAATTCAGCCGAAATTTTGGACATCAATCTGCCTTGAGCGCCGGGCTGGACCTGGTGAAGGGCGATGCGGCCATCTCCCTGGACGGGGATGGCCAGCACCCGCCGGAGTTGATCCCCGAAATGCTTGCTCTTTTTCAAGCTGGTTATGATATCGTTCTGATGCAACGCGTGGATACGTTAAAATCGTCCCTGTTCAAACGTTGGACCTCCTCCAGCTTCTACTGGGTCATCAACCGTCTGAGTGGCACACCGGTCACATCAGGAGCCGCTGATTTTCGCCTCCTGAGCAGGAACGCCCTCCAGGCGCTGAAACAGATGCCCGAGTATCACCGTTTTCTGCGGGGCATGATCACCTGGATCGGGTTCCGATCCGTAATCCGGCCGTATGAGGCGGCTCCGCGCCTGGGGGGAAAGTCGAAATACTCGCTCCAGAAAATGGTCAAGCTGGCGCTCGACGCGATCTTCTCGTTCTCGCTGATCCCCCTCTGGCTGGGCCTAATTACAGGAGGAGCCTTCTTTGGCCTGGCCTTGCTGGAGGTCATTTATGTGCTCAGCTTCTGGCTGACCGGCCGGCAGGGGCTTCTGGCACCTGGCTGGAGCTCATTGATCTTTGTGACCCTGATCGTCGGCGGGACGATCATGGTCAACCTCGGTTTCATCGGCATTTATGTGGGCTATATCTTTCAGGAAGTGAAACACCGGCCGGTCTATTTGATCCGTTCAGTCACCAGTGCATCTGCACAAGAGGCATCCCGTCAGCCGGACAAATCATAACCTCGTGACCAAGGCGAACCCCACCCCCTCCAGGTCTCACGGCCTTTCCGAAATCCTCTACCGAGCTGCAATCCTCACGCCCGTGCTGATTGCCATCCTGCTCATGCTGCCGCGTTTGCTCTCCCCTCAGTTCGGGCTTTACGATGACGGCCGGATGCTGGTCACGGCGGACAAGATCGCCCACGGCACCTGGTACACAGGTTTAGACAGGATTGAGGGTCGTTTCCGCCCGGTTTATTGGTTGTGGTTCACCCTATCGTTTCTGATGGGCGGGAATCACCCGCTCTGGTTTTTTGTGGCAAACACGGTTGCGCTGGTAGGCATCATTGCTGGGCTGATTTTCCTGGTCCGTGGGCTGGGAGGGTCCAGACTCCAGGCCTGCCTGGCCGGTCTCCTTTTCGTGCTGGCCGGCCCGGTCCCGGAGAGCTTTCTCACCCTCAAGGGAGAGGTCATTCAACTGGTCTGGATGCTGCTGTCGTTTTCAACGCTGCCCCTCTACATGCGTGCAAAAAAGCGCAGCCAGAAAATCGGGAGCGTCGCCCTAACGGCCTTTACGTTGCTGCTCGCCTACCTGACCAAGGAAACCGCGCTGGTGCTCCTTCCGATCAGCCTGGCCTGGTATTTGTTGGCGCGCTTCTGGAAGGGTTACGAAAGCGAACCCGCCCGGCTCACCGCCCGGGGGGCATACCTGCTTGCCAACCTGATCGCCGCGCCGTTATTTTTCCTGATGCGGACGACCGCACTGCCCTCCCAGCTTGCCGCGGGAACCTATTCGGGCCAGTACTTGATTGCCCTCGGCCAAATGGCGGTTTCCGCCGTACGCTGGGCTGGCTGGCTGGCGCGTGACTTCATTTGGGTCGTACCGATGACCGTCATGGGGATCGTGCTGCTCGTACGCCGGCGGAAGCTCAGCGGAAGAACGATCCTGTTTGACTCATCGATCTGGATGGGTGCCTGGATCTGCGTCTACCTGCCGTGGAACTTCATGGCAGAGTATTACATGCTGCCCTTTGCCTTGGGACTGGCGGTATTTGTATCCGCGTTGATCGTCGAAATCACCCTCTTCTTTCGTGAGAGCGGGGGAAAGCGATGGACCGCCATAGGGGTCCTGGGCCTGAGCCTCGTGCTGCTGGCCGGCGAGCTCATGAATAACTTGACCAATATCCGCATGCAGCTGGCCATTGATTCCACCAATGCCCGGATGATGGCGTTCCTGGTACAAAACACTGAACCGGGCAGCACCCTCCTGGTCAATATCCAGGATCCCAATGAATACTATTACGAAATGCAGACCCAGCTGGGGCAGATCGACAACCGACCCGACCTGAAGCTAAGGACCTTCAATCGGGACATGACCCTGGCAAACGATACCGGACCCCTTTACATCGTCACCCCTTATGTCCAGAATCAGCCGCTTCTGAGCGTACGCATGGGTGTCGTCCAGATTACCCAAAACAATTGGGATCGCCTTCTGCAAGGCTATCTGCGCATCCATCCGGGGTGGCAGTCCGTGTTTGAGACCGCCACCAGTTTCCCCCTCTCCAATGTCAACTACCCTCGCCTGTTCTGCCCATTGATCAAGACGCGTGCTTTCTGCGCCACACCGGAGCCTGTCGTGGATGTCCGTCCATTCAATTACGGGTGGACGATTTATCAACTGAAAGAGCCATAAGGTGCATTCCGGATCATCGAAACCGGAGCATGCCTTCCGAAAGTGTTGACTCGAGATGAAATCATGAGGCTTCAAAAAACGATCAACCAGGTATTCCTGGCCCTCTACCAGGGGTATCTTCCGGAAATAGGCCTGCTCCTGCTCAGCTGCGGCTTGTATCTCTACAACGCCATCCGGTATACACTGCCCACGGGGTATGCGGGTCTTTATACCTTGATGTCCGCACAACTGGCATCCAACTCTTTTAAACTGCCTCGGTCAGTGCCCCATTATGGACCCGGTGGATTCCCCTATGCCTATCCGCCGGCTGGTTTTTACCTGGCGGCATTCATTCATCAAGTCTTCCACATCCCCTGGTTTACCTATCTTCGCTTTGCCCCGCCCCTCCTGACGATCCTTTTCGTGGCCCTGGATTACATTCTCATCCATAAAATAACGGCCTCACGAATCAAGGCCATCCTGGGCACGGCTTTAACCATCACCACCGGGGCTGTTTATGAATACCAGGTTCAGGCGGCCGGCATGGTGCGCACCCTGGCGCTGGTCTTTGCGACCCTCGCCCTCATTTTCAGCTGGGATGCTCTTTATGCAGGCCGCTCGATGCGTTCCACCTACCTGCGTGCCGCTTTGGGGGGACTGGCGCTGGGATTAAGTGTTCTTACGCATCTGAGCTATGCCCTTTTTGCGATTCTAGGCATTCTGGTTTTATGGCTCTTCGCGCCTCAAGCCAATGGACGCACCCGTTTGGCCTTATCGGCCGTAATCTTTGGAGGGGGGTTCTTGATATCCACGGCCTGGTGGGGTACCGTTCTCGCGCGCTATGGATCAACGGTTCTTACAAACCCTGCTCGCTCACATGGCAATTTTGAGGTGGTCCATGCCTTGATCGTGGTTGGTCTGCGCAGGATGCCGTTCTTGTTCGTTCAGAAATTGATAGGGACTACTTATACTTGGACGCCCACAGTGCTGATCGGCCTCATCGTTGGCGGACTGGTCTATTTGATTTTGAGAAGAAAATGGACTCTGCTGGTCTGGTTTTTGCTGGTCTTCCTGATCATCGGGGAACCAGATCGATTTCTCATCATCATTGGCTGTATAGCAGCGGCGGACCTGATCGGCAGTATCCTCGATTTTGTCTCCGCACAAGATTCTGCCGACAACCATACAAATTTCCTGATATACGTCGCCGCAATATGCATTCTTTTCGCAGTCCCGGTTTATAATGCCTTCAAGACGGTTAATTCTGATTCGCCCACCCTGACTGGCTCGCTGATCGAGACGGCCAATTGGATCAAGAGCAGTACCCCTCCCGATAGTACCTATCTATTGCTCGACAACAGCAATGATCTGGATGAATGGGTCCCATTTCTAACCGACCGCACGCCGTTGGTCGGGAGTTGGGGAGGTGAATGGGTCGGGAATCTTACCAGCCTCAATGATCTGAGCAGCAAGCTGGATACCTGTCTCTCCAATCAGTCGTTTGCATGCATCCAGAAGTTAATCTCTCAGAAAAATCTGCAGGTGACATGGCTGATCGCATTGACGAACACACCTTCCCTGGATATCCAAATCAGTGCGGATCCCGCCTGGCAGACCACTTTTAAAAATGACCAATTCATCGTGTTCGAAAGGAAATAATCCCCTCGATGCCTGAAATCATCGCTCTGGTCCCGATGCGGCACCACTCGCAGCGCGTACCCGGCAAGAATTACCGCCCTCTGGCGGGTAAACCCCTGTTCCATCACATCGTCAGCAGCCTGCTGGCCTGCCCGGAGATCGACCGGGTCGTGGTGGACACCGATTCAGATCCGGTCATGGAGGGCCTGCGGCAACACTTCCCCTCCGTCCGCATCATCGAGCGCCCGGCGCACCTGCGTGGGGATACCACTTCCATGAACGAAATCCTTTTGTACGACACCTCCCAGGTCCAGGCCGATTATTACCTGCAGACCCACAGCACCAACCCGCTGCTGCGGAGCGCCACGATCGCCCGCGCCATCCAGACCTTCCTATCGGACCTCCCGGCTTACGACTCGCTCTTCTCGGTGACCCGCGTACGGAAGCGCCTGTGGGACCGGGAAGGCCGCCCGATCAATCACGACCCGGAGGTCCTGCTCCAGACCCAGGATCTGCCACCGGTCTATGAGGAAAATTCCTGTATCTACATGTTCACGCGGGCCAACCTGTTGAAGCGCCGCAACCGCCTGGGCGATCACCCCCTGATGTTCGAAATCGACGCCCTCGAGGCCTGGGATATCGACGAGGAACTGGATTTCGCCTTCGCCGACTCATTTCTCCAAGGGCAAGGGAAGACCTATGAAAATCAGTAAGCGGCTCGCCGCCGTCCTGGATGTCCTGCTGCTCCTGGCGATCTTCTGGGCCGTGCGCTACTGGCACAGCCGCCAATACGGCCTGTACGAGGATGACCTGACCATTATCCCGGATGCGTTTCAAAGGTCGTTCAGCTCCCTGATCGGTTATATCTTCATTTACATCACCCATTTCTACGGCCACGCCCGCCCGCTTTCGGACAGTTCCATATACTTTTTCTCCTGGATCGGGTGGCAGATCGCCGGGTTGTGGGGGCCTTACCTGCTTGGATACCTCATCACGGCAATGAACATCGGCCTGTTTTACTGGCTGATGCGCCGGACGGCCGGCCGGTCCTTCGCCCTGATCGCCGGGCTCGGCTACATCCTCTACTCGGCAGACACCACCCAGGCTTTCCTGACCCATTCGCTGGGTGTACAGCCCTCGGTCCTGCTCATCCTGCTGGCGATGCACGCCTATCTGTCCAACAAACGCATCCTCGCTTACTTGCTGGCCTTTGTGGTCCTGTTCAGTTACGAGCTGCCGTTCCTGCTCCTGGCGGCTGCGCCGCTGTTCAAGAAAAAATGGGACAAAGCCCTGTGGAAAGAAATCCTCTGGCATACGGGTATTCTGGTCGTGATGCTTGCCGCGATCTACCTCTTCAGGACAATGATCGGAGAAGGGCGGGTCAGCGGCCTGGGAATGAAAGACCTGCTGACCACCCCGTTCGTCCACTCGCTGGAGGGCCCCCTGGTCAGCCTGGGATCGTTTGCCTACCGCCCATTGCAGGCCATCCAGGGACTTAACCTTGAGGTGGGGCTCGCCATCCTGCTGGCCTTTGGTCTCTTTTGGTGGATTCTCTCCCGGCTGGATGTTCCCACCCAGGTGAAACTCCAGGACCTGCGGCAGGCCGTGAGGGACCCAGCCGCCCGCCGCGCCCTGCCAGAGGAAGTCAAAGCACTGGGGAGGATTTTCGTTATTGGCGCCGTGATGCTCATTCTGGCGTACCCGCTGACCTTCACGGTGCGGGCGTACGCCCTCAGCGGGCGCGATACACGCGTCCACCTGGCGGGAGTCGCGGGTGCCGCGGTGCTGGTCGCCGCGATCGCCTTCCTTCTCATTTACGTGACGAATGGCAGCCGCTGGCGCAAAGTCATCAACGCCCTCATCGCCCTGGAACTGGCCTTTCTGGCAGGCTACGGCTTCGTCATCCAGCGGGACTACGTCCTCTCCTGGCAGTACCAGCGCGAATTCTGGACCGAGCTCCTGCCGCTCATCCCGGATGCGGGGGAAGGCACCGTCATTCTGGTCGACCCGGCTGCCCTCCACGACACGCGCCAGATCGGCGCCAACTACTGGAACCTGCCGCGCGTGCTCATGCAGCTCTACACCTACCCTGAAAACATGAAAGCCTTGCCGGTCGTCCACCGCCTCGCCCAGAACTGGCCAGGCAAGCTGCTCGCCGCCGACGGCCGCATCCAGATCAACGCAGACACGGTCTATTCGGTCCCGGACGACTACGGCGAGGTCGAACCGCAGAATGTGATCTTGATCCAGGCGGAAAACGGGCAACTCGTCCGGCGAGAAGAGGTGATCCTGAACGGACAGGAGGTTTCCTTGAAACCGGCTGCCGCCCTCCCCCTGCCCACCCTGCCGCACGCGTTTCTCTACCACCTGATGATCGATCAACCCTGACCGCCTGCTTTCGACCCGAATGATAGGGACTCAATGAAAGAGTATCTGCCTTTTCATGGGTATTCCAGCTTTTTCGGTATGGCTCCGGCCTTGCCAAGGCTGTCCGCGAACACCGGCCGGACCCGAGGCAATGCTGGTAACAAACTGCTGAACCTCTGCCGGGTCCCGATGGGCTCCCTCGGGGGAAAACCATGAACCACAAGAAACGTCTCGAAATCGCCCTCGATCTGGTCCTGCTGATCGTGGGTTTCTGGGTTGTGCGCTACTGGCACAGCCAGCATTTCGGGCTCTATGAAGACGACCTGACCATCATCCCCGGTGCGATCACCATGTCCTTCCGGGAGCTGGTGCATTTTATTTATCTCTATATCGTGCAATTTCAAGGTCAGGAAAGACCGCTTCATCACAGCTTTATCTACCTCTTCTCCTGGACAGGCTGGCAGTTGGCCGGCCTGTGGGGAATGTACCTGATCGGTTTCCTCATCACCATAGCGAACATCGGCCTCTTCTACTGGCTCATCCGCCGGGCGGCGGACCGGCCCTTTGCCATTCTCGCCGGGCTCGGATATATTCTCTATGCAGCCGATACCACTCAGGCCTACCTGACCTTCTCCCTGGGGGTGCAAATATCCTTCACCTTCTTGTTCCTGGCCTGTCACTGCTACCTGTCCAACAAACGGCTCCTCGCCTACCTGCTGGCGCTCGTCATCCTCTTTGGCTACGAGACACCCTTCTTGTTATTTCTGGCGGTCCCGCTCCTGAAGAGGGAGTGGAACAGGAACCTGATCAAGCAGTTCGCCTTCCACGCGCTGGCAGTGGGACTCATGCTGGCCTGCGTTTACCTGCTCCGGTTGCGCCTGAGCGGACACGGAGGGGTCGTGGACCTGAGCCTGGGGCAGATGCTGGCCCTCGCTCTGAGCCATATGCTCGAGGGTCCGATCGTCAGCCTGTTAACCTATGCCTACCGGCCCCTCCAGGTTCTCCAGGCCCTGAATTGGGAGAATGGACTTGCCGTCGGATTGACCTTCCCGGTGTTTCTCTGGCTGGTGGCCCGTTTCCCCTCCGTCCCCAGGCTGAAGGGACAGGATCTGTGGTTGGCGCTTAAAGACCCGACGGCGCGGCGGGCCCTGCCGGAAGACCTCCGCTCCCTGGGCCGGATGGCCCTCACCGGGCTCGTGATGTTGATTATGGCTTATCCGCTCACTTTTACGATCCGCGCCTATGCCATCAGCGGGCGGAGTACCCGCGTCCATACTGCGGGCGTAGCCGGAGCCGCGCTCCTGATGGCCTCGGTGGCCCTGTTCTTGATCTTTCTGAGCAATGGTAGCAGCTGGCGCCGGGTCATCAACGTCCTGGTCGCCCTGGAACTGGCCTTCATGGTCGGCTTCGGTTTTGTCATTCAGCGGGATTACGTCAATGCCTGGCAGTACCAGCGGGAGTTCTGGACCGCACTCCTGCCGATCATCCCGGATGCGGGGAATGGGACCGTCATTCTGGTCGACCCGGCCGCCCTGCAGGATACCCTCCAGATCGGCGCCAATACCTGGAATCTGTCCCGTGACCTTTCTCAGGTATACACCTTCCCGCAAAGTGTAGAGTCAGTCCCATTTGTCGATCGGCTGCCGGGGGGCTGGCAAAACTCGCTCGTCGACGCGGACGGCCAGTTCCGGATCACGGACCCCACGCTTTTCGCATCGGGTTCCTTCGGCGAGTACAACCCGCAGCAGGTCATTCTGATCCAGGCCGAGAACGGCCGCCTCGTCCGGCCGGAGACCGTCACCTTGAAAGGACAGGTCTATGCGCTTAAACCGGTCACCCCTCCGGTGCTGCCCAGCTTGCCCCATGGCGTTCTCTACCCACTGTTGGTTATCCAACCCTGATCCATCCCGCACTGCATTCCAACTCCTGACCGGAGGGCTCGTGGAAAAAATTCGTTCGTTCCGTGGTATCCTTTGCTCCCCATCGCAGACTCGGCGCTGGCGCGGCGCCAGGATATCAGCTATGATTCTCCCGTGCGGTACCCCTTCATCACCTCAGCAGTTCCCAAGCCCTGACAGATTCACTAGGTTGCCATGCCCACCATCCTGCTCTCTGCTCCATACCTGCTGCCTCTTCTCGACCGCCTGCGTCCCCTGCTCGCCAGCTACGGACTGGATCTGATAACGCCTCAGGTCCAGGAACGGCTGGAAGAGGCCGATCTGCTCCGGTTTGCCGGACAGTTCGACGGCACGCTGTGCGGCGACGATCAGTATACCCTGCGCGTCCTTCAAGCCTGCGCGCCGCGGCTGAAAGTGATCTCCAAGTGGGGCACCGGGATCGACTCGATCGACCGCGACGGCGCAGAAAGGCTGGGGATCAAAATCTACCGCACCCCCAACGCCTTCACGCTGCCGGTCGCCGACACCGTTCTGGGTTATCTCTTGGCCTTCGCCCGCCGCCAGCCATGGATGGATCAGGGCATGAAAGCGGGCCGGTGGGAAAAGCTGCCTGGAAGATCCTTGAGCGAGTGCACCCTCGGCGTGGTCGGAGTCGGTGCGATTGGCAAGACCGTCGTGCGCCGGGCGCGCGCATTCGGCATGAAGACCCTCGGCAACGACATCCTCGAGATCGATCCGGCCTTTCTGGCCGAGACCGGCCTGGAGATGGTCACGCTGGATGAGCTGCTCGGGCGTGCGGATTTTGTATCCCTGAACTGCGACCTCAACCCGACCAGTGTCCACTTGATCGACGCCCGGGCCTTGAAGCGGATGCAGCCCAGCGCGATCCTGATCAACACGGCTCGCGGCCAGGTGATCGATGAATCCTCCTTGGTGGCAGCCTTGAAAGCAGGTACAATTGCGGGCGCGGCGCTGGATGTGTTCGAGGCGGAGCCGCTGGCGATCGACAGTCCCCTGCGCAAGATGGATAATGTCCTGCTTGCCGCGCATAACGCCAACTCCAGCCCTGCGGCCTGGGAGCGGGTTCATTTCAACACCCTGCGCAATTTGCTGGAGGGGCTGTCCATTCCTGCTGACGGTCTGAAGATTTGACCATGATTGAAAAATCCATTAGAACTGTCCTGATCACCGGCGCAGCCGGTGGCATCGGCCGAGCCACGGTCGCTCTGTTCGCCCAAATGGGCTGGCGGGTGATCGGCGTAGACCGGACGCCTTTTGGCGAGGATTTTCCTGATCCGGGTTTATTCATCCAGTCGGACGTTTCGAATCCGCAAAAAATGGAGGGGCTCTTCTCAGAAGTCAGCCGTCTCACGGCTGGCTTAAACGCCCTGGTCAGCAATGCTGCCGTACAAATCGCCAAACCGCTGGTTGAAACATCCGTCGAAGAGTGGGATCTCGTGATCGCCAACAACCTGCGCCCGGCCTTCCTGCTGGCCAAGCTTGCCTTTCCCCTGCTAAAAGCCGCGGGCGGCGGGGCGATCATCAACGTCTCCTCGGTCCATGCCGTGCAGACCTCCGCCAACATCGCGGCTTACGCGGCCAGCAAAGGGGGCCTGCTGGCCCTGACCAGGGCCATGGCCATCGAATTTGCCAAGGATAATATCCGCGTCAATGCCATCCTGCCTGGAGCCATCGATACCCCTATGCTGCGCGCCGGGTTGGGCCGTGGCCACGTCCAGGGCGAAGACATTTATGCCCGCCTCGACAACCTGGCCCGCAAGACCGTCAACGGCCGGGTCGGCAAACCGGAAGAAATCGCCCACGCCATCTACTTCCTGGCCGATGAAACCCAGTCGTCCTTTATGACTGGCCAGGCCATGATCGTGGATGGAGGCGCCACGGCCAGGTTAAGTACGGAGTGAACTGCCCCACCGCTCAAGCGCAGGGCTTCCGACTTCAACGAGCGGTGCCTGAAATCAGGTCTTACCTGCTCTCCATAGGCGTGTACGTTCAGGGGCTTCCCACCCTACAGGATTGCGACTGTCCAAGTTTTACCGGTGGACAGGTTTTTCCACCGAACCAGTTGCTGGTTAGGTACCAGGCTGAGGACAGCACATTTGACCGGTTTTGCGCGCCGGATATCCCCTGACCTACAGGTTGGGGTTTTGCGCCATAATTTTGATAAAGCCAAGCCTTATGCCTCTCCTCATGCTCTTAACCCTCGTGGTACTGATCGCGATCCAGTCGCTTTCCGACGAACGCGATCCATACCATCCGGTCCTGCGCGCCGCGATCATCTGGGGGGGAATGATCGTCGCCTCGAGCGAACTGCTCTCCCTGCTGAAATCCGTTACCCTGCTCTGGCTCTCCCTTTTCTGGGCAACCAGTCTGCTCGCCACGATCGGCTGGCTGGTTGTGGAAATCATCCGCGGCAGGCGCCTGCCGCGCTTCCAGAAGCCGTCCTTTGGATCCCCTTTTGAAAAAGTCCTCTGGGTACTGACCCTCCTGATGGTCATCGGGGTGCTGTTCGTTTCCCTCAAAGCCCCCGTCCAGACCTATGACTCCCTCTCCTACCATATGAGCCGGGTGGCGCACTGGGCACAGAATCGCAGTGTGGGCATCTATTCGACCGGGATCGAACGGCAGAATGAGATGGGGCCTTTTGCCGAGTACACCGTCCTCCATCTGTATATCCTGCAGCGCGGCGACCAGCTGGTCAACCTGGTGGACTGGCTGGCTTATCTCGGCTGCATCCTGGCGTCTGTTTTTATCGCCGGCCGGCTGGGGGCGGGGAGACGAGGCCAGCTGGCCGCGGCCGTGGCTGCCGCCGGCCTGCCGATGGCCATCTCCCAGGCCTCCAGCACGATGACCGACATCGTGGTGGCGTTCTGGACGATGTGCGTCATTGCCGAGGTCACTTCAGCCATGGCTGCCCGGCAGGCCACCTGGCGTCACTGGCTGTACCTGGCAGGAGCGACCGGCCTGGCCATCCTGACCAAGTCCACCGCTTTTGCTTTTGTGCTGCCGTTCTTGATCTGGTTCGGAATCATCTCCCTGCGGGCGCAAGGGCTGCGCCGGACCGCCGCCCGCACCCTGCCCTTCCTGGCAATCGTGATCGCCGTGAATTTGGCTTTCTGGGTGCGCAACGACGTCACATTTGGCACCCCGCTCGGCTCCCCCCAGCTTCTCCAATTGCATGCCAATAAAATCATCACACCCGGCGTCCTGGTCTCCAACGTGGTGCGCAACCTGAGCTTGAACCTGGGGACGCCCAGCGCGACGATCAATCACTTCACGGTTGCCGTGATCGCAAAACTCCACAAGCTGGCGGGGATGAATGTCGAGGACCCGCGCACGACCTTTAATGGCCAGTTTTCCATCACGAATCAGGTCCTGATGGAAGATCGGACCGGGAATCCGTTCCAATTGATCTTGATCACGGTTGCGGCGGTGTTCGTCTTCCTCAATAAAAAAATCAGCACTCCGGTGCGCGGGTATACCCTGGCGGCCATTTCAACCTACCTGCTCTTTTCGATCGGAAACACCTATCAGGTCTTCGGAAGCCGCCTGCAGGTTCCTTTCTTTCTGCTGGCCGCCCCTCTGCTAGGGTTGATCGTCGGGCTCTGGCGTCCATGGATCAGCCTGGCCGCGGGCTACCTTCTGCTGCTCGCGGGATTGCCGTGGTTGTTCTCCTTGCAATCCCGCCCGATCCTGCCCATCCCCGGCCAGACCATCCCGCAAAGCATCCTGAGCATGTCGAGAGAGGAACTCTACTTCACGAATGTCGGGGGGATCTCTTCTGCGGAAAAGGGGATCGTCAAGCGCATCCGGGCGGCCGCCTGCACCCAGATCGGATTGATGCTGGGCGGAGATGACCCGGAGTATTTATGGTGGGTGCTGCTGGGGGCGCCGAATCCGCAGTTGCGGATCGAATGGCTGGTCAGCGGAACACCCTCCGCCGTATACGCGGACCCCTCCTTCAAGCCCTGCGCAGTGATCTGCAAGTCCTGCGCGGCTGCAGGATTGAAAACGGTCTCAGGCCTTCCCTTGCAATTCCAGTCCGGGGATCTCAGCCTTTTCCTCAAGCCCGTGCCGTGAGAGCGGCTGACCATGCGACAGCAAATTAAAAAGATCACCCCCACCCCTGTCTGGAACCTGGGCTCCAGGGCATACTGGTGGTACCTCAATCGGGGCCGACATAACCTGGCACGGACCTTCCTACCCCTCTGGGCCGCAAGCCGCCGGAAGTTGCTTCCCTATGGCGGCCTGCACACCGGTGAGCGCTGTTTTATCCTCGGGAATGGTCCCTCCCTGCGCCGGACCGAGCTGTCGCTCCTGCAAAATGAGGTGACCTTCGGCTTAAATCGCATCTACCTGCTCTTCCCCAAGCTGGGCTTTACCACCACCTATCTGGTATCCGTGAATGAGCTGGTCCTGGAGCAGTGCGTGCATGAATTCAAAGCCCTCGCCGTACCTAAATTCATCACCTGGCGGGCACGCCGATGGTTCGCCGACGACCCGCGGACCATTTTTCTGGACACCGACTATACCGGCCCGGAGATCTTCTCCGCAGACGCCAGCGGCCGACTCTTTGAAGGCTTCACCGTCACCTTCGTCGCCCTTCAATTGGCCTTCTACATGGGCTTCGCCGAGGTGATCCTGGTCGGCGTGGATCACAATTTTGAAACGAAAGGTCAACCCAACAGCACCGTGACCTCCGGCGGCGAAGATCCCAACCATTTCTCACCCGATTACTTTGGAAAAGGCTTTCGCTGGCAGCTGCCCGACCTGGAAGGTTCAGAACGCGCCTATCGCATGGCCCAGGCCGCCTATGCGCGCAGTGGGCGGCAGGTGCTGGACGCGACCGTCGACGGGAAACTCGACGTCTTCCCCAAGGTAAGCTATTCCGGGCTGTTTCGCCATGCCTGAATCTCTGCCTCTCGTCTCGATCGTCACGCCATCCTACAACCAGGCGCGCTTTCTCGAACAGACCCTCCTGTCGGTCCTGACCCAGGACTATCCGAGGATAGAATACATCGTCGTGGACGGCAATTCCACCGACGGAAGTATGGACATCCTCCGGAAATATGCCGATCGCTTGGCCTGGTGGACCTCCGAGCCGGACCGAGGCCAGGCCGACGCCATCAACAAAGGCTTTCAACATGCAAGCGGAGCAATCGTGGGCTGGATCAATTCCGACGATCTTTACTATCATGCCCATGTGATCCACCAGGCCGTGGAGGCTTTCCAGGACCATCCGGAAGCGGGCATGGTCTATGCCGATGGTTTAAAGATCAACGGCGAGGGATTCCTGATCGACTGGTTCCACTATCCACAGTATTCCTTGAAAGACCTGCTGGGATTCAACATCCTGCTGCAGCCGGCCTCCTTCATGCGGCGGGAGGCCCTCCAGGCCGGTGGGTACCTACCGCTGGAATCCAACCTGACCCTGGACCATGAATTATGGATCCGGATCGCGGCCCGCTATCCTTTGGTGCATGTCCAGGGGACCTGGGCGGTCGAGCGCTCCCATGAGAGCGCCAAGACCCTTTCACTGGCCGCCCATTATGGGCCAGATGCCTTCCAGCTGGTCGACTCCCTGCGCCGGGACCCGCTCTTCGCCCCGACCATTGACCGATCCTTCCAGGAGATCTATGCCGGGCTGCACGTCTTTTCTGCGCGGCGGTTGATTGACGCCCGCCAGCCGCGCCAGGCTCTGCGGCATTTTTGGCAGGGCTTTCGCCTTTCGGCGCGCGTCGTGGGGCGGGTCTGGTATAAAGTGATCCAGGCCCTGGGCGGCGTGCTCGGAGTGGGAGGCTTGTTCCTCGCCTACCGGGACCTCCGTCGCCGCCTCCAACACACCTCCAACCGCCTGCTGGTGGATGAAACCGGCGTCCACTGGGCGGACCCTCTTTCCCATACGCAGCCGTGAACCCAACGCATCAAAACCCGCTGGTCTCGATCGTGACCCCCTCCTATAATCAGGCCCGCTTTCTCGAGCAGACCATCCAATCGGTGCTCTGGCAGGATTATCCGAGCATCGAATATATTCTCGTCGACGGGGCTTCCACGGATGCCAGTCCGGAAGTGATCCAGCGGTATGCCCGCCGCCTGGCCTGGTGGGTATCCGAACCGGACCGCGGTCAGGCGGAGGCGATCAACAAGGGGTTTGCCCATTCCCACGGGCAGATCGTGGCCTGGATCAACTCCGATGACCTGTATTACCGTCAGGACGTCGTCCGGCACGCCGTCGAAGCCCTGCAGGCTCACCCCGAGGCCGGTATGGTCTATGCGGATGGCGTCATGACCGACGGGGAACTGCGTCTGCTGGACTGGCACACCTACCGCCAGTACGCCCTGGAGGATCTGCTGGCGTTCGAGGTGCTTCTCCAGCCAACCGTGTTCATGCGCCGGGAGGCCCTGGAAAGGGCCGGCTTCCTGCAGGCTGACTTTCACATGGTCCTCGACCACAGTTTGTGGATCCGGATCGCCCGGAATTACCCGCTGCAGTATGTTCACGAGTTCTGGGCAGTCGAGCGGACCCACGAGTCGGCGAAAACCACCGCCCAGGCTGAAGTCTTCGTGGACGAAGCCTTCCGGCTGATTCCGGCCCTCGAGAAGGACCCCGCCTACCAGCAGGTCTTTGAGGCCTGCCGACCGCGCATCTACGCCGGGCTGCACCTGTACGCCACCAAGCGCTACGTGGATCGAGGCATGCCGCGGCAGGCCTTGTCCCATTACTTCACCGGTCTGCGGCTGTCCCCCCGGATGGCGCTGCGCGTCTGGCGCAAGTTCCTGCAGGCGCTGGCTGGGTCGCTGGGGCTCATGCCCTTCTTTGTGGCCTACCGCCGATTACGGCGCAGGGCGCAGTTCAGCGGTCGACAATTGACTGTCGACAGCCAGGGTGTCCGCTGGGCGCCCTGAAATGGGCCCTTGGCATTAGAATTACGGCATCGGAGAGTGGCATGGCCGTGAACCCAGCTCGCATCCAGAATAGATCCTCCCATTTCTTCCCAAACCTGATCCTGGCAGCAGGCGGCCTGACCTTTGGCGTGGCGCTCTCGCTCTACGCCTATCTGGGTAACTTTTCACGCTACTATGCCGATGATTACTGCCTGAGCGGCGGCCTGCTCAAAAGCGGATTCTGGAAGACCGAAATCGGTCTCTACCTCAGTTGGTCCAACCGGTTCGCGGATTTGCCTGTCTTGAGCCTGTCCGAACTTTTTGGCCGCTCGGCGGTCCGGGCCTGGCCGGCGATCGGGATCGTCCTGTGGGTGCTGGCCCTGTGGTGGCTGATCGCACAGACCAGCCGGGCGACCCGCCTGCCCGTTTCCGGCGGACTCGCCCTGGTGGCCTCCGAGATCCTCGTTTTCTTCACCCTCCTGGAGGCCCCCCAGTTATATCAGTCCATTTACTGGCGCATCGGACTCATCACCTACACCCTGCCGATGGTCTTCCTGGCCTTTATCATCGGATTCATCATCAATCGAGCCACCCAGGCCGCTCCCGGCCGCCTTCCGCGCTGGGGGTCGATCGGTTGCCTCCTGTTGGCTTTCTTTGCCGGGGGCTTCTCAGAAACCTATGTGGCGTTACAGACCGCCTTGCTCTTGATGGCCTGGATCGGCCTCTGGCTGGCATGGAAATCCACGGCGAAGCGCACCTGGCTGGTTTTAGTAGGCGCCGCGTTAGCGGGCTCCATCCTGGCGCTGGTGGTCGTGGTGCTGGCACCTGGCAATGCCGTTCGTCTTTCGGCCATCGGCTCCGTCAGGCCTGCACTGCCCCGGCTGATCCGCATGGCCGTATCCAATGCTTTTGTCTTCATTTACATTTCCCTGAAGGACGATTCCTTTCAAAATGTGCTGGCGCTGCTCGTCCCCTTGCTGGTCGTCTACAGCCTGTATGCCAGGGAGCGGCGCCTTCCCCGGCTGCGGCCGTCCATTTTGGCCTGGGCGCTTTTGCTGACCCCCATGGTCGGGGCCCTGCTCATCCTCGCGATCTGCGCGCCGAGTGCCTATGGGGAGTCCTCCTATCCGGATGCACGTGTCCTGATCGAGGCGAGCTTCATCCTGGTCGCGACGATGTTCATCGAAGGAGCCCTGACCGGGATGAACCTCGCCCAATTGCATCTCTGGGCGGATGAACCCGCCCCTCCTTCTCTCCTGGTGCTGACCTCCTGCCTTTTCCTGTTAGCCGCATTGTATCCTCTGTACGATGCCCGGAAAACGGTTGAACAGATCCCCCTGTATCGTGCCCAGGCTGCCAGCTGGGATATCCACGCCGCTGAAATCCATGCCAGCCTTCAGCAGGGGATCGCCTCTATCAATCTCCACGACAGCCAGGCCAGGTCGTTCGACCCCCTGAGCGGGCTGCAGGAAATCGGTTCAGACCCGAAAGGCTGGGTGAACGTATGTGCAGCTGATTTTTTTGGGGCGCGTTCCATCGCCATTAACCAGCCCGGCCCATAAGCCTTCTCAAAGGTGATCGATTGCGTAAGCAGAATCTTCTACCCATCCTTCTTGCCATCCTGGTCGGCCTCGCTGGGCTGGCCTTGCTCGTGGCCGCGTTCCAGCCGTACGGAACCCTCAAGGCCCTCGCCGATTCGCTGAAGAGCAACGGGAACTTTAAGTCTCTCAAGGAAAGCAACGCGCTGGTTTTTAAACTGCTGCTCGGCCTGGCCGGGATGGTGCTCCTGGGTGCCGCCTATGGGGTCGGATTCGGTCGCCTCAAGGAGGTCGGGGCCTGGTTCGGCCGGCTCTGGGCCGATGTCCCGCGCTTCGTCCGGGGGCTCAAGCCAACCAGGATCGAGTGGGCCCCTGCGGCCGCCCTGGGGTTGATCGTCGCCGTGGCGCTCCTTTTTCGATTGAAGGGCATCAACGGGCTGATGACCCACGACGAATCCTACACGTTTGTGGTGTATGCCTCAACCTCCATATTTAATATTGTCACGAACTACCAGCTGCCGAACAATCACGTCCTCAACTCGCTCTTGATTTTTCTGTTCACGCACCTGTTCGGGATCCGGCCCTGGGTGGTCCGGCTGCCGGCCCTGCTTGCCGGCCTTTTAATGGTACCGGCCACGTATGCCCTGGCGAAGGCCCTCTACGACAAATACACCGCGCTGCTCAGTGCACTGATCATCGCCGTGCTGCCGGGGGCCGTGGCCTATTCCACCACCGGGCGCGGTTACACCCTGGTGGGCTTGTTCACGCTCCTGACCCTCTGGCTGGCCGATTACCTCCGCAGGGAGAAGAACCTGTTCGCCTGGTGCCTGCTGGTCCTTTTTTCCGCCTTGGGCTTCTACGCCGTGCCGGTCATGCTGTTCCCCTTCGGCGTGGTGTTTGCCTGGCTTTTCCTGGAAAACCTGGTCGCCGCCCCTGAACCGTACGCCTCGAAGATCGATTTCCTCAAATATTGGGGGATCGCCGGCCTCAGTACCGCCCTGCTGGTGCTGCTACTCTACACCCCGATCTTCATCGTCACGGGCGCCGCTAAGGTCTTTGCAAATGGATGGGTGCTGCCGGAGTCCTGGAGCGGCTATCTCGCCTCTCTCCCCTATTTTGCCGGCGCGGTCTGGTCCGATTGGACGGGGCATCTGCCTGTGGCCCTGGCCGTCCTGCCCGCGGCCGGAGCCCTCCTGGGATTGATCTTCTACCGGCGGATCGCCCGGCAGCGCTTCCCCCTCATCGGGGCAGCTCTCTTGTGGATCAGCGCACTCGTCCTGGTCCAACGGCCCCAGGAGCAAACAAAGGTATGGTTCTATCTCCTGGCCCCCGTTGCGATCTGGGCCTCGGCCGGGATCATGGGCCCGCTCCGGGACCTGCGCCTGAAGTGGCTCCGCCCGGTCCCGATCGCTGCCGTTCTGGTCGGCATGGCCGTGATCCTGCCCCTGGTCCAGGCCATCCAGATGGTGCCCACCCTGCCCAAGCAATGGGCGGCGAAGGGACCCGTGGAAAACACCGTCCTGTGGGTCAGGGACCGCCTGCAGTCGGGCGACCTGATCATCATCGATGCTCCCGAGGATGCCCAATTCTGGTATTATTCACACCTCTATGGCCTGGATTACAGCCGTTTCAACCAGCGCCTGCCGTTCCAGCGCCTTTTTGTGATCGTCTACCGAGACGGTCAGCAAACGGTGGATTCGGTCCTCCACGACCGGGGGCCGGACCCCACCCTGGTGAACGAGGCTAGTTCTCACATCGTTTTAAATTACGGACCCCTGGACACCTATCTGGTGCTTCATCGGTGAGCCAGAAGGCCTCCGCCCGAAACCATAAGATCCGCTTGGCATGTTAGTCTCCATCGTCACCCCCTCCTTTAATCAGGCGCATTTCCTCGAGGAAACCATCCGCTCGGTCCTCTCCCAGGATTATGCCTCCATCGAATACATCCTTGTGGACGGCGGTTCAAAGGATGGAAGCGTCGAGATCATCCAGAAGTACGCCGACCGGCTTGCCTGGTGGGTGTCCGAGCCCGACCGGGGTCATGCCGACGCGCTGAACAAAGGGTTTGCCCATGCCCATGGTCAGATCTTGGCCTGGTTAAATTCGGACGACAGCTATTACCCGGGCGCGGTCACTGAAGCCGTGGCCTATCTTCAGGGCCATCCGGAGGTGGGGATGGTCTACGGGGACGCCGACCTGACCGATAAAGATGGAGCGATCATCGGGCGTTTCGCCTCCCGGCCGACAGACTACCGTCGCCTGCTGCGCGGCTCTGTCCACATCCCGCAGGCCACGACATTCTATCGGGCGGAGCTGTGGCACCAGGTCGGCCCCCTCGACCTCAGCCTATTCTTCGGCTTCGACTACGACCTGTGGGTGCGGCTGGCGAAGAGATCCCGGCTGCAGTATCTTCCCCGGCGGTGGGCGACCTTCCGCCTCCACGGCGAAGGAAAATCGATCCGCTTCGATGAGCGCTGCTACCCGGACATGCTGCGGGTCTACCAGCGCGAAGTCGGCCATCGCTTTTCCTGGCTCCTGCTCAAAGCCAAACTCCGCCCATGGATCTACGCCTGGCTGCCTCTCCGTTTCCGCGTATCGATTCGCAGATTCCTGCCCTAAATTGCCGGGAGGGCTGTAACAATAGGCGCCGGGCGAAGAGCGGGCGGCCTTACGGACTCGTAAGGTCAAGCCCCGTTCCAAATTCACCATTTTAGATTATCATATACACGTGCACACTTCCGATTCGCCCTTCACAGCGGACTGGTTTGTCGTCTCTCTGCGTTGGCTGACGCTCCTGGGGCTGACCATCTCGCTGTCCATCAGCGCCAGGCTGCTCGCACCCGCCAATCTGCTCCTGGTGGGGCTGGCTGTCTGGAATATCGCCCTTTCGTTGATGGCCGGTCTCAACTACCGGCTGGCCCACCACCGCGAGATCAGCCTGGCGGTGGACCTGCTGGTAGGAAGCCTGTATTTCGCCTTGGCTCATGGATTTTACAATCCCGCCTCCTGGATCGGCATCCTGCCGCTTCTCTCCGCGGCGCTCTATTTTGAGCTCACCGGCGCCTTGATCGCCGGCGTGCTCGTCGCCCTGACCCAGGTGGGGGTTACCCTCCTGCAAGCTCACCGGCCGAACGCCCTGCTTTTCGCCGGCATCGCCGCGGTCATCACCTTGCTGCTGTCCGCCGCATTCGGTTATTTAAGCACCCGCCTGATCAGGATCATCCGCCAGACACGGCAGGCGCAGTTGGACGCCCAGCAAAAAAAACAGCACATGGAGAACGAACGCCTGGGCACGATCTACAGCCTGACCACCACCCTGGCAGCCACCCTCAACTACCAACGCGTGCTCGATTCGGCCCTGGACATCAGTTTGAAAGCCTTGAACCCCGATCCGGATACCGAATGGGACGACCGTCTGGTCAGCGCGGTCCTGCTCTTCTCCAAGCATGACACCCTGGAGGTCGGCTCGGCCCGTCGTTTCACACCGGCGGATATGCGGGTGGTCCTGAGCGGCCGCCAGGGGGTGATTTCGCAGGCCCTCGACGAAGACAAACCGGTGTTGGTGAAGGAAATCCGGCGCGACCCTGAACTGGCCCGCATCATCGCCCTGGCCAATTGCAAAGAGGTCTACTGCTTCCCCCTGCGGAGCGGTTTCAACGCCTATGGCGTCTTCGTGTTCGGCCACCCCGATGCCAACTACTTCACCCTGGAGCGCCGCGAGATCCTCAACATTCTCAGCCGCCAGGCGGTGATCGCCATCCAAAACGCCCGCCTCTACGAGGACCTGGTGGACGAGCGCGACCGCATGGTCGAGGTCCAGGAAGAGGCCCGCAAGAAACTGGCCCGCGACCTGCACGATGGCCCCACGCAGTCCGTTTCCGCGATCGCCATGCGCGTGAATATGGCCCGCCGCATGCTCGAAACCGATCCCCAGGCGACGAGCGAAGAATTGGGCCGGATCGAGGAATTGACCCGCCGGACGACCAAAGAAATCCGCCATATGCTCTTCACCCTGCGCCCGCTCGTGCTCGAATCCCAGGGGTTGACCGCCGCCCTGGAGGCGATGGCCAGCAAGACCAAGGAAGTCTATGGCCAGGAAGTGCTGGTGAAGGTCGATGAAAGCACGCTGCCCAATCTCGAAATGGGTAAACAGGGCGTCGTCTTCTACATCGTCGAAGAGGCGGTCACCAATGCCCGCAAGCATGCCAAGGCCGAGCACATTTGGGTGAATTTGCGGCCCCTCGACGCGGGCATCGCCTTGCTGGAGGTCCAGGACGATGGGGTGGGCTTCGACGTGGCGGCCGTCAACCGGGCCTACGATCAGCGCGGCAGCCTGGGCATGGTCAACCTGCGGGAAAGAACCGAACTGGTCAATGGAGTCTTGAACATCCAATCCGCACCTAATCGAGGCACCCGGGTCCAGGTATTCATTCCATTGACCGAAGAAGCGGCCGACCGTTTGCATCAATCGGCCGGCGTGCGCTAATTCCCCCTGAAGACAACATGCCGATCGCGGAGGGTTTGTATTACTTCCTGCACGAAGAAGGAAGGGTTTCCCAACCCCCGGTCATTTTGATCCACGGTGTGGCCCAGGATCACCTCTCCTGGCCTGCGGATGTGAGACGGCTGCCCGATACCACCGTCTACACCCTTGACCTGCCGGGCCACGGCAAGTCCGGCGGATCGGGTCTGCAATCCACCTCCGCCTACGCCCAGCGGATTATCCAGTTTATGAATGACGTCGGCCTCTTCAGAGCGGTCATCGTCGGGCATTCCATGGGAGGTGCGATAGCCCTGACCTTGGCCCTCGAATACTCCGAACGCGTGGCCGGGATTGTCCTGATCGCCAGCGGGGAACGCCTGCCGATTCCCTCCTCCATGCTGGAAAACGCAGCCAACCCCTCCACCTTCCCCCTGGCCGTCCAGGCACTGCAGGAGGCGGCCTTTGGCCCCCAATCCGAACCCCGTCTGAAAGAGCTGGCCTTCAAACGCTTATCGGCCTCGCGCCCCACGCTGCTGTACGGTGATCTGCTGGCCTGCGACAACTTCAACATCAGCAACCGTCTTGCAGCGATCCGCACCCCGACGCTCGTCATTTGTGGTACCGCCGACCGGCTCAGCCCCTTACGCTATGCCGAGGACCTGGCCAGTTCAATCCCGGGCGCGGCCCTGCAGACCGTGGACGGCGCCGGACATATGGTCATGCTGGAACAGCCGCGCCGGGTGGCCGGGTTGTTGAAGGTCTTCCTGACCACCCTGTCCTACCAGGTGGGAATCTAGCTCTCCCCGGCTCACCCATGAAGCCGCCGGGAGCTTTTGAGACAGCCCTTTCATGGCCAGCCGGCGGTGGACGGGGGCTCAACTCACACAGCCCGGGATCCAACCCTAATACACAAGAATCGATCCTTCTCTCCAGGATCACCGGGTCTTGAGAACCAGTTCATACCCGTCCAGGGTATATCCGTCTTCCTCCACGTGAATCTGTCGCACGATCCGGTAGTATTTTTGAATGGTCGCATCCGCCTGGGTTTGCAGGCTCTCCCTCCAAAACGTCCGGATGGTAAAGGCGTGCGTGGGAAGCGCGGACACGTCGGCGGGGCCCGCCGTGGGAAAAATCTGGGTCTTGAGGGGAAGATTCCCTTTTGGGTCGTAGGTGCGCGTCATCGACCCCGGATTAATGTAAGGGGTCCCGGTCCAGTCGGTCCCGGTCCATTCATAGGCGATATTGTGGGAAAGTAAATAATCGCTGGTGAAGAATACGAGCTCATCCGTGGCCGGATTCATGTGAGACTGCTGCAGAAACCGGTCGAAGAGCTGGTTATAGTAGACAAATTCCCGATTGTAGACGGTTAAATCGCAAAGGGTGCGTTGCGAATTATAGAAACTCATGCGATGATCGCCGAAATTAAAGGTGGGAAAGAAATGAAACAGGACCGGATCGAATGTCTTGAAACAGGCAGCAAACAGGAGGACCAGGCTGACCGCAAGCACCCCGGCTTGCAGGAGAAAACGCTGCCACATCGTCTCGATCGCTTTCATCAGAAAAATCATCTCGAAAAGGCTGAGGGGCACGATGTAACGAGGGTTGTTCCACGTGTTCAAGATATAGTTCACCACCAGGAATGGGACCAGGCTTAACGCCAGGACGATCAGCCAGATCATCTGTTCCGAGATGCGCCCCGGTCGGGTGATCCTGCCGCGCAGCCGGTATATCCCGATCAACAGGCCCATGCCGATCAGCCCCCAGATCACCCAGTTGAAGTTGGCCAGAAAGATCTGAATGGTCTTGTCATAGGCAGTCGAATAGGTCAGGGCGATAAAGTTCGAACTGCTTTGCAGCAGGTCATGCGGGTTATTAAACATCCATAACTGCCCATCCACCAGGATATAAATGCCAAACAGGATCAGCGGGATCCATAAATAGGAATTCTTCAGCGCACTTTTCACAAAGCTTTTGAGCCAGGGTCCAGATCCGCCCTTCGCTTGATACGGGAGCAGGACTGCATAGAGGCTGACCACCAGGGACCCGTACAAAAGTGCCCCCGCCTCCTTGGAAAAGCAGAGCATCACCCCAGACGCCAGCGCCAGAACAGGGGCATCCAGCATGTAAAGACAGATCGTCAGACACAAAAAAACCAAAACCGCATGGTCAGTGGTAATGCCCAGAGAAACCCCGTAAACCAGGGGCATAAATGCAAACAGGGCGGTGATCAACACCCGCTGCCAGCGGCGCGAGGGCCCTGGGAAGAGGTACCCGATGATGCCCGCAAAAGCCAGGATGGCGGCTGCCGACAACAGGCGGACCTGGGCATTGGCCATGACAAAGTTCCCGTATCCGAGAAATTGACCCAGCATCATGTAGGCCGCATATCCATAAGACGGATGCCCGTAGAGTTTCATGGCCTTTAAACTGGGCCCCAGAACGAAGTTGAAATGCTGAACAGCATTCAGGGTGCTATTAAAATAGGCCCCATTGTCACACATGGGGAATACCTGGATATCCCAGCAGGAAAGAGCCAGATAAACGGCCACAACCCAGACCTGCGGGTGGTCCAGAATCAGGCGCCGGATATTGATTTTGATTGGGCTCCGTCCTCTTGCCTTCAAGGTCAAGCCCAAAGAGAACACCCAGAGCACGACCAGGACGATCTCGCCCGTGATCATATTAACCGGGTGGGATTTATCGGTCGAAGGCGAGAGGGACGCAAGCGTCCAGAACAGGGCCAAAAAAGTAAAAACGACCGTGCATTGCAATGCCAGCTTATACGACACCCTCTGCCACCACGGACCGGCATTGGGCTTTTTGAGCAGGCGACCAGGGACCATCGAAGAGCCTCTCCTTGCAGAGTCTGTCTAATGACTCATGCCAGAATGGGGATTGATTTGGAACGCATCCTTCTGACCAGCCCGGTCCATACGCCTTCAGTTCCTCACAACCTTCATGAGCATGGGAATGGCCTTCTGCACGGCGCGGGCGCGATGACTTAAGCGGTTTTTTTCATCCATCTCCAACTCGGCCATGGTCAGCCCCAACCCGGGAAAGTAAAAGATGGGGTCGTAGCCAAATCCATAACTGCCGCGCTCTTCCGGGATGATCTCTCCTTCACACCCACCTTCGGCCAGGTGCACGACTCCGCCAGGGATCGCGACCGCAACCGTCGCCATGAAATGGGCGCTCCAAGGGCGCGGCTTGTCGCGCAGCTGGTCCAGCAGGTAACGCCGGCGGTCGGCATCACTGGCGAGGGGCTGGGGAGCAAAGCGGTGCGAGTAAATACCGGGCCGGCCGGAGAGGGCGTCCACCTCCAGACCGGAGTCGTCGCCCAGGGACACCAGACCGCTGGCTTCGGAAAACGCCCGGGCTTTCTTCGTGGCATTCTCGGCGTACGTCCGGCCATCTTCGGCCACATCGATTTGCAGATTCAAATCATGCGGGGTGAGCAGTTGAAGGCCGAGCCCCCCCAACAAGGCTTTGATCTCGGCAACTTTGCCGGGATTGTTCGTGGCCAGCAGGAGCCGTGAAGAAGTCATGGTCATCATCCAGTAGGGGATGGATCCTCGCCTGTGCCGCCGCGGATCTTGTTCTGGGCCCAACGGGCATGCTCACGCACCAGCGGGTCCCCCGCCTGCCAGAGGGCATCCAGGATGGGCAGAGCCGCCTGTGGACCGGAATTCCCCAGGGCGACCGCCAGGTTGCGCAAGTAGCCGCGCCAGCGGGTACGCTTGACGGGACTCTCCTTGAATTTGCGGTTAAAGTCCTGCGGGGAGAGTCCCAAGTCGGCGATCAGATCCGGCCTGGGTACTGCGGGGCGGGGTGCAAATGCCGGATCCACCGCCGGTACCGCGAAGCGGTTCCAGGGGCAGACCATCTGACAGATGTCGCAACCGAACACCCACGTCCCCAACGCGGCGCGCAGGTCGGCGGGGATGGCCTCTTGGTGCTCGATCGTCAGGTAAGAGATACAGCGCCGGGCATCCAGCGTGCGGTCCGGGAGAATGCAGCGCGTCGGGCAGGCCTGGACACAGCGGGTGCATGTCCCACAACGATCGGGCCCGAAGGGTGCATCGATATCCAGGTCCACGCTGATCAAGATTTCGGCCAGCAGGAAATACGAGCCCAGCCGGGGGTGGATGAGACAGGTATTCCTGCCGATCCATCCCAGCCCGGCCCTCTGGGCCAGGTCCCGTTCCAGGATGGGGCCCGTATCCGTGTAGCCGCGGCTCAAGACAGGACCGCCTACCCGTGCCTCAAGATATGCAATCAGCGCCTTCAACCGTTCGGGCAGGACCAGGTGGTAATCGCGCCCCCAGGCGTAAGCCGCCACCTGTCCGCTTGGCCGCTCGGCCCGAAGCGGTGATGGGACGGACGCGCCCTCCACCGAGCGGGGGTCCGGGTAGGAAGCACCCAGCACCAGGATGGATTTACACTCGGGGAGGATCGCACGGGGAGCGCGCCGGCGTGCCCGCGCACTTTCCTTGGCCAGGTAAGCCATCTCCCCATGGCGTCCGGCCGCCAGCCAGGTCTCATAGGTGGACCAGTGGGGCGGCGGTTCCGGGGTGGTCACTCCCGCCAGGATGAACCCCAGGCGGTGGGCCTCGTCTTTGACTGCCTGGGCGAGAGAGGACACGGGATTGCCCGACTACTGCACCGTGATCACTACCGTCAGGTAGACGGTTAATGGCGCCAGGATATACCCTTTGGCGTTCTGCAGCCGGAACGCGGCGGAGTAACTCCCGGGCTTCGTGGGGGCCGTGAGCGTGACCGAGATTTCCATATTATCCCCCGGGTTGATCACCCCGGGGAATGCAACTGCCTGCACGCTGCTCCAGGTCGTGCCTGCACCGCCCCATCCCCAGACGAGGTGGTAGTTCTTATTCCAGGAACAGGGGCCGAGGTTCGTGACCCGCCAGGTCTTCACAAACGAGGAACCCGCCGGGACCGACATGCCGTCCGGGTAGGTGACATCCGTCACGAACTGGAAGTTGTCACAGCTGTTCTGGGCCGGCCCCGGGAGGGTCGCAAATCCAAGAAGCGTCGGTGAGGGCACCCCGGGCAGGGGGGTCGGACTGAGCAGCGGGGTATTGGTCGCCTGCGGCGTGTCGTTCACCAAGGGGGTGTCGGTGACGGTCGGGGTTGGCGGAACGGCAAGGGCCGTTAGGGTCAACTGGACCACCACGGTTTCTGCCGCCTGGGTAAAGAAGACCTCCGGGCTGACGACCGTAGGTGCCGGCGTGCCCTTCCCGCAGGCACTTGTGGCGAGCAACAACAAGGCGGTCCAAAACCAGATGGCTTTCCCAAGGCGAGACATGCAATCCTCCGTCGGGGCAAATCAGCGCGCCTTACAAAAAGTTCAAAAGGCTCTTTTTCATTATATCAGAATCAGGTGTCCTCAATCGATAGGCGCGCGCCTCAAGGAAAATCGTACTCCAGGCAGGGTCATGGCAATAAAAATGATGTTACCCTCCGCCGGAGCCCAAAAGGCTGGCAAGGGAACCTTTGACGAGTCAACGAAGCAGCCGAGAATGGTTAGAAGAGATGCGGAAGCAGTACCTCAAGGCAACAGGTACTCTTAACCATGAATGGACCTCCTGGCTGGTTCGTGTTGGCACACATAACTTTACCAGAAGGTCTGTTATTCTTTTGTTCCTGCCTTATTATGAAATCAGGGGTCAATCCTGTTGATCATGCAGGCACTCCGGTTTATTGCCTTAAAAGATCGGAGGATGGATATACGATCATTTCCTCCGGAAGAGACGCAGATAAGCATTGGGTCTGCAACTTAGATGTGGAGAGACCAAGCTCATTTCTTCAAAACTTGCAGGATTTAAAAAGGCCAGCCAATCGGAGTTGAAATTGCTTTGTTGAATAATGAAGAAATCTGCTTGCTGCAGATATTGCTTTTTTAGACTATCATTCCAGAAGCCATAACGGGCCATTGCATCCATATCTCCACCTACCCAGTAACTAAAACTTTCATCGAGCTGCGCAGGGAAGATAAGAATGCCAGGAAGGTATAACAGGACAGCCGTGACACTGCCTCCATCCCAGTACACCTTGCTACCCGGGGGAATCAGCGAGGCAAGCTCCTTCCCAGACTGCTCCATATTTTGAATCACATTCTGGTTGCAGTCATACTCCCTATAATTACCCCCCAGGAGTTGGGTAGGTGACAACAGGGTTCCCACAACCAAGAGACTGATCGTTAACAGTGCCCCGAATGAGTAACCTAGTGATTTTTTCTGCCGGTTCCGGAGAGCGCGTAAAACAAACCAGGTAACCAGAGCAATGGCAATAAGTGCCAAGCCTATCCCGAGCCCAGCCAATGTTGGCAACAGCCAGCCTAAGGTTACATAACTTAGACCGAATTTGTTGGCTAATATTTTCCATAATGGGACCATCCCCGCTAGAAATTTCCCGCCCTTGAAACGCGGAACACTTAAATTCATCACGGAATACCCAAAGGTTCCGTAGCTTGAATAATACCCCATCCCCATTGATAAAACCAGCAAGAACACAACCACCAAACTCTGGCGCCAGGCAGGAATGGGGCGACTCAATGAGAATGCCAATATGATGATTAGAAACAGCCCAATAAAACTAAAAAAAGACAGATAATCCGGAAACGACAGGGCATTGAAATTGTTGGATTCGCTGTTACCTGTTCCTGCCCAGAGGTGGATCCCCGTTAATATTACAAATGCTACCGCCAAAAAGACAGCCGAATGGTATAGGCTTCGGCTCTTCCAGACGCTCCTTGGCGGCCATAGCAGCAGGATCGAAAACCCACCGACAAGTTCAATGAAATGGAAGCGTATCCCGGTAAAAAAACTTATTACTTGGGTTTTAAATAACGGACGGATATCCCAAATATTATATTGACCGTGTGGAGAACGCCAGACATTCAGGAAAGGAGTCAACCCGGCTGGCAGGATGGACGCCCACATCCGAAGAATACCAGGCCAGTACCATAGATCCACCAACAGAAAGACGACCACGCATGTGACCACTGCATACAAGGCACGCCGCCAGCCGTGCTCCCAGAAAAGGTACAGGAGCAGGACCGGTAGGAAAAATACCATATTTTGGCGAGTGAAGGCCAGGATGGTAGCCAGAAAAGCGCTCAAGGAAAGCTGCCAGACTGGCCGACTTTTCCCCAAGGCGAAGAACAAACTCCAAATCAGCAGGCAGGCTGTTGTACCTTCCGAAGTGTAAATACTGTAGTACTTGATCAGAGCTGGATTTAGCGCCACCGACCAGACCACCGCTGCACCCCACCATCCGCCCCCCAATCGTCTACCTACCAGCCAGAGTCCCAACAGAGCCAGAATACTCAGGAGGACAGCAAAGAAACGCCCAGTGCGCAGGCCCGGTCCAAACCACAGCTGGATATAGCCCGGGATGAGATAGGCGAATGGTCCTTTTTGCATCCAGGGTCCATAATCCTGGAAAGGACGGAAAACCCCGGTGGCAAAAAGATACCCTTTGTACAGATACAACCCTTCATCAATCATCGTCATCTGGGTAATGGAATCGATAAACGTCTGGACGATATAGATCCCAGCGCCAATGATCGCCACCAAGATAGCCCAGTGGGGCTTGTTTAGCCGTTCCTTGAGATGCATCAAGATTTGTATCATCTCCTGGCCATACTTCTTGGTGACCCTCTCTGTCGCCTTCAGGCGACAGCCCCCGCCGCAATTTTCTTATGGGTTTGTTTAAAACAAGTTGTTCCTTAACCGCTGCATGTTATATGTGCTGAGTGGCAAGAGAATGCGTTTCATACGGTTAGAGTTTGGGTGGAATTAAAGCATGGAATCGTGCGAATATTTGTGGTGGCCTCTCCGCCAGCGTTCCTGCGCCGCGTACCTTATCCTTGACCTCCTGACGGTTTGGCTCACCTTCCAACGAGCAATTAAGGAAAACGTTAATGTTGAGCATTATATAACACATCTGATGTGAATTGAGCCTAAAAAGTGCAGGCCCCCTCAAAGGGTTGTTCCACCGACAGCCGCAAGGATCGGGAACGGCGATCGAACCGGCTTGGGCCGACCCGCTCGGGAAACAAATCCAGATCGTTGGCGTACAGGAACTCTATGTACCGGATCTTGCCCGGGTAAGGAAGGTAATCTTGCGCCAACATCAAGGTCTTCCCTTCACGATCCGAAAATTCGGGTTTTCTGCCAGGCTTGCCGTGGAGCAGCTTCAACCCTTCTGCTGGATAGCAATCGTCCACGAGCGCAAAAATGATGGTCAAAATGTCAGAAATGGTTATCCTGGTCACCAGGAATGTCCTTTCAAGATAGGGTGTGGCAACTTTATCTTGAGGCCATTCCCTCTTATCGTCCATAAATATTCGATTGCACATAAG
>Ga0209039_10000178_pt1 | contig 57640 bp, 51 predicted proteins | sample BogFormECP12_OM1_FD_188238 | JGI IMG/M metagenome (GOLD analysis project Ga0209039, IMG submission 188238) | Bog forest soil microbial communities from Calvert Island, British Columbia, Canada - ECP12_OM1 (SPAdes) (version 2) | ecosystem: Environmental > Aquatic > Freshwater > Wetlands > Bog ...
CTCCCTTTCTTCTGTCCTGCATGGGTCTCTTCGGCCGGCGTTTCCTGGCATAGAAGCCTTTGCACTCGGCTTCACGTTTTGGGTTTCTCCAGTATACGTCCACCCATTTTTCATGTCAAACAGATTGCTGCGGCATGCCGTCAGTTGCGGGGCGTTCTCTTCCATGCCTTCCCTGGCCTCGTGTACGCGGCTTATCCCCCCGGGTCACGGGTCAGGGTGTAGGGGATAGGATTAGGGCAACTTTCTGGAATGATGTAACACTCGTAATGTCTGAACTGCCCTTCCTCGAACACGGTAGATGACTATAAGAGGCGTGCCGGAGACCACCAGTTCCCTGGTGTTCACAACCCTGCCTGGCCGGCCCATATGAGGATAATCAAGGAGATATCCGGTTGCTTCGCTCACACGTTCTGCCATTCTGCGAGCAGCGTCGGGGTTGTGCAAGGAGATGAGTTCTCCCGCAGCCTTCAGATCGCCAATGGCGGTAAACGTCCATTGCAGCCTCATGGCTGCTTAGTGCCCCACTTGCTCAGTTCCTCAACTGCCGTTTCGTGGGGTACGACCTTACCTGCATCGGCTTCGGCGATGCCTTCCTTTATCGCCGCTACCTGCCATTCTTGAACCGTAACAAATTCCTCTATGGCCTGTACCGCCAGGAAAGACTTGGAACGGTCGGTCGCCTTGGCCAGAGCGTCCAGGCGTTCCGACAGCTCCTCAGGGACCCGGATTGATAAAGGCGCCGCTTTCCTCATGGTTACCCCCTAACATACATATGATGACATTGTATTATTGTTGTATTACGATCTGGCCGTGCTGTCAACAGAAAACCAGGTGCTCAACAAAAAAGGCAGGGTCGCGATGACCCTGCCTTTTGCAGTGCAGTTACGTGGCTTGTTACTTTGTAAACCGTCTCCTCAGTCCTGCCAGACCGACGAGGCCAAAGCCGAGAAGTAGCAGGCTGGTCGGTTCGGGAACCGATACATGCTGAAGGTCTGGAACAGCTTCAAGACCGAACCAAATGCTGCCTCCGTTCGCAAGACCACCCGTAAAATTAGCGGTACCATGAAAATTGTCGACCACGGTATAGGTAACCCCAGGCCCTGCATAGCCATACGTCGGAGCACTGCTGCCTGTTGGACCGGGTGCACCGAATGTAGTGGGCCCGTCCTGGTCGAAGCCAAAAATAGGAAAACCGGAAGCGCCTGCTAGGGTTATGCCAGAAATGGTTCCACCAGACTGGTTGAACACGTTAACCATGACGTCGTCTCCCCCGGCACTAACAAGATTGTCGTACGTCGAGTTGCCTGTAACGAGGGCGCTAAGGACACCACCACCACTGGTAAACTCATATTCGATATAAGCACCAGTTTTCACTCCTGCCCCCGCGTAGTTGCTCTGGTTAAATCCAGATACATTAACCGAGGGGGCTACCCCAGCTCCTGCCGGCATCGCCATCATCCCTATAATCCCAACCGCAACCGCCAATACCAACCATCTTTTCATCGTTTTGTTCCTCCCTCTGATGATTTTGAACCTCTTATTCGCCCCCACGCGAAGCAGCCAGTTCTTGACTAAAGATTCTACAAGAAATGTGCCACACGTAATTACCTGATATTGTTTACATTTAATTTTTCCTCTTTGAGGATTTTGTAAAGTATTCCGACATCAATTCTGGAGGTGTTAAGGGCTTAGTTTTAAAACTCTAATAAACACGAGGGGTTGCTGCGCATATGAAATTCGTAAAGAAGTCCGACAATTTTCGGAGAACTTTACACGTAAGGAAACACATGAGGGTCGGGCCATTACGCGGAAGCAGGACGCAGACGCCGCAGACGCTGCACTTCTCCCTGATCTGTTTCCCGGGTGAAATAGGTCGCCATCAGCACGTCCCGTGGGTAGGTAAGCCGCTGGTTTTGTCAGTGTGACTATGAGGCAGTGCTTGACAAACTAATTGTTCTCCATCAGAATAATTCTCATAGAAAAAATGCGAGGAGAGAGCAATGACCGAAAATCCGTTTACGCTCGGCAACATTATGCCTGGAGGCCCGTTCTGCGGTGGGCCAACTGTATCGCCGGACAGCTCATCAGTCAGTCAGCCAATCAGCCCGTCTTTTCCCTCAGAATCATCTCGTGCAATTCCTTGAAGTCCTTCGGCGGAATCGCGTCTGATTTTCTGACGAGGCTGACTGCGCTGGTAGGGCAGGGTAGGGCGCAGACGCCGCAGCCTATACACCAGTCCGTATCGACCACGCAGGTATCGTTCTCCAGGCGGACTGCTTTAACAGGACAAATGTCAACGCAGGCGCCGCAGGCGCTGCACTTCTCCTGATCTGTTTCCCTGATGAAATAGGTGGCCATCAGTACGTCGCGTGGGATCGTCTTCCTCTTGATAGAGCCCACTGACCAGCAGCAGCATCCGCAGCAGTTGCAGGTGTGCCTGATGCCCTCTCTGGCGTTATCAACAAGGTGCACGAGGCCTTTTCCCTCGCAGCGTCTCGTTATCTCAATGGCTTCTTGCCGTGATATCTCTCTTCCTATCTTTTTGTCGATCAGATATTCGGCCAGATCGTCGTATTTAAGACAGACCTCCAGCTCGTGGCTGCATTTCCGCCTGCCGATCAAGTCAGCCGTCATCCTGCAAGGACAGTGCGCGACTGCTATGACGTTAACCTTCTTGATCAATTGTTCCATCATTTCAAAAGGGAAGACTGCGTTTGACTCAGGATCCAGGCTTTGCGCTGCGGGTACATAGCGCATGGCCTTGGTGGGCGTCTCGCCATAAGCTTTTCTTATCTCTTCCCTTTTTGAGTACTTGACGATCATCTGTGCCATCTTCCTGGAGAAGGGGGTGTCGGCGCCCCCCCAGAAGAAGGTTTGGGGAAACCCGTATCCGAACTGCTGCAGGGCATAGCCCATCTCACCATCAGCCATTTTTCTTGAAAATAAGAGACCTCGGTGGGCAAGCAGGGTTAGTTTGTGTTCCAATTCTTTTGGAGCCATGTGCGGGCCATGCATGTGGCGCGCGATGTCAGGTACGCCGACAGGTTCGAAAGGAATCACTTTCGTCGGAATGGCGAGGGCGATCTCAGCCTCCTCGGGCGTGAAATTCTCTTTCAAGATTTCAATCAATTCATCTTTTTCCGGGTAACCCATGCCCAGCGCAGACAGGTGTTTGGCGAGCCGCTGATACACGTCACGCCCTTTCTTGTCTGATTCCATAAGTTTCCCTCCTCTCCTTTCGAGGATATCGTGAAAATCCTGGCGAAATAGGACCTGTTACCAACTACAGGTTAAGAACTAAAGCTGTTACAGGTTACAAACAAGTACTGTTACAAGTTACAAGAAAGACTCGTGCCTTTAACCCGCGGTTGCGCGATATGGCAACGTGTAACGAGCCTCTTTCTGCAACAGTTCTTGGTTGTAACCTGTAACACGTAACTCGCAACCCGGAACAAGGTATCACCCTTCTTTTTCCCAAAACAGCACCTTTCGAATCCTCGTGAGGATCTCCTTTACAACCTCCCGGTTTTTGATCGCTTCACTCTGGTTCCAGTTCTTCCAATTGCCAAAAAGTTCATGGTAAAGCTCGGCGCAGCCTCTATGAAAGAAGACATCAGCGCCCGGACTGACGCGCTGGCTGCAGGCGGCGACTTCTTCGAGCAGTTTATCCTTTTCCTGTTCGTTCGCAGCAGAGAAGACGATCACTCTTGTCGTTTTCTCTTCATCACCGGAGCCGAACCTGCCTTTTATTTTCCGTTCTCCGAGAAACTCTTTCTCAAATTCGCCGAGCACCTGCACGCACTCCTCATTATTGGCCAGCACTGCCACGACCTTCCAGCAGCTATAAGCCGGGCCCAGGTTTATCTCGACCTTACCCGCCTGTAACTGTTCATACAGGTTGGTTATACACGGGACGCATTTGCCGTAGATATCCTTCTTTGTTGCATCCAGATTGGGCGTGCTCTCGAAGCTCACCCACCTTGCCGGCTTGTCAGCGTAATAGCGTTTATCGAGGTAAAATTTGCCCATATGTTACTTCACATTATCACACTCTACTCAAAATCCAAAATTCCCTTAGCCGTAATCGAAAGACAAGTAAGCGGGCTTTTCAAAAAAGTTATCTGTAATTTTTTTTCACAAAATCTGCTATGATGCTTTTAATGGCCAATTTTGTGGTGATTGGCACCTGGAATACGAAAGGCGAGGAACTGGACTTCGTTTGCCAGGAACTCGCAAGAAGGAATCATACTCCCATCAGGCTGGACCTCTCAGCTACGAAAGGCTCAGGGGACAGAAACACAGCCCTGCTGAGCGTTGTCGAAGCGGCAAAGAAGAAATTGAACACGCTGACAAAGCAACAGCACATATCCGGTGCGATCTCTGTCGGTGGGGGAACCAACCTCGGTATGGCTATCAGAGTCATGACAGAGATGCCGCTGATGATTCCGAAGGTTATAGCCTCGACCATGATTGCCAACAGCCTGACTATGCTCAGAACTTACAAGGACATCGTTTATGTGCAGATCCCGTGCGATTTTGGGTGGCTGAACCCGGTGAGCAAAGCTGTCTTGAAAAACTGTGTGGCGCTGGTGACCTCCATGGATGGAGCTATGCCGTGCCTTGATAGATCTGCTGTTGCCATCACCAACATCGGTATCACCTCCGGATATCTTCCGGGCGCAAAGGCGTTCTGGGATGAGAAGGGCTATGAGCTCATCCCGTTTCATGCTGTCGGTGAGAGCACGATGGCAATGGCAGAACTTGTGGACAAAGGTTTTTTCAAGGGGATCCTCGATCTCACCCTTCATGATATCCTGGACCACGTGGCTGCCGGGGCTTACGGCAAGTTGGACGAAAGGAGGCTCTATGCGTACCTGTCCAGGGACCTCCCCGCGGTTATGGCCCCCGGGGCCCTCGATTTCATTGCGTACATGTCCATGGATGCCGTTCTGCCTCGCGCCTTTGCCAAAAGAAAAGTATACAGGTACGACTACAGGTGGTGTATCCGTTCCAGCGTCAAGGAGGTCGTCAAAGTTGCCAGATGGATTGGCTCTATCCTGGACAAGACGCACCCTGAGCACGCCGTCTTCCTTATGCCACTGGGCGGCTGGTCTGGAGTAGGGATGCGAGGAGGCCAGTATTACGGCGTAGAGTTGATCAACGCGTTCAGGGAGCAAATGTTAAAATACTGGGGCCCGGCGCGTGTGATAGACGTCGATTTTCCGCTTGAGGACCCTCGCTTTGCCAGGCTTGCGAGTCAGCACCTGTTTGGTTTGATGCAGAAAAAATGGAAAATGTAAAAATCAATCTGGACAATGTCATTGCATTTCTCTTTGTCGCAAAAGAGAAAAGTTTCAGCGCGGCAGCCGCACAGTTGTTCCTCACGCAACCGGCAGTGACAACAAAGATCAAAAGCCTGGAAAGACAGTTTGGCGTCAAACTCTTCATGAGTGTCGGCAAGGATCTTCAGCTCACGGAAGTGGGCAAACACATTCTTCCTCTGGCCGAGGAGCTATACAAGAAGTCGAAGGAGATCGAGCAGGAGATGTCCTCGTTCAAGGAGAGCAGAAAGGGCGTGCTTCGACTGGGCGCAGCGAGGTCGATCGCGCAGACGTATCTCCCGATTCTCGTCAATAGGTTCAACGAGCACTTTCCCAACATACAGATCAGCGTCACCGAAGGCCCTTCTCACGAAATAATTCAGAAAATCTCTGAGCTCAAATACGACCTGGCCATCATCCCGAAGGTACCGCTCAGTCCGAAATTTGTGGCTCACACGATCTCCAGCGAAAGGATGGAATTCGTGGCGAGTGGGGGCCACCCGCTCGCGCACAGGAACCACATACCGATGCAAGAACTTCTTCGCCAACCTTTCATCCTTCAGGGGGAAGGGTCGGCAACGCGAATGGCCGTCTTAGACATATTCGACAAGAATAAGGTAACCCCGACGATAGCGCTGGAGGTAGAGAATCAGGAGATGATAAAACAATTTCTGCTGGCAGGAAAGGGAATTGCCCTCATCTTTCCGGCTGTTGTCCGGGATGAACTAGAAAAAGGGTTGCTCAGGGTGCTGAACGTCGAGAGCCCGGACATCTTCATCGATGTGCAGTTGGTATTCCTGGCTGGACCGGTGCTCAGTCCCAGTGCGAAAGGCTTTACCGAATTGACCCTTTCAACCTTTGCTTTGCAACATATCTAAAAAACGCTCGGCGAGAGCCTGCGCAAAAGGCTCATCCATAATGGAACAATCCAATTCCACGATTTCAACGTTCTTGTTCTTCACGTGTTGCTTCAGATTCCTGATAAAAACCTTATCTAATTCGGGATCATACAGAGGCATGCCCTGAACGCTGAGCGAGGAAAAGCCGCGCAAAGGGATGTGCAGAGAAACCATGGCTCGTGCCGCGTTCAGCTTTTCCGCAAAAGCCTTTGCCGTGATCTCCAGCTCCTTTTTTGATGTCCGTGCCTGGACGCGCATCTCATCCTGAAAATAGAGCTTTCTTTGTTCAAGTTTGCGCTTCTTCCAGATCGGGTCCGTGAGTCTGCGCTCATAGGGGCCGCAGCTGAACATATCGAAGCCGCACAGGCTCATGGCTATAGGTATGCTGGTGGAGAGTTCACCCGTAAGCCGTTCCACACCTGCGTTACGATTGCCTCCAAGAATCGCCTCTGCAAGCCCTGCAGGAGAGAGATCTACTAATCCACGGAAAAGACCGTCTACGATCATTTCTTCCATTACCCGTTCGCCAATCCCCTGGGCATGAAAGGGGATCACCTCGAGCCCTTGTTTCTCCAGTATGGTCGCTACGCGCCTTGCGCAAACCTCACAAAACTGAAACTCCGCTATCGCTATCTGGCGCCCGTCCGTGAGGTGTTCAGCCTTGCCACGTTTAGAGACGCCCCCTACCATGGCTGCAAAGCGCTGCAGGACGTCCCGTACAAAAGGATTCATCCCGTTTATGTCGACGCACGAGTGAAAGATGGTTATGTCCTTGTACCCGTAATAGCGTCCCGCGTACATAGGCATAGCAGCTGAACTTGAAAGAATCATCTTGGGAAAGCCGAACGGAAGCCGTCTCATCACCCAGGAGAAAAAGGTTGTATTACTCGCACCGCCGAGTCCCGCGATGCAGTCAATGGAATCCTGCGCATAGAGCCTCTGTGTGATCTTTGTTGCGCCTTTGATCATGTGATCCATCGGCTCTGATGTGCCTTTGCTGTTCCGTACGACGTCGAACGCGACGCCCGCCTCCTTTGCCACATCAACGCAACTGTAATCTGCCGGACTCTCTTTATGTGCACCCAAAGAAACGTCCATCAATAGCACGTCGCAGCCGTGCTCTTCCAGCAAAGTTTTTGCGTACAGAGTCTCATCGTATCTCGTGTCGAGGCTGCTGAGTAGCAATACGGTCGGCATCTAATAACCCCGGATCCAAACTACAGGTAAAAACAAATAAAGGTAGAGGTGAGAGCGAAAGGAAGGCACCTTTACCTTCTTCATCTCTTGCCTGCCCTTTCTCATAGTCCTGCCGTCAATCCTTTGATAAAGTACGGAAGTTCCACCCTCCGCGTTGGTGAGAGGATTCTGCTCTGGTAATCCATGACGTATTTTGATTTCAGAATCCTGGTGAGCATGCGGTATTCATCCGTGTCGATTGCTTTGGCAACCCCCAGTATAGTCCGGCTCGTACCTTCGACGAGTATAAAGGGACCCGAGCCGATTACTGCTTTCCATATATTCGTTATCGTTATGCCAAGCTTTTCCATGCCTGGGATGAACTCTGCCTCCAAGAACTGCCTGTAACTCTTTTCCATACCGGGCAGGATGTTGAAGTACTGATTGAATTTCCAGACACCGAGCTGTATGTCATACCTGTCAACCTTGATCGGGCCATACGACACGTACAGCTTGCTGGAATAATTCCTGATGAGAGGGAAAATCTGTTCGAGAAGGTCCGCATATTCCTGAGATCCCACCGCCTTCTGAAACGCGAGGAGGTCCTCCGTGGTAGACACGCCTATGATGCGGGGTCCCGCTCCTACCACCACGTAGTACGCACCGACGAGGCGCAGGCCCGTCTTTTCGTACGTAGGGATATACCTGCTGAGGATGAAATCCTGGTATTCGCTTTCCTTGTTCTCCACCACGTCCCAGTATTGTGCGAACAGTATAGCCATGGGTCCTCCTAAAATATGCGCAGAATCATGGGTTCGGAGCTGGCTGTCACTTCGTATGACTTGAGCGTCGCGTCCCCTGCGAACATTTCTTTGAACCTGCCCACGATTTTCTGGTAATCTCCGCTCCGTTCGTAGTTCTCCAGGTCTCCCCTATTATCCCAGGCCGTTATGGAGATGCCTTCGTCCCTATTTTCCATATTTTCAAAGAGGTGCACGAACCTGATACCTTTGTGGTTTGAGTGGGCAGGGATGACCTCGTTCACGTAAATATTACGCAACTCATCCATCTTACCCGGCTTGACCTTGAAAAACGTCATTCTCACATACATGGAAACCTCCTACTTTCGGAATAGTTGCAGCATGAGATCAATCACATACTCCTCGTCCTTGTGCTCATCTTTTTTGGCGAATTTTGCACCTCTGGCCTGGACCCAGAAAATGCTTTCAGGAAAGGAGAACCTCTTGTCGACCACCCACTCCATGTCCTGCGGGGCACCGAAGTGCGTCTCAACATCCTTTGCAACCCTCACGATCTCAAGTATTTCAGCGTCATTGAGGCAGGGCTGATTCTTAAGCTCGTCCGACACGTCGCAAATGCATGTGCCACAGGTATCATAGACGACCATCTTTGTCTTTTCAGCGACCGACTTCGATTCGATATTCATCTCGTGCTTGTGCACAATGAAGGAATCAGGTGTGATCTCCCCGCTCACGACGCTCTCTCCAAGGCCGAAATTACCCTCTACGATTGCCCGGTCCGTATCACCTATGTTCGGGAGAACGGTCAATATGACGCCCGCGCACCTTGCCTCAATCATCATGATGACAGCCACACCGATCGGTGCCCACGAAACAGGCATATTCTGCTGAACCCGAAAGGCAATGGCTCTCGTAGTAAAGGCGCTGCCCCACACTTTTTTAACGTGTTCGATAATGGCTTCCTCCCCTGCAACGTTCAGGTAGGTCTCCATCTGTCCGGGCATACTCACCGCTCCGCTCGACCGCACTGCGCAAGCCACCTTGTCGATGGCTACCTTCTTTTGCAATCCGGAATAATAACGGCCTATCTCAGCCGCAAGGTCAGGGGGCATCGGGCACCCCTCGATTGCCCCCCTTATCTGGGCGCTCGCTTTCATCATTTTTGCTACATCATGTTCCACATCAAGACCCGTGGCTATCGCGTCTTCAACTATTTGATGCACCCTGTCCTTCAGTCCGGTAGTCTCCATGAAGTGCTCATAGGCCTTGACGGAGAGCGCGAAGCCGTAAGGTACGCGAAGTCCGAGCCTTACCATCTCCCCCAGGTTGGCGCACTTCTTGCCCACAATATCGTTGTATTCTTTTGATAGCTCATCGAGCCAATAGATTTCCTTCACTTCCATCACACTCCCCCCATACCAGGTTGCCTTCATTCATATAGCTGCCGGGTACCCGCGTCAGTGGGTGTTGCGCCCTGTCTCACTGCGACGTACTTGAAGTACGCCTCCGTTCGCCACGGCTTGAGCGCCTCGCTCTATTTTTGAATGCAACCTGGTATCAGCAGGTTGCTCCAGCTGCTTCACTTGAGTATAAAGACCGTGCCCATGTTGGCGTCCAGCCTCACATTCATGCCGTCCTTCAATACTTTCGTTCCTTCAAACACGTTCATCACAACGGGTATGCCGAACTCCCTGCCCACAATGGCGGCGTGGGACAAGCTTGCGCCTCTGTCGACGATAACGCCTCCGAGGAGCGAGAAGACCGGTGTCCAGCTCGGGGACGTCGTGGGTGCCACCAGGATGTCACCTTTTTCGATCTTTGAAAGCTCGTTCTCAGTCCAAACGACCTTCACCTTGCCTTCGATAACCCCGGGTGAACCGCAGACTCCGTAGAGGTCTGCCTTCAGTTCAGGCTTTGGCACCGGCATGGTGCCGACGACCACCTTAAGCGCGATGGGATCGAGAGACTCAACAAGGGCCTTCATCGCCTCTTCAATGGCGAAGCCTTCCTTCATGATCATAGGCGCGTTGCCTTTTTCGGTCCAGCTCTGCCAGTCGGCTTTTCTCCGGTTGACGATGGACCTCATATTGAACATGCCCGGGTTGATGCCGGCCCTTCTTACTTCATCGGGGATTAGGAAGAACATGTCTTCGGCTTTGTCAATCGTGCCGGCCTTGACCCAGCGTCTTCCAAGCCCCAGTGCACTTCTCCTGATCATCGCGTGTGTATAGAGGTCGAGGTAATGGTTGTGCTCCTCGCTAAACCTGGAGCTGCTCTGGGCAAGCTTCAGGATCATCTGGAACCAGCTCCTCTGTTCCGGAGCGATTTTTGCCAGTACCTCCTTCTCCGCTGCCAAGCGCTCTACCTCACGTTTTTTGCGCTCATCGTCCAGACTATAGCTCACCCCTCTCTCGAGGCTCATCTTGATCACGTTGAAAGCAGGCGTCGGATCTTCGAGCCAGGTGGGCACGTTGATCTCTGCCATGCGCTCCATCCTTATCCCCGCGTCCTTTTCCATGAAGTCATCAAACTTTTTCAGGAACTCCTGGCCCTTGGGCGCGGCCTTCAGCGCATCTTTCAGTTTTTCACCCGATGTTTTGAGGAACGTGTCCTTGAGCCCCATGTTCTGAGCGAGTTTCGCCAGCTCGAAAAGCCCCTTATCGACCTGGAAGCTCTTGTTATCGAAACCGCTGGTGAGCTTGTGGAATTGGGGGCTCGTATCATCGATGCCGAGGAGCTGCTTCGTCAACTGCTCGAAAAGCACGAACGCGGTGTAAACGCCGTACATCATGTACATATGTATTTCCCACATGCGCCGCGTGGTATCGATCGTCTCCTCAAAATTTGCGAGGAGCTGGATATTGGACGCTGTATCGAGGTTGAGCGATTTCAGTTTCTCGTACCTGCCCACGATCTCATCCACAAAGCCCTGCCAGATACCGTCGAAGTTCTCAATGAGGGGCCTTATGGCGGTCCTGAAGCGCTCCTCGCGCTCTTTTCTTTCCTTCGGGTCGGTAACGAGCAGCAGTGCCAAGTAACCGCCGCCATCCTTGAATCTCCAGTCCCACCCCTTGACTGTCGGCAACGAGAGTGATTCTGCTCCGTACTGCATGCCGTGGCGGCAGAAGTTGACCCAGAACCAGCCGAACATGGGCGTCCAGGGCGGCACTGAATGTGTCGCGTCCTGGAACCAGCACGGAGATATCTCAAAATCCGTTTTCTCATCAAACTCAAGACCTGGTACGCAGTCATACACTTTCATAATCACTCCCCCTTTTTGTTTTTTAGTGCATTGCTCTTCCGCCATCGACCAGCATAGTCTGGCCTGTAATAAAATCTGCCTCATCCGATGAAAAAAACAGTGCAGCACCCACGATATCTTCAGCCACGCCGAGCCTCCGTAAAGGCGTTTTCGACGTATCGTACTTGGTAACATCAGCAATGGTCCTGCTTCCCTCGGTGTCGGTAAAGCCCGGAGCAACGGCATTGATGCATATGTTGTAAGGCCCGAGCTCTATGGCAAGAGCACGGGTAAGCCCGACAATAGCTCCTTTGCTGGCAACATAATGGACAAAGCCGTGAGACCCGGTAAAGAAGACTTCGGAGGTCAAGTTGACGATCTTGCCCTTGCCCTGTTCTTTCATGTAAGGGAAGACGGCTTTCACGGACTGCCAGGTGCCCTTTACGTTCACACTCATCAGGTTATCCCACTCTTCTTCGCTGATCTCGTAGAAGTTCATTCTCTTAAGGCCGCCATAGAACGCGGCATTGTTGATGAGGATGTCTATCTTCCCGAACCTGTCTTTCGCGAACTTCGCCATGCTCTCGGTCTGCCCGCTGGAGGTAACGTCGATCTGGAGGAATTCGCCTTCTGAGCCCGCCTCTTCGACCTTTCTGACTGTCTCTGCGAGCCCCCCCATGTCCTTCCTCGTGACGGCCAATATCTTTGCGCCTTCTTTGGCCAGTCCCACGCAGAAAGCCCTTCCCAAGCCTTTCCCCGCACCGGTTACTATGGCAACTTTTCCCTCAAGTCTCTTCATGCGTATCCCCCCCCACTGATTCTCTATCCACTATTCACTGATCCTTGTTTGGCCTCTCTCCAGCTTTACAACGGTTGTTCCTGTGTTCAGGCCTGTCTCGCGGGCAATGGCCGGACACTTTACCTTCAGCATGAAAATTGCGGGTTTGCGTCCAAGCTCGTCTTTCAATGCCTCGTAGCTTCCTGTTCCCTTGGCCAGCACGAGATCCGCAGTGTGCAGGGCCTGTGCTGCGTGCGGCTCCAACTCTCCCGGCACGAGAAATCCCCCCACTGTGATAATGCTGTCGACGAGGCCGTCCAGTCCGAAGAAGAGGGCGTCACTTATCGTGGCGTCTTCGAAAAAGGTTTTTTCCTTTACTACGAGCGTCACGTGTTTTCCCATTGCCTTGAGCTGGGTCAGGACAAGTGAGTCGAACCCGATCTCGCCGGCATTGTCCGTCACATAGAGCACGCGGGAGGCAGCTTTGACCATGCCATAGGCGTCACCCACAACAACTGGAGCGGGGCTTTCCCCCGTCATGAGGGAGCGCATTTCCGAGAAGGTGTACGCGCCCGAAGGCGCGTTGAGAGGAGAAACGTTCGCCGCTGCCGCGAGGAAGCAGGCCCGCTCGAAGCTTGCGCGGGCAGTATCTGCATGTACAATGTATAGTGCTGCTTCCGGTAAGATTTGTCTTGCGTGTTCGTTGCTTGCTGCTTTCAGGCGTTCGTAATGCTTGGCGAACGCGGGGGTGATCTCAAGAGCAGTCCGGACCGCACTATTGCAGAGAGCCCCTACGTTGGCTGTAGGTGTGGTCTCTTCAAGGAGGATGCCTACAATCCGTCTGATCAGCGCCGATGTGTCCGCAGGAGCTGCATGTGCTGCGGCCCGTTCATGGACCCAATGGATCAAACAAGCGCCGCATTCCGGATGAGGCTTCACGCTCTTCTCCTAACACACACAAAGTGGAAGCGAGGAAGCGGAAAGACGATCCTGCAGTGCCGCACCATCACATCATCGCTTCTTCGCATCATCGCGTCACCTTGCAACTAGAACGCTCTTCCCTCCCATGGTTTGTATGTCAACTTATAGTCCTGGGAGATTATCTTGTAGCAGTTGTAACCGCTGCCGCGACCGATCCCATGTGCAGAGTGTGCCGCAGATGAACAGAGGTAATAGTTCTTCACCGGCATGCGGTAGTTGGAGATTTCCGCGAAGGGGCGCATCCTGCCGAGGTGGCTCAGGTCAGAATCGAGTGCTCCCCATCCACCACCGGGCATGCACGGATTACGGTTGACCACGTCATCAGGCGTCGTGATGAAGGCTTCAATGAAGTTGTCCATCGTAACATTCGGCGCATACTTTGCCCACTCTTTCATCATTCTGCCCACGACCTCACGTTTCATCCTCAGCCACTCTTTTTCGGAAAAGTTGCGCCACGGGCAGGTGAACTCTTCAAGGAGCGCGGTAAACCTTCCGGCAGGCGCGCGGGTTCTATCCCATTGCGAATCCGGAGCAACGAGGAGATAGAGCTTGTTAGCAATACCCAGATCCCAGCGTTCCTTCTGGTACTTGCCGCTCAACAAATACTCGGGATCGGCATCTCCGAAATACAACCGTGGCACCATGCCAAGATCTTGATTCATCGGATACTTGGGCGCCTCCATCAGAGCAATGTTGCCCCAGAAGAGCTGTGTACGCTCATAGCCCGTATCTTCCAATCTCGGAGGTTTCTCCTTCAGCTTCTGCGCCTTAGCCCACACGGCCGGAGGTACATACTCTTTACCCAAGGCCTCCAGGGTCAGCTCGACGCTGAGGTCACTGACCACGAGGTCTGCAGCGATCTCGGTCCCATTTTTCAGTCTTATGCCTTTGGCAGCCCCGTTTTCTACCAGAATCTTTTCGACCTCGCTCAGCACGTAGAACTCACCGCCGTAATTCTCAAAGGCGCGGAGCAATGCATGCGTTATGGAGTGGGTTCCACCCACGACGATAGCGGCCGCGTCCATGGAAAAGACAAGGCCCAGGGCGTGAATGTGATAGTAAAGACCGGGCTGGTCACAGGGAAAGAGCCCGTTCGAGGTCTGCATGGCCCTCATGTAGAAGGTCTGCACCTCGGGACTTTCGAAGAGGTCTGTAGCAATCTGGCCCACGGTCATGGTCGCATACTTCGGATCGATCCCATTTTTAGGATCATCGAAGAGCTCTTCCAGCGGGTCTTTGTCACCCCATTCCCCGGGGGCTGTGTAGCGGTATTTGCCGAACGCTGCCCTCCATTTATTTTTGTATTTGTATATTAGATCTCCAACTACGTTAGCATCATGTTTGCTGAACTTTCCGATCTGGTCGACCATGAATTGTGCATTGGCATCCGAGAACTCGGCCCTCCCGGTCATGGGGTCCACCACGTGGAAGATGGTCTTGCCCAGAATGTATTTCCCGTTGGGATAGATCCATGCCTCGTTATATTCGGGGAACGTGTAGACGAGACCATACTCCCTCAGGTCGAAATCGGCATAAGCTGGATGAGCATAGAACCGCGTGAAATGGGCACAAGGATTCTGGATAAACCCCGGCAGCGGCAATTCCTCCCCGCATGCGCCACCGCCCATTTCGTGCCATCTCTCGAACATGGCGGTCTTGAGACCTGCCTTTGCCAAATAGCAGGCAATGATCGTGGCGTGATGCCCACCTCCAACTATCACCGCATCATATTTCTTATCCGGCATGCTGACCTCCTTGATGTATGCGCTTCATTGTCGCCTTGGTGGAATAGGCCCAGGCCCTGCTTTAGGCGCGGCTGCCGTCCCGGTGGCAGGTTTGGTTTCGGCTGTGACTGGCGCCAGGACGGCAGCCTCCATCTTTCCCGGCTCTTCATACGTTGGGCTCTTTGAGAAGAAGAACTTGAGACCTCGTAAAATGAGCGCAGGGTTTGTCAACACGAGTTTTGCCATCCTCCGCAAGTCGGCCGGGTCGACGAAGCCACGCACTGTCCAGTGCACGGGGTGAACAACCTCCATAACCATAAGTATCCGCATCGGCTCTGTGGCGCCCCCCTTGGGTGGCTCCAGCGTTGAAGGAACCATATCGGTAGTTTGGATGTTGGCTACCCTCGCCGTGAGTAGCGTTCTGCCAAGGCCTGTTGATCGTATAAACATCCTTCCCTCCTGGTCTATCTAGTCTATTTCGTCCATCTGGTCCATCTAGTCGGGAAGTCAGTGAGACCAAATAGACAAGACAGACTAGGTGACCAGATAGACATTTTTTGCCTTTAGAACAGCCCGGCCTCCCTGGCTTCTTTAACGCCCCTGGCGTCAGGCCACCATTTCTTGATCCCTAAATCCTCAGCTATCTTTTCCGCTGCGCAGAAGCCCGGACCGTACGTGATCATACCGCCGGAGTGGGTGCAGGCGCCGGCGAGGTACAGTTTTTTAATCGGTGCGTCATGCTGGCTGCAGTATTCATTCGGTCTGAAATAGCCCATTTGCAATGGCAGATACGCGCCCTGCTTAAAACAGCCCTGCTTCATATCCGGGAATTTGTTCTCGGTGTCCAGCGGTGTCCCTATGTAATCCCAGACCATCGTATCTGCGTTCATGTTGGGTGCATACTTACCCAGCGTTGCCTTGCACCGCTCGGCGTATTCCCTTCTCATGCGGTTCCAGGCTTGGGGTCCGCCGTTCTTGAGGTTATACGGCGCGCATTCCATCGAGATGAGGCCGATATGCTTGACAGCGCTGTCCGGCCGGCGATGGACCCTGATAGGATCATGGAGCGAGGGAAAGCAGCAGTTGAACCCTCCATCGTGCAGTTCTCCCCGTTTAGAGGCGTCAAAATGGCTGACGAGATCCTCTTCGCTTTCATAGCCTACGATGTAGATGAGCGATTTGGATAGCTCCGCGTCTCCTTTCAGAGCGGTAAACCGGGGTAGTTCCGTGAGTGCCAGATGGACGGTGAAGAAGCTCATGTCCGAATAGTGCCACTGATCGAGCCGCGTGATCAGCTCCGGATCAAGGTATTGTTTTCCGACATAGTCGTAGAAGGTCTGGTGAGGATTGATGGCGCTGCAGACAAACCTGTTTGCCCTGATGATGGTGCCGTCATCGAGTTCCACACCTTTTGCCTCGCCCCCTTCGATAACAATCCGTTTGATCATGCAGCCGCTGATGACCCTGCTGCCATGTTCCGAAATATATTTACCCATCAGGTGGGCGACGTGGTGGGACCCCCCGCGGGAGAGGCGGAAATGCCAGCCGCGATTGATCATGAGGGGCACCAGGTATCCCAGGCCCTCCAGGTCGTAATCGAGCCCCCACATGGTTGCGAGGTAGAGGAATAAGGCCCGCACTCTGTCGTTTTCGAACCAGGAGTCTACGATCTGCCTCGGTGTGTATCCGGTCAGTTGATCATCCCACTTGGTTGCCGGGTGCAGCTCCAGCTTTGCAGCCTGCTCCAGACTTGGCAGCGGGTTCACGTAGCTCGCGGGCGCGAGGAAGATGTCCATGGCCTCCTCTGACCAGGCAACGAAGTTGCGAAAGGATTCCGCATCCTTCTGAGAAAATTTGGCTATTGACTGAGCCGACTTTTCCGTATCCTTGTAAAGGGCGAGGTAGGTCCCGTCCTGGAAGGGCATGACGATCTGGACATCCGGATAGATCCAATCGAGGTCGTAGCGCGTGTCCAGTCCAAGATCACGCATCGGCGGCGCATATTCGACCATCATGTGGTAGATGGCGTGACTATCCACGAGCATGCCTGGAAGAAGGAGGTTTTCCGTGGCCAGCCCGCCCCCGATTTCGTAACGTCTCTCGAGGACCGCCACTTTCAAACCGGCCTCGGCCAGATAGCATGCCGTTGTGAGTCCGTTCGGGCCGCCGCCGATTATGATTCCATCGAATTCAAGCATGATTCCTCCTTTATACAGACTTTTGGCTACCTTACCTTGTAGCACATCCTGTTATTTGGGCAAGGCAAATTAATTTATGGCCGCATAAAAAAAAGTAATAGGGCGACCGCTACGCTTGAGGGGCGCTACGCTTGAGGACCATCGCGCCTCCGGCGTGATTCGAGGACCACTTCGTTCGAGGCCGAGTTCACAAGCGTAGTCTTACTTCAAGTCGGTGCAGCCGACGGTCCTTAAGCCGCCACAGGCGGCGCTCCTCAAGGCCATGGGCCGGTCATCGAACGAAGTGGTCAGCTCATGCGTTTTCGTTTGACAATAGGCGCTGAGGCTGATAGAAATAGAAGAAAATCTGATGAAGAGGTGCGCTATGCAACTTGATCGATACTGGAATCCGATCCTGGAGACGCTACCTCCAGAGAAATTGAGAGAACTGCAGTTCAAGAAGTTCAAGAGGATTTTTGCCTGGGCTTATGAAAAGTCCAAATTCCACAGGGGCCTTTATGATCAGGCGGGTATCAAGCCCGAGGACATAAGGACTTTTGATGACATCAAGAGGGTACCGAAAGTTGAAAAGTCAATGATGCGTCCCATTCAGCGCAAGGATCCTTTTCCTTATGGTGATGCACTCTGCGTGCCCCTTGAAGAGGTAGTGATTTTCCGGCAGACAAGCGGAACAACGGGTCAGCCTGTCTACCAGCCGGACACCTGGGCGGACTGGGAATGGTGGAGTGAATCATGGGCGCACATCCTTTACGCGCAAGGATACCGCAGGACCGACAGAGTCTTCTTGCCCTTCGGGTATAACATCTTTGTGGCTTTCTGGGCTGCCCATTACGCAGCGGAAAAACTTGGGTGTGAGGTGGTACCTGGCGGCGTCCTCGACACTGAAGCGCGAATATTGAAGATGCAGGAGCTCCGTGTAAATGGATTCATGGCAACACCCACGTACGTGCTCGGCATCGCAGACACAGCCAAGAATAAGATGAATATCGATCCACGATCGCTCGGTATCAAGAAGATCACCTGTGCGGGTGAGCCTGGAGCATCCATACCCGCGACGAAGAAAAGGATGGAGGAAGCATGGGGCGCGAAAGTTTATGACCATGCGGGTGCCACAGAAATCGGGGCCTGGGGTTACGAGTGCGATGAGCAGTCGGGAGGGCTGCACGTGAATGAAGGCCTTTTCCTCGTGGAGATAGAGGACGTCGACACGGGTGAGGTCATAACAGCACCGGGCAAACGGGGGAAAATGATTATAACGGCCCTTGACCGGATCGCGCAGCCTTGTGTGCGCTTCGATTCAAAGGACCTCATCGAATGGGCCGATTACTCGTGCGCCTGCGGAAGGACTTTCCGGATTGCAAAGGGTGGAGTTGTTGGAAGGGCTGACGATATTACCAAGGTTAAGGGTGTCTTGCTTGCTCCTTCTGCTATCGAGGAAGTGGTCAGATCGTTCAGCGAGCTGAGTGATGAGTTTGAAGTGATCGTCACGAAAAAAGGCGACATCGACGATATCGCGCTGAAGATCGAAATCAGGCCCGAGCACGAGAGAGAAAAGGAACGTATTCTTGCGAGGCTGAAAGATCAGCTGAGAGTTAACACGAATCTCGGGTACAAGATTGAAGTGCATCCGTTCGGCACTTTGCCGAGGTATGACGTGAAGGCGAAGCGGTTCAAAGACCTCCGCGACAAGCACTGATGCCAGGCGCCTTTCGCGCTTAACTTCGTTGCCCTTCGGCCTGTTCTACTTCGACGTACCCCAAGGTACGCCTGTGTAGCCCAGGCCTCGGCGCGCCTCGTTATCCATCGAAATTCGCCTCGGCGTGAACGCACGCTGGCTCTTTTCCTGCGGCTTCCACCTACAAGTCGAGCATAGGAGGTGCTCAATCGCGGGATTGCGGATTGCGGGATGAAATGTGCATTCGACGCACAGTATCGTTCAGAAGAGGCAGGACCATTCCTGACCCTACCTTCCGTTTTTAGAATTTAGGTCGACCTGAATTCTAATCTTTGTCCCGACTCGCGTCTGAGAGCTTTTCGTATAAAGTTGTGCCAGGGGTCAGTACTTCTTCCTCCAACAGACGTGAGGCTTCCAGTAGGATATCGTGCTTGTGTCTCAGCACTTCAACTTGTGCTTCAAGCTCTGCCATTTTCTTTTCATACTTCTCGATTAGCCGTTGAAGATCAGTCATGCTATTACCTCCCGATAGGTATGTAATCACTTCAGCTGTCTTTCCAGTCTGCGCGTACTCTTTTTCAAATTCCAGAGGCTCGAACTCTATCTGTACCTGCTTACCAGATTTCGCTTCTATTATATAGCTGCAGGTAACGTCTTTGATGACCCATTCGGAAATGTTCGCGTCGTCTATACATGCACCGCTTAGGTTCGCCTTTGTTAAATCTGTTTTTATCAGAACAGAGGCAGTTAAGTCAGCGTCAGTGAGATTGGCTCCGTGGAGATCGGCTCCGCCGAGATTGGCTCCAATGAGGCTGGCCCCAGCAAGATAGGCTAAGGTCAGATCGGCTTCGTGGAGATCGGCTTGACTGAGATCGGCTCGGCGGAGATAGGCCACGCGGAGGTTAGCTCCACTCAGGTCCGCGCCGCTGAGATCAGCCCCACGCAGATGGGCTCCGATGAGATCGGCTCCACTCAGGTCCGCTCCCCTGAGATCCGCTTCACTCAGATCGACTTCGCTGAGATCAGCTTCGTGGAGGTTCCATCCCGTTTGGGTGCTCTTCCCCTCAACAACACCCAGTGCGACAAGCGTTGCCCATGTTTCCTCTTTTGTCATTTTGGGTAACCCTGCCAACGGTGAGCGCTTGTAACCAACATGTAAGGGGAAACGATCTTGTTCTCCATTTCCCGCCTTTGATGGCTTCGTAGCATTACGGTATCTCTCCAAGGGTAGGGATGCGTTGTCAGGTCATTTAGACCTGCATCTATCTGACTAAGGCCATTGCAGCGCTACCATGTTCCTTGTCAAGGACATTGTGGTATCAAATTGTGACTTAAGCGTCATGGCTACTGTATCTGTCCCAGCACGGCGGGAGTCGCGACGCCCGTAGGTCAGGCACGTTCTCGAGGCCTGGCGATTACCACGTGAAAGATAGTATACTATGGAAAAGTGCGAGAGTGAACGTTACAGAGGAAGGAGTCTTCAACTCCTACGGGTCGGGGCTTAGCCCTCGCACCTCGTCTCTGTCGTCTTGTCCGTTTTTACTTCTATCTTGGTTTTGGTAGTTCCTTCGCCTTCTCTTCCTTCCTGTGCCTTGTGACTGTCCTTACCTCACCGCCATTATCTTTCGAGATTGCCATGCAGGTGAAAATCAGATTCAATCTTGCAGCTAGAATTTTCTCGTAGGGCCATGACATTTCATCATTGAGGTGAAAACATTTGCAGCGGGGGTAGATGGAATGGAAGCGAGCCCCGTGTCGGGTTCTGAGTCTCACGGGATGACAGCGAATCCGTATTCCCGATAGTGTGGGTCGAACGCAAAGGCCGTTTTGATGCCTAACTCACGCATCACTTCGAAGCTGACACAATCGACGAGGCTGAGGTCCCTTCTTGAGGCTGCAAGTAACGCAGCAATGCCAAATCGATGCAGTCCGGGAGTAATAAACTCAACGTTGAGAACAGGAACGATCTCGTCCTGAAACCCTCGAACCGCTTCAAATCCAAGCCTGCGCTGGATGAGGGCGAACGTCTCCACAAGAATATAGTTGGACGTCACCGCATCCTGTTCCGAGCCGATTAGTTCCTGCCATGCGCCGGCTGCCTTCCTGTGGTGCTCATCGTCGGCATCGAGCAGGGCGTAGAAGGCTGAGGTATCAACAAATAGGCTCATTTCTTCCATGCCTCAACGAGATAGGCATCGTGTTTTCTCGATACGTCCCTTTTTCCCGATCTGAACTTTCCAACGATTTCGAGGGCCCGCTTCCGTTTTTGCTCGGAGGAGCCACCCGGGTAAGACCGAATGGCCCCTTCAAGGGCATCACGAATCACCTCTGCCATGGAAACGCCTCTGGAAGCCGCCATCTTCTTGACTTTTCTAGCCTGTTCCACCGTCAATTGGATCTGAGTTCTGACCATAGTACCTCCCATGCCGTTGGTGATAACATGATAACACTATTTGTAATCACTATCAACCACCTCGATGCTTTCGTGTCAACGCAGTGCTTTGGGAGGGATTGGACGCATAAGATCGGAATGGGTGCCCAGCCGTCGCCTTTTGTTGCTCTTCCGCTTGCCTTTATAGTAGTCTTTATTGTTTCTACTATTTTTTGAGGTTGTGGTGCATTTCAAAGTCGTTTTCAAGCCGGTATGCGTGGCCATTGCTCTTTTTGGGTTGTTGCTCTTTTCGTATTGGGGTGATATTCATGCTGCGGAGAAAGATGCCATGAAGACTGAGCTTGTTCTACCGTCGGAAGTTGACGGGTGGAGATGGGACGGGAAAGAGGAGCGATACGACAGTAAGACAATATTCAAATACATCGACGGTGCAGGTGAAGTCTATCTGGCGTATGGGTTTAAGAGCCTCGTCACCCGACGATTCGAGAGGTCAGGCAGGCCTCTCCTTACTGCTGACGTGTACGAGATGGGCTCCTCTGCGGACGCTTATGGTGTATTTTCATTCGAGCGTCAAGACGAGGAGGCCGGTATGGGCCAGGGGTCTGAGTTCGGCGGCGGACTCTTGAGGTTCTGGAAAGGAAACTACTTTGTGAGCGTCAATGCGGAAGGGGAGGGTGAAGACGTTGATAAGGCTATCCTGAGCCTTGGGCGGGCTGTTGCAGCATTGATCACGAAGACGGGTCCGCGGCCCGGGCTGATCAGTCATTTACCCGGCAAAGGCTTCAACCTCGTTGAGAAGAACGTCTATTTTTTTCGGAGCCACGTGCTTCTGAACCAACGCTTTTTCATCGCGCATCAGAATATCCTGCAACTGGGTCCGGACGTCGAGGCAGTGTTGGCCGAATACCGGCTGGGGAAGGAAAAGGAACATCTGGTGCTGATCCGTTATCCGTCTGAAAAGAGGGCACTTGATAGCCTGTCCAGTTTCAGGAAAGCGTACCTGCCGGAGGCACACGACAAAGGCATTGTCAAGACTGAAGATGAGAAATGGGCAGGGGTTATGCAATACAGGGAGTTTGTTACACTGGTGTTTGGCGCACCGTCCGAAGCAGACGCGGACAGCCTGCTAAAGGCTGCAGAGATCAACGTGAAAGGAAACGTCCAATGAAGAAAGAACGAGCGATAACTCGCAGGGATTTTCTGCGCGGGACCGCGGGGGTACTTGCCGGTGTTGCGTTGGGCCACGGCTGCACTTTTGAAGCGAGCGCACAGCAACGCCCAAAAGTGATACTCGTCCGCCATCCGGACGCAGTTGCGCCGGATGGGTCTTTCAACGCTGATGTCATCCGGTCCATGCTCGACGATGCGGTCAAGATCCTGCTCGGGGAGAATGAGCCGATGCAGGCCTGGCAAAAGCTTTTCAAAAAGTCAGATGTGGTGGGCATCAAGAGCAACTCATGGAATAGGTTACCTACACCCAAAGAAGTTGAGGACGCCATCCATCGCCGTCTGAAGGCCGTCGGCATTCCGGAAGAGAAGATTGCTATCGACGATCGTGGAGTGCTCAATAACCCCATATTCCTGAACTCAACAGCACTCGTGAATGCCAGGCCCGTGAGAACGCACCACTGGTCGGGTGTCGGGACCTGCATCAAGAATTACATCCAGTTTGTGCCTGACCCTTCAGCGTACCACCCGGAGGCTTGCTCAGACCTGGCGAAGATCTGGAGTTTGCCCATGGTGAAAGGTAAAACCCGCCTCAACGTGCTCTGTGCCTTGACCCCTCAATTCTATGGGAGGGGCGCCAGTTTCTTTGACAAGCGGTACGTCTGGCCTTACAAGGGGCTGATCGTGGGTATCGATCCCGTGGCTGTGGATGCGTTTGGAGCAGAGCTCCTCAAGAGAAAGCGCGTCGCTTTTTTTGGCGAAGACAGGACGCTCGATGTCCTGCCCATTCACATTACGGTGGCAGACAAAAAGTATCACCTGGGAGTCAGCGATCTATCGCGTATTGAATTGGTTAAGGTCGGCTGGGCAGACGACGTGCTGCTGTAAGGACCGGCTAAAGGCACAAGGCTAAAGGTTAAAGGCCAGGGGCGAAGTCAAGCCGCCTCGGCCTTTTTCGAACCTTTCTCCGTTATCCTTTAGCCTTTCTCCTTCATAGCTTTTAAGATCTTCTCCGGTGTGGCCGGAAGGTCTCTCACGCGCACGCCGCAAGCATCATAGATGGCATTGGCGATGGCGGGTGCCGTGGGCACATCCGCATATTCCGCCATGCCGCATGCTCCAAAGGGCCCGTTCGCCCTTGGAATATTGAGCGTGATCACTTCCATGTCGGGAGTTTCTTTCGCCCGCGGTATTTTCAATTTCGCGAAACTGTCGGTTTGGTCATACACAAATTCTTCCATGAGCGCATAGCCAAGGCCCATGCTGATCCCGCCGTGGAGCTGCCCTTCCACATTCTGCTTGTTGATGACAGTCCCCAAGTCGTGGACTGAGGTAACCTTCAGAACCTGCACCTTGCCGGTTGCTACCTCTACAGCGATTTCGGCCATCTGGACACCGAAGGAATAGGTCTCCCAAGGCACGCCATGGCCATCGACAGGATCGAGCTTTGTTGTAACGGGTTTGTTAACCGCCTTATAGAGAGTGGGAATATTTTTCGCCTTCATCTCGTTATACGTTTCGACGTTATGTTCCCCCATGGCCTTCTTGAGCTCAGCGACTGCCATCTGGACAGCCCTTCCCGAGACATACGTCTGTCTTGAGCCAGCGGAAAAGTTGCCATCCGGAGTGAGGTGTGTGTCCGTCGTGCAGACCTTTACTTTCTCCACGGAGAATCCCATGGTCTCTGCCGCAACCTGCAGAAACATCGTGTCCGTACCCTGTCCCATGTCGGACGAACCGATCCAGACCTGAAGCGTGTTGTCAGGAAGGAGTTCCGCCCATGCTTCCGATTGGTCGGGTGCGCTCCGGCCCGGACCAAACCAGACGCCGGCCAGGCCCACTCCGCGTTTGACCTGATCGGTCCGGTTCTTTCGTGCCTCCTCCTTCGCACGTTCATAAAGGGGCCGGATGGTTTCGAGAGACTCCTGGAAGCCGATGGGATGATCCAGCACCTGCCCGCACATGGTGGTGTCACCCGAGACAAATCCGTTCTTGACGCGCAGCTTCAGAGGGTCCATCTTGAGCTCTGCCGCTACTTCATCGAGCGCCGACTCGATAGCAAATCCTGTCTGGGGCACGCCGAATCCCCTCATGGCGCCGCGGATCGGGCCGTTTGTATAGACAGCTCTTCCGAAGACGTGCGCATTTGGAAAGCGATAGGGCCCGCTCGCGTGAGCGAGGCCGCGGGTAGTCACACTCGCGGAATACGACTTATACGCACCGCCGTCGGTTATCGCATCGAACTGCAAGGCTGTAAGAGTTCCATCCTTTTTTGTCCCTAGTTTGACTTTCATCACGAAAGGATGCCGCTTTGTTGTTGACTGAAAGGTCTCCTTCCTGGTGTAGACGAGTCTGACCGGCCTTTTCAGCTTCCATGCCGCTACCCCGAGGATGCCCCCGACGGAGACGTCCAGCTTGCTGCCGAAAGCCCCGCCCATCGGCGGTTGAACAACACGAACCTGCTCGACTGGCGCGCCGACAGCCTCTGCTATGGTCTTCCGGTGGGCGTGGATGTTCTGGCTGGGAGAGACTACCACGAGCTGCCCGTTTTCATGGATATAGGCGATGCCGGCGTCATTCTCCAGGTAAGCATGCTCGACCGTTGCCGTGGAGTACGTGCGCTCGATGACAGAGTCTGCTTCGGCGAACCCTTTTGTGACATCGCCGCGGATAATGGGCTGTTGAAAGAAGAGGTTCTCCCGGTCATCGTGCACTCTGGGTGCACCCTGTTTGAGCGATTCTTCAACGGTGAACACTGGCTGGAGCGGCTCATACCCAACCTTGATCCCGGGAAGGGCCGCTTCGGCGTGTGCCTCCGAGTCCGCAACGACCGCGGCAACAGGATCGCCGATGAATCTCACCTTGTCGCGGCAGAGCACCGGTTGATCGTCTCCGGCCATTTTCAGGATATTGGTCCCTGTCACATCGAAAGCAGTGAGCACCGCGATAACACCCTCGGATGCCGCTGCCTCCTTCGTGTCGACACTCTTTATCCTGGCGTGATGGTGCGGGCTTCTCAAAATCTTGATATAGGCGCACCCGTCCACCGCTATGTCGGCTGCATAAAGGGCTGTGCCCGTTGCTTTTCCCATGGCGTCGATGCGCACAATGGGTGTACCAAGTAAACTCTTCGCTTCAGTCGTGAGATCTATCGTTTTACCTTCTGCCATGGCTGAAGCAGCCAGTTCGATGGCTTCGAAGATCTTCTGATATCCGGTACAGCGGCAGAGGTGAGGGTGGAGAGCATTCTTGATCTCGTCTCTGTTTGGCCTGGGATTCTTGTCGAGAAGGGCTTTAGAGCGGATAATCATCCCGGGCGTGCAGAAGCCGCACTGGATTGCGCCTGCTTTGGCAAAGGCCAGCTGAAGCGGATGAGGACTTGTGATGCTGCCTATGCCTTCGATCGTCGTCACATTCTTGTCGCGCGCTTTTGCCACTGGGTATCGGCATGAAAGCACGACGCTGCCGTCTATAAGAACGGCGCAGGTGGCGCAGTGACCTGCCGAGCAGCCATCCTTGGTGCCGGTCAACCTGAAGTCTTCTCTGATTACCTTGAGGAGGCTCCGTTCAGGATCGGTGATCACTTTACGCGGCACGCCATTAAGGACAAAGTTTATTTCCTGCATACGCCACCCCCAAACCAACGGATAGGAAAGAGATAAAACAGGTAGAGGTAAAGACGAAACGAAGGTAGAGGCCAATAAGGGGTTTTCTCTCAACCTTTACTTTAGTCTTTTCCTCACCCTTTCTTTCGTTGTTACCTGTTAGTTAACGTATATAGGCTGGTCAAATCAAAAGCAATGCAAAAAATTTTATCGTGCCATTAATTATTATTATGAACAGACAGGTAAAGGCGAAAATACAGGTAGAGGCAGGAGCGAGATGAGGGTGGAGGTAAGAGCAAATACAGGTAAAGTAAACAAAAGGTAAAGGTAACAGGCAAATGAAGGCCGAGATTAAGGATCCTTGTTCTCTCAACCTTTGTTTTAGTTTTTACCTCTACCTTCTTTTCGTTCTTACCTGTTCTTCTAGGGGGAGTACAGGAACTTGAACGGTGACGAGAAGAAACTCTCCATAGATTCTTTTGACAGGTCGGACATGGAGGAGAAGAGCCATCTTGAGAACGAGAAGGGTTTCTCAGAGTAAACCAGTTGAGGCTTACCTTTGATAGCGAGTACCTTCTTTATGTCATCCACTGTGTCGTAGAAGTTCCCGATGCTGTCCACAAGCCCGAGGTCTTTCGCCTGCAGGCCGGTGTAGATTCTCCCGTCGGCCATGGTTTTTACTTTCTCAAAATCCATCTTTCTTCCTGCCGCGACGTCCTTAATGAACTGCTCGTGGATGTTCTTAACGATGCCGTCCAGATAGGCCCTCTCCTCGGGCGTCATTTCTCTGAAAGGTGTACCCGCGTCTTTCAGCTCGCCCGCTTTAATCGTGTTGCTCTTGACCCCGATCTTCTTGAGGAGCTCTTCGAGGATCACCGACTGCATGATCACGCCGATACTGCCTGTAATTGTGGACGGATTCGCATAAACCTTTTCTCCCGCTGCCGCGATATAATAGCCTCCTGAGGCGCATACGGAGCCCATGGAAACGAAAACTTTCTTCTTCGCCTTGAGCTTCACCACCTCCCGGTATATCTCCTGGGTCGGTCCCACGGAACCACCAGGAGAGTTGATCCGCAGAATTACGCCCTTGATGGAGGGATCTTCTTTGAAACGTACGATCTCTTCCATGGTTTGGCGAGACTCGGAGATGACTCCTTCGATCTCGACGACGCCTACGCGATCACCGGACTTTCCTAAACATGCCCTCAGTATTGAGAGAAGAAACACGAGTAGTATGACGATGATGATTACGATGAGTACTTTTTTCATTCTTGTTCTCGCCATGTTTTACCTTCTTGTCAGGAGCACAGTCCCGAATGGTCTTTTCTGCGCCAGGCTTGCCAGTTTTAGTTTGACTATTTCCATAATGGCAAGGAGTGTTGCCACTTTCTCAGATAGATCAAGGTCCTCCTTTGGGTTCCACGCGAAACTGCCCGCGTCGCAAAGCGCGAGTCGCAAACGCTCCAGCTTTTCTTCCAGCGTCGGCCTGATTTCGCGTATCACCAGGAACCGTTCTTGTTTATTCTTCATTATTTCGAAGAAGAGCATGCACAGGGCTGTGAGATCCTGATCTTCTCCTTCCGTATCAAGGCCGCTCCTGCCCCGCGCGAAGGTATCCTCGCCCAGAACCGGCAGTTCCTGGAACATGGTCACCATACGCTTAATCTTTTCGTATTCGAGGATTTTCTCCACCAGTTCGGTACGGGGGTCTTCCTCCTCTCTCGGAAGCAGCATGCGGGATTTGATGCACAAGAGCAAGGAGGCCATCTCAATAAAATCCTCAGCAATCCTGAGGTTCATCTGTTTGACCAGCTCAACGTACTCGAGAAAGCGTTCAGTGATCATACCTATGGGGATATCAAATATGTCGACCTTGTTCTTTTTGATGAGGTTGATGAGCACGGAAAGCGGCCCTTCGAAACACTCCATCTGTACTTCGAGAGTTGGTACAATCAGGTTCATGGCCGTGTTCCTCTTTCCCGTATATACTGCTGGACGAATGCTGTTTCTTGCTCCTTCGTCGACAAGCCCAAGTCAATCTTGGCGCTTTTCAGGGCATCCAGAATCTCGCCGAAGACCGGGCCCTCTTTGACCCCCATCTGCTTCAGAGCTTTTCCGCTCAAGAGAGGTTTGAATGAATCTGTGTACGTGATATAATTCGAGATTGCCTTCTTCATGTCGTCAGATTGCGCCTTCGCCATAAAGAAGAGCCGGGCTTCAAGGCTCAAAATTTCCAGCTCTCTGTAAATATCGCTCTTCTTCATTGTCCGGATGGCTGAACCAAATTTTGCCATTATTTTCCTTGTTTTGTCCACATCGTTTATGAGTTTCTTTCTAACCGTTTCGGAAAGTTCGAGCTTTCTGCTCAACTCCGCCACGTCGTTCAGGCTTGCGTAGTCCACGAGACCGAGCAGGTAATAGAAGACCGGATTCAGTTTGGACTTGTAGAGCAACGTGTACCACTTGAGCACTGTATCCATCTCCCTGAAAAGCTTTTCCTTTTCAGTGTCAAACGCAAGCTGCGGATAGATAAACTTCAGCAGGTCGAGCTCCTGCAATCGCTTGAGGATGGAGCCGGGATTCTCTTCACTCAGAATGAGAGAGAGTTCGGTCCACATCCTCGAGCCTTTTATCCTTGATAGAAAGCCCATCCTGATAGTGTTCTTGATCAGGTTCAGCGTGAACTTGCCGATCTGGAAGCTGAAGCGGCGCTCGAATCGCACCGCCCTGAGAACCCTGGTGGGATCTTCCACGAAGCTCAGGCTGTGGAGGACCCTGATGGTTTTCTCTTTGATATCTCGTTGGGCCCCAAAAAAGTCGATCAGTTCTCCCTTGGTGTTCTTGTTCAGAGATATAGCCAGAGTATTGATGGTAAAGTCTCGCCTGTACAGGTCGAGCTTCAAGGAACTGTGCTCAACTATGGGAAGTGCTGCCGGAGCCTTGTAATATTCGAGACGTGCTGTGGCTATGTCTACGCTGAAGCCGTCAGGGTACGTCACCTTGGCTGTGCCGAACTCCTTGTGCGTGCGGATCTTTGCGTTTACAAGTCGGGCCAGTGCGTCGGCAAAACGGATCCCGTCACCTTCCACAACGATGTCTATGTCAAAATTCTCGATCCTCAAGAGCAGGTCTCTCACAAAACCCCCGACCAGATAGGCGTGATAGCTCATCTCGTCTGCCAGGTTACCGATTGTACTGAGCTTATCGAGCATCTCTCTCGAAAGCCGTTCTTCCATCAGTTTTTTTACGTTTCTTCTTTTTTCGTAAATGTCATGGTAATCCATCTTGCCGAGGATTGTTTTCCTGATCTCGTCTTCCAGTATTCTGAGAAGGTCTGTCCTCGTAATAGCTCCTTCCAGTCTGCCTTCTTTTACCACGGGAACGAACCTCTGGTTCCCGCCGATGACGATCTCCTTGACCCGCGCAATAGAATCTTCGGGCGCTACCACCGAAAATTCCGTGAACATGTATTCTTTTACCGGCAGGTTCTCCAACTTGTGGAAGGCTGCCTTTTCCGCTATCTGGCGGGAGATGATTCCTGATATTTGCTCACCCGATGTTACAGGCATTGCATTGATGTTGTATTTGGTCAGAATGGATTTTGCCTCACTGATGGGAGCGTCCTGGTCAATCGTTTTTACAGGAAAGAACATAATGTCCCGTGCCTCCCATAGAGGCTTCACGTACTGGTTGAGGTATTGGAGCAGCCTGGTTTTGGTCTCCTCCATGGTGCTTTCTCTGACCGTGGCGGAAGCTGCTTCTTTGTGGCCTCCTCCGCCAAGCAGGGTCAGGACATGGCCCACATCCACCTCAGGGATCCGACTTCTGCCGATCACATAAATTCTATCATCCATGCGGAAGAGAGCGATAACCGCATTGACGTTTTCCATGTCTCTGAATTTCTGGACCAGGACAGCCAGGTCCCCAACGTAATTTTCGCTGGAGCTTTCTGTGATAACCACGTCTACGCCGTTCACATTATAGACGGTCGCTGCCTCGATCAGGTCATGCAGCAGATTGACCTGTTCGGGGGAGAGCTCCTTGACGAGTATCTCTGAAACGATATTCACATGGGCGCCTTTCGACAGGAGATACGAGGCTGCGTCGAAATCTTCTTTTGTGGTCGACGGATACTGAAAGCTGCCTGTTTCCTCGTAGATGCCCAGCATCATGATTGTTGCTTCCTCAGGAGACAGGTCTATATCGCGCTCCTTGAGCAGTGCGATCAGCATACTGACACAGGCACCGGTCGAACCGGTTACATAGACTTCTCCCTTGATGTCGTCGTCTGTGGGCGGATGGTGGTCGTATACGTGAACCTTGAGGTTCTTGTTGTCGAGGAGCCTCGCCAGCTCTCCGATCCTCTTTCGCTGTTTGGTGTCGACAAGAATCAGTGTATCGACAGCGTCGTAATCGAGTTCCTTTGGTTTTGCTATGTCCAGGAAATAGGCTGTAGAGTGAATCAGAAAATCGCGCACGCTTTTCTCTTGAGAACCGGGAAAGACAAGGACTGCATCCGGGTAGAGTTTTTTTGCGGCGACCATCGAGGAAAGGGCGTCAAAATCGGCGTTGTAGTGAGTAGTGACGATCTTCATGTGTTGATACCGTTGACTGGCTGATTAGTTGAATAGTTGATTCGTAACTCCCAAAACATGCCCCCGTTTCTTTTTTGACCAGTCAACCAATCAACCAGTCGCGAGTCAACCCTCTTGGGGCGCTAGCCCCGGGGATGGTACTTCTTGTGAATCTCTTTCAAGCGTTTCCGATCCACATGCGTATAAATCTGCGTGGTTGAAATATCCTCATGGCCCAGCAATATCTGGACAGAACGCAGATCTGCTCCCCCTTCAAGCAGGTGCGTGGCAAAAGTGTGTCTCAGGGTATGAGGCGAGACATGACCGCTGTGCTCAAGCTGCAGGCCGTACTTGCGGATAATCTTCCAAATGGCCTGTCTGGTGAGGGGCAACCCGCGCTTGTTGGAAAAAAAATGTATACCTCCCGGCCTCGTCTCCTGGAGGTAGAGCTTTATTATATCCCGTGCGTACGTGCCGAGCGGTACCATGCGTTCCTTCGATCGCTTTCCCGAGGCGACGAGAAAGCCGGCTTCGAGATTAATGTCCCTTTTCTTCAGGCCGACCAGCTCCGACACGCGAAGACCCGTGGCGTAGAGAAGCTCAAGGATCGTTCTGTTGCGCAGCGTCATCTTCTGGGATGGCTTGGGAGTCAGCAGGGTGACCATTTCCTCCTGGCTCAGGACATTTGGTATCGGTGGTTTGAATTTAGGCATTTCTATGTCCGCCACCGGATTGGTTGGAATCTTGCCATCCAGCATCAGAAACTTGTAAAAGCTTCTCAACGCGGACAGAGCGCGGACAATGCTCCGGGATTTCTTGCCTTTGCCCCGCAGGAAGCCTATGTACTCCTCAAAGTCTCTCGGCTGCGGAGTGGCGCCAGGATGATTTTCCATGAACTTTATAAAATCGAGAATGTCCCTGCTGTAAGCTTCGACCGTGTGTGGAGATGCTCCCCGCTCGGTTGTGAGGTGGGTGATGAAAGCATCGAGGTCGAGGTAAGGGTTCATAGTCCAACTCTGGCAACACAGCTAACAGTTAACAGTGATCAGTTATCAGTGAACGTTTAACGCCAAGTCCTGGCCAGCACCCACTCATCGCTTATCGCCGACCACTAAACACCGGCCACCGGCCACTAATAACTGATCACTGATCACTTTTATCTTCCTGTCGAGCCAAATCCTCCGCTGCCGCGGCTGGTCTGTGGCAGTTCATTGACTTCGCGCCAGGAGATGCGGGCTGTCTTGTGAAACACCATCTGAGCGATTCTGTCGCCCGACCGTACGACAAAAGGCGCACTGCCCAGGTTGATCAGAATCACCTTTACCTCTCCCCGGTAATCGGCGTCTATGGTGCCGGGGGTGTTGAGGACTGTTACACCACACTCAACGGCCAGGCCGCTCCTGGGCCTCACTTCGGCTTCAAAGCCATCGGGGATGGAGATCCGGATTCCGGTGGGTACGAGGGCCCGTTCGAGGGGCTTTAGCGTGATCGGTTCACCGAGGCGGGCACGGAGGTCCATTCCAGAAGAAGAGGCAGTAGCGTAAGAGGGCAACGATGCGCCTTCATCAATGGCGATGAGTACCTCTAACTCTTCCATAACCTCTCAACGACGTTCTTGTCCACGCGACCGAGAATGGCGAGAGAAATCCGGGATGGATCACCAAACACATACTGGCTCATTTCATCCAGCTGAGCCTTCTGGATGCCGTCGATCGATTTCAGCGTCTCTCTGAGGGGAACGTATCCGTCAAAATAGATTTCATTCTTGGCGAGCCTTCCCATGCGGGCTTCGGAGCTTTCCAGAGAGATGAAAAAGTTCCCCTTGATGTGTTCTTTCGAGAAGCGGATCTCGCTTCCGGGCACTCCTTCATCCCGTAACTGGGACATCTCTTTCTTGATCAGGCCAATTACTTCTTCCAGGTATTCGAGGGATGTTGACGTGGTGATGCCGAAGGTACCTACATCGTGAAAGCAGTTGACGTAGGAGAAGATATTGTAAACAAGCCCCCTCTTTTCCCTGACCTCCTGAAAGAGGTGGGAGCTCATGCTCCCGCCCACGATGGCGTTGAGTGCATAGAGGGGATAGCGCCTCTGGTCTGTCTGGCCAACCCCGTCCGTCCCGATACAGAGGTAGATGTGTTCAAGGTCTTTTTCGTACACATCGATGCCTGTGCATGAGGATGGCTTTTCGACCGGTGGCGCTGTATCTCCTTTGTTTGTGCATTCTACGAAGAGTTTCTCTATTTTTTTCACAAATGCATCGTGGTCTATGCGGCCCGATGCCGTAATAATAGTATTTGCAGGTGCATGATGCCCGGAGAAATGTGTCAGAAGTGTTTCCCTCGACATCTGTTGCACATTTTCCTCCTTGCCGAGGATTGACATGCCTAGCGGGTGCCCCCTGTAATAGGCAGAACTGAACATGTCGAACAGATACTCTTCCGGATTGTCGTCGATCATCTTTATTTCTTGAAGGATGACCTGTTTTTCTCTCTCGATGTCCTCGTTGCTGAATAGAGAGTTCTTGTACATGTCGGCAAGGATGTCGAGGGCAATGTCCATGTCTCGCTTGAGCACCCTCGCATAGACGCAGGTGTATTCCTTGCCTGTGAAGGCATTCAGGGTACCGCCGACAGCATCGATCTCCCGCGCGATGTCATAGGCGGTTCGGTTGGCGGTTCCCTTGAAGAGCATATGCTCGATGAAGTGGGAGATGCCGTTGTTAGTGGGATCTTCGTACCGGCTTCCGGTCTTCCACCAGATGCCGAATGAAACCGTCGGGAAGTAGGGCAGGGTTTCAGTGGCGACCCTGATACCGTTGTCGAGGACGGTCTTCCTATACATCCTCTGCTTTTCCCTTGGTGTCCTTGACGGCTGCCTTTCTTGAGAGCCTGATCCGCCCGTTCGGTTCAACGTCGAGTACTTTTACGAGGATTTCGTCCCCTTCTTTAACCACGTCGCTTACCTTCTTTATGTACGTGTCGGAAAGCTGGCTCACATGCACGAGGCCATCTATTCCGGGGAGAATCTCGACTATTGCGCCAAAGTCGACAACCTTTTTGACCTTGCCCATGTACATGGCTCCGACCTCAGCCTCTTTGGTGATCTTCTTGACCATCTCGATTGCCGCGTTGGCTGCTTGCGCGTCCTGAGAGACGATCCTGACAATGCCTGAGTCTTCTATGTCAATCTTCACGCCCGTCTGCTCCACGATGCCCTTTATGATCTTGCCGCCCGGGCCGATGACTTCCCGTATCTTCTCCGGCTTGATCGTCATGGTGTATATGCGTGGTGCATAGGGAGAGAGATCCTCTCGCGGACCGGGAAGTGCCGTGGCCATGATGTCGAGGATTCTTCCGATGCCTGTCTGGGCCTGATGGACGGCTTTGCGCATGATCTCCCTGGTGATGCCTTTGGTCTTGATATCCATCTGGACCGCGGTGACGCCTTCCCGTGTGCCTGCTATCTTGAAATCCATGTCGCCCATCGCATCCTCGTCCCCGAGGATATCAGAAAGCACGATGTCCTTCCCGTCCTGGATGATAAGGCCCATGGCAATACCTGCGACGGGTTCCTTTATCGGTACGCCTGCATCCATGAGTGAAAGGCAGCCGCTGCAAACCGACGCCATTGACGAGGAGCCGTTTGACTCCAGGATTTCCGAGACTATCCTTATCGTGTAAGGGAAGTCCTCCTTCGACGGCAGAATCGGCGAGAGAGCCCGCTCTGCCAAATTGCCGTGGCCTATCTCCCGTCTCGATTTTGCCCTGAGAAAGCTTACCTCTCCAACGCTGTAAGGCGGAAAATTGTAATGGAGCATGAACGACTTGTAGCTTACTCCCTCGAGCAGAGATTCTATTTTCTGCTCATCTTCCGCGGTTCCGAAGGTTGTCACGGCCAGCGCCTGGGTCTCGCCCCTCGTAAAGAGACTGGTGCCGTGCGTTCTCGGAAGGATGCCGACCTGGCAGGTGATCTTTCGGATCTCGTCGGCGCTCCTGCCATCTATCCTCTTGCCCGTTGCGAACAGAGACTCCCGCATCATCTCTTTCTTTATTTCTTCGAAAGACCTCGATACCGCGAGGGGCTGTGCATCCGCATACTTTGCAGCCAGTTCGTCATAGATGGCCTGAAGCCTGTCTCCCCGCTCTCTTTTGTTGGGTATGGAGAATGCCTCTGCGAGGTCCTTCTGTGCAATTCCTCGTATCTCTGCCTTCAATTCCTGAGGCGCTCCGACTGGTTTCACGGGCAACTTTTCCTTGCCAACTTTCGCCCTCAGCTGTTCCTGCATGTCTATGAGAGGAATCAGGCTTCGATGGGCCAGGTCAATTGCGTCGATCAGTTCTTCGCCTTTGATGAACCGAGCTTCTCCTTCCACCATCAGGATAGCATCTCTCGTGCCGGCAAGAATGATGTCGAGATCGCTTTCATTCATCTGCTGCAGTGAGGGGTTTATAATGAGCTCCCCGTTCACTCTTCCAATTTTGATCCCTGCCATCGGCCCGGCAAACGGTATCGGAGAGACCACCATCGCGGCTGAAGCGCCGATCATACCGAGCAACGCGGGATCGTTTTCCTGATCCGCCGAGAGTACGGTCGCGATGACCTGCGTCTCGTGTCTCCAGCCTTTCGGGAAGAGTGGCCGTAGAGGCCTGTCTATCAAACGGGACGTCAGTGTCTCTTTGTCCGAGGGCCTGGATTCTCTTTTGAAAAATCCGCCTGGAAATTTACCCACGGCGTAAGTCATTTCCTGGTAGTTTACCGTCAACGGCAGAAAATCCTTCTCCGTCTCCCTTCGGTCTCCCACTGCAGTGACCAGCACCACGGTATCGCCGTACCTGACGAGAACACTCCCGTCTGCCTGTTTTGCGACCAGACCGGAAGAGATGGTCAGCGGTCTGCCTGCATACTCTACTGTAATTGACTGTTCCATAATATTCCTTTCGGTAATTTCTTATTTTCTCAGGCCAAGGCTTTCGATAAGTTTGCGGTATCTGTCCACATTCTTGTCTTTCAGGTAGCTGAGCAGCCTTCTTCTGGCGCCCACCAGCATGAGTAAGCCTCGCCTGGAATTGTGGTCTTTATCATATTTTTTGAAGTGTTCGGTAAGGAGCTTTATCCTCTCGGTAAGCAGGGCAACCTGCACTTCGGGCGAACCGGTATCCTTCTCATGCAGCTTGTACCCTTCTATGATCGTTCTCTTGTGCGCTGTGTCCAATGACATGCTCATAGCCTCCTTAAGCGTTAATGAGTCTTTTTATCCGGATCGTCCTCGTCGGGGTATCGACCTTTCCTATGCCGATCAGGGCCCCGTTTCCGTTCAGCAACTTTGTAAACTCGCCATTCCTCAAGTCCCTGGAGCTGTCCAGCTGGGGTACCGGCATACCGTTTCGAAAGAATCTCTCCAGGTTGGCATCGACCGTCACCTCCCTGAGATTTTTCAAGACGTCTCGCAGGGATAGGGTGTATTTTACTACATCCTGCTCTGTTTTTAAAGCATCAACGGGGGTGCTCATTGCCAGGGTGAATTCGCCATGGCGCACGCGTTTCAAGGAATGAAGAACGCCTCCGCAGCCCAAGAGCGCACCAAAATCGTGGGCGATCACGCGAATGTACGTGCCCTTGCTGCAGGTTATTTCGGCGTCGACGTACGGATGGAGATAGTTGGTAAATTTGATGTCATGGACTTCCACTTCCTTGAAGGGCGTATCCATGAGAATCCCCTTTCTTACCCACTTATAGAGCGGCTTGCCATCCATTTTTTTGGAAGAGTAAAGGGGCACCTTCTGCTGGATTTTCCCTTTGAACGTGAGAAGAGTCTCCTGTATGGTTTTGATATCGTACCTGGGTGGATCGACCTCTGACGTCCGGGTGCCTTCCAAGTCAAACGTGTCCGTGGTCACGCCCAGGAGAAAACGCGCAACGTACGTCTTCTCCCCGTTCTCGAGGAACGGGATGAGCTTAACCCCCTCATTCAGGGCTACAGGCAGAATCCCCGTTGCATTCCGGTCGAGGGTCCCGATATAACCGATCTTTTTGAACGGGTAGATGGCCTTGAGTTTTTTTATGACGTGATAGGAGGTCACCCCCGAACTTTTGTCAATGACGAGGAAACCATCCATCATAATGGCACAGCCTCAACGAGCAGTCGCTTTACCTGGTCAATAGTACCTTCGATGGTGCAGCCTGCAGCGTTTTTATGACCTCCACCGCCAAATCGCCTTGCCACGGACGCCACATCTATCTTGTTCCCCTTTGATCTCATGGATATCTTATACCGGCGTTCCCCGACCTGTCGCGCTACTATGGCGACCTCAACGCCCTTCATCTCTTTGAGGAATTCCACAAATCCCTCGGTGTGCTCTCTCGATCCACCTACCTGTCTGAACAGTTCATCTGTGATGTGCATGATGGCGAGCCTGTTATCATAATGCGTTTCGAGGGTCTCGAGTGCTCCACAGAGGAGTAAAAAGCGCTCTTTGGGATGGCTCTCGTACACTCTCTCCGCCACATACGAAGGAATTACTCCAAAGTGGGTCATTTCTTCGCAGATGGTGAATGCATTTGAGTTCGTGCTGTTGTACCGAAAGGAGCCGGTATCTGTGACTATAGCAGTGTAAATGTTCACCGCTATATCGGGGTCTATCCGGACATCGAGAGCTTTCAGGACAGCGTAAACAATTTCCGCGGTGGACGAAGCACGCTCATCAATGACGTTCAGAAAGCCGAAGGCCTCACTCGTATTATGATGGTCGATATTGATAATCAGCCCTTTCTCTTTCAGCTTTTCGTACCCATCGCCTATCCTGTAAAAATCGCCGCAGTCGACTACAAAAATCGCGTCGAACCGCTTTGCCGGTATCTCGTGCACGAGGCTTGCCGGTCGGGGCAGGAACTCGTACCGGTAGGGCACTTTATCCTTCAGATAGACGACTGCCTCCTTTCCGAGGTTCTTGAGGCCGAAGGAGAGAGCGAATGCCGAGCCTATGGCATCGCCGTCCGGGTCTATGTGCGACGTGACCATGAACTCTTTTCCGTTCGCGAGTATCTCTTTAATCCTCTGAAACATTGCCCACCTTTTTCAGAATCTCATCGATTCTCGCGGCCCTTTCCTGGTCGGTGTCATAAATAAACGTGATTTCCGGCATATATTTCATCCGTACTTTCTCACCCAGCAGATGTTTGACATAATTGGTGGCACGTTTCAATGCTTGGGCTGTTCGCTCTTTTTCCTCGTCGGAACCGTAAACGGAGTAATAGACCTTGGCGTATTTCAGATCTTCGGTCATCCTTACGTCGATGATAGTGACAAATCCGATACCAGGGTCTTTTATTTGCTGCTGTACGATCATCGATATCTCTTCGCGCAGGAAGTCCTGCATGCGCTGCCGTCTATATTTCATCACCGACCATCATGATTTCGGTTCGCGTGTCGATCACTTTCCCGATGTAAAGCGATTCGATGAAGTCGTGGATGTTCTCTATCATGCGCTCTACGATGTCTCGCCCGCCTCCCACCACCGAGAAACCGATGGTTACCCGTTGCCAGAGATTTGTTCTGTCGACCTCCATGACTGACACGTTGAACTTCTGCCTCGTCCGTTCCACTATCCTCTTTGTAGCCTGTCGCTTTTCTTTCAGGGAGTGGTTCTCAGGTAAGAATATATCGACGCGTGAGATACCGACGACCATATATATAACTTAGCCATCGAGGGTCTGTTTTTCTTGTTCTTCAACAAAAAATTCGATGACATCTCCTTCCCGAATATCATTAAAGCCCTCGAGTGCCAGGCCACACTCATACCCGGCCTGGACCTCCTTGACATCGTCCTTGAACCGTTTCAGAGATGCCAGTTTGCCCGAAAAGAGCTCGTTCCCGTTGCGCCTCACCTTGGCCAGAGCGCTCCTTATTACCTTACCTTCGAGAACGTATGAACCGGCTATGCTGCCCAACCGGGAAACCGTGAATATCTTCCTCACTTCTGCCTTGCCGATGCTCACTTCCACAATCTTCGGCGCCAGCATACCCTCCATGGCCTTCCGTACTTCGTCGATCATCTCGTAAATCACCGAATAGGTGCGGATCTGAACGTGTTCCTGATCTGCAAGGACCTGTGTCTTTGCCATTGGCTTTACGTTGAAGCCGATGATGATAGCGCCGGACGCCATTGCGAGGTTGACATCGGTTTCGGTGATTGCCCCGACACCGCTGTGGATAATCTGGATCTGTATGCTCTGCGTGGAGAGCCTTGTTAATGCATCCTGGATGGCGTCGAGGGTACCCCTGGCGTCGCCCTTGAGGACAAGGTTCAGCGTGAGTTTTTCGCTCTCCCCCATCTTCGCATACAGGTCTTCAAGCGTAACCTTCGGACCGGCCACGGCCTCCTTCTCTCTGATCTTTTCCTGCCGGAACCTTGAGAGTTCCCGGGCATAGCTCTCTTCCGTCGTTGCAATAAAGGGATCGCCTGCCTGCGGCACGTCCGAGAATCCGACTACCAGTACCGGCGTGGCTGGCGGCGCTTTCTGTATTCTCTTCCCCTTGTCGTCTATGAGGGCACGCACGCGACCGAAGATCGTTCCGGCTACAAAAGGATCATGCACGCTGAGGGTGCCTTCCCTGACGATCACGGTGCCAACGGGCCCGTGTCCTTTATCAAGGCCTGACTCAATAATGATGCCCTTTGCCAGTTTGTCCGGATTGGCCTTGAGCTCGAGCATCTCGGCCTGAAGCAGGATCAGCTCCAGAAGCTCGTTGATTCCTGTTTTTTTCTTGGCCGATATTTTTGCCATGAGAGTTGTCCCGCCCCATTCTTCCGGGATCAGGCCGTGCTCTGCCAGTTCCTTCATCACTTTCTCGGGATTTGCGTTTGGTTTGTCTATCTTGTTGACCGCAACGATGATGGGAACATTAGCCGCTCTTGCGTGATTGATGGCCTCTATAGTCTGGGGCATGACCCCGTCGTCAGCAGCGACTACGAGGACGACGATGTCAGTCACCAGTGCACCACGGGCCCGCATCGCGGTGAAAGCCTCGTGGCCTGGGGTATCCAGAAAAGCAATCTCTTTGTCATGTACCCGGGCCAGGTAGGCGCCGATATGCTGGGTTATACCGCCTGCTTCATGTTCTGCGACGTTAGTATTCCTGATCGTATCCAGGAGAAGGGTTTTTCCATGGTCGACGTGGCCCATGATGGTGACAACCGGGGGCCGGCCCTTCAACTGCTCCTTCTCCTCAGATTCTCTGGCTTCTGTCTCCCTGGCCTGGAACTGCTCTTCCATGGAGAATACCCGCTCCACCTCAAAACCGAGGTCTTGCGCCACGAGCGACGCTGTTTCATAATCGATCGACTGATTGATATTCGAAATGGTGCCGAGGGAAAGCAGTCTCGCAATCACGTCCTGCGCTTTGACGCTTAGGCGTTTTGCCAATTCTCCAACCTGAATCTGATCGGCAATCTTAACCGCTTTCCTGACAATTCTCAACTCAGGTCTTGCCTCATCTTCAGCTCTTGCCTCGGCTCTCCCACCCCTGGTTTTCCTGAAGGGAAGGGTTTTACCGCCCCGGCGTCTGAAGGCGTACAAGTCTTCTTCGCGTATGACCACTTTTCGTTTGAGGAGTCCTTTCTTTTTGGTTGTGGTTGCTTCCAGCTCCTCTTCTTCGATTTTTTTGAGGAGCCGTTCTGCCTTCTTGCGTTTCTTCTCTTCCTCGGGTTCTTCCTCTACCAGCTTGAATTCTTTCTCGAGATCCTGTTTATAAACCTCTTCCAGCGCCCTGGTAATCTCCTGTTTCTTTTCCTCACCTATGGTCTCTACCTCGGGCTTGGCCTGCTCTTCCTTGGCAATCCCTTCCGTGGGCCTTGCAGGTTCCGCGGCTCCAGCTTCACGCACGAGCTTCTCTTCTGCCTCGCGAGTCGGTACACTCACCGTCTCCGCCGCGGGAGAAGGCGCTGCTTCTGTTACAACCTGTGCAGGTTCGGCAGCCGCGGCTTCCGCGAGAGCCTTCTTGGACGGCGCCCTTCGCTTCGTCGTCGGCTTGGTGACCGCAGCTTCTTCAACAGGCTTTGCCTCTTCTATTATTTTTTCTACAACCGGTTCAGGTGGTGGAGGAGGCGGTGGCTGGACCCGTCTTCTGATGACGGTAGAAGCAACTCGTTTCTCTACAATTTTCTCGCCGCTGGCGCTAAGCTTTTCTTTCGCATCTTCGTGAGCCTCTTCTGCGCCTGCCTTCTCTTTATCCTTTGTTTTGGCGCCGATGCTCTTGAGCTTCGATAAGACCTGTTCATCCTTCATCTTATCGGTCAGGGTGGTGATTCTTATCCTTGGCATACCGCGAAACCTCCGTGTCCTCCCTGTACTCCTTACTAATCCTCTGTCGGCGCTTGTGTGATTGTTTTACCGGCCTCTTCGGCCCCTTCAGCTTTTTCGGCCTCTCCAGCAGGTTCAGCCTGCGACTCCATTGCTGCCAATTCGGCAGCCTGTTTCTCCATAACTTCGGCCCAAACTTTGGCGTTATCTATTATCGCCCTGCAGTCGTCGGGCGATATGCTGGTGACCTTTGCCAGCTCTTCGGGTGCGAGACGCGCGATGTCGCGCCCATCTCTCAGATACTCATCAAAGAGCACCCGCGCCAGAATCTCGTTAATCTTCAAATTTTCCATCAGGTCGTCAATGACCTTGCGAGAGGTTTTCTCCACTTCGGACTCACTCTTTATGTCTATCTTCCAACCCGTCAATCGCGACGCCAGCCTGACGTTCTGCCCCTTCTTTCCGATGGCGAGCGATAATTGGTCATCATTGACCACGATCTCCATCGAGGTATCTTCCTCGTTGATATAGACTTTTGAAACACGGGCCGGTGCAAGCGCATTACACGCAAACTTGGCGGAGTCCTTGCTCCACGGTATAATGTCGATCTTTTCTCCCCGCAATTCCTGCACAACCGCCTGCACTCGAGATCCTTTTACACCAACGCAGGCACCGATCGGATCGATGCTTGCATCCCCGCTCTGAACCGATATTTTCGCTCGTTCGCCAGGCTCCCTTGCAGCTCCTATCACCTTGATAATGCCTTCCTGGATCTCAGGCACCTCAACCTCAAAAAGCCGTACCAGGAAACTGGGATGTGTCCTTGACAGAAGTATGGTACAGCCCTTCTGATCCTTCTCCACTTCGAGCACGTAGGCCTTGACTCTGTCCCGTCGTTTAAAGGTCTCGCTAGGTATCGATTCCTTGAAAGGCAGGACTGCCTCGGTCTTACCAAGGTTGACGACGTAATGATTTTTCTCGACCCGCTGTATTATGCCGGTGACTATCGTGCCTTTACGGTCCTTGTACTCATTGTAAATGACGTCGCTCTCTGCGTTTCTTACCTTTTGCATGATCACTTGCTTCGCCGTTTGTGCCGCTATCCTGCCCAACTGTGACGTATCCATCTTGATGCCTATCGAATCGCCCAGCATACATTCCGGATCGACCTTTTTTGCCTCTTCCAGTAGTATCTCCAGATCCGGATCTTCCACATTCTCGGTCACGGTCTTGAATCGAAAGATTTCTATCTCCCCCATCTCCTCGTTGTACCGGGCTTCAAGTTCAAGATGATTGCCGAATTTTTTCTTTGAGGCCGAAAGAACAGCCTCCTCCAATGTTTCTACGATAATCTCCTTGGGGATGCCCTTCTCTTTGCCCACCTGTTCGATCACGTAATTCAAATCAAAATACATACTCTCGTACCCCTCACAGCTCGAATTCTAAATGCGCTTTTTTTATAGCAGAGAACGGAATATGGCGGATATCTATTTTTACACCGTTCTCTGTCCTGATGTCCACGCCTTCTTCTGAAACCTCACCTATCTCTCCCTGAATCTCGTTTCTGGAGTCCAGGAAAGAGGAGGTGATAATCCTGCATCGTTTTCCCTTATAACGTTCGAAGTCGCTCTTCTTTTTAAGGCCCCGTGTGAGGCCGGGAGAGGAGACTTCGAGCGTGTACGGATGGTCAATGATATCCTCCACGTCAAGAATCCGTTCAACCTCTCTGCTTACCCGCTCACAGTCGCCTATCGTGACCCCACCGTCCTTGTCTATGTAGATGCGTAAAAGCCATCGCCCTCCTGTGGGATGAAACTCAACTTCAACGAGTTCGAGGAACTCATCCCGCACAACCGGTTCCACCAGACGCGTAATTTCCTCAACGATCTGCTGGACCTCTGCCATAATAATTTGTCCCTAAAACTAAAAGAAGCGGGTCGAGCCCACTTCCACGCCGAAAAGTCTATCACAGGTTTAAACACTTTTCAAGAGTTTTTGCGCCACCTGTTTTTGCGCCACCCTGATCCAAAAAGTGTTTCGAGTTACGGGTTGCGGGTTCCGCTACGTGTTACAGGATATTACTGTTACAGGTTACAACCAACGACTTTGTTATAACATGCCGGGGGCGCCTGACTATGCAGAGTAGGTTTGTACGCGGAACTCGTAACAGGTAGTTGTTCGGAACCAGTAATGGGTCTTCGCTGGTAACCCGCAACATGGTTTTGGTATTGACTTTGCAGGCGGTTGACGTTAAAACAAAAGAAAGCAAGGAGGGTGCATGCGGATTTCTTTCATCGGAGTCGGCTATGTGGGGCTTGTTTCGGGTGTCTGCTTCGCAGAGGTGGGCAACAATGTGCTCTGCATGGATGTGGACCGGGAGAAGATAGAGCGCCTGAAGCGCGCAGAGATACCCATCTATGAGCCCCACCTGGAGGAGCTGGTCAAGAATAATATCCAGGAAGGGCGGCTTGAATTCACCGATAACATCGAGCAGGCCGCGCAGCATGGTCTCATTATATTTGTCTGCGTCAACACTCCCCAGGATCATGATGGGTCAGCCGATCTGCAGTATGTCTTGAAGGTGGCATCAGGCATAGGGCAATCGATCGAGAAGTATCGCATCATTGTTGTCAAGTCAACGGTACCCGTCGGTACATGCGAAAAGGTGAGGGACGCCATCCGGCTGGAGTTGGAAAAGAGAGGCGTTGACGTGCCCTTCGACGTCGCCTCGAATCCTGAGTTTCTGAAAGAAGGGGTTGCGGTGGATGACTGCATGAAGCCTGAGCGCGTGGTTGTCGGCGTTGAGAACAGCAGGGTTGAGGAGATACTGCGGGAACTCTATGCACCCTTTGTCAGAACAGGTGCACCGTTTCTGGTGATGGATTTAAGGTCGAGCGAGATGACAAAATATGCGGCAAATTCGATGCTCGCGACACGGATATCCTTCATGAATCAGATGGCAACCGTCTGCGAAAGGGTAGGGGCAGACGTGATGAAAGTAATGCGCGGCATGGGCTCTGACTCGAGGATCGGCCCCAAGTTTCTCTTTCCCGGCGTGGGATTTGGAGGGTCTTGTTTCCCCAAGGATGTGCGAGCTTTGATAAAAACATCAGAGGATGCCGGTTTCCATTTTTCCATACTCTCTGAGGTCATGGAGGCGAACAGCTCCCAGCGCTTGAACTTCCTGAAAAGAATTCGTGCATTTTACGGAGAGAAGCTTCAGGGCAAGAAGCTTGCTGTATGGGGTCTAGCTTTTAAGCCGAATACTGACGATATGCGAGAGGCGCCGGCGATTGAGATAATCGATGGGCTCACAGCCGATGGCGCCGTCTGCCACGTGTACGATCCTAAAGCGTCGGAGAATGCGTCCAAAATCTTCAGCGGTAACGCAGCAGTACTCTTTGGCAGGAACCAGTACGAAGTGCTCGAGGGCGCCGAAGGCCTGATTCTGCTGACGGAGTGGCTCTCCTTCAGGGAACCTGATTTTGACCGGATGAAGTCGCTCATGAAGACGCACGTGATCTTTGACGGGAGAAACCAGTACAATCCCAAGCTACTCGCCGAGCAAGGATTTCACTATCTTTGCATAGGTCGGCCCAATGTATAAGTATGGTGCGTATAAAGAGCCGAAGCGGATTCTCGTCACCGGCGGGGCCGGCTTCATCGGCTCCCATCTCTGCGAGCGGCTCGTTCTGGACGGGCATGATGTAGTCTGCCTGGACAACTTTTTCACGGGCACGAAGAAGAACATCTCCCATCTTTTGGATCGATCCAACTTCGAACTTCTGACGTACGACATCACCCAGCCCTTGATGCTTGAAGTCGACTGGATATTCAATCTGGCTTGCCCTGCGAGTCCCATCCATTACCAGTACAATCCGGTCAAAACAACCAAAGTCAATGTGCTGGGGGCGCTCCACATGCTCGGGCTTGCAAAACGGGTGAGGGCGAGGGTGCTGCAGGCTTCGACGAGCGAAGTTTACGGCGACCCTGAGGTGCATCCGCAGAAAGAGGAGTACTGGGGCAATGTGAACCCGATCGGCAGGAGAAGCTGCTACGACGAAGGCAAGCGGGTTGCTGAGACGCTCTTTTTTGATTATCTGCGTCAGAACAAGGTCGATATCAAGGTCATCCGCATCTTCAACACGTATGGACCGAGGATGCGGCCTGATGACGGAAGGGTGATCAGCAACTTCATTATGCAGGCCATCCGCGGGCAAAGCATCACCGTTTACGGTGACGGCTCACAGACCAGATCCTTCTGCTACGTAGATGATCTGGTTGAAGGCATGATCCGGATGATGGATTACGAGCCCGGAGAACAGGCGCGGGAAAGAGATTACACGAGGCCCTATCTTTCGGGCTTTCCCGGCCCCCTCAACTTAGGGAATCCACACGAAGTGCCCGTCGTTGAGCTCGCCGAACGTGTTGTGAAGATGATCGGCTCAAGCTCCAAGATTATATTCGAGCAGCTCCCTGATGACGATCCGAAAAGAAGGTGCCCTGATATCTCCAGGGCCCGGCAATACCTCGACTGGCAGCCTCAAGTGCCGCTGGAAGAGGGCCTGCGAAAGACGATAGATTATTTTGTGAAGAGCGTAAAGTAGTTCTTCGTTCTTCGTTGCGAGTTGGACCCCCCGCTTTCTGCTCATTATGCCCATTACTTCATCCGCTTTTCTCTCAGATCTTACCTCGGTGCCCTCTGTGTCTCTAGTCGCGCGAAGCGAGACGGGTGGTGAAATGGCGCTTCTTGCCGCGTCTCCCGAGCGAGTCGGCGAAGAGACTCAGGAAGATGGAGCCGGTGAGTACCACGATGAGGTACGGCGTCGATGTGCCCCTGAAGTGGATCAGGGTTGCGGCAAGGCCCAAGGCCGCCGTGAGGGACCAGAGCAGGATAACGCTTTTCTTCGGAGAAAAACCGGCCTTCAGAAGCAAGTGATGGAGGTGGTTCGTATCTGCTTCGAAGGGGTTTTTTCTTGAAAAGGCTCTCAGGCCCATGACCCTCAGCGTATCGAAAATAGGCAGGAGTAGCACCAGCATCGGGAACATGGGCTCAACGTGATATCGTGAATCCTGGGTCAACATGATGGAGAAGACCGAAAGGGAGAACCCGAGAAAGAGGCTCCCTGAATCGCCCATGAAGATGTGTGCCTTACTGAGCATGTTGTAGCGCAGGAATGCTCCGGTTGCGCCGGCGAACGCCAGGCAGATCCCTGCGAGCAGATGGCTCCCGGAAAGGTAGGCGACTATGGCCATGAACAACGATGCTATGAATGAAATACCGCCGGCGAGTCCGTTCAATCCGTCTATGAGGTTCATCGCGTTGGTCACGCCTACGATGCAGAGGTAGGTGAAAGGAATCGCCAGGGAACCGAGCTCTATCTCGCCGAAGGAGCCGTACGTGCCAATGCTCCGCACAACCAAGTCCCCGCCGAAAACGACTGTCGTGACGGCTGCCATGATAGCGAGCAGTTTGACCGTGAAACCGAGCTGTTTCCAATCGTCAATCGCACCGACCGCTACAAGCAGGAGGGAAGCTGCAAGGTAAGAAACCAGGCGGTTGTCAAGCTGGATAAAGAAAAAGATAGGAAGCACACCGGCGAAGAAGGCCAGGCCACCCCACCGCGGCGTAGGATCGCAGTGGACCCTTCTCTCTCCCGGCTGGTCGATGCACCCATATTTTCCCGCAAGCCATATGATGGACGGGGTCATGAGGAGCGTAAGCACGAGCGGAAATCCAAAGAATAAAACCATGCGCCTCCCAGCCTAAACCGGCGTTTGTTAGTCCGTCCATCGGCGCTATCCCCCGCTCCTCGTTGGGAGAAGGCAGTGCAGATGCCAAAGAAGACACCATCAGTTGAGCAAGAAGAGTGCCGGGTACCATACTCATAACATATTGGAATTGCTGTATAACTTTACCGATATTTTTTGAAAGGGTGGTGAAAAAATTCAGCCCTGGTCATTTTGTTCCCGCATCGTGGAGGGCGGGACGTAGTTTCTGCGCAATGGATGGACCAGCTGGCGTTGATGGGTCTATTCCTGGTACGCAAGTTGCAGCAAACTCGTGTGGGTCCTCCATTAGCTGTCGTGCGCCTAGAGGCGACAACAATCGGGAGGGGCAACTCCGGTCAGTCTTTATGATAGAGGGATTTCTGAAAACAAGGATGATTGCGGAATGCCCAACGGGTTCCGGCGTGTCCCGGCCGGGAGGAAATGAGTTGTCCTTGACAGGGCCACCATTCATTGAACTCCTGCGAGCGACACTGGCCAAGGGAGTGGCGTTGAGGTTCCGGGCCGGAGGATTTAGCATGTACCCTTTCATTAAGGATGGCGACGTGATCACTGTTTCACCTCTGGGCAAGGCTTCGCCACGTGTCGGTGATGTGGTGGCGTTTACTCAAAGGGAAATAGAAAAACTCGTGATACACCGGGTAATCAGGACGGAGCCAAATTCTTATTTCATGAAAGGGGATGACACAGGAGCTGGAGACGGTCCGGTCCCCGCGGCAAACGTCCTGGGGTTGGTCACGAGGGTGGAAAGGGGTCGCAAGAGGGTTATCATTGGCCTGGGTCCTGAGAGATTTTTCATAGCCTTGCTGGCACGAAAGGACTTGATGATTCCGATCGTTCGTGTTGCACTGATACTGCTTCGCCCCATCCGTTCCATAATGACGTCACTATTCGTTTCATTTCATGGAGCGGGCAGCTGACGAGCCGTTTCCCGCATTTTCAGATTACGACGTGGATGATGTGTACATAGATTATATAGAGGGCTTAACTGAAAAATGGCAAATAATTGCAAAGAAATTGCAAAAAATGGCCTTGACAAGAAAGGTACACATGGGAGATTTTATTCAATTTGAAAGGGATGGAGCCTCTGGTTTTGATAAAAATGATATTTAATACGGGCGAAGAGGCCTATGTAGTTGAATTCGGAAGCTGAGGGAGCGGCAACACTCTATGTACTTGATAAGTTCTTTGTTCCGGAATTACAGGCATAAAGCATATGCAACAAACCTACCTTACCGTTAAAAGAATCGATACGTCACCGCGCCTCCCGTTAAACGGCAGTATCGACCTTACCTACCGCTGTAACAATAACTGCAGACACTGCTGGCTCAGGATACCAGCAGATGCCAAAGAAAAAGAAGACGAACTTACCATTGAGGAGATCAATACTATAGTGGAAAACGCCAGGCAATTAGGTTGTCAAAGGTGGAGCATATCCGGCGGTGAGCCGATGCTTCGTCCCGATTTTACCGACATATTTGATTATATTACGGCTCATTCCGTATCGTATTCCATTAACACTAACGGCACGCTGATTACACCTAACATTGCGCGGCTGATGAAACGAAAAGGAACTAAGATGGTCGCTCTCTGCGGAGCTACCGCGGATGTCCATGACCATATCACCCGTAATCCCGGTTCCTTTGAAGCCACCATGGGGGGGCTTAGATACCTGAAAGACGCAGAGGCGGGCTTTACGGTCCAGCTTATCCCGATGAAGGACAATTACCATCAGTGGAACAAAATGGTTGAGTTGGCCCAGTCATTGAGCAAACATTACAGGGTGGGCGCGCCATGGCTCTATCTTTCTTCCTCCGGTGATCCGGGAATAAATCGGGAAATACTCAGGCAAAGGCTTCCGCCCAAACAGGTGGTGGAACTTGATGAGCCCGATTTGTCGTATGAAGATTGGCTCGACAAAGAAGAAAAGAATGTACATTGCTATAGAGGGAATAGCAGCCACTTTTTTAGCTCCTGCGTGGCCGCAGGGCGCGATTTTCATATCGACCCTTACGGCAAGGCTACATTTTGCTGCTTTATTAAAGATCCGCAACTCCGCTATGATTTAAGAAAGGGAACGTTCAGACAGTGCTGGGAAGAGTTTATCCCTTCCCTGTCCAGAAGAGTTAGAACCACAAAAGAATACAAGGAGAATTGTGAATCTTGCGATCTACAGAATCATTGCCGCTGGTGCGTTGCTTATGGTTATTTAGAGCATCGCAGATTCGGCGCCAGAGTGAATTATCTTTGCGCTGTAGCAAAGGAGACTAAAAGGTTTAAGGAAGATTGGCTAAGGAAGCATAGGCGTTACTATGGAATAGCTGATATTACGGTGCGGGTTGATTCTGATCTACCCATAACTGAAGATACTTTTGATTCTAAATTCAAAAAATTTGAAGTCAAAGACCCTGGTGAAGATATTATTGCTATAAGCCACCATTTCTCGCTTCCGGATTTGGATGGCAACAATTTAGGCAAGGAGGTTTATCGAAAACCGCCCTGGGCGATTTACAAAAAGGATGATTCCTGGATATATCTGGGACTCTCTCCGGAATGGACGGATAAGAGCCTTCATACGGTGGCAGTTTTTGACTCCGGCCATACGAGGGCGATGATTTACAACGAAAAGGAAGAGACATTTCTGGAAGGCGGATTGCATTCTTTAACACTTTTTCCCACTGACCAGATTCTTCTGGCGCGTATTTTAGCCGACAGGCAAGGCTGCTTCTTGCATTCCTGCGGCGTGAATTTTGGAGGTAAAGGGCTGCTTTTCGCAGGACATCCCGAGGCGGGCAAATCCACCATGGCAACTATGTTACAAGGCAAAGCCGAAATCCTCTGCGATGACAGGATAATTGTGCGCCAGCGCCCCGAGGGCGTTAAGATCTACGGCACCTGGAGCAACGGCGACGTGCCGGATATATCGGCGAGCTCCGCGTTTCTAAAAGCGGTTATGTTTCTGGAAAAATCAGAACAGAACCGGCTTATACTATTAAAGAATAAGAAAGACATTACCAGGAGGCTGTTGAGTTGCTTAATTAGACCTCTTGTCACGGTCGATTGGTGGGAAAAAACATTACCGCTGATCGGCGGTATAGCGCGAGAGGTTCCCTGCTATGTGCTCAGGTTCGATAAGAGCGGGAAAGTTGTAGACTTATTGCATAAGCTTTTACAGGAATAGGGTACTGCAGACAATGAAAACCGGAGATTATGTCTTAAAACAGACCATGAACGAATCCGGCTTGTGGAAGGATAATCACCCACTATTAGGGATGCTGGATATTGAACTCACCGAGCGCTGTAATAATAACTGCATTCACTGCTGTATAAACCTACCACCGAACGACTTAGCCGCTAAAGAAAAGGAGCTTGCCACCGGAGAGATAAAGAACATATTGAGAGAAGCGGTTTCGCTGGGCTGCCTAAGCGTCAGGTTCACCGGCGGCGAACCGCTTTTAAGGGAAGATTTTGAGGAATTATATGTTTTTGGTAGAAGGTCAGGCCTGAAAATTCTAATTTTTACCAACGCCACTTTAATTACTCCTCATGTAGCCGAACTGTTTTCGCGCGTCCCACCCTTACAAAAAATAGAGGTTACCGTTTATGGGATGAAAAAGAGTTCATATGAGGCAATAACCCGCACGCCAGGTTCTTTCGATGCTTTTCAGAGAGGGGTGGATTTGCTGCTTAAGAAAGAGATCCCGTTTGTGGTCAAAGGCGCGCTTCTGCCAGCCAATAAGGATGACATAGATGAATTTGAAACGTGGGCAGCGACTATTCCGTGGATGGATAAGCCGCCGTCATATGCCATGTTCTTTGATTTACGCTGTAGAAGAGATGACGCAAACAAGAATCGGATCATCAGGAGCCTCAGACTATCACCCCAAGAGGGATTAAGGCTAATGACACGCAATGAACATGACTACGTAAGAGCCATGAAGGAATTCTGCCCAAAGTTCATGCGGCCGTCAGGCGATATACTTTTTTCCTGCGGCGCCGGCTGCGGCAATGGTTGTGCGGATGCCTACGGAAATTTTCAACCCTGTATGATGGCCAGGCACCCGGATTGTATTTATGATGTGAGGAACGGCTCGCTTAAAGACGCTCTCATGAATTTTCTCCCAGGAGTAAGAGAGATGAAGGCCACCAATCCCGAATACCTGGTTCGCTGCGCAAAATGTTTCCTAAAAGGCCTGTGCGAGCAATGCCCGGCAAAATCCTGGATGGAGCACGGCACCTTGGATACACCGGTAGAATACCTTTGCGAGATCGCTCACGCGGAGGCGAGGTTTCTGGGGCTGGTGGGGGAGTATGAGCGGGCGTGGGAGGCGGGGGAGTGGCGAGAGAGGGTCAGAAAATTTGTTGAGAGAAAGGAGTATTGGTGATGGGGAAAATAAGCCTTAACAAAATCTACAAAATATCCGAAGATGTGGTGGCACGGGAAGTCGCGGGAGAGTTCATCATTATTCCGATAACCTCCGGGATCGGGGATATGGAGGACGAGATCTTTACGCTTAACGGGACCGGAAGAGCCATTTGGGATAAGCTGGATGGAAATAAGAACTTAAGAGAAATCGCAAAAGCACTGGTTTCTGATTTCAAGGGGTCTCCCGGCGAGATAGAAAAGGATGTGGCGGGACTCGCGGGAGAGCTTCTAAAAAGGAGGATACTTATTGAAGTCAAATAGCATGCGGGGTCCTTTCATAACTTCCATGCCTTTGCCGGACTTCCCGCTCTGGGAGAAGATGAAGAATAAAAAGAGCCTTATTTCTTTCGATTTAGAACTCACCGCCCGCTGCAATAATAACTGCCGCCATTGCTACATAAACTTGCCGGCTAACGATAACAAAGCGCAGGAGAAGGAGTTGCCAATCTACGAATTACAAAGAGTAATCAACCAGGCTGTTGATTTAGGTGCACTCTGGTGCCTGATTACCGGCGGCGAACCCTTGCTGCGGGAAGATTTTTTTGATATTTATCTTTATTTACGGAAAAAGGGGCTTTTAGTTTCGGTGTTTACCAACGCTACTTTGATTGCTAAAGAGCACATCAAGTTTTTCAGGAAATACCCTCCGCGCGCTCTCGAAGTAACGGTTTACGGGGTTACCAGAGAAACATACGAGAGGGTGACCAGGAAACCGGGCTCTTTTGACGCTTTTATGCAAGGCTTGGAGGCGTTGCTTCAGGGCGGAATAAAGGTCCGTTTAAAGGCCATGGCGCTGCGCTCAAATGTTCATGAGTTGTCCCAGATTGCTCAGTTTTGCCGGAAGAGGACTAAAGATTATTTTCGTTTTGATCCGTTCTTACATCTGCGTTTTGACGGAAACGAGCTGAGAAATGAGGAGATAAAATCGGAGCGCTTATCAGCGGAAGAAATCGTAGCAATTGAGCAGGCAGACTTCGAGCGGTCTCAAGCTTTAAAAAATGGCTGCGATAAGCTCATCAACCCTGAGTTTGTCCGTTATGTGGGTAATCATCTTTTTCATTGCGGAACCGGTACCGGGAGTTTTGCCGTGAGCTATGATGGGCTTTTCCGACTATGTTCATCCTTGTGGCATCGAGATTGCCTCTATGACCTTAAAAAAGGGACTGTCACCGAGGCTTTGCACGATTTTATCCCGAAAGTGCGCGATATGCGCTCAAACAGAAAAGAGTTCCTGGAGAAATGCCGCGTCTGCCCGATAATAAATCTTTGCATCTGGTGCCCGGCCCACGCGCACCTGGAAACCGGGGAACTGGATAAGCCGGTTGAATACTTCTGCCCAGTCGCCCGCGCCCGCGCGGAATCGCTCAAGGATGATTTTGGCAGCAAGGAAGCGCCGATACCGAGGAAAAGGGTCCGCTTGGGCCGCTCTGGAATTGGCGGCGGATAAAGGTTATAATGCAAGAGCTATAGCTTGAAGCTGAAAAGTAAGGGGGGTACAATGGCTCATAGAAAGTGGGAAAAGCCGCAACTGATTGTCCTGGTAAAAGGCAAACCTGAGGAATCTGTGCTGGTGAATTGCAAAACGCAAACGATAAGTGGGACGGGCCACCTCAATCACGCGTATGACCAGTGCTGCGGGAACCGAGCCATCTTTTGCACCAGCGGAGGGACTGGGAACGACTATTGCAGTGTAGGGACGGGTGGGGGAACGTCATCGAACTGCCCGTACTCGCTTTGTAACGCTCTAGGGAGGTCGTAACCGGTGTCGGTTATCCATCCCTTGATCTCCTTGCCTCACCTGCCGTCACCGGCAGGCGGGTTGGAATAATCGCGATCAAGGCAAAGTTTACGAACTTTGCCGCGAGTTTCTCAAGGGCTATGGTTGGGCTCTGTAAGACATCCAGGTCGATGCACTAAAGAAAGGCTCCAATCTAACGTAGAGATGGCGCTGGGCATGTTTGATCGTGTTTTTTCCCACCAATTAATGCTGGCAGACAAAGTAAGGATGAACTCCTATAAAAGGGCCATCTTTGAGATGGTTAAAAAGGGCGACATTGTTTGCGATATCGGCACAGGAAGCGGGATTCTCGCTTTTTTTGCCGTTCTGGCCGGGGCAAAGAAAGTTTACGCTATAGAAAAAGATTACGTTATAGAAGAAGCTAAAGAACTTGCCCGGTTAAATGGATTAAAAAAAAAGATTGTTTTTATCAACGACAGATCAGACAAAGTTGAATTGCCCGAAAAAGTAGATGTTATCATATCCGAATTACTTGGTCATTTTGGCCTGGAAGAGAATATATATAGATTTAAGAGTGATGCAAGAAGAAGATTTTTAACGTCAAAAGGCAAGCTCATACCTTCTTGGCTTGATCTGTATTTAGTGCCCGTCGAATCGTCGGCGCTATGGCGGGATCGTATAGGCATTTGGGATAAAGATCTCTATGGCCTTGATTTCTCATCCGTAAAACAGTATGCCGTTTCAAATCGATATATAGCAGATTGTTCAGGTAAAATCAGCTTTCTTGCCAACCCTTTTTTAATCTCTCATGTTAATTTTTATGAAGACGAGAGGACGCCTTCCATACTTAAAGGAGAATTTATTATTAACAGAAAAGGCGTTTTCCATGGATTAGTTGGGTATTTCAAGGCAGGTTTATCTAAGAGTGTTATCCTTTCAACCTCGCCCCGGGAACCCATTACTCACTGGAAACAAACCTTTTTTCCGATGCAGGAGAGCATTGGCCTTAAGAAAGATGATGTGGTGTATTACATTTTAAAAGTCATACCATATAGGGATAATTTGTTTTGGCAATGGCAGATAAGAATAGTAAGGGGCGGAACTGAGGTAGCGACTTTTGACCAAACAAATCTTAATGTAACAAAGGAGGAATTAGTAATTGGCCGCGAAGATTTTAAGCCCGCGCTCACCCAGGAATCCGAGATTTACTGCAGAGTTTTTAGTCTTTGTAACGGCAGAAGAACAATGGGAGAAATCGCAAAAATGATCCGTGCCGAGTATCCCGCTAAATACAGAACGGTGAAAGATGCACGTTCGAAAATCACCAGTATTCTCTGGGGAAAGGTAAGACTGCCAGAGCATTGAACATCGCAAGCCGCTAATCGCGGAGAGCGGTATAAAGGAGTAACGGCGCCAGCCCTGGGCTTGGCTCCGAGTATCGTGAAGACGGTCAATTATAATTTCACTATAAACTGCATTTTTACGTCGACGAGCCCCGGGAACTGTGCGGGTAGATAGATCTTAACTTTTACGTTTTATGGTTTATTAATTTGTTGCAGAGCAGTGGAAGCTGTTTTGAGCTTCTTAAATTTAAGAAAAAACTTATCTAACTCTTTATTCGCTAAGTCTTTCTGACCAGTCTTTCTGTAACAGTTGAAAAGGGAAAAATTTATTTGTGCCTCTTCTGGATTTATCTTTTCTGCTTTTTTCAACTCTGGTATCGCCTCAAAATATTTCTTACCTTTTTCTAAACACGATCCTGCAAGAAAACAATAACCATCATATTCTTCGATTTCGGGTCTAAGTTTTGATGTCTCTTTGGCTAATGCCAATGCCTTATTATATTGTCCGAGGGCATAATGTGCCTGGGCCTCTAGGAACTGTAATTCGGATAAGAATCCAAGCTGTCTGCTCTTCTTTTTCGCTACTTTGATTGCATCCAGGGCTTCTTGGAACTTTTTCAGACGAATACAATTTTGGATAATTGTAATATGTCCCCATTCATTATTCAGCTCCACAGCCTCTTTGGCTAATGCCAATGCCTCATTATATTGTCCGATGGCATAATGTGCCTGGGCCATACCTCCAAGAGACCTCTCTGTATGTTGCCGTTTTCGCCAAGGAAGGAAAAGATCTTTAAATTCTTCCTCACCATATCCCGTAAATATATACTCTGAATCATCCTTTGATTGTTGATAATAGTCTAAGAAGCTGTTCCGCTTGCTTATAATCTTGTATTTACCGGGATCACAATACAATTTAGAAGCTGGATCGAATGAAAGCTCATGAATTAGTACTCTGCTGTATCCCCCAAATGTTTTCTCTATTTGCCGTACGAGATTATTGGTTGCTTTGATATCGCCTTTCCTACTGTATGGCAACGGGTAGCTGAAATAGATCTGCGAAGATACACCTTTTCTATAAAAATAATCAAGGACATTCAATAGTTCTTGGTTCGAGTAAGAATATCCTCTGTGAAAATGCCTAAGTTTTTCTGATCCTGTTTCCGGAGAAATCGTGAGTTGTGAATGCCGTTTAAAAGTTCTTTTAAATTCGTCAACAAATTCTCTCTTTGGAAGAGACCAGCAGGCAAGGGTACATGAAATATCAACCTTAGCTTTTCTAATTAAGCGGAATAATTCGATAAAATAGTTACCATTAGGATAAGGATCGAAGTCAATATAAATTTCATCGAAATTATCACTCTTTAGCTTTACGATATCTTCTAGAACTTTATGCGGCGAACGAAAAACAGGTATTGTTCTGTTATTTACCAGCTTCTGCGCGAACTTCGACCCGCCACAAAAGGTACAATCGGTGGCACAACCTCGACCTATGCAAAGACAAAAGGATTTTCTGGTTGGCATGGTCTTTTCAGAAAAAAGGTTCTGCCTTTCACCCAGTCGTCCATACAGCTCCGATTCTTCTAATAAACCGAAATTGGTGAAAGTTAGATTATCCATATCTTCCTTAGAAGCTACATACCGGAGCTCGTTTCGGATAATTTTGTTCCCGTCTCTCCATACAAGATTGGGCACACCTGCCAAACAGGGCTTCGGTTTAGATAATTCCTGTACCAGCTTTAAAAGAGGCATTTCACCCTCTCCGCGAATGATAAAATCAATACTCTCAAAACGGCTCATAATTTCCTGATCAAAAAAGCTAGCTGTAAATCCACCCAGTACCGAAATTACACTGGGCTTAATCAACTTAATTTGTTTTATCGTCTCAATAACATTAAAAGACTGACCGGACCAGTGGAGAGGCACGGCTATTATTTTTACATCAATAGATTTTATGTAGTCTTCTAAAGAAAATTCAGGATTTTTTATTTTCTTTAATCCTAAATGGACTATACGTGAGGTGTACCCATGTCGCTGAATGAAATCTGCGATCGCCAGTACACCCATTGGCATAATCATTAAGCATCCAACGTCATGAGACTTAAGAGATGTAAACTTAGGTATATGGATAAATAAGCAATCAATTGTTTCTTTTGATGTCATTTTTCTAATTATTTCCCCCCACCCCTTTTCATATCAATTCTCCCAGGCGCGCCATTCCATACTCAGTTTTTAGCACGTCTCTTTCGTCATAATCAAATCCTTTCCGGTCCGTTCTTTTTGGGGCCCACCCTCTTCCGGTAGCCAGAGGATAGTGGACGAGCCACCAAACAGACCGTCCGCTTAAGATAAGTTTTTCTGCTTGAATCAGAGGCTTAAAAAGCTTATAAGTTATGGCCTATACGACAGGCGCCGATGCATCGTATACTCTGATATGCCAGTACGCTGGTCACCCTTAATGTCATTCTTTGTGCCAATAGGTCGTGCAACCAATAGCCATTTCAGCGCGATAATCGTTGCTTGGGACAATAACGATCGGAGAGGCTGAGGTCGTGACAAACGATGATAAACCCACAGCCAACCCTTGGGTCGTGCTCCGGGAGGAGTTTGATGATTGGGCCATTCTGTTCGATCCTGAGACGGGCAATGCAGTCGGCATCAATCCTTCGGCCGTTTTTATCTGGAAGCTCCTGGATGGCGAGCACACTCTGGACGCTATCCTGAAAAAGGCTCGCGAGCATGCTGAAGACGTGCCAGAGGACGTCAGGGACCATATCGAGGCGTTTGTTGATGAACTGGTTGCAACGGGCCTCGCCAGGATCGGCAGCAGCGAGACATAGGGCCAAACGTTGTGGACGAATTTCGGCGTATCCAAATTTTCATCTCCTTACACGGTCACAAATGCCTGTGCTCTTGAGAGCAACGGCAGTTACACACCCGGGGTGAGCAGAGCAAGGCATCCCCTGCCTTGGACGTACTTGCAATTGTCGGGCGTTGACAATTCGCCGCCCAGCATCCCCGACTCATTTGTCCGCTGCCTATAACATCTAGGAGCATTTTGTCCGATAATATGTAGTAGGTGTCTGCAGAGAACGGTCATGTGAGAAGAGTGTACCGAGGGAGGTTACCGGGAGCACACCAGCAACAACCGCATTGCCAGCCCACGAGGGAGGGGGCGGACATGAACACGAGACAGGGAGAAACGCGGAGTGTTTTTTGGTTTTCGTCAGTGAGCCCATTGTTGATATATTTTCTGTGTGCAATATTCAGTTTGATTTTCGTGCCTGGCTCGATCGGAGCCAGCTACACCTATACTGAGCTAGTGCCGAATGGATTGGATTTTGTTCAGGCTTACGCCATCAATGACAGCGGGGCTGTGGTCGGAAGCGGTTTGCAAGGCGGTAACTGGAAGGGCTTTATTTATGAGGACGGAGCGTATACCATGCCGCTGCCGCCGGGATGGACTTCCGCGTACGCAGCGTTCATTAATAACAGTGGGGTCGTGGTCGGAGCTGGTTCCGATGGCAGTGGTACGCAGAAGGGCTT
>Ga0209039_10000179_pt1 | contig 57511 bp, 51 predicted proteins | sample BogFormECP12_OM1_FD_188238 | JGI IMG/M metagenome (GOLD analysis project Ga0209039, IMG submission 188238) | Bog forest soil microbial communities from Calvert Island, British Columbia, Canada - ECP12_OM1 (SPAdes) (version 2) | ecosystem: Environmental > Aquatic > Freshwater > Wetlands > Bog ...
GATCAGGCCCTTGAAATCACCGCCCCTCACAACATATGTGCCTGTCGTCATGACCCATAGACAGATACCAAGCGTCAACGCACAAGCCAGCCGGTGAGCGGTTCGCAGCCGACTAACTGCCATCGTCCCAGTGTTCGTATATCCTCTGATTATTTTGGCAACTACTGGTGAATCCCCCGACTTGCTCTGTGACATTTGATGACGGATGTACAGTGCAAGGTCGCTGTTCTGTTTAGCCAGTACGTCCGCCACACTCTTCTGAATCCACGGATCGTCGGATTTGACACCACTGTTATCGAGAATCCGAATCACCTCTGCGTCTAAGTCCATTCTAGGAGGGAGAGTAGCAATTTCGTCGCCGTATCTAACCTTCCTACCGATCTCGTCCTGATACCCCTTTGAAGCTGGAGAAAATAACTTTACTATTATTAACTGGCAGATGCTGATATACGGCGCGATAAAAATAGGAAAGGGGTTGTGGTTCACAAGCTGCAAGGAAAGCGTGCCGTTTTGCCCTGGGTTGACGAAATCGTTTGAGCATGTTACCGAGACGCCGAAGCGTGCGATCGTGGTCCGCGGGACAATTCTCGCCGCTAAGCCGTTTGACAGGGTGAGGCGCTCCAAAGTCGTCGCAAACAGAACTTCGCCTGGGTTGAGGACAATCTTACCACCTGGCTTCAGCGGAGGGAGACGCTGGAAGAAGTTTTCAATCCTTTCCGCATCCTCGACCACATCCAGCGCCTTGATGTCCGTCTTATACCGCATGAAGCTGTTGCCGACCCGAAGGTCGACGGATGAATAACGAATCTGTGTCCGCGAGAAGGGGTATCTTGCTTGATCCATCGACTCGATCTTGAGCTCGCGGGAGTCCAGAGCTTTGGCGATGTCCACATCAGATAAATACATTCGGTGCCTCCGCTGAGCTCGGGCCGGGAGCAGGATTGCGTTCGGCGAGGTGCTCAGACCGTCAGAAGCCCATTCTCCTAAACGTAGTGCACAGCGTCAACCCCTTGTTGGCTGAAGGGCTTCGCGACCGCCGGATCGGGTGCCGCAGCAGAGGGGTCGGGCCGCAGCCAGCGCGACGTAGAACCGGTGCACAGACGCTGGGTCACCGGCGAAGACTAGGATAGGCTGAAGGCTGCGCACCGACTCCGCTTCGGACGGTACTCTGGCCTACCTCTGGGCGATTACTCCCGAGAAAGTCGGCATCGCACCCGGAATCTCAATTCGGCCGCATTCCTCCCGTGAAACGCCCTTCACGGCAGGGGCGTCCCCGGGATCGCACGGAGCGGCGCACTGTCCGCACCTCAGGCTTCGCCCGCTACTGGATCGCCATTGACAAGAGATTGTCCTAGCCGAATCAATCACTTACGCATTTGACCTTGTCTCGATGCTGTATGCTGTGGACAGGGGGGAATCCGCTTTGGTCACTATTCGAAATTGGCTTTGTTCCGCATCTCGCGCGGAACAGCCGCAAGGACCCGTTTCCGGGGTCCCGGCGTCCCCAGCCGCCAATCAGCGCATTTTGGCTTCGTTCCGTCATCCTGGCAAGGCCGCCAGTGTTCCAACCCTCTCCGGCAGCCGTATCGCCTTGAAAGTCAAGCACTCACACAAACGCACCCGAACCACCGAGCTCCGTACCGTCCGTGTGACGCATCTTGCAAAAAAAGGCCTCCAGATGCGTCACAAAATCTCAAGCCATCTCCGCAACCCGCTGAAAAAGAGGAGCTTGCAACACGATGAATTACAATTCCACACACCCGAACAGATGCGTCAAACGCGCGACCCGCCGCCCACGTACACGCGGTCGCCCTTGGGTGAAAAGGCGAGTCCGAGCCAGTCGTCCGCCACCGGCGCGCTCGACATTATGCGCGCCGCCTCGGCGCAACCCGCGTCTGAACAGCCAACGTACGCCGGGAGCATTTCATGCCAAACTAGATTCTGGAGCGTCGTCATGAATACGCTGGTACTTCCGCCGCCAACCCGCCAAGCCCTGGAAGAGTTGAAGCATGGTCTCGCCGGCCTGTACGGCGAGCGCTTGGCGGGAGTGTACCTGTACGGCTCGTACGCGCGTGGAGAAGCCCTCCATGGAGAGTCGGACCTCGACATCCTCGTGGTGCTGAAGGGCGATGTGGCCGGTGGGCGTGAGATCGCACGCATGGGGCCGCTGGCTTCCGCCGTCAGCCTGGAGCATAATCTTCTCATCTCCACAATGCCGGTCTCGACCGAGTCTTTCGAGTCCCGCCGCACTCCATTTCTCGATAATGCGAGAGAGGACGCGGTTCCGCTTTGAACGAGGCGGCCAGAGCATATATCGAAAAGGCCGAGAAGTACCTGCGTTCGGCGGAACTGCTGCGAATCAGCGGCGATTTCGACTCCGCCGCCTCCAGGCTTTACTACGCGATGTTTTTCTGCGCAGAGATGGCCTTGTACGCGAACGGCCTTCGGTTCTCGAGTCACCGCGGCGTGATTTCCGGCTTCAGCCAGAATTTGGTCAAGACGGGCGAGTTACCCGCTTCTCTCGCACAATCGCTTCGGACAGCGTTCGATGAACGCCAATCCGGGGAATACGAGGCGCTCTCCGAAATCGACGAGGCCCAGGTTCAAACCTCACAGCCAGCCCAACGGCCCGGATGCAACACCTCCGCCTCAGAAGCTTCGTGAGTTGGCGCCTCAGAACACGAACCGCGCCCCCAACTGAATCGTGCGGAACCGGTTGGCGGTCGCGGTAATAGTCCCGAAAGCGCTGTTGCTCGCGGTGGTGCTGGGCGCCGCGAACACCGGGTGGTTGAGAACGTTATACGCTTCCATGCGAATCTGCACGGACGCCTTTTCCCCGAGTGTGAACCGCTTGGAAATGGACGGGTCCCACTGGTTGATGCCGTCCGCGCGCAGGTTGGAGAAGGTGGTCGAGAAGGTGCGCAGGTGATAGTTGAAGGCGTCGGCCGACTTGGTATCGAACAGCGCCGTGTTGAATGCCGTGCCGTTCACCTGGCGGTTATCCAGATTCATGGTGCCGTTGCCGAAATAGACGTAGTCGCCGGGGGTCGACGAGCTGCCGTTGACCCACAGCAATGGTCCGCCCATCTGGAAGGTGTAGACGTTGTTCAGCAGCCAGCCGCCCGCCAGCGAGTTGCCCAGGCGCGAGTGGAGGTCCAGGGCCTTGCCCTTGCCGATGGGTAGTTCGTAGGTCAGGGCGGTGACGTAACGCTGCGGGTGATCGATCGGCGAAACGCGCTTTTCCGGGACCGGATCGGAATCGTTGAGCCAGGTCGTTTGCTCCATCAGCCGCGAATAAATGTAATTGAATACGAATGTGAGGCCGTGGGATGCGCGTTTTTGGAGGCGGATGTTGACGCTCTGGAAATAGGAGCGGCCGTCGTTGAGGTTTTGCTCGAGCACGCCGCTTGAGCTCCAGCCGCTCGAGCTGTCGCCCACCGGGAACTCGGGATATCGCGCCAGGAGCTGAACCGCGTTGGTGGTGGCGGTATTTTGACTGGTTTGCAGGCCGGAGAACGGGTTGGCCACGGAGCTGGTGAGGTAGGTCTGGTTGGGGTCGCGCGTGCCGAGCGTGCTCAGGTACTGGCGCGGGATGCCGTTGAGCTGGGTGTAGTTAATCGGAAGATGGACGGCGTGGTTGCCAATGTAGACCACTTCCAGCATCATGTCCTTGGTCAGGCTTTCCTGGAAGCCGATGTTCCAACGCAGTGAGTACGGGCTCTTCATGACGGGATTCAGGAAGGTGACTCCCTGGCCGGCGAAGGTCAGCAGGCCGAGCGAGTTGCCCGAGGGCTGCAGGAAGCCGCTGGGGAACGGGTTGCTCAGCGTGGTCAGCGGCGTCAGGTAGTTGTTGCTCGTGGCGGTAAGCGACGTGGTCTGGCTGAAGCCTTCCTGGTTGGTATTGGGGTTGGTGGAGTACTTGTCGTCCGGGCCGATGGCCGTGATGGGGACGGGCGCTTCGAACATCCCGAAACCGCCGCGGAGGACCGTCTTGCCGTGGAAGAAGCCGGGTGTCCAGGCCACCCCGAAGCGCGGGCTTACCAGGTGAGAGTGGTTCTGGTAGACCGCCGTCTGGCCGGAGGCCGGGAAGGTCAATCCACCGAGCACATTGAAAGCGCTGGCGGGAAGCTGTGCGATAGGAGCCTTGGCGTAAGCCGCCTGAGCCAACGCGGCCAGCGGATTGGCGGTGGTGGTGGTGTAGCCGTCCACGGTGCGGCCGTATTTTTCGTTGTAAGGTCCATCGTGGTCGTAACGCAGGCCGACATTGATGGTGAGGTTGCTCTTCACTCTCCAATCGTCCTGCACGAACACCGCGGCGTAGTACGAATACCAGGAGGCCGTGGTGTTGACGTCATAGCTGCCGCTCGAGGGCAGCCCGAACAGGAAGGCTGCGAAATCCTGCCCGGTGGCGACCGTGGAGGAAGCGCTGCTGGAGGCCCTGTCATAATTGTTGTTGAAGCTGAAGGTTCCGGTGGAAGCGCCGGAGGTGAGGGTATTCAAACGGTACTGCCGGATATCCGCCCCGGCCTTGAGGGTGTGGTTGCCCCTGGTGGTCATCCAGGTAGGGAAGACCTGGAACGACTGCGAGGGCAGCTTGTTGGCGCCGGTGGCGCCGAGCTGCTGCAGGCCGGTGGCGCTGTTGAAAGCAATGATGGGCATTTGCAGGTAGGTCGAGTTGGCGGCGATATTGGACGGGAAGCCCACGGAGGTGGGGTCGAAACCGACGCTCGGTATGTTGTGGCCTTCGTTCATGCGCGTGAAGTTCAGGCGGATGTCGACCACGTCGGTGGGGTTCAGGGTGAAGACTTCGTCGACGGCCATGCCCAGGTTGGCGCGATACAGCAGCGACCCTTCGGCGATGTTGTTGAAGTAGTTGTTCTTGCCCTGAGAGTAATTGGTGTGGCGCACATCCGCGAAGAAACGGCTGCGACTGCTCATGTTGTAATCGATGCGCCCCATTTCGTTGCTGAAGATATCGTTGGTGTTGGGCGAGCTCACGAAGTTGTTGATGGTGGCCGTCGGAACGGTGGGCGCCGGGAAGAAAGCGAGATAGGCCTTGGCGATGGCGTTGAGCTCGTTGGCGGGAATCTGATTACCCGGCAGCGCGGTCCGGTTGACGGTGGAACCGCTCAGAGTGGCGCTGAAGGGGTCGTACAGCGTGGTCAGGCCGGTGAAATTCCCGGCCCGCATGGCGGCGGTGGGAACAGTGCCGATGAAGGCGTTCGGCTGGCCGTCCTTTATGCCTTCCCAGGCAAAGAACCAGAACAGCTTGTTGCGGGTGTCGATGACTTTGGGGATAAAGAAGGGGCCGCCGGCGGTGACGCCGTACTGGTTGAAGTGGGTGACGGGCCGTGGGGAGCCGGCCCGGTTGAGGAAGAAATCGTTGGCGGTCAGCGTATTCGGCTGGTTGAATTCCCAGGCGGAACCGTGTAGGTTGTTGGTGCCGGTCTTGGTGATATGGTCCAAAGTTCCGCCGCCGGAGTGGCCGAAAGCCGCGTCGGTATCGGAGACCTTGACGTGCACTTCCTGCACCGCGTCCTGGGGCGGGCTGTAAGCCAGGCGGCCGTCCCAGGTGGCGTCGGGAGCGCCGTTGAGGAGCAGTTCGCTGGTCTGCTGGAGAGCGCCGCCGATGGACCAGCCGGCCGCGCCGCCGCTATCGAATGGATGGACCAGCGTGGGCTGCGCATACCCGATGACACCCAACGACAAGGCGGCGGCCATCATCGGCGTGCGGCCGTTGATAGGCAATTCCTCGACTTCCTTGGTGGTGACGGCCTGCCCCAGGGAGGCGTCTTGGGTATCGAGAAGGGGCGCGTCGGCGGTGACCTCAACCGAGGCGGTGACGTCGCCGACATCGAGTCTGAAATCGATGACCGTATGGTCGCCGGCGCCGACATTTACGCCCTTGCGGAGGGCTGCTTTGAAGCCCGGCGACTGCACCGCGATATCGTATTCGCCAGGCAGAAGGAACGGGGCGGTGTATTGGCCGGAGCTGTCGGAAACGGCGGGGATCTTGGTGCCGGTTTGGGTTTCGGTAACCGTCACCTTCGCCCCCGGTATGGCGGCGCCGGTGGCATCGGTGATTGAGCCGCTGATGGTGCCGCGGAATTCCTGAGCGAAAAGCGCGGTGGAAAAAAGCAATGCAAATAGCGAGACAAAACTGAGCTTCATGGTCAACTCCTTGATGAAAGGTCTACGGGCAGGGAAGCGAGGTACCCTCCCGCGGTTACCGCGATGGAAACCAACGCGGGTTTCATGACAATGTGACCATTATACCTCTAAATCTCATACCTCGGCCTGAGCCCGGAGAAGGAAGCACCACAAGAATGTGGTGTTGCGTGGTCCCTTACTCCTCCCGCAACGCCCGGGTCGAGTCCAGGGGACCATCCCTCCCTGGGCGCGTCCACCACGAGGCGACACGGTCGAGTCTGTCCGCAACGCCCTGGCGGAGATCCTGGCCGACCCTAGGCCCGGCATGCCCGTCCTCCCCGTGCTGGACCCCTGGGCCAGCGACTCAATCTCCCTGCGCCGGTCGTCATGGCGGAGCGTTTTCGTTCTGCCGGCTTTCCCGGGTGCCAACGAGCGCATCCCCGCGGATGCGTATTACGACCGCGTCGAGTTCTTATACCGGCTTTTGAAGGCTGTGACCTGAAGCGCTACACCTTTTCCGGCACCACAAACGGCGCGCGGTATTCTCGCCGGAACATCCGGTTAGCCTCCGCATCGCCCCGGACGCTGTAGCTCGCGGCATCGAAATCGAGCGTCCTGCCGAGCCGGTACGAGATGTTCGCCAGGTGCACCAGCGTGGTCGAAATGGCGCCTTCCTCGATGGGCGCGTTCAGGTCTTCGTGTTTGCGCGTGCGCAGCGCCGCGATGAAATTGGCCCAGTTGTTGCCGAGGTCCTGCCCCGAGGGCCCCGGTTGCAACTCGCGTCCCAGGAAGCTCTCATAGCGGCCGTGGTCTTCGTCCCAAATGGCGAGGTTCCCTTTGGATCCATAGAAGGTCGCGCCCACGGTGTTCGACGCGCTGGCGCTCGCGCCCTCGCCGATGCCGGATTCGTGATTCGTGATCCAGTGCCGCACCTCGAAGACCATCATCTTCTTCTTGCCGTTGTCGTCGAATTCGAACGAGGCAGTCAAGGTGTTGGGCGTCTCCTGGTCGTCATCGAACATGAAATGGCCGCCAATGGCGCTGACCTTGGTGGGGTACTTCACGCCGAGACCCCAGCGCGCCACGTCCACTTGGTGGATTCCCTGGTTACCGAGATCGCCATTGCCGTAATCCCAGAACCAGTGCCAGTTGTAGTGAAAACGGTTCTGCGTGAAGGCGTGCTCGGGCGCCGGACCGAGCCACAGGTCGTAGTGCACGCCCGCGGGCACTGGCTCCGCCGGCTTGCGGCCGATGGTATCGCGCCACTTGAAACACAGGCCGCGCGCCATGTAGACCTCGCCGATCAGGCCGTCCCGCATGTGCTGGATGGCTTCGCGCGAGATGTTCGAGCGGCAGTTGGTGCCGTGCTGCACCAGCCGGTTGTACTTCTGCGCCGCCGCCACAATCTGCTTCGCCTCGAACATGTCATGCGAGCAGGGCTTCTCCACGTAGACGTCCTTGCCCGCCTGGCACGCCCAAATGGTTTGCAGGGTGTGGTGGTGGTTGGGAGTGGCAATCGAGATGGCATCGATGGTTTTGTCTTCGAGCAGCTTGCGAAGATCGGTGAACGCCGCGGGACGCTTTTTGCCGGCCTTCTCCAGTTCGGCCACGCGCGCGTTCAGAACCGACTCATCGAGGTCGCAGATGGCTGCGATCTCCACGTTCCGCATTTCGCCGTAGCGGCGGATGTGCGTGCGGCCCTGTCCATGGACGCCCACGCAGGCCACCCGCACCGTGTCATTGGGGCTCGCCAGGGCGCTCGACCGGAGCGCGGCGCCGGCGGACGCCAGAGAACCCATCAGAAAATGTCTTCGATCCATTTCGCTTCTCCTCGTGGCCTGGTATGGCTGCCAACAAGCAAAGGTTGACACCATTCGCACCTCGCTGCAAGCCAGTCCAGGACCAATACGGTTCACTTAAAGGGTGGCATCCCGACACTTCCCATGTGCCGTTTCTGGGCCCTGTGCCCGGCGGGCGGTGACAAGGGCGTTAGCGCCAGGAATAACTTGCAGGGCTGGTCAACTTCCTAGTGGTTCGTCATCCAAGCACAACTACTGGACGGCTGTGCGGCCTGGACGGAGGTTATGCCCATACTTCTGATGAAATCTAGCTCGGCTGAGCGGTCGTTCTACACAGCCACCCCGTGTTCCACCAAAGCCCGGGATAGACGGCGGCAGTCGGGCGACGCTCCCGTTCGCCCGCAGGTGTAGAATCAACGAACAGGCGAATGGACCCGGAAAGTCCCAATCTCACCGAGTTGCTCCTGGCCTGGGGTGCCGGCGACGCCAACGCGCTCGACGCCCTCACGCCCCTGGTCTACGATCATCTTCACCGGCTGGCCCGCCACTACATGGCCGGAGAGCGTCCCGGCCACACGCTTCAGACCACCGCGCTGGTCAACGAGGCTTATCTGCGGCTGGTGGACTCCAGCCGCGTGCGGTGGCAAAACCGCACCCACTTCTTCGCGCTCGCGGCCCAACTGATGCGCCGGATCCTCGTGGATGCGGCGCGCTCGCGAGGCAACCGGAAGCGCGGAGGGGACCTGCACAGGACAACGCTGGATGAGACCCTCATGGTGCCCAGACACCCGGACCTGGATCTTGTCGCGCTGGACGAAGCCCTCACCGCCTTGGCTGCCGTCGATCCTCGCAAGGCACAGGTGGTGGAACTCCGGTTTTTCGGCGGCCTGGGCGAACAGGAGATCGCACAGAGTCTTGATATCTCCCTCGACACGGTACAGCGGGACTGGAAAACCGCCCGGGCTTGGTTGTACGGCCAGTTGCGGCGATAGCCTGGCCCCACCACAACTCCTGTCCGGTCGCCGCCGTGCCTCACTTGCCGGCGACGATGGTGAGCGTGGACGGTATGTCCTTCTGGAAGTGGGCCCGGAGCAGATCCAGGTCCTCGGCGGCGAAGGCCAGCGGATGGCGGCGGGACATCTTGGCATAGTCGTCAGCGCTCCAGACGGCCTTCATGAGGCCCTCGCTGGAATGCCGCGCCGCGCCCTCCAGTGCATGGGTGAGCTCGTGCGCCAGCACGTTGCCCAGGAGCTCCGGCATGTACAAGCGGTTGTCGAACCCGGCGAAGCCGGCCACGCGGTTGTAGAAGACTTGCACATCCGCGTCGGCCCCTCCGCCCACGTTGGTGAAAGCCATTGCCTGGGGACTGGCATACGCCGGCGCCGGGCCGTCGAACACCACGGTAAGCACCTCCCCAGAGGCGACCTTCCGCGGTCCTCCGAGCCGCTTGCATTCCGCCCATCTGACCTCTATGCCCGCCACAGCGAATGCCGCCGTCGCCACCCACTCGGCGCGCGCCATGACGTCCCCCGGGACGCCGATCCTGTTATACGTGAAGACCGTCACCAGCGCGTCCACCTGGGGCTTGGGCGATCCCGCCTGGGCCTCCATCGCCGCCATCATCGCCACCGCCACCATCGTTGTGAGCTTCATACGCCGTTTGCCTCCGCCCGGGGAGGCGGAAAGCCGGCGCGAAAAGCCGCAAGAACGGTAGCGGATATTGGCAGGCGGTTGTAGAATGTTAGCGATCGGTCGCGGGCACCGCTCCAGATGACACCCGAGCGCTGGCTACAGGTCGAGCGGATCTATCATGAGGCCGAAGCGCAGCCCGCGGGCGAACGGGCATCGTTTCTCGACCAGGCTTGCGCCGGCGATGCTGGACTGCGAGGGGAAGTCGAGCGCATGCTGGCCGGCGATTCCGAAGCCGCCGGTTTCCTGGAAGTACCGGCCGTGGAGATGGCGGCCCGGGCGCTGGCCGCGGACGCGGTCCAGATCTCCCCCGGCAGCCGGCTGGGCCCTTACGAAGTCGTGTCTTTCGCCGGCGCGGGTGGCATGGGAGAGGTCTACAAAGCCCGGGACACGCGCTTGAACCGGACCGTGGCGATCAAGGTATTGCCGCCGCTGGCCGCCGGCGACGCGGAGCGGCGCAGGCGTTTCCTTCGCGAGGCGCGCGCGGCCTCGGCCCTGAATCACCCGAACATCGTCACCCTCTACGACGTCGTCTCCGAGGACGGGCGGGACTCGATCGTCATGGAGTACGTGGAGGGGAAGACGCTCGCGGACAGGATCGGCCGTAAAGGACTGCTGTTGCGGGACGCCCTGCACTACGCCATCCAGATTGCGGACGCGTTGGCGGCGGCGCACGCGGCGGGCATCGTGCACCGGGACGTGAAGCCCGGTAACATTCTGGTAACGGAGAAGGGGTCCGTCAAGGTGCTGGATTTCGGCCTGGCGAAACTGGCGGGGCAGGAGGGCGTACCGGCTTCTACTCAGACCGCTAGCCTGGCGGGCACGCCGGGCTACCTGGCGCCGGAGCAGATCGAAGGCCGGCCGGCCGACACGCGCAGCGACATCTTCGCCTTCGGCTGCATCCTTTACGAACTGCTGAGCGGGCGCCGGGCGTTTCCGGGCGAGACCATCACCGCCGCGCTGGCCGCCACTGCCACTACGGAACCGAAAGCGCTGGAGGGAGTGCCCAAGCGACTCGATGAACTGGTGCGCCTGTGTTTGCGCAAGGACCCCGAGCGCCGCCTCCAGCACATCGACGACGCGCGGATCCTGCTGGAAACTCTGCGCGAGGGTTTCAGGTCTGGGGGAACCGGAGCGCCGGCCCGCTGGCGGTTGGCGAAGCGCTGGAGGATTGCGATTCCCGTCCTGCTGGCTGCCATGCTCGTCGCCGGCGGCTTGTACTACCGCGCGCATCAAGCCAAGCCGCTGACGGACAAGGACTCCATTGTCCTCGCCGACTTCACCAACACTACGGGCGACAGCGTTTTCGACGACACGCTGAAGCAGGGACTCGCGGTGCAGCTTGAGCAATCGCCTTTTCTCAAGCTGGTTTCCGAGCGCCGGGTGAATGAGACCTTGAAGCTGATGCGGCGTCCGGCCGGTGACCGGCTGACACCGGAGGTTACGCGCGAGGTCTGCCAGCGCACCAGCACCAAGGCCATGCTGGCCGGGTCGATTGCGGGGCTGGGCAGCCAGTACGTGATTGGCCTGAAGGCAGTGAACTGCGACACGGGGGACGTGCTGGCGGAAGCGCAGGAGCAGGCGGCAGGCAAGGAAGCGGTGCTCAAGGCTCTGGGCGCCGCGGCTGTCCGTCTGCGGAGCAAGCTGGGCGAGTCGCTCAGCTCGGTGCAGAAATACGCCGCGCCGGTAGAGGAAGCGACCACGCCGTCCCTGGAGGCGTTGAAAGCCTACAGTCTGGGAATAAAGACGGGTGATACGAAAGAAGGCACAGCCGCGCTGCCCTTCTTCCAACGGGCGCTGGACCTTGATCCGAGTTTTGCCCTGGCCTACGCCTGGATGGGGGGCACTTACTTCGTCCTCAACGAAGGAGGGCGGGGGGCCGAATACATACGCAAGGCTTACGACCTGCGGGAGAAGGTAAGCGAACGGGAGCGGTTCTGGATCGAGGGGGACTACTACACCCTTGCGACGGGAGAGCTGGAGAAGGCGGCGCAGACCTTCGAGCTATGGCAACAGACTTACCCAAGAGACGACCTGGCTTACGGAATTCTGGGATGGGTTTCCAGCATTCTGGGAAACTGGGAAAAGGCATTGGAGGAAGCTCGATCGGCGCTGCGCCTGGATCCAAGTATTGTCGGCTGGTATGCCAACCTCGGTCAGGCTTACACGGTCCTCAACCGGCTGGATGAAGCGGAGGCGGTGTACAAACAGGCGGAGGAGCGCAAGCTGGAGAACGAGATCCTCCTCCAGGGCCGCTACTGGTTGGCGTTTCTGAAGGGCGATGCGGCGCAGATGGCGCAGTTGGTCTCGGCCGCCATGGGCAAGCCGGGCGCGGAAGACCTGTTGCTGGCCGCGGAAGCCGACACCGAAGGCTGGTACGGCAAGCTGAAGAACGCGCACGAGTTGACCGCGCGGGCGATGGATTCAGCCCAGCACCACGACGCCAAAGAGAGTGCTGCGGAATATCAGGCAGCGGCGGCGCTGCGCGAGGTGGAATCGGGCAACCGGGAGCAGGCGCGTGCCGAGGCCAATGCGGCGTTGAAGCTGGCCCCGAACCGCGATGTGCGGGTGATGGCGGCGCTGGCCCTGGCGCGGGCAGGCGGTACGGCAGGGGCGGAGAAGCTGGTGGGAGAACTCGACAAGACCTACCCACTGGACACGCTGGTCCAGAGGTATTGGCTGCCCACCATTCGGGCGGGGGTCGCCCTGGAACGCCAAGACCCAAACCGGGCCATCGAACTGTTGAAGGCGGCGAGCACGGTCGAACTTAGCTGCCTGACCGGGAACCTCGCCATATTCATGAGCCCCGCTTATGTGCGTGGGGAAGCCTATCTCATGCTGCGCGACGGCAACCGGGCGGCAGCGGAGTTTCAGAAATTCATTGACCATAGGGGACTGGTGGTGAACTTTCCCTGGGGCGCGCTGGCCCGGCTGGGACTGGCGCGCGCTTACGCCCTGCAGGGCGACCGGGCCAAAGCCCGTGCCGCGTATGAGGATTTCCTCACGCTCTGGAAAGATGCCGACCTCGACATCCCCATCCTGAAGGAAGCCAAGGCGGAATACGCGAAGCTGCAATAAGCGTCGGAACCCGATCCCCGCGTGGTTCACAGCCGAGCAGATGTTGGGACCCATTGATCCGCCCTCGGCAGCGGGGCTAAGTCCCGATAAGATAGATGATGACTTCGTACTTGATCATGGTCTGGAACCCAGCTTCGCTTTCAGAATCACGGACCGGACCTGCTTCACCTGGTACGGCTGCGCCTGCGCACCCGCCCTCTGCAAATTGATCTTCTCCTCGACGCCACTCTTCCGGAATAGATGATGGCTTCCCCTCACGCGCTGATAGGTGAAAGCTGGCGCTACTTCTGCTCCGGCGGTTTGCTCTCGACGATTCCCAGGTCCGTCAGCACCTTCGGATTGGCCTCGTCCATGGCCAGCAGGTTGTGGCAGGCGTTGCAATCCTGCGTGACGGAGCGGCCGTCCTTGGAGGCGTGGTTGCCGTCATGGCAGCGATAGCAGCCGGGGAATTCGGTGTGGCCGATGTTGTTCGGGTAAGTACCCCAGGCGACTTTCATCTCCGGGAAGATGTTGCGGTTGTAGACCGCCAGCACCTGCTCGGCCGCGGAGGTCACCTCGGCCCTGCGCTGCGCCCAGATGGCCGGATAGTTGTCCCGATAGTAGCTCTCGAACGCCGCGGGAATCTTCTGCGCGGCTTCGTCGCGCGTGCGGTAGCTCATCTTGACAATCTCCACGGCCCGCTTCTTGGCAAACGGCAGCGATGGCGAAATCCGGCCCGCGTTCATAGCGCTGTCCACGGCCTGCTCCGGCAACTCGTAGGCGTGCGTCGGGCGATTGTGGCAGTCCACGCAGTCCATCTCGCGGGTGGGCAGGCCGCCGCCGTCGGGCTTGGTCCCCGGTGTGGCGTAAACCGTCTTGCCGCCCGGGCCGTTGTACTCGATCCAGGGAATGTTCTGCCGTCCCTCGTCGGCGTGCGCGTAGCGAATCGTCACGCCGGGGCCCAGGTGCGTCCCATGTATCCCGATGCCGCGGTTGCCGCCGCCGATCTTCATCAGCAGCACGGTCTTGGTAAGCGTGTTGGTCTGGTCGTCGGCAAACTTGTTGACCACCAGCAATCGGTCCTCGCCGTACTTCTGCGGCCAGTGGCAGGCTTCGCAGGTCTCCCGCGCGGGACGCAGGTTGCTAACCGGCGTAGGGATGGGCGTCGCATAGGTGTGGAAGGTCACCGCCAGCACCTGTCCCACGCCCGACAGCTTGCTCCTCACGAACCACGAAGCCCCCGGCCCGATGTGGCACTTCACGCACTCCACGCGCGAATGCGGCGAGTTCTGATAGGCCGTGTACTCGGGTTGCATCACAGTGTGGCAGGTCTGGCCGCAAAACGTCACCGAATCCATGTAGTTCACGGCGCTGTAACTCACCTGGCTGGCAATTGCCAGGTTGACCATGGTGGTGCAGAAAACGAAATAGACCAGGCGGCGCAGATCCGTGTTGTGCCACGTGAGCGGCGGGAATTCGGGCGGATAGATGCCGCTTCGCCCCTCGCGCTTGCGCTTGAGCCATATGCCCAACGGAATCAGGATCAGGCCGGCGAAAAACGGCGCCGGCAGCACCAGGAACGCGAGAATCCCGATGTAGGGGCTCTCCGTCGTCCCCCGCAGCGTGACCGGCAGCAAAAAGAGCCAGAAGACGGTGGCGGTGGTGACGATCACCACGCCTGCCAGGCTCACCCAGTTGCTGGACAGATGGATGATCGGGGACAGCCAGCTCCTGTCCCTGCGACCGGATTGGTTTGGCGTCATGACTCTAGTGGTCTCCCGCGGCGGTCGAGTCCTCGCGCTCCCTGGAGCGCTCCTGTTTCCGTACCGTAATGCCGGTCAGGAAGGCGGTGTTCAACGGGTAGACATCGGGATCGAAAATGACGGGGTAGAAGTGCCAGACCAGAATCGCCAGCGTGGCCAGCACGGCCTCGTAAAAATGAATCGACGTGGCGACGTCCAGCCAGCTCTTGGGCAGAAGTTTCAGGACCAGATTGTTGGCCCAGAGCAGCAGCCCGGTGGCGATCATCACCGCCGCGCCCCACACCACCGCCCAATACTCGGCCTTCTCCACGTAGCTATGCGAAGAGCGCCCCGGGCGCTCCGAACCGAGCCCCAGGTTGTAGGCGAAATTGGAGAGCGCCTCGCGCGGGTCGTTGGTGGTCGGCAGCATCTCTTTCCAGTGCTCGCGCAGCTTGCGGCTGACGAAGAGCGAAACCAGGTGGGTCAGCGTGACCGCCACGAAAACGCCGGCGGCGATGCGATGGATGAGGCTGCGCATCGAGTGCGTCCCCTCCATCGCGACCAGCGGCCGCGCCCACCATTGGTCCGGATACTTGAGCGCGAAACCGGTCCACACCAGGGTAAGGAACGAGAGGGCCAGGACGGCATGCTGCACCCGCTCGAAGGGCAGCATGCGGAGTTCGCCGTGTTCGGAAAAGTCCCGGTCCCCGAGGCTGTCGCGGCGAAGGCTGAAACGCCGATCGATCAGCTTGCGGACCCAATCGCCGCCGTTGTGGAGCAGCATCAGCCCGATGGTCACGGGGATGACCAGCCAATAAAACTGGCGCACCCAGCGCAGGACGGCGGACTCGGCTTTACCCTCGGTGAGGTGCACCTGGCTGATGGCGAAACGGGTGCCGGCGCCGGGGTGGCACTGGCCGCAGGTCCTGGGGAGGTTTCTGGGGTTAATGGTGGATTTCGGGTCGGACGACGGCAGAATGTTGTGCACGCCATGGCAGCTCGCGCAGTTGGCGACGGTCTGCGATCCGGCTTTGGCGGCCAGCCCGTGGTAGGACGAATCGAAGCTCACCAGGCGATCCGAAGGAAGGCCGAACTTGCGCGTCAAACGGACGTCGCCGTGGCAGCTTCCGCAGGTGTCGCGAATGTGCGTCGCGTTCACCGGGGACGCTTCGTTGGTGTGTTTGAGAATTCTGTGCTCGCCGTGGCAGTCGGTGCACAGCGGCGCCTGCGCGACGCCGTGCGCCAGTGCCTGCCCGTGCACGCTGGCCCGATACTGTTCGGCGACTTCGCTGTGGCACATGCCGCAGGTGTCCGGCACGGCGGCGCGGAACGCCTGCGACCCCGGCGACAGCAGTTCGTGCGCGCTTCCGTGGCACAGGCCGCAATCGGGAGCGCCCTCATTGCCCTTCTTGCGCGCCTGGCCGTGTACCCCGAGCGCGTAATCGCCCGCCTGGTCCGTATGACAACTGCCGCACACGGGCTTGGGAGTGCCGGCGGGGTGAGGATACTTCTCGTGGGATTCGTGACACGTATCGCAGGGCAGCCCCGCGTGCGCGCTCTTCTCCAGTTTCTGCCCTTGATCGTGGCAGGTGGAGCATGTTGCCTTGGGCGCGCTCGCGGCTGCCAGCGGATACACCAGGGCCACGCCGAGGAGAACGCCGATCCATGCGGAACCGAGGCGCCGGCCAGTTGAGGTAAGTGCCCGGTTCAGCATCGTACTACAATCCGGCGGTGGGACCCAGGACCCAAGCCTTGTACAAGGCGAGGGCCCCTAGCAGAAGGCCGAAGACGACGGCCACCACCGACAGGAGCTTCAACCACTTGTCGATTTGCGCGAGCTTCTTCGCCACGGCTACCTGCTCGGCGGCAGTGCCGGCGTGCGCCGCCCCCAGGTGCAATGCGGGGTCTTCTTGCACGGCCACGGTCTTGCGCCAGAAAGCCACCACGATCAGGGCCGCAACCAACATCAACAGAATCGCCAGAAAAGGAGTTAAGCTAAAATGCATAAATCACCTCCTTCTAGAGTTTACATATCGGGTCCCGAAGATCAAGCGTTTCCGCAAAGGCTTGCGTTTTTGTGGGGCAGGCGGACCCAAACAGCACCCCGCCGGCGCTTCCGCCCGCCTATTGAGTCTTGCAACGTTTCGATCCGGAAATCCGGTGCAGTGGGGCTATTCCCACAGAACTATGACTGCAACTGGGGGATATTCCACCCGAATCCGCGGCGGCGTGGGATTTTGCTACTCGCAATGCCGCCGCCATGATCGCTAGCAGAACCGTACTAATGGGATCTTCTTCGGAGACCACGGAAACGATTCCCGCCTCCCATGCCTGGGCCAGCAGTTGGGGATCCTTCCGCGTAATCAAAACGACCCGCTCCGGGTTGGACAGGGGGAGGGGCAGCCGGGCGAATGCCAACTCGTCCAGGACCAGAACGCATTTCTGCGAGGGGTCCGGGCGATCGACTGTTTCGAGGTGCCACGCGCAACTGCGCGACAGTGCTTCCCGCACACTGGCGGCATACACCCCGTTGGCAATCGAAAGCTGAACCGCCTGCATCACGACCGACTCCACGCCTCCACCTTCCATGTTTCCGCTACTTCTTCTCCACGTAGCCGTCCAGACTCTTGTGCTCTGAGTAGTACTTGCCGGCATCCGTCAGTTCCTTGGGTTTGGCCTTCTGATCGACATGACAGTAGGTACAGGCCTTCTTGGTCGCTTTGGTATACTCGGGCTTGCCGAACGAAACCGTCGAGCAAACCAGGAACCCGCCCAGCAAAATGGCAGCGGGCAGGATGACTTTCAAATGGGACATGGCACCTCCAAGACCAAAAGAAGCAATTGCATCGCCACGCGCTTACTCCCTGTGTTCCATCGGCTTGCAGGGATTTCCCCAGTTTGGTTGGGGGCAATTCCCCCCGAAACCGCCGCCCATTGCGCCAATTAACCCAGACGCCTTGCTATAATTAGGTTAAGTTGCAAGGAATATCAAAGCTCACGCCAAGCTGGCAAAAGACCAGTGTCTTAGAATCCGTGTTCGACCAGCTTTCCGATGCGCTGGTCCTCTATGACCCGGAGTTCCGCATAACAGGAGTCAATCGGTCCGCGGAGAAACTCTTCGGCATGGCGTCCGAGGAAATGCTCGGGAAACACTGCCAGGAAGTCTTCAAGTGCTCCTTGTGCGAACCCGGATGCGGGGTCCTGGTGGGTCTGAACCAGACGCTCAACGCGCCCAACTGCACGGTGCGGCTCCATACCGGCAATGGCATGGAGCGGCTAGTGGTGATGCGCACCACGCAGATGTTCGACGGCGGCGGCCAGCTCACGGGCGTGGTGGCCACCATCAAGGACATTACCGAGGAGGCTGCGCCGCAGAAGCGCGAGGTCATCGCCGAATCGGGGCCCATGCGCGAGGTGCTCAACTTCGTGCGCCGGGTGGCGGCCAGCGAAGCCACCACCATCCTGCTGGAAGGCGAGAACGGAACCGGCAAAGACCTGGTGGCCAAGACGCTGCACTACCAAAGCCTGCGGCAGGCCGAGCCGTTCATCGCCATCAACTGCGCCGCCATCCCGGATTCGCTGCTCGAAAGCGAGCTGTTCGGCTATGAAAAAGGCGCGTTCACGGATGCTCGCGCGCAAAAGCGCGGCATCTTCGAACTGGCCGACAAAGGCACCCTGTTTCTGGATGAAATCGGCGAAATCCCGCTGATGCTGCAAGCCAAGCTGCTGCGCGTGCTGGAGGAGCAGAGCTTCCGGCGCCTGGGCGGCCTGAAGGACATCAAGCTCGACCTGCGCGTGGTGGCGGCCACCAACAAGAACCTGCGCGAGGCGGTGAAAGAAGGCGCGTTCCGCCAGGATCTCTACTTCCGCCTCAACGTGATCCAGATCCTGATCCCGCCGCTGCGCGACCGCACCGAAGACATCGTGCCGCTGACGAAGTTTTTCGTCGAGCATTACAACCGCAAGTTCAAGCGGAACATCGAAGGCGTGAGCGAGGCCGCGGCCAAGCTGCTGCTAACGCACGACTGGCCGGGCAACGTGCGCGAGCTGCGCAACGCCATCGAGCGCGCCATGATTCTGGAAGAATCGTCCCTGATCGCCCCGGCCAGCCTGCCGATTGCGATTTCCCGCCCCGATGCCGGCCTGCCAGCGGTCTCCGCCGTTGTGGACATCCCCAGCGACGGCCTTTCGCTGGAGGACAACGAGCGCAGCCTGCTGGCCCGCGCCCTGGAGAAGACCAACGGCAACCAGACGCAGGCCGCGCGCCTGCTGCGCATTACCCGCGACACCCTGCGCTACAAGATGAAGAAGTTCAATCTGCGGTAGGGGCGGGGGGAGCGGCCGGGTCGCGGGACGCACGAGTGCGTGCGCTACGGAAGAACTCCTGGAGGAGTTCCACGCATTCCACGGGGAGGACGTTTTCGACCACCTCGACGCGATGGTTGAGCAGGTCGGAATCGGCGATCTGGAATTTGCTGCGCACGCCGCCGAAGCGCAGGTCGCGAGCGCCGAAGACCAGGCGGGCCACGCGCGCGGCCACCAGCGCTCCGGCACACATGGCGCACGGCTCGAGCGTGCAGTAGAGCGTGGCGCCTTCCAAGCGGTAATTGCCGATGCGCGCCGCGGCTTCGCGCAGGGCCAGGATCTCGGCGTGCGCCGTGGGGTCGTTGCGGGCCACGGGGGAGTTCGAGCCGCGGCCCATGATTTCGCCGGCTATCGCGACCACGGCGCCCACCGGCACTTCGCCCGAGTCCGCGCCGCTGCGCGCCAGGCGCAGAGCCTCCCGCATGAACTGTTCGTCAGTGGCGGAAATGCCGCACCCCCGTGAACACCATGGCCACGCCCAAACGGTCGGCCGCCGCAATCACTTCCCCATCGCGAATCGACCCGCCCGGCTGGATGAACGCCGTGGCGCCGTGCGCGACCGCTTCCTCCACTCCATCGGGAAAGGGGAAGTAAGCGTCGGACGCCACCACCGTGCCCGCCAGCGGCAGCACGGCCTTCATGGCGCCGATCTTGACCGAATCCACGCGGCTCATCTGGCCGGCGCCCACGCCCACCGCCTGCCCGGCCCGCGCGTAGACGATGGCGTTCGACTTCACGTGCTTGGCCACCTTCCAGGCGAACTCCAGCGCCTGCCATTCTTCGTCCGAAGGCGCGCGATTGGTCTTGACCACGGCTGCCGCGCGGTCGAGAGTGGCGTCATCGGCGGTCTGGGCCAGGAAGCCGCCGGAGATGGACTTCACCACCAGCCGATTCGGGGCCGGCGCGACGCGCATCAGGCGCAGATTCTTCTTCGCGCGCAGCACCGCCAGCGCCTCCGGCGAGTAATCCGGCGCGGCAATTGCCTCGATGAAGGTTTTGGCGACTTCGCGCGCAGTCTCTTCATCCACGGCGCGATTGAAGCCGATCACACCGCCGTAGGCTGAGATCGGGTCGCACTCGAAGGCCTTGCGATAGGCCTCCGCCAGCGAATCCCGCTCGGCGCACCCGCACGGATTGGTGTGCTTGACGATAGCCGTGGCGGGCTGCGTGAACTCCGCCGCCAGTTGCCACGCGGCGTCCAGATCCACCAGGTTGTTGTACGAGAGCTCCTTGCCATGCAACTGCTCCGCCCCCGCGATGCCCTGGCCGCGACTGCCGTAGAGCGCCGCCGCCTGGTGCGGATTCTCGCCGTAGCGCAGGTCCATGAGCTTGGGCGCGCGCAGGCTGAGATCGCGCGGCAAAGGGGCGGTGGAATCCAGCTTTTCCAGGCGCGCGCTAATGGCGGCGTCGTAATCCGCGGTGGTGCGAAAGGCCTTCTTCGCGAGAGCCCACTTAGTCTCGAGCGACAGGCCGCCGCCGTTCGCGCGCGTCTCCTCGACCACCGCGCCATAATCCGCCGGCGAGACCACCACGGCGACATCCTGGTAGTTCTTGGCCGCGGCGCGGATCATGGTGGGCCCGCCGATGTCGATGTTCTCGATGAGATCCTCGAGCCGCGCGTCGACCTTCGCCGCCACGTCTCCGAAGCGGTAGAGATTGACCACCACCATATCGATGGGCGCAATGCCGTGCTCTTCGATGGCGCGGCGGTGCGCGGCGTTGGAGCGGATGGCCAGGATTCCGCCCGCGATCTTCGGATGCAGGGTCTTGACACGGCCATCGAGCATCTCGGGGAAGCCGGTGACCTCGGCGACGTCTTTGACGGGGATGCCGGCCTCACGGAGCAGGCGCGCGGTTCCGCCGGTGGAGACGATCTCCGCGCCCATGCCGGTCAGATCGCGGGCGAATTCGACGACGCCGGTTTTGTCGGTAACACTAATGAGTACGCGCTGGATTCTGTGCATCTAAATGCACAATACCAGAGCGGCCGCCTATGCCGCGCACTCGCCGCGGCCGAGCTGCAGGGAGAAGGCCTCATCGTCGCCCCAATCCTGGTAAATTTCGGGGAACAGGTCGGCGGGCTTGGCCAGATCATTCGTCAAAGCGCGGAAGGTCTCCACTTTGTGGCGCATCACGTACTGGCGGAAACTCTCGCCCGGCTGGCGGTTGGCGATGAAGTGGTCGAGTACGCGCGTCACCGCTTGCGGGGCGAGGCGCGCCGGAATCGATTGCACGGCCAGGCCGAAGCGCATCAGCCCCTGCTCGTCGTAGCCGCCGCCCAGCAGCAGTTGGTAGTAGGGCACTTCCTTGCCATCGATCTTGCGCGCGTTGCCGTAGAAACCGAGGTCCGCAATCCAGTGCTGGCCGCAGGCGTTGGGGCACCCGCTGGCCTTGATGGATAGGCGCTGGACCTGGGGGTCGTCGTACTGGCGCACGGTGGTTTGGAGCGCCGCGCCCAGGTTCATGGTCTTGGTCAACCCCAGGTTGCAGGTATACGCGCCGGGGCAGGTGACCACGTCTTCAATCCGGCCCGCGCCGGGTTCCGCCAGACCAACCTCGCGCAGCGCCGTGTAGACGCGCGGCAGCCGGCCGAGCGGGATGAACGCCAGCAGCAGGTTCTGCTGGATGGCGACGCGCACCAAGCCGTCGCCGGCGGTGGAAGAGATGCGCGCGATGCCGCGCAATTGGGCGCCGGTGAGGTTGCCCTGGTCCACGCGCACAGTCACCGCGGCGTAGCCGGTTTGCTTCTGGTGTTGGACGTTGGTCTCGACCCAGGCGTCGTATTCCGGGTCGCCGGTGCGGCCCGCGTTCAGCACCGGAAGCAGCGCGCCATCGCCCAGCGGCGGCGGCTCCGACTGGTAGCCGCCGAAGCCTTCGGGCACCCGCTCCGGCCACGCGATGCCGCCGTTGGCCAGGATGTCCGCGTACTCCTTTTCGATGTGCTCCCTGAGCCATTCCAGGCCGCGCTCGCGCAGAACGAACTTCATGCGGGCCTTGTTCTTGTTGGCGCGGTTGCCGTACTGGTTGAACACGCGTATGACGGCCTCGCAGCGGTTCAGCAGGCGCTCCTCGGGGACAAACTCATCCAGCAGTTGCGCTTCGGTGGGAAGCGGTCCCAGGCCGCCGCCGATCACCATGCGGAATCCGCGCCGTCCCTCGCGGACCACGGCGCGCAGGCCGATATCGTTGATGGCGCCGGCGATGCAATCCTGCCCGGCGCAGCCATCGAAGGCGATCTTGAATTTGCGCGGCAGATTGCCGGTGAGGTCCTTGCGCAGGAAGGCATACGCCACTTTTTGCGCGTAGGGGCGCACGTCGAAGACTTCGTCGCGCGCGATGCCGGCCCAGGGGCAGGCGGTCACGTTGCGCACGGTGTTGTAGCAGGCCTCGCGATTGGTCAGGCCCACGTCCGCCAGCAGGTGCATGAGGCCGGAAACGCGCGCCAGGGGCACGAAGTGGTACTGGATATTCTGGCGCGTGGTGAGGTGGCCGCGGCCGCCGCCGAATTCGTCGGCGATGCGCGCGAACTGTTCCAGTTGGCGCGAAGTGGCCACGCCGCCGGGGATTTTGCAGCGCACCATTTGGACTCCCGGTTGCCGCTGCCCGTAGATGCCGTGCTTGAGCCGGAACGGGCGGAATTCATCCTCGGGGATCTCGCCGGCGAGGAAGGCCTCGGCTTTGCGGCGGAAGATCTCGATCTCCTCGCGGACGGTGCGGTCGTGCTGTAGTTCGAACTCCGAGTGCATAATCTAGTCTTATTTGATCGAGATTACCATATTTGCGCGAGGGGCACAACGGCGCAGCACCGGGCCATGTTGACATATAGACATATATAATGATATGTCTAGACATATGAGAACCACCGTACGGCTCGACGACGCCCTGCTGGACCAGGCGCGCCGGGAAGCGCAACGGCGCGGCGAGACGCTTACCGCGCTGATTGAGAAAGGTCTGCGCCTGGAGTTGGCCCAAGCGAAACCGGCGCGGCACTGGCCGAAAGTGGCGATCCCGGTTTTCAATGGAGGGAAGGGGCTGTTACCCGGTGTAGACCTGAACAATAGCGCCGATCTTCTGGACATCATGGAAGGGATCAAGTGATCCTCCCGGACGTAAACGTGCTGATCTATGCGTTCCGCGCGGATGCACCCGGCCACAAGAAATACCGGCCGTGGCTGGAATCCGTAGTGCGCGGCGAGATGGCTTATGGCATGTCTCCGCAGGTGCTGGGAGCAGTGGTGAGAATCGTGACGCACCCGCGCATCTTTGCACCGCCGGCTCCATTGGAAGAGGCGCTGGCCTTCGCGAACCTGCTGTTGGACCAGCCACACTGCCAGGTGATCCAACCCGGCCCGCGTCACTGGGAAATCTTCCGCGGCGTATGCCGGCGCGCCAGGGCATCGGGGAACCTGGTACAAGACGCCTGGTTTGCCGCTCTGGCCATCGAATCCGGGTGCGAATGGATCACCACGGACCGGGACTACGCGCGTTTCGAAGGGTTGCGGTGGCGGGAACCGGTCTGAGAGATCTCTGGTTCAAGACGCGATCCTTTCGCGGGCGCGGCAACGATCGGATTTCGACTTTGTGGCCGAGCGCGAAGGCCAGATCCGCGAGCGTGTGCACGGTCATATTCCTGGAACCGCTCAGGAGTTGCGTAATGTGCGACTTGGAAGTTCCGACCAGCCGGGCGAGATCGGTCTTGCTGACCTGCTGCTCCTCCATGAGTCTCGAAATCAACTCCGAAGCCTCGAACGCGAGCGCTTCACGCTCATAGATTCTCCGACGTTCCGGGTCGGAAATGAAATCCTGGAAGTGATCCTTCAGTTGCGCCATTTGTTTCTAGCCCCTAGATCGGTGAAATGTTCGGAATCCTCTTTCCTAATGCGCTTCGCCCTTGCAATCTCAGAGGGAGGGATGCGATCACCCTTCTTCCTGAATCCGTGCGTGATCACCAAGGTTCGGCCCGGTCGGAAGTAGCAGGGCATTCTAACCTGGAAACTCCTGAACTCGAAAAAGTCCGTGTCTTCAATGCGCTTAAAGTGTTCCCTATTGGTGATCTTCCCCTGTTCGCCCATGTGATAAAAGAGGGTGTTCATTTTGACTTTTTCCGTATCGTCAAGCTCGCGGCTGTAGAAATCCCAGCCGGGAGAGGCGCCGTTGGCGCAGACCGCGTACACAACGGTCATCAGCGGACCAGCACGGGCAATGGGCCGGTGCATTCACCACCTCAAGTTAACATAAATGTGAACAGGCCGCAAGGCCATTCTTTCCTGTGAGGGTTCGCGCAGCCAAGCGGTAACGCGAGCCAATGGTACCGCAAAGGTCGTGGCTGAGATTTGGGCGGCAAGGGAAGGCGGACGGGAAACAAGTAACCGGTCAGTTCATTGGGGTCAGCCCGCCAGCAGCGTGAACGGCTGCAGAAATGGCTCGCCAGGAGTCTCTCACCTGCTGTTTATTGCAGCCTGGCGGAGCCACAGAACCGACGCGAAGAAACGGTCGGCAGAGTGGCTTCATCCGGTGGTGCGCCTTAACACCCAGAGCGACGACGGTGGCGTTTGGGAACAAGGCAAGCTCACGGGCGAGGTAAAGGTCGAGGCAGTTCCGAGGTACGTCCGGCGGCACCGCCCCACACTCGACGCTCGCGGAGCAGAGAACGGATTCCGTGACCCATGTGCGGCGAAGTTGCTGATGAAAGGAGAGGTCCGGCCAGCAGTGGTCCAGAATGTGCCGGACGTTGCGGTGGAACTGGTCCGTGCCGTGGGCGAAGCATCGGTAGACATCCCGGCACACGCTCTTAAACAGTTTGGCTGGCGAATCCTTCGACGCGTACACCTCGGCGGCATGCGGGTCGCCGGGTTCTGCAACAACCAGGACAAGTTGCACTTCGCGCAACGCTCCAGTGGCTCCGCAGAAGCCTCTCGGCACGTGGCCATGCTCCGGTTTCCACTGCATCGATCGGCACGCACCGTGAAAACCGGAGCATGGTCCAAATGCGGGCAGCAGGATGTCGCACAGTTCCTTAATAGGGAGAACGTTATCAATTCCTTCGACCATCGCCGTTGAGTCTCATTGTCCCTCACGCTAGCCGGGGGCAGGCATTTAGCCCCCGAAGAAGCGGCGGACCATGGCCTCGCGATCCTTTAGGCCCTCGGCCTCGAACTGGATGGCAACCTGCTCCAGGAGGTCGGGAATCTGGAGGTGTTGGGGGCATTTCTCGAGGCAATCCAGGCAGCGCGAACAGAGGGAAGCGTAAGCAGGGCGGCCAGAGAGGACGCCGCCGGCCCGCAAGACGTAGAGGAAACCGGCCTCCTGCGTTCTGCCGAAGGTGTGAAAAGCGTTGAAAAGGTCGAAGGCGCCGGAGATATCCACACCCGATGGGCACGGCTGGCAGTAGCCGCAACCGGTGCAGCCGACCTTCATGATTTCGCGGTATTTCCGGGCCACTTGGGCGATCAGGGCGAGTTCGGCGGCGGTGAGCGAACCGGGACGCGCGTCGGCGGCGATCCTCAGGTTCTCTTCAACCTGCGCCTCATCGTTCATCCCGGACAAGACCACGGTCACCTCGGGGTGGTTCCAGACCCACCTCAGCGCCCACTCGGCAGGGGTCCAGCGGCGTTGAGACTCGCGCCAAAGGGCGTCGATGGCCGGCGGTTGCGGCACAACGGCCAGCGCGCCGCCGCGCAGAGGCTCCATCGCAATCACGGCAAGGCCTTTGGAGGCGGCGTATTTCAGGCCTTCGGTGCCGGCCTGGAGCTCCTCGTCGAGGTAGTTGTATTGAATCTGGCAGAATTCCCAGGGGTAGGCGTCGACGATGCGTTTGAAGTCGTCCCGGTTGCCGTGATAGGAGAAGCCGGCATTCACGATGCGTCCGTCGAGTCTTGCCCGGTCGAGAAAGTCCGCGAGGCCGAGGGCCGCGATGGAGTCCCAGCGATCTCCATCGAGCGAGTGGACCAGGTAGTAATCGATGCGGGATGTGGCAAGCCTCTGTAGCTGCGCATCGAGGAAGCGATCCATGTCGGCGCGATTCTTGACGAGCCAGGCGGGCAACTTGGTGGCGAGTTTCACGCGGCCGCGGTATCCACCGGCGAGGGCGCGGCCGACAAAAGGCTCGCTTTCGCCGCCATGATAGGGCCAGGCGGTGTCGATATAATTCACCCCGCGGTGGATGGCGTGGCGGATCTGGCGGGCTGCCCTATCTTCGTCGATGCGGCCATCCTTCTGAGCGAGGCGCATGCAGCCGAAGCCAAGGATCGATAGGGGGTCTAGGGTGTTGGGGGCGTTCCGGTAGAGCATGGAGTCTCCGTGGTGGAAGCGATTATTGTAACTTGCAACGGGGACCTTACCAGCCCCAATACTGTTCACTTTGTGGGGCAAACCATCGCATTCTGTGGTCTGCCAACTCTATACAGGTTGGCAGACGACACAAAACGATCGTCTGCCCCACCGAGCTGCATCGTAAGTGAACAGTATTGTTACTAGCCCGCATTTCTCACGCGGCGAGAATGAGGCTTTGCGTAAAGGGGCGAAGACCCGGGGCCTGGCGGATGCGTCCGCGCGGCGGCGTGCCGACAGGGTGTTTCACGAACAGGGCGCGCGCCTTGGCGGGGATGGGAAAAACACCGGCGTTACACGGGGATCTCGAAATCCACCAGCTCGCCGCGGAAGCCGCGCGTCTTCCAGGCGCCGTAGGCGATGCCGGCCGCCATCCAGGCGCCGCCGGCGATCTGCGCGGTGCGGCTGAGATTCAGCCATAGCAGCAGGCAGACGGCGAAACCCAGCACGGGCGGGAGCAGGTTGCGCAGACGCTTCTGCTCTTCGCGAACGTAGTAGCGCACCAGGGCGGCGAGATTGACGCCCATGAAGGCGATCAGCGCCCCGAAGTTGAGCATCTGCGCGCCGAGGTCGTAGTCCAAAAGGAAGGCGCCGATGAGGCTGACGGCGCCCACGAAGACTACGTTGTTGCGCGGGATGCGGCGCTTGGGCTCAATGACACCGAAGAACCTTTTCGGCAGCGCGTTGCCGCGCCCCATGCCGTAGAGCAGGCGGGCGGCGCCGAGCTGAGCGCCCATGCCGGAGCCGAAATTCGCCACCACCAGGGTGAATCCGACGATCGCAAACAGCGGCGCCCACGTGCGGCCGGCGGCGTAAACAAAGGCCGTGGTTTCGTCGGGGAACGGCTGGGAGGCGGGCCAGGCCAGTTGCGCGGCATACACTTCGAAGGCGGAGAGAATGCCGATGACCACGCAGGTGAGCACGGTGGCCAGCAGGATGTTGCGGCGCGGGTTCTCGGCCTCTTCCGAGAGGGTCGAGATGCCGTCGAAGCCGATATAGGTCAGCACGGCGATGGAAGTGCCTCCGAGCACGGCGCCGGTATTGAAGGTGGCGGGATCGTAAAATGGCCGCGTGAAGAAGGCCGCGCCGGCGTGCGGGTGCCCGAAGATGAAGCGCGCGGCGGCCACGAAGAAGATGGCGATCACCACGCCCATAGCGGCCGCCAGGCCGGCGTTGATTCCGGCCGACGCGCGAATCCCCAGAATATTCAGGCCCGTGAACAGCAGCGCCATGAAAATCGCCCAGGCCCAGTAAGGTATGGCGGGAGCGAACACATGCGCCTGCTGGCTGACCCAGACGATGCAGATGATGGGGTTGAGCATGTAATCCATGACCATGCTCCAGCCCGTGATATAACCCAGCGCGGGGTTGATCTCGCGGCCGACATAAGTGAACGCCGAGCCGGCGCTGGGATAGGCGCGCGCCATCCGTCCGTAGCTGATGGCGGTGAACAGCATGGCGGCCATGGCGATGAGGATGGCGGTGACCACGTGTCCGCGTCCGCGATTACTGAGGACGCCGAAGACCGACATGGGCGCCGTGGGCTGAATGACGATGACGCCGTAGAGGATGAGGTCCCACAGGCCGAGAGCGCGGCGGAGCTTCGCGGAGGAGGATGCGGGAGTGGACACGAAACCTCGATTGTGTCACAGAAACACCCCACTACCAGGTGGGGCATAAGAATTCAGAAGAATGGCTCTTGCTTCAACAAACCTATAGGTCCATAATAAGGCCTCAAATTCGAAATTCCAAATGAAAGTCCGGAGGTGAAACCGTGTTGAAGAAGAATTCGGTCCTGTTGCTATTCGTTCTGGTAGCTGCCCTTGCTGCCTTTGGCCAGACCAGCTATCCATATGTAATCACCACGCTGGCCGGATCCAATCCGATAGGAGACGGCGGTCCGGCAAAGTCGGCGTTGCTTGAATTCCCGATAGCCGTGGCAGTGGATTCCAGCGGCAATGTGTATATCGCGGATGATAACGGCCCTGAAATTCGCAAAGTGACCGCGGACGGCAAGATCAACGTACTCGTGCCTGGCCTTTTGGGGTCCGCTATGCAGGTGGATGCCGCCGGCAACGTTTATTTTGCTTATGGCTCTTCCGTCTACAAACTTCCTCCTGCCGGGAAGCTGACCGCGGTCGCCGGGGCAGGTTACGGATTCGGCGGCGACGGTTTGGCAGCGACGGCGGCGCTGCTTAGTTCCGCTTCCGGCCTGGCATTGGACGGCGCAGGGAACATCTATATTGCGGATACGAACAACTGCCGGCTCCGCGAGGTCACCCTTGACGGGAAGATCAACACGATTGCCGGGAACAGCACATGTGCCACCGCCGGGGATGGCGGCTTAGCCACTTCGGCTCAGTTGAACTACCCCCGTTCCGTTGCTATTGACAGCTCTGGGAACATCTATGTCGGCGAGCAGTACCGCATCCGAAAGATAGCAGCCGGGACTGGGATTATCACCAGCTTCGCCGGTGGGTCAGGTTCGTCCACCGCGGAGGGCATCCAGGCGTCAACCGCGTATGTCCCCTACAACCCCTCGCTGGCCGTGGACGGTTCGGGCAATTTGTATTTTACGGATTCCGCCTACCAGCGAGTTCGCATAATCAACCCATCCACTGGCATCGTAAAGACGGTCGCCGGTACTACGAGCAAGTCCGGGTTCGGCGGCGATGGAGGTCTGGCAACCGCCGCGTTGCTGAATGACCCGAGCGGCGTCGCGGTCGATTCAACCGGTAATATATACATCTCCGACGCACTTAATTGTCGCATTCGAATGGTGGACACATCGGGCCATATCACCACAGTCGCAGGCGTCACACACTATGCTGGCGACCAGGGCCAGGCCACAAGTGCTCTTATACATCAACCCCAACACGCGATCAAGGACCCCGCGGGTAACCTCTATATATCCGATACGGACAACCATGCCATCCGCAAAGTGGACACCAGCGGCAAAATCACCACCATTGCCGGCAATGGTACGTGCGGCTACACCGGCGACCAAGGCCCGGCTGTGTCCGCCACGCTCTGTTACCCGGGAGCGCTGGCGTTGGACTCGAACGGGGACCTTTACATCGCGGACAGTTCCAACTACGTCGTCAGACGAATCGACACGGCCGGCCAGATCACCACTTATGCAGGCAGTGGAACCTACGGGGATGCCTACCACGGAAGTCAAGCCACGGCGGCACAGTTCCGGTGTCCCTTCGGCCTGGCAGTCGATCGCGCAGGGAATCTTTATGTTTCCGATGAGTGCAGCAACCGCGTACACAAAATCGCCGTTGATGGAACCATCAGCCTGGTCGCGGGCACGGGAACGTACGGGTACGTCGGCGACGGAGGGTTGGCCACGGCGGCCCAACTAGCGTATCCGTACCACTTGGCATTGGACGGATCGGGCAGCAAGCTCTACATTGCCGATCGAAGCAACAACGTGGTCCGCAAGGTTGAGGGTGGGATCATCACAACGGTCGTGGGCGTTCCGACCTGCTGTGGAACTGGGCAGGATGCCACCCACAGATATATTTCTTACCCGGGCGGAATCGCCCTGGATTCTTCGGGCAACCTGTACGTCTCGATGCCCGGCTACTCCTATGTCGCGAAGGTATCCGGCAGCACCGTCACCATGATCGCCGGCAATAATCAGTGGACATTCGCGGGAGACGGGGGGCTTGCCACCTCCGCGTCTGTGAATTCCCCAAGCGGGCTTTGGGTGGATGCCAGCGGCGACGTCTATGTCGCCGATACTAGCAATAACCGCATCCGAAAGCTAACGCTGGACTCACCGGCGAGCCTGGCTATTACGTCCGGCGACCAGCAGACGGGAACGGTTGGAACCACCTTGAACGCCCTTGTGGTGAACGTCGGTTTTCGGGCTTCGGTTCCCGTGGCGGGCGTTCCGGTGACGTTTGCCGTCACATCGGGCGCCGCCACTCTCACGGCTGCCACCACCAACACGGACGCTACCGGGGCCGCCGGTGTCGGCATTACCTTGGGGAACACCGCCGGCGCGGTCGTAGTCACGGCAACTCTGACCGGACTGCCACCGGTGCAGTTCCATCTCACGGCCAACCCCGCCCCGCCACTGCCCACGATTTCGAGCGGGGGAATCACCGGAGCCGGCGGCAGCGTTCCGCCCATCACGCAGATCTCTCCCGGCGGACTGGCGACGATCTACGGCTCGAATTTCGCTCCTGCTGGAACCTCACGCCAGGTATCCGGCGGCGACCTAGTGAATGGAAACTTGCCGACTCAACTCGCCGGCGTCTGCGTTCAGGTTGGCGGGCTGCCGGCCTTCATTACGTACGTGGGAGCAAACCAAATCAACATCCAGGTTCCCGCCGTGCCGGTCAATAGCACGGTCGACGTTCAGGTGACCAGCAATTGCGGCACCGCGAATGCGCTGCAGGGCGCCACTCAGAAAGTGGTTGTGAAGGCTGCCACGCCGGAGTTTTTCTACTGGGTGAACAACGCCAACGGCCGGAACCCGGTGTGCGCGGTGGATGCGATCAACGGGGGGGACATTGGCCTGGCGGGGCTGATTCCGGGAGTGACATTCACGCCTGCCAAGCCGGGCGAGCTCGTGACCATCTACGGCACAGGGTTTGGCGCGACCAACCCGGCGGTTGCGCCCGGCATTCTGCCCGCGGGCGCCGCGCAAATCACCTCTAACCCGATCGTCACGGTGGGAGGCACGACCCTCAATTCGTCCGACGTTCTCTACGCCGGCGTTTCGCCTTGCTGCGCGGGGCTTTACCAACTCAACATCAGGGTGCCGGCGATGGGCAACGGAGACTACTTCGTGAACTTGTATGTGGGTACCTTGGTTACACCGACCGGCGCAATTCTCTCAGTGAGGAATTGAGCAGTAGGCCGATTGCCTAGTGCGGCTGCGCGGCCAGGTAGTTGCCGTAGCCGACGATGGTGGTCGAGGCCACGAGCACGAAAATGCCCACCGTAAGCATCCACTGCGTGCGGCGGCTGGTGCCCTTCCACTCGCGCAAACCTACGCCCCACAGGGTGCTGAAGATGATGATGCTGGCCATCAGCAGGGTCCAGCAGGAAAACTTGTAGGAGCCCATCTGCGTCTGGCCCATGGTGTAGAAGAAGAACTGGAAATACCAGGTGGTTCCAGCCAGGGCGCAGAGGAGGTAGTTGACCAGCATCGGAGCGCGCGGAGATTCCTGGCCGGCGCTGAAGTATTCGTGACCGGTGCGGTTCTTGATGTTGAGCCCCACGCACCACACGAAATTCGTGAGGAAGCCGCCCACCAGCACTACTGCCAGCGCCGGAAGGCCCTGCCAGAGGGTGGAGGTTCCATGCTTCAGAGCGAGCGCGCTGATGGGGTCGCCCGCCGTGAGGCCAAACGAGAAACAGGCGCTCATGACGCCGGAGAAGATGGCCACCAGGACGCCCTTCTTGAGATTGAACTCCTTGACGGAAGCCTGCTTCTGCTCGGCGGACAGTTCGTTCTCTTTGGAGGTGCCGGCCTTGCCGACGAAAGCGATGCCACACAGACAGACGGCGATGCCCAACAAGGTGACCTGGCCGGAGGCAGTGTGCACAAGGATGAGGAACCTACCCTCGAAGATGGGCGGCACCAGGGTTCCGACTACAGCGCAGAAACCCATCACGATGGCCATTCCCAGCGACATGCCGAGGTAGCGCATGGTGAGCCCGAAGGTGAGGCCTCCGAAGCCCCACATCACGCCCCAGAAGATGCACCAGAAGATGGTCGAAACGGACGCCTCGCTAAGCACCGCGGGCAGGTCGTTGGTCATCGACAGAGCCAACACCCAGGGGGCGATGATCCAGCTAAACAGGCCGCCGACCAGCCAGAAGGTCTCCCATGACCAGCGCTTCACGCCGCGAAACGGGACGTAGAAACTGCCGGCGGCTAAGCCGCCCAGCCAGCAAAAGATCACGCCAAAAACAGGATTAGGTGTCATGATGCGATCGCTTATTGTAGCGCCGCCGGGCCGGCGCGGGTAGAGCTTGTGTTCTACATGTCAAAACTGATACAACTGTCGGCAAGGAGTCCACGTGAAGACTTCCAACCACGGCCGGTACGTCGTGAAATCTCTGGTGCACGCGACGCGCGTGATCGAAGCGTTCCAATCGGCGGGAGACGTGCTGCGCCTGCGGGACGTGGTGATCCGGACGGGCTACAGCAAAGGGATGTGCTTCCGGCTGCTCTACACCTTGCACCAATGCGGGTTCCTGGACAAGGTGGGCGAGAACCATTACCGGCTGGCTTCGGAGGTGCGGCGGCGGAGGCTGTACCGGATCGGGTATGCGGCGCAGGGCCAGGACACGTCGTTCGACCGCGAGGTGCGGCTCGGGCTGGCGAGGGCGGCCGAGAGGGAGCATATCGAACTGATCGTGGTGGACAACCGTTATCAGCCCAAGATCGCGCTGCGCAGCGCCGATTACCTGGTCAGGGAGCAGGTGGACCTGGTGATCGAGTTCCAGACCGATGAACTGATTGCGCCGGCCATCGCCTCGAAGTACCTGGAGGCGAACATCCCCTTCATTGCGATCGATATTCCGCACCCGGGGGCGACGTACTTCGGCGCCAACAATTACCAGGCCGGCCTGATGGCGGGGCATTACATGGGCCGGTGGGCCAAGAAGCACTGGAACGGAGAAGTGGAGGAAATCCTGCTGATCGAGTTGCTGCGGGCGGGCTCGCTGCCCAAGGCGCGCATGCGCGGGGTGGCCGCGGGCATCAGCGAGGTGATCCGTCTGCCGGCGTCGTGCCGGACGGGTTCGGTGGATGGCGACGGGCAGTTTCAGACGTCTCTGGAACGCGTGCGCAAGTACCTGCGGGAATCGAAGTCGAAGCGCATCCTGGTGGGGGCGGCGAACGATCCGAGCGCGCTGGGCGCGCTGCGCGCATTCGAGGAGGCCGGCCGCGCCCAGGAGTGCGCCATCGTGGGACAGAACGGCGAACCGGAGGCCCGCGCCGAACTGCGCGTGCCGAACACGCGGCTGATCGCCTCAGTGGCTTACTTCCCGGAGAAGTATGGCGACGGGTTGCTGCGCCTGGCGCTGGACATTCTGGCGCGGAAGGCGGCGCCGCCGGCGATGTTCACCACGCACCAGGTCATCACGCCCGAGAACGTGGACCACTTCTACCCCAACGACAGCTTGCTGGCGGCGCCGGGGTAGGGAGGGACACCGGTGGCAAGACCACCGGCGCTACAAAGGCTACTCGAGGTAGAAGACTTCCTTCCACATGGAGAAGCGCTCGCCGGGCTGTATCTCGGGCACGGGTTCGAAAAGCCTGCCCATGAAGGCCTGCCAACGCTGATTCACCGGGTCGCGGCCCATCTCGTCCATCGCCTTGTCGAAGTCGTCCAAGCGGAAAACCAGCATCAGGTCCTGTCCGCGGCGGAAGATGGAATAGTCGGAAAAACCAACTTCCTTCAGCTTGGCCAGAAGCTCTGGCCATACGCGCGTGTGCTCGAGCTCGTACTCTTCGATGCAGTCCGGTTTAATGCGCAGTCTGTAACAGTAACGTGGCATAAGCTATATGATCGCCGGGCGGGGACGCCCAGTCAAATCGACGCCGTTTCGCTTCTCGGAACGGTCGAGGCCGCGGCAAATCGGATAGCATGATAGGTATGCGTCTTAACGTGTACAGGTGTGGTGTCCTTGGCCTGTTCGCCGCGGTGTGCGTGCTGGCGGTGGCAGCGGCCGCGCCGGCGACCGTGGCGGATCTGCGGAAGTCCTTCGAGAAGCCGCCCGACGATGCTCGCATGATGGTGCGCTGGTGGTGGTTCGGTCCCTCGGCAACCAAGACGGAACTGGAGCGCGAGCTGAATTCCATGAAGCAAGGCGGCATCGGGGGATTCGAGGTGCAGCCGACGTATCCGCTGCTGCTCGACAATCCGCAGTCCGGTTTCCACAACTTTCCGTATCTGTCGGCCGAGTTCCTCGACGCTCTGAGCTTCACCGCGGAGAAGGCGCACGAGCTGGGGCTGCGCTTCGACCTGACGTTGGGAAGCGGCTGGCCATTCGGCGGCCCGCACATCCCCATCACCGAGGCGGCCGGACGGCTGCGGGTGGACCACGTGCCGGTGCCCGCGAACGCGACGTCGGTGCCGATGCCGAGAATTGCGGAAGGGGAGAAGTTCATCGCCGCGTTTCTGGCGCGCGGAGACCAGCGCCAGTTCTCCGCCGAGGGCATTCGCCGCATCACGGAAGTGGACAACAGCGCGGTGCATGTACCGGCCGATGCAAGCGCGGGGCGCGTGGTGCTGTTCTTCATTTCGAGCCGCACGCGCCAGACGGTGAAACGCCCGGCCGCGGGCGCCGAGGGCTTTGTGCTCGATCACTACGACCGCGCGGCCATCGATACGCACTTGAAAATGGTCGGCGAACCGCTATTGAAGGCGGTCGCCAAGAATCCGCCGTATGCCATATTCAGCGACAGCCTGGAAGTCTACAACTCGGATTGGACCGGCAACTTCCTCGCAGAGTTTCAGAAGCGGCGCGGATACGATCTGATGCCCTATCTGCCCGCGCTGGCCGGCGACATCGGCGACAAGACCAAGGCCATTCGCCACGATTGGGGCCAGACGCTAACCGAACTTGCCAACGAAAACTATCTGGCGCCGGTGACCGCATGGGCGAAAGCGCATGGGACGCGCTTCCGTTCGCAGACCTACGGGATACCGCCGGTGGCGCTTTCGAGCTATGCGCTGGTGGATCTGCCGGAGGGTGAAGGGTCGCAGTGGCGGCATTTCACGCCGACGCGGTGGGCGGCCTCGGCGAGTCACCTCTACGGCCGTCCGGTGACCTCTTCGGAAACCTGGACCTGGCTGCATTCGCCGGTGTTCCGCGCCACGCCGCTGGATATTAAGGCCGAGGCCGACATACATTTCCTGCAGGGCATCAACCAGCTTGTGGGACACGGTTTTCCGTATTCGCCTAAGGATGCGGGCGAGCCGGGATGGCACTTCTACGCGGCGGCGGTGTTCAACGATCACAACCCGTGGTGGCTGGTGATGCCGGACGTCACGACGTACCTGCAGCGCGTGAGCTTCATGTTGCGGCAGGGCGAGCCGGCCAACGATGTGGCGCTGTATCTGCCCACCGACGACGCTTATGCCGGCTTTGCACTGGGACGCGACTCCGTCAACCAGGCCATGGACGGGATATTGGGGGCCAACGTGATCCCGCAGATCCTGGACGCGGGGTACAACTTCGATTACATCGACGACGGCGCGATTGCGCACGCGGGCGTGCCCTACCGCATCCTGATTCTGCCGGGCGTGGAGCGGATTCCGCCGGCTACGCTGCCGAAGCTCGACGAGTTCGTCCGCAAGGGCGGAATTCTGGTGGCCACGCGGCGTACGCCCTCGCTGGCGCCGGGATTGACGGATGCCGAAAGCCAGACGGCCAAGATTCGCGAATGGTCGCGCGCGATGTTCGAAGCGCCCGGCGCTCGCGGGCACGTGGTGATGGACGAAACGAAACTCGGCGAGCAGCTTCACGCGGCCTTGGCCGCCGACGTCGCCACCGCGCCGGAGATCGGCTTCGTTCACCGCAAGCTGGCGTATGGCGACATCTACTTCGTGGCCAACACCAGCAACCATCCGGTCCACAGCCCGGCCACGTTCCGCGTTACGGGGCTCGAAGCGGCGTGGTATGACCCGTTCACGGGTAAGGTAACGGGCGCCGGCACGAATCACATCGACCTCGATCTGGCGCCGTACGAATCCCGGCTCGTGGTGTTCTCGAAGCAGCACATCGCGCCACGCCCCGCGGTTACGGGCCCGGCGCCGGCGCCGGTGGACCTCAGCTCGGATTGGAAAGTCACGTTCGCGGGGTCTACGGAACCGGTCGCCATGACCGCGCTGCGCTCCTGGACCGAGGACGCGGCGAGGAAATATTTCTCGGGCCGCGCCACCTACGAAAAGACGGTGACCATCGACCAGGCGATGGCCGCGTCCAAACACCCGCTCTACCTGAACTTCGGCGAAGGGACGCCGGTGAACCCGCAGGGGCGAGGAGGCAGCGGCATGCGGGCCATGCTGGAGAACCCGGTGCGCGAAGCCGCCGTGGTTACGGTGAACGGCAAACCGGCCGGCTCGGTGTGGTGCGCCCCTTACGAGGTGGAGGTCAGCGGCCTGCTGCACGCGGGTGAGAATACCATCCGCGTGGTAGTGGCCAACCTGGCCATCAACGAAATGGCGAAGGGTCCGTTGTGGGACTACAAGGCGCTCATCGCCAAGTACGGCGACCGCTTCCAGGACCAGGACACGGCGAACTTACAACCGCTGCCTTCGGGCCTGCTGGGCCCGGTGCGGCTGATCGCGAAGTGAGCATCATGAAAATCACACGACGTAACGCTCTCGGAATCTTGGCGAGCAGCGCCACCGCAGCCGCGTTGGAGCAGGATGCGGCTGGGCAGACGGCCTCGAACGACTCGGTGACGGCAAACTGGCTGGGCGGAAGCCCTCCGCCGGTTGAGAGCGGTGTCAGTTGGGGAATCCCCTGGCCGCGCGGCACGGTGCGCAAGGGCCAGAGCTTCTCTCTAACGGCCGCCGACGGCAAAGCCCTGCCCTTGCAGAACTGGCCGCTGGCGTATTGGCCCGATGGCTCCATGAAGTGGATCGGCTTCGCCACCGTGGCCGGGCCGAACGCATCGGGCGCGTTCAAACTGGCGCGGGGCGCGGCGGCGGCTCCGGCTACGGCAGTGAAGGTCACGGAAAGCGGCGCGGCCATCGACATCGATACGGGTCGGCTTCAATGCCGCATCCCCAAGCAGGGCGCGGCACTGATCGACTCGATGACCGTCGAAGGCCGCGTGGTGGCGCGCCAGGGGCGGCTGGTGTGCATGCTCGACGACCGCTCGGGTTTCACCAGCAGCATCCGCAAAGTCACGGTGGAACAGACCGGGCCGGTGCGCGCGGTGGTGAAGATGGAGGGCGTTCACAAGGCTGACACCGGCGCGCGCGAGTGGCTTCCCTTCACCGTGCGCCTGTATTTCTACGCCGGGCTGGAGCAGGTGCGCCTGGTGCACACTATCGTCTTCGATGGCGACGACCAGAAGGATTTCATCCGCGGCCTCGGCGTGGCTTTCTCGGTGCCGATGCGCGAGCAGATCCACAATCGCCACGTCCGTTTTTCGGGCGAGGGCGACGGGCTGTGGGCCGAACCGATCAAACCGGCCAGCGCGCGACCGCTCATGCTGCCCGGCGGCGGCAACGCCTACCCCGACCAACTGGCGGGCAAGCGCATCCCCAACAAAGAAGCCTTCGACCCGCGCGGGCAGAAGCTGCTCACCGACTGGGCGGTGTGGGACGCCTACAAGCTGGTGCAGCCCACAGCCGACGGCTTCACCATTCAGAAACGCACCAATCCGCAAAGCTGCTGGCTCAACGCGATCGCCGGAAAGCGCGCCTCCGGCCTAGTCTTTCTAGGTGACGTGTCGGGGGGCCTGGCGGTGGGCGTGAAGAACTTCTGGCAATCCTACCCGGCGTCGCTGGAGATTCAGAAAGCCTCGACGGAGGCGGCCGATCTGTTTGTGTGGCTGTGGTCACCCGACGCCGCCGCCATGGACCTGCGCCACTACGACACCAAGGCCCACGGCCTCGATTCCAGTTATGAAGACGTGCAGCCGGGCTTCAGCACGCCGCACGGCGTGGCGCGCTCAAGCGAGATGACGCTCTTCCCCAGCGCCGCCGTCCCGGCCAAGGAAGATCTGGCGCGACAGGCCAAGGTTGCCGTGGAGCCGCCGCTGCTGGTGACCACGCCGCAGTATTACCATGCCGCGAAAGTTCTGGGCATTTGGAGCCTGCCAGACCGTTCCACGCCCGCCAAACGGCAGCTCGAAGACCAGATCGACGCCGCTTTCGCGTTCTATCACAAAGAAGTGGAGCAGCGGCACTGGTACGGCTTCTGGGACTTCGGCGACGTGATGCACCAGCATGACGCGCAGCGCCACGAGTGGCGTTACGACGTGGGCGGTTACGCCTGGGACAACACGGAACTGGGCACCGATATCTGGCTGTGGGCGAGCTTCCTGCGCAGCGGGCGGGCCGACATCTTCCGCATGGCCGAGGCCATGACGCGCCACACCACGGAGGTCGACACTTACCACCTGGGACGATTCGCCCCGCTCGGTTCGCGTCACAACGTGCGCCACTGGGGCTGCGGCGCCAAGGAACCGCGCATCAGCCAGGCGCCGTTTCGGCGGCATTACTATTACCTCACTACCGATGAGCGCACCGGCGACGTGATGCGCGAGGTGGTGGATGCGGACTACAAGACCACGGAAATCGATCCCATGCGCCTGGCCTCTCCGCGCACCGGGCCGATTCCCTATCCGGGGCGCGTGCGCGGCGGGCCGGACTGGCTGACGTTCATCGGCAATTGGATGACCGAGTGGGAGCGCACCGGCGAGACCAAGTACCGCGACAAGATTATCGCCGGGATGGATTCCATCGCCAAAATGCCGTATTGGTTCATGACCGGGCCGAACAACCTTTGGGGCTATGAGCCCGACACCGGCAAGCTCTACCCGCTGGTGCAGGACGGTTTCGGGACCTACAACCTGACCACCATACAGGGCGGCGCGGAAGTGGTGTTCGAGCTGAATTCGCTGCTGGACCACGCCGGCTGGAACAAAGCGTGGAACCAATATTGCCGGCTTTCCGGCGCGCCCAAGGCGGTAGTAGCCAAGGATATGACCACGGGGAACGAGGGCGCCGACGGCCAGTATGCGCGCGGGCGGCTGGCGGCCTACGCGTACATGCTGACAAAGAACCCGGCGTTCGCCAAGAAGGCCTTGGGGGCCCTGCGCGCGGGAAGCTTCGCCACCACCAGTTTCAAGGGGCCGGAGGTTCTGAACTCGATCGACGAGGTCCCGGGCGTATCCACCAACAGCACGGCGCAAGGGTGCCTGGAGGCTATCGAAGTGCTGGAGATGTGCGGGGAGCAGATGTAGGAGGAACGAATGAAGCAAGGCTACTTCAGCCGTCGTGAGGCCCTGCGTCTGGCTGCCGCGACCGCTCTGGGGTCCGCCGTGTCATCGGCGCAGAATGTTCGCGTCTTCGACGTACGGGACTTCGGCGCGGTGGGCGACGGAAACACGCTCGATACGGCCGCCATCCAGCGGGCCATCGACCAGGCTGGCGCGGCGGGGGCGCCCCCTGGGCCCGGCGCGCAGGTACTGATCCGCGGCGGCAAGAAATATCTCATCGGCACGCTGGTGCTGAAGGGCGGCATCGATTTCCACCTGGCCGACGACGCCGAGCTGGTGGTGAGCACCAACCCGCAGCACTATACCGGCGGCGGCGTCATCACGGCCAGCGGCGCCGATGGCCTGCGCATCACCGGCACCGGCAACATCAACGGCCGGGCGCGCGAATTCATGAGCCGCTACGACCAGCCCAACGAGTGGTGGCTGCCGGCCGGCTTTCGCCCGAAGATGTTCGTGCTGACCAACTGCAAGGGCCTGGAGGTCCACGACATTACGTTCAGCGAGGCCCCCGAATGGGGGCTGCACATGATCGGCTGCGAGCACGTGCTGGTGGATAATCTGAAAATCCGCAACCTGCTGGACGTGCCCAACTGCGACGGCATCGATCCCGACCATTGCCGGGACGTGGAGATCCGTAACTGCAACATTGTGTGCGGCGACGACGCCATCGTGATCAAGGCCACGCGGCAAGCCACCGACTACGGACCCTCGGCCAACATCACGGTCCACGATTGCGTCATCCAGACCCAAGACGCGGGTGTGAAGATCGGCACCGAGACCACCCAGGACGTTCACGACATCCGCTTCGAGCGCTGCGAGATCCGCTCCAGCTCGCGCGGCTTGTGCATCCAGGCCCGCGACGAAGGCAGCGTTTATAACATCGATTTCCGCGACATCAAATTCGTGTCGCGCTATCATTCGGACCCGTGGTGGGGCCGCGGCGAGGCCATCTCACTAACGGCCATTCCGCGCGGCCCTCAGACCAAGATCGGAACGATTCACGACGTGCGCATTCAGAATGTGAGCGGCCGGGCGGAGAACAGCGTGCGCGTGCAGGGCAGCAAGGAGAGCCGCGTTCGCGGAGTCACGATGGAGAACGTCGCGGTGACCCTGGACCGGTTTACACAGTATCCCGGAGGCTTATTCGACAACCGGCCCACGACGGCCTATCAGGGCATTGAGCGGCACGGCAACCCGGGCTTCAGCATCCGTTATGCGGATAACGTGGTGCTGAAACATTGCGGCGTCAAGTGGGGAGACAAGCGAGCGGATTACTTCACGCACGCCTTGGAAGCTGAAGCGGTGACTGGGCTGGAACTCACGGGGTTTGCGGGAGAGGCGGCACATCCGGAGCGGGACGCGGACGTGGTGGTGCGCTAAGAGGGGGAGGGGCGAGGCACGCCTCGCCCTCACCCGCTCGGGGCTTTAGTTCCATTGAGCCGCACCTCCTTGCCCGCGGCTCGCCTCGCCAGAAAAACCGAAAACTTCATGGGCGGACCCGGGCCGGTATCCAACTGGCGCTCCACGGCCCTCTGATACTGCCGCAAGATCTCCAGGCGCCGCCGCCGGTCCAGGGGGCAAGCCTCGATATCCAGCAGCAGATCGATCTCCCATGCCTGAAACACGTTGCGGGCAATGAACCCACGCGTGAGCTCCAACATCAGCCGGGTGAACCGGTTGAGCATCAGTTCCTGCTCGACGAGGTCGTCCGCCTCTGTCATGTTTCCCTAATCGGCGGCTTCCGGCGGGAGCATTAGGGTGGCTTGCCCCTGATATCATGGATCTCGATGAACCTGGCTGTTGCAAGCGACCATGGCGGCTTCCCGCTGAAGGCCCGTGTGATTGAGGAGCTGCGCAAAATGGGCCATCAGGTGGCCGACCTGGGCACCGACTCCACCCAGGCCGTGGACTACCCCGTCTATGCCCGCGCCGTTGCCCAGGCCGTCCTCCAAGGCCGGGCCGAACGCGCGGTGCTGATTTGCGGCAGCGGCGCCGGGGCCTCAGTGGCCGCCAACAAGTTTCGCGGAATCCGCGCCGCCACCTGCCATGACAGCTTCTCCGCCCGCCAATCGGTCGAAGACGACGACGTGAACGTGCTGTGCCTCGGCGCGCGCGTGATCGGCCCCGAACTGGCCGCCGACCTGGTGCGCGACTACGTGAATGCGCGTTTCTCCGGGGCCGAGCGCCATCGCCGGCGCCTCGGGGAAATCGCGGCTTTCGAAGCCGATTTCGGCAAGTGAATCATGGCCACCTTTCAAACCGATTTCCGTATCTCCACTCGTGGCCGCTGCGACGTGTTGGATATCACGTCGCAGGTCTCCGGCGCGGTCTCCGCCAGTAAGATTCAGACCGGCATCGTCAATATCTCCGGCGTTGGCTCCACGCTCGGCATCACCACCCTGGAATTCGAGTCCGGCTGCGTCGCCGATCTGAAGCGCGCCCTGGAGAAGATTGCGCCCTCCAACACCGATTACGCCCACAACGCGCGCTGGGGCGACGAAAACGGCTACGCGCACCTGCGGAGCGCGCTGATGGGCACGGCCAAAAGTTTTCCCGTCGGTCAGAGTAGGCTTCTGATCGGGACCTGGCAACAGATCGTCCTCTGCGATTTCGACGACCGCCCGCGCGACCGCCAGGTCGTGGTCACGGTGGTGGGGGAGTAGGGCCGAGGGCGCCGCACAAAACCCCTTGACTCGCAAGTGTACTAGCTGTCATAATACAGCCAGTGATCCCGTTTCGCCTTGCCTTTCAGCCCGGCATCTCGCTCTATGAGCAGGTGGTCTACGCCGCCAAGAAGGCCGTGGTCTCCGGAAAAATGCGGCCCGGCGACCCGTTCCCTTCGGTGCGGGCCCTCAGCAAGGAGCTGAAAATCAATCCCAACACGGCGCACAAGGTGATCACGCAACTGGTGGCGGAAGGCTTGATTGAAGTCCATTCCGGGACCGGCACGGTGGTGGCGCGGCAGGCCTCGTCGACCGCCGCGGAGCGCGGCAACCTGCTCAATAAGGAACTCGAGCAATTGGTGGTGGAGGCCAAGAAGCTCGGCCTGGAACTCGACGATGTCACCGCCGCCGTCGCCCAGCATTGGAAGCGTTTGGATGGGAGCAAGCCATGAGCGACATCTTACGAACCATCGATCTCTCGAAGCGATTCCGCAAGAACGTGGCCCTCGATCGCATGAACATGGACGTGCCCGAAGGCAGCGTCTACGGCTTGGTGGGCCCGAACGGAGCGGGCAAGACCACCACCATCAAGCTGCTCATGAATCTCTGTGAACCCACCGCCGGGCGGGCGGAGGTTTTCGGCCGCGATTCGCGGCGGCTCGCTCCGCGTGATCTCACCCAGATCGGCTATGTGTCGGAGAACCAGGAGATGCCGGAGTGGATGACGGTGGAATACTTGATGGCCTACCTCAAGCCGTTCTACCCGAGCTGGGACGATGCGCGCGCCACGGAGTTGCTGCGCCAGTTCGACCTGCCACGCACCCGCAAGCTGCGCCATTTGTCGCACGGAATGCGAAGGAAGGCGGCCCTGGCATCGTCGCTCGCCTACCGGCCGCGGCTGATTGTCCTCGATGAGCCATTCACCGGCCTCGACGCCCTGGTGCGCGATGAGCTGATCGAGGGCGTCCTGGGAAACGCCGACGGCGCGACAATCCTCATCTCGTCGCACGACCTAGCTGAGATCGAAAGCTTCGCCAGCCACATCGGCTACCTGGACCGCGGACGCCTGCACTTCTCCGAGGAGATGTCTTCACTAGTCGAGCGCTTTCGCGAGATCGAGATCACCGTCGCGGCGCCATCGCCGCTGCCGGCGCCGTGGCCGGCGGCATGGGTGAACGCGGAGCAGTCCGCGGCGGTGGTCCGCTTCGTCGACACCCAGTTCCAACAGGACCGCACCATGGCTGAAATCCGCCGCTTGTTCGGCGATGTCCGGGAGATCGCCGTCAACCCCATGCCGTTGCGGGCAATCTTCGTAACGCTGGCCAAGGCCGGCCGAAAGGCGGCGTAAGAACATGCGACAAGCGCTTCACATCTTCAAAAAAGACATCCGCCACCTCTGGATTGAGATCGCCGTGACCCTCTTGGTGGTGGCGGCGTTTACCTTAACCGGCGCGCGCCAGGCGCTCTGGCTGGCGGACCCCGCGGTGAACACCAGCATGGCCACGACGCTGGTGACTAGCCACGGCGTAGCTTACCGTGGTGCCACCAACCCCGCGGTGAACACCAGCATGGCCACGACGCTGGTGAAGTTCCTATTGCCGCTGGTCTGGTGTATCCTTATCGCCCGCCTGGTTCACGCCGAGGCCCTCCCCGGCGACCGCCAGTTCTGGACCACGCGCCCCTACGCATGGAAAAGCCTGCTGGCGGCCAAGGCCCTCTTCGTCGCGGCTTTTGTCAATCTTCCCCTGCTGGCGGCCCACATTGCGATCCTCCTGGCCTACGGGTTCCATCCGCTGTCGGAGCTTCCCGGCCTCCTTTGGAGCCAGGTGCTGATCACCGCCGTGTTGGTGCTGCCGATCGCCGCGCTTTCCGCCCTGACCACGGGATTCGTCCAACTCCTGATTACCGGCGCGGTGCTTTGGCTGGCGCTCGCGGCATGGAATATCGTGGCGCCCTTCTATCTTGTCGATCCGGGGTGGCGCGCGCTCGAGTGGGTCCGGACTTACTACGACATCGCGGTGTTGGTCCTGGCCACACTGGCAATCCTGGTCTGGCAATACGCACGCAGAAAAACCGCCGCCGCTCGTCGGCTGGCCGTGGCCGCCGTGGTCCTGGTGGCGCTGGGAAACGCGCTCCTGCCCTGGACCGCGGCGTTTGCCCTGCAATCCCGGCTTTCCAGGCAGCCGATCGACCCCGCCTCGCTGCGCATCGATTTCGATTCCGCCAGGCAGTGGGCGGCCCGCGCGCTGATCGAAAGAGGCGACCGCGTATGGATCGAGATCCCCATCAAAATCGCCGGGATCCCCGCCGGCATGACCGCCAGGTACGATGGCGTCATCATGGCAATCGAGGCATCCGATGGGTCCACGTGGCCGCCGGACCAGCAGCCGTGGAGCCACGTCATCGGTAGAGACCAGGTACTGTCGTTGCAGGCCACCGTGAACGGCGGGTTCTATCGGAAGGTGAAGGACCAGCCGGTGAAATTCCGCGGCGCGATGTATCTCACTCTATACGGCAATCAGCGAGTCACTGACGTCCCATTTTCGACGCCACCCATGGCGGTGCCCGGCGAGGGTCTTTGTACGGCAAGCCCTGGAGCCGGAAGGAAGAGTTACTACCTCATTTGCAACTCAGTGTTCCTCGATCCTCAGGGTCCGCCGAGCTATTCCCCGTTCCCGGCCGACCTCGCCTTCGACCCCGTCAACAGCCACCGTACGTACATAGCCTCAAACTACTACCCGTTTCCCGCCTTTACCGCGGCGACGGTTCAGACCAGCGAACCGCTGGCGCACCTCCGCCGCGATTTCGATATCGGCGGCCTGCGCCTGAGCGATTTTGAGGTGCCGCTGAAGCCCATCCCCTAAAACCAGTCCAGCAAGCGGAGCCCACGGACTCTCGAGAACTCCTTGGTGCTATGCGTCACGAGCGTCGCCGAATGCGCCAGGGCGGTCCCCGCGATCAGCGTGTCGATCGGCCCGATGCCGCTTCCGGCCTTCTCCAACTGCGCCCGGAGCTCCGCCGACGCGCTCGCCGCACGTTCGTCGAACGGAAGAATGTGAATGACTTTGAGAAGGGCGTCCAGCGATTCCCGCCGTTGCCGAGGGCGTGACGACCGGGCGATCCCAACTTCCAGCTCATACAGGACCACGGCGGGAATGGCGATGTCGCGGGGAGCTTCCTTCCTCAGGTTCTCGGCCACGCGGCCCATCCCCTTGAAAAAGTAGATGACGGTGTTGGTATCGAGAGCCAGCACTCAGAGCCGCTCCCGCCGATTGTCGCCCTTCTGTCCCTTCCTGAGTTCCTCGGCCAAAGGAAAGTCCGGCCACGAGCCGGCCAGGTCCAGAACGTGTTGCGGCCAGGTGGTCGCGGTCTTTTCGCGGATCACCCCCGAGATCCACCTGCTCAGAGAGTCTCCGCTGGCGTCCGCCGCCGCCCGGGCGCGTTTCTCGGTGTCGGCGTCCAGATAAATGGTGACTTGCGACATATAGGATACGTCCACTTATACTATAGCACGGTAGCGCCGGCGGTCTTGCCGCCGGTGATTTTGCCCGGACTCGAACACACCGGCGGCATAGACCGCCGGCGCTACGCCCCCGCGGCTTTTCGCAGCGCGGCGGCGAGAACCTGTTGCTTCTCCGGCCCCAGCTTCTTTCCCTCCGCCGTGACGTAGAACACATCGATGGCTTTGTGCGCCTGGGTGTCGATCAGCACCACCTCGATGTTGCCTCCGTCGGAGGAGATTGCCGACGCCAGGTCGTAGAGCAGGCCGGGGCGGTCTTCGGCCACAATCTCCACCAGCGTCGCGGTACGGCTGGCCTCCGAGTCGAATGAGACCGTGGCCGGGATGCGCGCTTTGCGGCTGGGCAGCACGGGCTTGGGCCGGTTGCGCAGCAGCTCGCGAACGTCCGTCTTGCCCGCCAGCACGCGCTCCGTAGTGGCGCGCAGACGGTCGGCCTCCGTCGGGTTTAGCTCCAGCGTGCGCGAGGGATCCTCGAATGTGAACGTGTCCAGCACCAGGCCGCGGCGGTTGGCAAACGCCTCGGCTTTCAGAATGTTCATGCCGAAACTGGAAAGCGTTCCGGCCACAGAAGCGAACAGGAACGGCCGGTCGGCGGCCACCAGCGTCAGTTGCCAGGCCGATTCCAGCTTGCGGATGTCCACCGCCGCTTTCTTGATCCGGCTCTTTTCTTCGAGCGCCATGTGCTCGTCGATCTCCTGCTCGGTATGCGTCCGCAGGTAGCGCGTGGGAAAGCCTTCCAGAAATGCGATCCGCTCGGGCGGGCCCGCGGGGATGGCTTCAATGCGCTCCGTTTCCAGCTCGCGAGTCAACTCGTTGTAGACCGCCAGGTAGAGCTGCCACAACTGCTCGGCGCGCCACGGCGTCATCACCTCGGGGTTGACGGCGCTGATGTCGGCATACGTCACCAGCGTCAGCGCTTTGAGGCGCTCCACGGTCTCCATCTGGTGCGCCACGTCGCGTATGGTCTGCGGGTCGAACAGGTCGCGCGACTGCATCACTTGGGAAAGCTCCAGGTGCTTGCGAATCAGGAAGAGCGCGGTTTCGCGGTCGGGCCACGGCATCTGGACGCGCACCATGGCGCCTTGCGCCAGGCGCACGGAGGCATCCACGGGACCTTCGCCGGGCACCCCTTTGCCCACATCGTGGAACAGCAGCGCGAACATCACCACCGACGGCTGCTTCACTTCCGCCAGCAGATCGCGATAACCGTTCGGCAGTTTCCAGAGGTTCTGCATGGTGACCAGGGTGTGCTCGTCCACGGTGTAGCGGTGATAGAAATCGCGGATCACCAGGCATTCGATCCGCTCCATCTCCGGGAAAATGGCGGCCAGTACGCCGGTTTCGTGCATCGCTCGGACGGCCAGCGGCGCGTGCGGCAGCGATAGAATCTGGTTCAGCGCGGGCCACAGGGGGCGCGGTTCGGCGAAGTACGCGCGCAGGGCGGCGATTCGCGATTCGATCCGCTGCTCGGCCTCCAGGGAAAGACGAAAGCCGTGGCGCGCCACGAATTCGAACAGGCTCAGCGCCAGTTCCGGCTCCACGTCCAGGCGCTGCGGCGCGCGGAAGTGGACCCGCTCCCGGTGCACGGCGAAATCGGCGTTCGAGACTCGCGAGCGCCAGTCGCGGAACTGCGCGAAGAGCGAGCTGAATTGGGCCTCGCTCGCATCCAGCGCGCGTATGGCGGCGCGGTAAACCACGCGCGCGTGGCGATAGTACTGGCGCATCCATTGCGCGGCGTCGCCCTCGCGCCATAGCTCCGCGATGCCATCCTGGGCTTCGAACGAAAGCGCGTTGTTGTCGCGTCCGGATTGGCAATGCAGATAGCAGCGCAGCCGCCCCAGGAAGCGGAATGCGGCCTCCAGTTCCTCCGAAGGCCCCTCCTGCGCGCCATGCAGTTGGTCCAGCCAGCAGACAAGCTGATGATCGCGCAGCCCGCCGGGAGTCTCTTTCACGTTCGGTTCCAGGTGATAGAACGTGCCGGCGTACTTGGCGTGGCGGGCGCGCGCCAGTTGCGCCAGGTTGCGCACCAGCGGCCCGCGGTTGCCGTGGATGAAGCGCGGCAGCTTTTCCGCCAGGCCGGCGTAGAGCGCGCGATCGCCGGTGAGGTAGCGCTGGTCCAGCAGGCTGATGTTCAGCTCGATGTTGCGGTCGTGAACCTCAGTGCACTCCGCGGGCGTTCGCACGGAGTGGCTGACGCGCATGCTGGAATCCCACAGGTAGCGGAGAAACACGGCGATGGCGTCCTTCGAGGCCACGGCCAGGTCCTCGGATTCGAACAGCAGCAGCAGGTCCACATCCGAGTACGGGAACAACTGGCGACGGCCATACCCGCCCACCGCCAGCACCGCCAAACCTGTTGGCGCGGCCGGAAGCAGCAGCGTCGTCGCGGCTTCCAGCACCAGGCGGTCCACTTGCGCATTGCGCTCGGCCAGAGCCGTCGCCGCATCGCCGCTAGCGAGGAAGTCTCGTCGGATCGAGGCTAGTCCGTCGCTAGAGGGCCGATTCTCCACGATCGTCGTTCCGGATGCGTATGGCTTCGGCCACGTCGTAGACGAAGATCTTGCCATCGCCGATCTTGCCCGTGCGCGCGGCGGCGGTGAGCGCCTTGAGAACTTCCTCGGAGCGGCTGGAAGGCACCACCATTTCCAGCTTGACCTTGGGCAGCAGGTCCACGTTGTACTCCTGCCCGCGGTACACCTCCTTATGCCCCTTCTGGCGCCCGTGCCCGCGCACCTCGCTGATGGTCATGCCGTCGATGCCGATGCCTTTCAGCGCTTCCTTCACCTCATCCAGTTTGAACGGCTGGATGATCGCCTCGATTTTCTTCATGTAGGTATCCTAACTCGGCCCCGGTTACGACTCGAATATATACCCCTCTTCGCCGTGCATGCTGACGTCCAGGCCCTCGATCTCCTGCGGCTTACTGACGCGCAGGCCGAGGGTCAGGTCGCAGATCTTCAGAATGACGAGCGTGCCCACGATGGCCAGCACCCAGGCGATGCCGCAGCCGATGAACTGGTTGAGCACCTGTCCGCCGTTGCCGTCCACCAGGCCCAGCGGCAGCGCGCGGCCGGCGGCGTCCTTCAGCCCGTCGTTCACGGCGCTGGTGGCGAACACGCCGGTCAGCAAGGCCCCCAGCGTTCCACCCGCCCCATGCACGCCGAAAGCGTCCAGGGAATCGTCATACCCGAACCTGGCCTTGACGCGCGTGACCATCAGGTAGCACACCACGCCCGCGCAAAGTCCGATGAGGAGCGCCGGAAACGGTTTGACGAAGCCCGACGCCGGGGTGATGGCAACCAACCCCGCCACGCATCCCGAAATGCCGCCCAACACGCTGGGCTTGCCGCTGTCGAGCCATTCCGCAACCACCCATCCCAGTGTGGCGGCGGCGGCGCCGAAATGCGTCGCCACAAAGGCGCTCGTGGCCAGACCCGAAGCCGCCAGCGCGCTGCCGGCGTTGAATCCGAACCATCCCACCCACAGCAGACAGGCGCCAGTAAAACTGATCACCAGGTTGTGCGGCTTGGACGGGAACTCGGGATACCCCAGTCGCTTGCCCAGGTACAGCGCGCAAATCAGGGCCGAGACCCCGGAAGTGATATGCACCACCGTTCCGCCGGCGAAATCGAAACACGGAATCCGGCCGCCCAGGAACGCGTTCAGGAACCCGCCCTTGCCCCACACCATGTGCGCCATCGGAAAATACACCAGGAAGCACCACAGCACCATGAACAGCAGCATGGCGCTGAACTTCATGCGCTCGGCAAACGCGCCGCAGATCAACGCCGGCGTAATGATGGCGAACATCAACTGGTAAACCATGAAGGTTTGCTGCGGAATGGTGCCCGCGTAATCCGGATTGGGCGCGCTGCCGACATTGTTCAACAGCGCGAAATGCAGGTTCCCCAGGAATGGCGAAGGCCCGCCGAAAACCAGGCTGTACCCCACCACCGCCCAGAGCACCGTGACCACGGCCATCAGGATAAAGCTCTGCATCATGGTGCCGAGAACGTTCTTGCGCCGCACCAGCCCGCCGTAAAACAGGGCCAGGCCGGGCCCCGTCATCATGAGGACCAGCGCCGCGCTGATGAGCATCCACGCGTTGTCTCCGGCGCTCTGCGCGGATTTGGTGGCGGTTTCGAGGGCCGCCATTCTGGCTTGGATATCGAGGTTTGCCTGCGCCAACAAGGCCACGGGCGTGGAAAAGAGTGCAAGCGCACAGAGCTTGGCTAGGTGTCTCATCGTGGGACCGACTGCGAACAAGGCTGTCTAACCGATTGTCCCCCATGGCTTTGGTCGCCCGAAGACGGAACTTTCTATGGGCCGGATTGGATTTTTTTATGGCCGCCCGGCGATCGCCATAGTTTTTGGAGGCAAGTGGGGCAGACCATCGTTTCTCGTGGTCTGTTGGGATGGGCCTTCGGCCCGCGAAACCCCATGAAAAAGCGCAGTTTGGGGCAGGCAATCTTGCCTGCGGACTCGCTTTTAGCGGGTCCAGCCGCCGGGAAGGCAGCCTGCTTTTTCGACCCTGCCAACCCCGCTGCGACGGGCATGAGATAATCCTTGAGTGGAACGGCAATGCTGCTGGTGGTGTGCCACACGTTCCGCGAGGATAAGAAGGCCGGCGGCGAGGCGAACGCCAAGATACGTTTGATTTCCGCGCGTCGGGCGGACCGGAAAGAAGCCGCACAGCATCGGGGACTGGAACCATGAAGCCACATTACGACTTTTCCAAAGCGGAGCGAGGCAAATTTTACCGGAAGGGAGCGCGCGTACGTTTGCCCATCTACCTCGACGGCCAGTTGCAGAAGCGTTTGGAGCGCATCGCGCAGAAGAAGGGCCGGGACGTCGGCGATGTGGTAAGCGATCTCTTGATCAAGGACGTCGAGTTGCTTGAGGAATTGACGTGATTGCGGGCGCGACGGGCACTGCACGTCGCTCTTCTCGCTGAATACGCGTGACGTAGTCCCTCCCGAGATAACGAGGATTTTTTTGTCGGCATGGACGCCTTGAACGCGTTCCCTCGGCGCGGCGTCGCGCACCGACCAGACGTGATCTTCCCCCTAGTAGGGGACGCATCTGAGCGGTTAGCGTACGCTGCCCTTGTACTTCTTGCATTGGAAGTTGACCAGGAAGGACAACAGGGCAAGTCGAAGTGCGATGGCGCACCGCCAATCGACCTGATCGACGGCGACCAACTTTGCGAACTGCTGAAAAGCCTCAAATTGAGGCCGATGGCTTCCGCCCGGCCAGCCAGTCCAATATGGGTTCGTTTCGGAAGGGTGCAAGTGGTTTTATTTTGTTCGGGTTGGGATCGAAAATGGCTTCGTTTGGTAATTCCCGGCCCCCGGCCGCTGGCCCCTGACTACGCACCCCACATTAAATACGTTGCATCCACCCCATTCGGGCGTATAATCAAACCGTCGATAGATGGAGTAGAACATGACCGGCAGTGTCGTAGGTGTCACCTCCATCGCCGGACAGATGGCGCTCAGGCGCATCGCCGGGCGGCGGAGCCACTGCCGAGGGCCGGCCGGATCTCGTTGAAGGTCCGGCCGGCCTGTAGTTCCCATCCTCTACTTTCCCGCTTCTTTACCCGCACCGCGAAATCGTGTTCCAATCGGTCTTTGGAGGTGAAATAGATGAAGAAAGCGCCGCCGGAGAAGGTCTCGCAGGAAACGGTCACCTTTAGCGTCAACGAACTGGAGCCGCTGCTCTCCCCGCCGCCTATGCGCATTCCGCCGTTTGAGCCGGCGGTGGTCAAGGTGAAGAGCGGGGAGACCATGCTGATCCGTCCCATGAAAATCGAGGAGGCGCCCCGGTTCCTGGCTTATGTCAAGAAGCTGATGGACGTCGACCACGATTTCTACGACATCGTGGGCGCGCGGGTTTACGCCGAGGTGCTGGGCTGGGTCCGGAACCGGTTGAAGGACCCGTATCAGCTCCTGGGAATTATCGATGGCCACGTGGTGGCCTTCTGTAATGGGCGTCTGATGAATGAGGACGTCAACATCAGCCTCCACACCATGGCCTTCCGCAGAGGTTTGCGGGCCGGCGCCATCATGTATTACGCCAAGTGCGACTACTGTTTCGAGACTCTGAAGCAGAAGGAGTTCTGGGCCACTTACGAGAGTTATAACGGCCTCAAGCGGTGGTGTATCGGAATGGCGCAGCCGTCCTATCCCTGGCCGAATCTCCAGCATGAACTGGGCGGCGCCAAGGTCTTCTATGTCACCAGGGGATACTGGCAAACCACGGTCAAGAATTACCTCGAGGAAATGATCCAGACCAAACTGGAACGGCCGGTCCCCGCGGAAGTGCTGGCGCGCAACGAGAAGATCGCGATGCCGGAGAAACTGGAAGAGGATTGACGCACCGGCTGCACTACAATTCGAGGCTGCGCGTGGGGCCGCTGGAACCGGCAAAGCTCGAGCCGAACCTGCGCGTTTTCGAAAAGCTGCTGCTGACATCCGCGCCCGCCCGGAGTCTCGCCTTCTTGATCGACCGTCGCGGCGGACGGACCTTCGCCTCGGCCTTCGAGAAGGAACTGGCGCGCCGCCTCGCCGCCGGTGTCGCGCGATTGGCCCACGGGGATCTCGAAGGCGGCGCGTCGCGGATGAAAGGTCTCGGCTACGGCCTGACGCCCAGCGGCGACGATTTCCTGGCGGGCTTCCTGTTGGGCCTGCATGCGCTGGAGATGGCCGCTGGCATGGATCTCGCCGCGCAACGCCACACAGTCCGCGAGGCCGCGCGCGGCGCCAATCCGTTCTCCGAGGCTATGCTTCGCTCGGCCGTGGAAGGCCGGTGTTTCGAACGGGCCAATTCGCTCATTCAAGCCTTATTCGAGGGCGCGGAGGCGGACGTGGTCGCGCACGCGCGGAGCCTGTTCGCGGTGGGGGCAAGCTCCGGCGCCGATCTGGGCGTGGGCTTGCTTTTCGCGCTGAAGGTGACCGCATGGTCGTAAAGGGCGACATCAAAACCGGCGTCTACTTCGACTCGGTCACGCTCATGATCGTGGGGCGGGATATCACCGCGGCCGCGGGCGTGCTGGATGCCGCGGTGGTCATGGGCACGCGCGAAAATCAGGCCATTTTGAAATCCGCCGGCCTGTGGCTTCGCCAGTTCGAGGCCGCCGCCGACACCGACCTTCTTCTGGCCGTCAAGGCGGCCAGCGCGGAGGCCGCTGCCGATGCCCTCCTCGCGGCCAATGATCGGCTCAAAACCGTGCGCGACCGCTCCCAAGCCGCCGCCGAGTGGCGTCCCCAGAGTCTCGAAGGGGCGCTCCAAACCCTGCCCGGCGCCAACGTGGCCCTCATCTCGGTGGCTGGCCGCTATGCGGGCAACCAAGCCATGCAAGCGCTGAAGGCCGGTCTCCACGTCATGCTGTTCTCCGATAACGTGCCGCTGGCGCAAGAGATCGAACTGAAGAAGTTCGCGCGCGCCCAGGGCCTGCTGCTCATGGGCCCCGATTGCGGCACCGCCATCGTCAATGGGGTTCCACTGGCCTTCGCCAACGCCGTCAACCGCGGCGATATCGGCATCGTCGCAGCCGCCGGGACGGGCCTCCAAGAGGTCAGCAGCCTCATCTCCAACCAGGGCGCCGGAATCTCACAGGCGATCGGCACGGGCGGCCGGGACGTGAAGAAAGAGGTCGGTGGAATCATGTTTCTGGAGGGCCTGAAGGCTCTGATTCAGGATCCGGCCACGCGCACCATCGTGCTGATTTCCAAACCTCCCCACGAGTCCGTCTTGAGGAAGATCGGCAAGACCCTGAAAGGCATCCGCAAGCCCGTCATCGCCGCATTTCTTGGCGCCGATGAGAAGACCGTGCGCCGCTACGGCATGACTCCCGCCGCCACCCTCGAAGATGCCGCGCTGATGACGTGCACACCCAGCCTATGTGGGGCGGACCCCCTGGTCCGCGCGGGTCCCCCCGGACCCGCTTCGGACCCAGAGGCCGACGAGGGCGTCGGCCGCGGACCAGGGGGTCCGCCCCACCCGCAGCGCTACATCCGCGGCCTTTTCAGCGGCGGCACTTTCTGCACCGAGGCCCAAGTAATATTCCGCAACCTCGCTATCCGCCACGTCCATTCCAACGTGCCCCTGCCGCCCTTCGCCACCCTCCGCAACGTCTGGAAGAGCCAACAGCACACGCTCATCGATCTCGGCGAAGACGTTTTCACGGTGGGCCGTCCGCACCCCATGATCGATTACTCGCTGCGCAACCGGCGCATCCTGCAGGAAGCCCAAGACCCCGCCACGGCCCTCATCCTCCTTGACGTGGTGCTGGGCTACGGCGCCAACATGGACCCGGTCGGCGAGTTGGCCCCTGTGATCCGCGAAGCCCTGGCCAAACGCCCCATCGTTTTTGCCTGCTCGGTCACCGGCACGCCGCGCGACCCGCAGAACCGGACCAAAGTGGTGGAGGGCCTGGAAGCCGCGGGCGCTCGCGTATTTCCCAGCAACGCCGCGGCCTCGAGATTTGCGGCGCAGGTGGCCCGGAGCCTGGAGAAACGCTGATGGCCCTCCGCGATCTGTTCGAATCCCAGTTGAAGGTGGTCAACATCGGGCTCACCTCGTTCAAGGAAAGCCTCGACAAGTGCGGAGTTCAGTCCGTCCAGGTAGATTGGCGCCCGCCCATGCAGGTTGACCCCACCGTGGAGGCCGCGGCCGCCACCATCGACAGAGCCAACGCGAAAGCCGTCAAAATCATCCTCGCCGGCAAGCCTTTCCTGGTGGGGATGGCCCCAGCGCTCGACGTGGTTCCAGGCATGCGGAAGAACCTCATCCTGCACGCCGGCCCGCCGATCGCGTGGGAACGCATGTGCGGTCCCATGCGTGGCGGCATCATCGGCGCTCTGCTCTATGAGCGCATGGCGAAGACGGCGCGCGAGGCGCAGGCGCTGGCCGCATCCGGCGCCATCGAGTACTCGCCCTGCCACCAGCACGCGGCGGTTGGCCCGATGGCCGGAATTGTGTCATCCTCCATGCCGGTCTTCATCGTTCGCAATGAGGAATACGGCAACGCCGCCTACGCCACCATGAACGAAGGTCTCGGCAAAGTGCTGCGCTATGGCGCGTACGGGCCGGCCATCACCGAACGCCTCAAGTGGATGGAAGAGACCCTCTACCCGGCGCTTGAAAAGGCAATCGACAGGCTGGGAAAGGTGGACCTGAAGAACATCATCGCCCAGGCCCTGCACATGGGTGACGAGGTCCACAACCGCAACCGCGCGGCCACCTCGCTGCTCTTCCGGTTGCTGGCCCCCGCGGTTATCCGGACGGCGCGGGATGCCGAGCAGGCCGCCCGGGTCCTCGAATTCATCAACGGCAACGACCACTTCTTCCTCAACCTCTCGATGGCCGCATCGAAGGCCACCCTGGATGCCGCGCGCAACACGCCGTCAAGCAGCCTGGTGGTCGCCATGGCGCGCAACGGGACGGATTTCGGTATCCAGCTCGCGGGCACCGGCGGGCAGTGGTTCACCGGACCGGCGCCCGTGCCGGATGCGCTCTACTTCCCCGGCTTCAGCAAGAAAGACGCCAACCCCGACATCGGCGACAGCGCCATCACCGAGACCAACGGCCTGGGAGGCTTCGCCATCGCGGCCTCGCCGGCCATCGTCCAGTTCGTAGGCGGCGCGGCCTCGGACGCCTTGCGCTACACGCGGAGCATGTACGAGATCACAGTCGCCGAGAACAACGTCTACCAGATTCCCGCTCTCAATTTCCGCGGGACCCCGACCGGCATCGATATCCGCAAAGTGATCGCCAAGAACATCCTCCCGGTCATCGATACCGGCGTGGCTCATAAGAAACCCGGCGTCGGACAAGTAGGAGCAGGTATTCTCAGCGCTCCCGCCAAGCCGTTTGAAGAGGCGTTGATGGGGCTTGCCCAGGCCCTCAAGAAAAAGGAGAGATCATGAAGACCGACAAGAAAACAGCGGATTTCCTGAAATACATGTCGAAGGTGAAGCTCTACGACCTCACCCAGCCGCTGAGCGTGCACACCCCGCCCTGGCCGAGCTACATGCCGCTCTCCGTGCAATATTTCAAGCGCATCGCCGGTGCGCACATGGGCCAGGGCGCCAACGGCCAGATCATCACCACCAGCAACCACGTGGGCACCCACATGGATGGCGAGATCCATTTTCATTCGGCCGGCCGCCCCATCGGCAAAGTGCCCATGGAGGAATGGATCGGCCCTGGCGTGGTGGTGGATATCTCCGGCGAGGTAGACGATTACGACCTCTACTCGCCCGAGATGCTCATGCGCAAGGCGGACATACGCCCCGGCGACATCCTCATCATCAATACCGGCTTTCACCGTTACGCTTGGGACCAGCCGCAGTGCGACGAGTTGCGCTACTTCGTCAAGCACCCCGGCCCCGACCCAAAATTCCACGAGTGGTGTCTCGACATGAAGTTCAAGTGGCTGGGCCTGGATTGCGGCAGCGCCGACCACCCCATGAACACCATCATCCGCAACTGGCACCCCAAGCTCTTCGCCGAAGCGGAGGCCAAGCTCATCGAGCGCTACCACAAGCGCTGGGATGAGATGTTCCCGCAGGAGATTTACTACCAGGTGATGCACATCAAGCTCTTCCCCAAGAAGATCGTGCACGCGGAAAACGTGGCGGGCGCCATCGATGAGCTCGGCAACCAGCGGTGCTGGATCGGAGCCTTTCCGCTGAATGGCATCGAGTTGGAATCCGCCATGTGCCGCATTGTGGCCTGGAGGCCTTAAGGTGCTTCGCCAGAACGCCCGCAAGCCGGCAAGGCAGGCGGAACCGCCTGCCCCACCACTGCAAACACAGGATTCGTTTTGGTGGCGCAGGCGGTTCCGCCTGCGTAGCTGGAGGTAACCATGCCAATCACCTGTGAATTCGAATATCGCAAGCCCAAGACGCTGCCGCAGGCGATTGCGATTCTCTCGCGCCACGGGAAGCACGCCTCGGTGCTGGCGGGCGGCACGGACCTGCTGGTGTGGTTGAAGGAAGGCCTCGCATCCCCCGCCGCGCTGGTGGACGTGAAAGGGATTCGCGAGCTGCACAAGCTGGAGCTCAAGGCCGGCGCGCTGTTGGTGGGCGCGTGCGTCACATTTACGGAGCTGCTCGAATCCGCCACGGTGCGCAAGAAACTCCCCCTGCTCTGGGAGTGCTCGCATACCGTCGCCTCCGTTGGCGTGCGCAACCGCGCCACCCTGGTCGGCAACATCTGCTCGGCGGTACCCTGCCTCGATGGCGCGCCGGCTTTGCTCAACTACGAAGCCGTGGTGTTGGTCCGAGGCCCCAAGGGCCGGCGTCAGGTCTCCATGGCCGATTGGTTCACCGGCCCGCACAAGACGGCGCTCCGCAACGGCGAGTTGGTCCTCGGTGTGAAGATCCCGCTGCCGAAGAAGAAGTGCGGCGCATGTTACGTGAAGCTTGGGCGCTACAGCGGCGAAGACTTGGCGCAAGTGGGCGTCGGCATCCTGGCGTTGACCGGCGGCGAATACCGTGTGGCGTTCTGCGCCGTCGGCCCGGTGCCGGCTCGGGCCAGGAAGATCGAGCGGCTGCTTCATGGCAAGCAGCTCACCGATGCGCTGGTCCGCGAGGCGCAGGACCTGATTCCCGAAGAGATCCAGCCCATCACCGACATCCGGGCCAGTAAGGAATACCGGATGCACATGGCCAAGGTCATGCTCGAACGGGGGCTATGGGCCGCCGTGGCGCGGATGGCCGGCGGCGCCGCGCCCGCCGTTGGGGAGAACCTCATATGAAGCAGATCCCCATCCGGTTCCAACTCAACGGCGTGCAGCGGTCGCTGGAAGTGGCGCCCAACGATACCCTGCTCGAAGTTCTGCGCGAGCGGCTGGGCATCAAGAGCCCCAAGACCGGCTGCGACCGCGGCGATTGCGGCACGTGCACCGTCTTCCTGAACGGCCGGACCGTGCGAAGCTGCCTGGTGCTGGCGGCGGAGGCGGATGGCTGCGAGATCGTCACCCTCGAAGGCATCTCGCAAGACCCGACACCGCTGCAACACGAATTCGCTAAGCACAACTCCTTTCAGTGCGGATTCTGCGCGCCTGGAGTGGTGCTTTCCGCCACCGAGTTGCTGGCGAAGAACCAGCAGCCCACAAGGGCGGAGATTCAGGAAGCCATCGGCGGCAACCTCTGCCGTTGCACTGGCTACACGCCCATCATCGACGCCATCGC